>Ga0193712_1000150_pt1 | contig 11558 bp, 9 predicted proteins | sample H3a1metaG_FD_143053 | JGI IMG/M metagenome (GOLD analysis project Ga0193712, IMG submission 143053) | Soil microbial communities from a riparian zone of the East river system, Colorado, United States - H3a1 | ecosystem: Environmental > Terrestrial > Soil > Riparian zone | place: USA: East River... | reverse complement strand
CGGGATTTGCCGCAAGCTCGTCGCCGCGATGGGCGGCGAGCTCTCCGCTACGACTCACCCCCAGGGGGGGACGAAGTTCAGCTTCGAAATCGATCTGCCGCCGGCGCCCGTCTTCGCCTGATACGCGCGCCCCGCGCGTCGCACCACCTCCACAAAACCCGTCGTAGCCGCGCCATGTAGCAGCCGCACCGCAGCGTGCTAACCGCTTGCATTTACGGCGATTGCACCGAAGTGGGGCACGCAAAGCAGGCACGCGGCTTGCAAGTCAGAGACGACATGACATCACTCCCTTGGCTGTATCCGACCGCCGTGCGGCCCAGCCTCTCGAGGAGCCGCACGCACCGCGAAGGCGCGCGCCGCGCGCTCAACGTCGCGATCGCGGCGCTGGGGCTCGTCCTCACGCTGCCCCTCATGATCGTGATCGCGGTCTTGATCAAACTGACGTCGCGGGGGCCGGTTCTCTTCACTCAGACGCGCATCGGCCTCGACCGCCGTGCCTTGACTGGCGCCGGTGGCAACACGCGGCGTCACGTCGACGCCGGTGGCCAGCCCTTCACGATGTACAAGTTCCGCACGATGGCCGTGGCCGAGCCGAAGGCCCAGCAGGTGTGGGCGCGTCCCGACGACCCGCGCGTCACGTCGATCGGGCGCGTGCTGCGCAAGCTGCGGCTCGATGAGCTGCCGCAGCTGTGGAACGTGCTGGTGGGGGACATGAACGTCGTCGGCCCTCGCCCCGAGCAGCCGTCGATCTTCAAATATCTGCGCGTGCAGATCGAGGGATACGCACGGCGCCAGCGCGTGCGTCCCGGCATCACGGGGTGGGCACAGATCAACCAGGCGTACGATAGTTCAGTGGACGACGTGCGGAGGAAGGTCGCGTACGATCTCGAGTACATCCACAACCAGTCGGCGCTCCAAGACCTGAAGATCATGCTACTCACGGCGCCGGTGATGCTGGGCCGACGCGGCGGTTGGTAGGTCGTCACCACTCCCCTTCCAAACGACTCAAGAACGCGCTGCCGTTTAGGAGTGCGTGCAGCACGTCGGGTTGTTTCGAGTGCGCCAGCGCCCAGTGGCCGGTGTGCCGGAAGTAACAGTGGCGCTCGGACATCTCCTTCACCATTCTCGGTTCCAAGCGCCCCGACAGCATGACGGTCCCGCCGCTCCGCGCGTCGGCGAGGAGCGCGTCGAACACCGCGGCGGCCGCGCCTTTTCTCGCCAGGAGATGGAGGACCTCGCTCTCGGCGCCCGGCCCGAGATAATAGAGGAACCACCCGACGATTTCCCCCTGCGGATCGCGCACCAGGCGCCGGCGCAGCGGCCGGCCAGGCTCGTTCCGTTGCGCCACGTTCAGGATCCACCGCAGCGACCGCTCGTCGTACTCTGGACGCAGCGTCCGATCGGAGCACAACGCCCCTAAGTGCGTGACCCACACGTCGAGGGGCAAGTCATCGGTGGTGTAACCGGCAAATGCGTCGCGCGACGGACCCGTGCCGAACCGAGCCACCACGGCATCGGCGATCGAGCTCAGCGGCCGCAGGCCCCGCGTGATCACCCCGGGCACGCCGCGTGCGCGCAACCAGGAGAGGGTGTGGCGCGCCGGCCGGACGGGCCGCTGCCACTGCAGACTGAGGGGCAGCACCGTGACGCCGCCGAGTGCCTCCCAAATGCGGCGCCCAGCATCGTTGCTCAAATCGGAGAGCAGGACGTCCTGCGGTCCGGCGAACGCGCGGCTAAGCAGCCGCGCGGCCGCGACGGATCCCCTGGCCGCGGGCGCAACCATGAGCTTCGTGGCGACGGCCGCGCGCAGGCTCCGGCCGCGCAGCAGCAGCCGCTTCGGCTGGACCCCGACGAAGCCGACGATGGACTCGCTTGCATCCAGGTACACGAAGGACGGCAGGTCGTCTTCGCTCAGCGGGTTCTCGAGGAACACCCGCTGGAAATACGTGTCGAGCCCCGGGGGCACACTCTTCCCGCTCTGTACGAATGCGGTGCCGAAGAGCTCCACGACCTGGGGAATGTCTTCGCGTTGGAAGGCCCGAATGCCGCTCATCTGGCAACGTTGGACGGCAGCGGGCCGCGGCGGGTGGGCTCCCACACGGGAGCACTGCGCCCGACGAGGACCCGGAGCCACGCGTGCAGGACCGCGATGTTCCCGACCGCCACGAACGCCGGCAACGCCAACAGTCGCGGCATGCCCTGACCCTCCGGCCAGAACCAGGCGATCCCTGCCAGCGCGCCCGGTACCGCCACCGCGCCAAGCAACGCGCGGGCCCAACCGGAGGTCAGCGCCAGGGCTCCCATGGCGGCGACGAACAGCAGCAGCGCCCACGGCACGAGCCAGCGGCACACCTTGTGGCTGAACAACATCCACGCAAACGCGCCGTAGCGAAACGGGTTCAGCAGGGCGCGTTTGTGCACCAGCGTGGCGATCCCACGGGTGATCGTCCGGACCTTGCGCCGATACTCTTGACGCAACGACGCGGCGCGCGGCACGTAACACACCGCCGCGGCGACCGACACCGCCCGCAGCCCGTGCTCGCGAGCGGTGAGCGCTGCCGCGAAGTCCCGGCTCAGCCCTTCGGGGACGGGCAGCATGTGCAGATCCGCACGGATCGCGTACAGGCAGCCGGAGGCTCCGACGATCCCGTCCACCGCGGTCTCCAGATCGCGAATCCACATCTCGTATCCCGTGTACGCCGCCTCCCCGCTGTTCGCCCGGTTCGCCTGCGCCTGAACGTTCGTCACGCTCACGTCGCGCCCCGAGGCGACACCCACGGAACGATCGGCGAATGCGGCGACCAGATGCGCGAAGGCATCGGGATGGATGCGCACCGAGGCGTCGGTGTTGATGATGATCTCGCCGGTGAGGTGGAGGCGGGCGGCGTTCTCCGCGGCGGTCTTGCCCTGACGCCGAGGGAGGCGCAGCAGCGCGACCCCACGGTCGGCGAACCGAGCGACGATCTCGTCGGTCCCGTCCGTGGATGCGTCCGACACCACCAGGATCTGGCGCCGATCGACTGGATAGTCGACGGCGAGGATCCGCTCGAGCGTCGCCGCGATCACCGCCGCCTCGTTGTAGACAGGGAGCGTGACGCTGATGCTGTGGCGGGGGGGAGGAAGCGACGCCACAGGAGCTTTCCTCGCGAGGGGCGCGCGGCGGCCCACACTGAGCAGTTTCACGATCGCGGGATAGCCAGCATAGGTGTACAGGCAGAGACACACCGCCAGCACGAGCAGCACGCCGGGAATCATCAGACCGGGGCCGGCGCACGGGCGCCGTGGGTGACCAGGCGATAAATGGCCTCGTAGCGGTCGAGCCACCGCGCCACGCCGAATTCGCGCTCCAGTCGCGCGCGTGCGGCGGCGGCGCGCCGCTGCGCCGCGGCACGGTCGTAGTACACACCGCGAATCGCAGTCGCCAGTGCGACCGGGTCCTCGGGCGTGACGAGGGCGGCCTCGGTGGGTGAAACGACATCGGGCACACCGCCGACGCGCGTCGCGACAATCGGGACGCCGGCCGCCATTGCCTCGAACAGCACCATGGGCGTGCCCTCCGTGCGGGAGCTCAGGACGCACACGTCGAACGCGGGAAACAGCCGGCCTGCGTCGGGGAGGGCGCCGTGCCAGCGCACACGGCCCGCCAGCCCAAGACCATCCGCCTTGGCCTCGAGCGCGACCCGCATGTCGCCGCCACCCACGACCGAGACGGTGAGCGGCACATCGCCGGCGTGGCGCAATGCCTCGAGCAGTACGTCCGGGCCTTTCTCGTGGCTCACCCGGCCCACCCAGCCGATCGCGAACGCGTCTCGCGGAATGCCCAGGACCCGGCGCGCGGTTTCCGGTCCCAGCGGCGGCGCAATCTGGCGCCACGCGTTGGGCACGGCGTGGATGCGCGACCGGGGGACGCCCGCACGCTCCAGCCGCCGCGCGAGCGGCCCGGACACGGCCACCACCGCTGCGAACCGGCGAAAGGCGCGGCGTTGCAGCCACTCGTACACGCGGTTTCTCCAGCCGCCGCCGGTGAACCCGTGGACTGTCGTCACGACGGGAATGCCCAGGCGCCGCGCGACGCCCGCGCCGAGCACGTCCGGCCGGTAGCCATGGGTGTGCACGACGTCGGGACAGAGGCGGCGGCACAGGTCGCGGATGGCGGCGCGCTCCCGCAGGTACGAGCGTCCCGGCACGACGATCGTGTGCGTGTGCACCCCGGCGTCCTGCAGCGGCGCTAGGAACGGCTGGATGCCGCGCGCGTCGACCACCACGGCGACGACGTGCACCTCGTGGCCCAGGCCCTGCAGCCCCCGTCCCAGCAGCTGCACGACGCGCTCGAGGCCGCCGAACTCGCCGGGCGCGACCACGTGCACGATTACCACACGATATCGAGCCCGATCCGGACGATCACGCCCGCTCCTCCACGCTCGCCCCCGCCCCCGCCCCCGCCCCCGCCCCCGCGCGGTCGAACGCGGGCTCGGGCGCGTCGCTGCTCGCGCCCATGCCCGTCAGCGCGGCGGCGACCGCCCGCGCCACGACCGCCGCGCCCTCCGGCGTGAAATGGTCGTGGTCGTAGTAGTGATGCAGGCCCCGGCTCAACAGCGTGCGCACGTTGAGGTGCGGGATGCCGACCGAGTCGGCGACGCGGGCGGCGCGGGCATCGACGAGGCCCAGCAGGCCGTTGATGACGTCCAGGCTGAAATAGACGCTGACGGTTTCCTTCCACGGCCTGCCGATCCCGCCGTGCCAGAAACGCGCCGCTTCCTCGGGCGTGTAGTCCTTCTCGAACCACGGCTGGCGCACCACGAGCACGCGATCGGCATGCGCCGCCGCGCAACGGAGAACCAGGCGGAAATGGCGCTCGAAGTGGCTCAAGACTGTTTCCGGGTCTGGAACGCTCCTGCGGATCTCCTTCGCCGCGGCGCGCATGCGCCGCCCGGCGACGAGCCAGGAGCCGGCGTTCTCCTTCACTTCCACCGGATGCAACCAGGATTGGCGCAGCCGGCGCGCCATCTCGGTCAGGGCCCACGCACGTGGGAGCGGTATCCAAGCGAATTGTTGCCCGGGGTGATGAGCAAACAGCAGCTGTTCCGGCACCACGGCGGGCGGAACCGACGGTGGTGCCCCGTCCTCCAGCCAATGGTACACGGTGCTCGCCGCGACCATGATGATCACCGCGTCGAGGTGACCGTACTGGGGGAGTACCCGCTCGAGAATGAGGTCGAGATCCGCGGCGCCGACGCCGGAGTGACCGATGTTACCCACGTGGACGCGGCGCGCGCCCAGCACCTGGAGTGCGTCGGGCCCGTTGAGCACATCCTCGAGCGCGCCCGGCCAGCTGGTCGCCTGGTCGAGCGCGAAACACTCGACGGAGCTTCCCCCGGCCACCAGAACCCGGTACAGGCCGTCTTCGTCGCCGCGCACTTCACCGCCCCGCTCGCCGTCGGCGTTCACGTGGAAGCGGACGCGCGGCTCCACCTCGGGAAAGACCCTGGGATCCTGCCGGATCTCGAGCCGCATGCCGGGCGGCCACACGTAGAAGCGGGTACGCCGGCGGATCCACCAGCGGCATCCCAGCTCGAACGCGACCAGGAGGGCCGACCCAGCCGCGAGGACGGCGATCAAGACGCCGGGCGTCATACGCGCACCCAGGAGCGGAGCCGCGGCAACCAGCCTCGTACGTCGACATAGGGGTCGTTCTTGTACACGAAGAACAGCCACGTCAGGGCGAACACCACAGTCATCGCGAGTCCCGCCCCCACCAGCGCGGCGATGCCCCGCACGTCGAGATGGAGCTTGAACCACAGCAGCAGCGCCACGACCGGCAGCGCACCCAGCGTGGCACGCGGCACGACGTACCGGAAGAACTGGACGATCGTTACGTCGAGCTCCCGGCATGCCTGCCACAGCACCGCCCCGGCGAACAGCACGTTCGGGATGGCGGTGCCGAGCGCGACGCCGGCCAGTCCCAGCGGGCGCACCAGCGCGATGCTCAACACCAGGTTCAGGACGCCGGCGACCAGAAAGCCGATGGTCGGCAGGCCCGCCTTGCCCAGCCCCATGAGGATCGGGAGCGCCACGCCCCGCACGGGGAGAAACACGAGGTACGACAGCATCAGGATCTGCAGCACCTGGCCCGAGGGCTGCTCGAAGCTGGGATCGACCCACCAGGCGATGAACCTCGGCCCCATGAAGATGAGAAACAGACCGGCCGCCAGCGTCAGCGACAGCGCGATCTTGGACCACCGCAGGAAGATGTCTCGCAGCTCCGCGCCTTTCCCCTGTGTCTGCAGGCGCGTAGCGGTCGGCATCACCACCGCCGCGATGGCGATCAGGAACTCCATGAGGTAGATGATGAAGCTGTTGGCGACCGTGAAGTAGGGAATGGACCCAACGTTCATATACGCGCCGATGACCATCGAGTCCGTCTCGAACGACAGCCGGGCGCCGGCGTTTAGGACCAGCACATAGATGCTGAAGGCGAAGATCGCCCGCGTCATGCCCCAGTCGAAGTCCGCGAGCCGCACCCGCGTCGCGGGATAACGGCGCCGCACCAGCAGCCAGCACAATCCAAAATCGAACACGAGGCAGACGACCTGCACGAGGGCGAGGACCGTAAGCGACGCGTGCAGCGCCAGCAGCGCGAGCGTGAGGCCGAGCCGGAGCAGGACTCCCCACACGCGGATGACGTTGCGTTGAATGAAGTCGTCGTGCGCCGACAGGACGCCGTTGGGCAGGAGCGCGACGAACCCAATGGACACGAACAGCACCATCACGGCGAAGGCCGAGTGGGCGTCCCCCTGCAGGGCCGCCGGGATGCTGTAGGCGCGCGTGAAGAAGAAGTACAGCGCCGCGCCCACGACGAGCGCGATCCCGCCCAGCATCAGATACAGCGCGGTGCAGCTGCCGATCGCCTCGTTCAGCTTTTTCGTGTCGCCCTTCGCCACGTGCTGTGCGAAATAACGCACCGAGGCCATTGGCACGCCCAACACGAGCAGACCCAGGTACCCGGTGATCGCATTGATGAGATTCCAGGTCCCGTACCCCTCATCCCCTAGTTTGTGGATCGTGAACGGGGTGAGAAAGTAGACCGCGATCACGGTCACCACGGTGGCAATCCAGCTGCTGCCGACGTTCTTAATCACGGATCACCGTCCCGAGCATCGCCGCGGCCTCGCTGACCGTGGCAAACGTGAATGGCGTGATGCGCGACAGGGCGTCGAGGTAGGCCTCGATCGAGGCGTACAGGCGCGCGACATCCGCCGCGGACGCGGCGAAGGGACTCAGTCCCGGTTTGAGCGTCGGACTGTGCCAGGAGAGTTGCAGGTGCTGCACGCCGTGCTCGAGTAGCCGGCGTGACAGCGTCAGCATGTCGTCGACCGCTTGGTACTCGGGGGAAAGCGACACGCGCTTGAGCAGGCCTACCCGATCGGCGATGCCGGCCAGGCGCAGCCAGCGCACGGGTGCCGCTTCGAGCAAGCGCCGCGCGGGGTCCCAGAAACTGAACGGCCCGCGGCTGAAACCGTAGGAGAGGGGGATCTCGAGCAGCTTCCCATCCGGCGCGGGCTCTCGCACGTCGCGGTCCGGCGCCAATCGATACGGCACGATCGGGGCGCCGACGAACGTCGGACCGTCGTCGACGTCCTCCAAACTGATGAAGGGGCTGACGCTCGAGTCCACCCGGTAGTCGCCGCAGCACTGCAGCGCGGCCACCGTGTCGGGGCCGAACCCGTAGCGTCCGGCGCGAAACGAGGTCGGCGAACGATCGAACGCCTCCTCCAGCGCCCGCGTCAGGCGCTGCACCTTCGCCACCTGCAATTCGGCCGGCAGGTTCTTGAGCATCGAATTGCGCGGCACGAACGCTTCCGACACTGGGGGAGTGTTCCAGGGATGCAAGTGCGCACCGATCTCCCCGCGATTCCCTTCACTCACCTCCCGCATCACGTCCGCCGCCCGCGGATCGATCGCCACCTGATACGTCGTGAAGTACGTCGGTCGCACACCCAAGCGGTCGAAGAACGCCGCCTGCCGCGGCAGCTCGCCGATGTTCTCGTTCGTCACGCCGTTGCGGCTGCGGTTCCAGTTGTCTTCCTCGGTGTCGATGGACACGATCACCAGAACGCCGTCAGCCACGGATGAGCCTCCCGCGGAGATCCGCCACGGCGTCGAGCGCACGCAGCCAGGTCCCGCCCCACCCCGACCGAAACACCACGGTCTCCTGCGTCTGGCGCCGCGACGCCGTCCACTGCCGCTTGTAGCCGTCGTCGCCGCGCAAGAAGTTGAACGCCCGGTAACCGCGCTCGATCGCCCGCCGAATCATGATTCCCATCAACACGAGCCCGACGCTTTCCCGCTCCCACCGCGGGTCGCGCCCTCCCTGGTAGAAGTAGACGGTGTCGCCGGACGCAAAGCCGTACCACGCCGCCGCCGGCCGCCCGCCCAGGTCCAGCGTGGTGAGCCACAGGCGCTGCTGCTCCGCCATCGCGCGCGCGAACTGCCGTTGCAGACGCTCGCTGCGCGGATCGCGGAAGACTCCGCCCTCCCCCCCCTCCTCCCAGCGCTGCTCGTGCAATGCCAGCAAGTGGCCCCACCCCTCGTCGAGCCGGTCCCCGTCGTAGTCCGTGACCGCGACGGCATGCTCGCGCCGCAGACTGCGCTCCTTGCGCCGCAGGATCTGGCGGCGGTTAGGACTGAGCGAGGCGAGATAGTCGTCCCACGACGTTGGCAGGTCGAGCTGCGGGCAGGGCCACAGGGGACGCTGTCGCGCTGCATGCCCGCCTCGCACGAGCGCGGCCGTGAGATGCTCCACATTGGGCGCGCCGGTCGCGAGGTTGCTCAGAATCATGACCTGCCACGGCAAGTCTGCGAGCGCCGCCGCGAGCGCCCCCCAGTCGGCTTCGGGAACGCCGGGCAGGTCGAGCTCATCGGGACAGCCGGTATCCCCGATCGCCCACGTCAGCGCCTGCACCCATGCGCGCCGAAACCGCACGCGGCCCACGCGCACCGGCAGCAGCGCCTGCAGCGATCCGTCCGGCCCGCGGACCAGAACGACCGCGCTCGCCTCCAGGTCGCCGCGCGGAGCCGCATCGGCCCAGGCCCGATGCCACGCCCAACTCATGAAGGGGGAGGGCGATCGTCCGCGCGCGACCAACTCGTCCCAAACCGCCGGGCCAAGGTCGAGGGCATCCGCGAGCGACGTCCGCGTCACGCCACCCTGGGCCGTCCCCCGAGTCATCAGCGATAGACCTTCCACTGCCGGCTTCCTCTTCCGATCGGTATGCGTTGAGCTCAGTGCAAGAGCCACGCCGTTCCACACCTGTTGCGTCGAGGCCACATTCGCCGGTGGCGCCACTCTTGCTCCTGGTTGGCCGAGCCAACGGAGCGCTGGAGCCACGCGACATGTGCGGCATTGCAGGGATTGTGTACCGCGACCGAGATCGTCCGGTGCCGGAAGCACTGGTGCGCCGCATGTGCGCCGCCCAAGCGCATCGCGGCCCCGACGACGAGGGGCTCTACGTGCGTGGGGCCGTCGGCTTGGGGATGCGGCGTCTCAGCATCATCGACCTGGGCGGCGGCCGGCAGCCGATCTTCAACGAAGACGGCTCCAAGGTGATCGTCTTCAACGGCGAGATTTACAATTACGCGGACTTGCGCCGCGGCCTCACGGCTCGGGGGCATGCCGTTCGCACCCAGGGCGACACCGAGACGATCGTGCACCTCTACGAGGAGCGGGGCCCCGACTGCGTCACACCCCTGCGCGGCATGTTCGCCTTCGCGCTCTGGGACGAATCCCGCGAGATGCTTTTGTTGGCGCGGGACCGGTTCGGGATCAAGCCGCTCTACGTCGTGACCGCGCCGTGGGGCATCGCATTCGCGTCCGAGCTCAAGGCGCTGCACGCGGCCGGCCTGACGTCGCGCACGCTGGACTGGGAAGCGCTGGACGCCTACTTCCAGCTGGGGTACATCCCCGCCCCCGCGTCGCCGTTCCTCGATGTGCGCAAGGTCGAGCCTGGCCACACCCTCGTGTGGCGCCGCGAGGGCGGCGTCAGCACGCACCGCTACTGGCAGTTCCCGCAGCCCACTCCCGACGTCCCGCCCGACCCGGAGGAGCGCGTGCGGGAGTGGCTCGACAGTTCGGTGGCGGCGCACCTGGTGAGCGACGTGCCTGTAGCGGCGTTCCTGAGCGGCGGCCTCGACTCCTCTGCCGTCGTGGCGAGCATGGCGCTGGCGGGAAACGCGCCGCACGCCTTCACGGCCCGGTACTTCGGGTCCGGCGCCGCGGCGGCCGACGAGACCAGCCTGGCTGCGGCGCTCGCCTCGCGCTACGGCGCGGAGCTCACGCCGATCGACATCCGGCCGGAGATCCGCGACATCTTCGAGCCGATCGTCCGGGCGCTCGACGAGCCGCATGCCGACGATTCAGCGATCCCCACCTGGCTGCTCTCCGAGGCGGTAGGGAGCCGCTACAAGGTGGCGCTGACGGGTATCGGCGGCGACGAGTTGTTCGCGGGGTACCGGCGGCACATCGGTTTGTTGGCCACGGAGCAGTACGCCAGGCTGCCCGCCGCTGTGCGGCGTCTCGCCGCCAGCGCGAGCCGCCTCCTCCCCGAACCGCGCAACGGCAATCTTGGCGTCGACCGCCTGAAGCGCTTTCTGCGCTCGGACGACGGCCCCGTGGCGGATCGATTCCTCGGCATGATCAGCCGGCTCGTGACCGGTGAGCGACTGGCGCTGTACACGCCAAGTCTCCGTGCGAGGATCTCAGGGGGCGCGGCGACCGAGCGCTTCCGGGACTTGTTCAGCGCGCAGGCGTCCCTCACCGGCCTCGCCGCCGGGTTGTACCTCGACTACACGACCTTCCTCCCCGATGACGTCCTCGCGCTCAGCGACCGGTTGTCGATGGCACACTCACTCGAGGTGCGCGTTCCCTTTGTGGACCACGTGCTGGTCGAAGCCGTCTTCCCAATTGCCCAAAGCGTGAAGATCGGTCCGCGGTGGCAGACCAAGCGGCTGCTGCGCCGCGCGCTGCGGCCGCGCCTGCCGGCGCCGCACTTTCGGGCGCCGAAGCGCGGGTTCGTCGGTCCGACGTCCGCGTGGCTGCGCCACGAGCTGCGCGACATGCTGACGGACGAGCTGTCCCCCGAGCGGCAGCGGCGCCTGGGTTACTTCGATCCAGGGATGGTGGAGACGCTGCTGCATGAGCACCGCACCGGCCGCCAGAACCGCGAGGGGATCCTGTGGGCCCTGTTGTGTTTCTCGACCTGGCATCGCCTTTACGTCGAGGGCAGCCTCCCGGACTAGGCCGGAAGGACTCGCGTATCCCACAGGCCCAGGCACTTGTCGGCATGGAAGCCGTCGGCCCAGTCCCACTCCTCGCTCAACAGTTCCAGCGGCGCCGGCAGGCTGAACGGCGCTGCCTGCAGGTTGATCGGACGCCAGTCGCCCGTGACGATGTCCGGGTTCGCGGGACGGGCGGTGTACGTGGTCGCCAGCAGGAAGCGGGCGCCGCTGCGCCGGATGTTCCGGAGCGCCTCGAGCACGTCCGCGTTCGACAAGTGGATCAT
>Ga0193712_1000149_pt1 | contig 11611 bp, 12 predicted proteins | sample H3a1metaG_FD_143053 | JGI IMG/M metagenome (GOLD analysis project Ga0193712, IMG submission 143053) | Soil microbial communities from a riparian zone of the East river system, Colorado, United States - H3a1 | ecosystem: Environmental > Terrestrial > Soil > Riparian zone | place: USA: East River... | reverse complement strand
TGGTGACGGGGTCCTCCTCGGTGTGTCGCTCGGGCGTCACCGTCACGGTGACGAGCGTGTCCCCGCGCGCCACCGTGAGGCTCACGGCTCTGTCTGGGCTCGCCCGCGCGACTCGCGCGAAATCGTTCCACGAGGCGATCGTGTCGCGGCCGACCCGTACCAGCCGGTCGCCCGGCTGGAGACCGGCCCGCGCCGCCGCACTGCCCGGGTCGACCTTCGAGATCACCGGGGGCAGATACGGCGTCATGTTTCGGAGCAACGCAAACCGGTCGGCCGTATCGCGCGGCGATGACCGAGGTCCGAAATCGAGCACGATGGGCTCCGCTCGACCCTCCACGCTGACTCGTACCGGACTCTCCTCGAGGATCAGGGCCTCGACCAGCTGGCTCCAGGTCCGCACGGGACGGCCGTTCACTTCGGTAATGCGGTCGCCGCGGTGGAGCACGGCGAGCGGTGCGGCGGACGCGGGCACCTCGCTCACGCGCACGCTGTCGACTTGCGTGGTGTTGATGAATTCCGAATCGAGCGTGCCCGTGTAGGCGAGCCCGGTGTACACCACGACCGCCAGGATGAAGTTCATCGTCACGCCGGCGAGGATGATGATCATCCGCGCCCACAACGGCTTCCGGTCGAACGCCCGCGCGGGATCCACCGGGACCGTGGCCTTCCCGCCTTCGAGCTCGCCGGCCAACCCCTCGTCCTCGAGCCCCGCCATTTTCACGTACCCGCCCAGCGGGATGATCGAGATCCAGTACTCCGTCTCACCGCCGCGCCACTGGAACAGGGGCCGCCCGAAGCCCAGCGAGAAGCGCAGCACCTGGACGCCGAGCAGTTTGGCGGCCATGAAATGCCCCGCCTCGTGCACGAAGATCAGCGGACCGATGACGACGAGGAATGCGGCGAGATTCAGGAGCACGCGGCCTCTCGGGCGATGCGGCGCGCCGCGGCGTCCGCCGCGAGTACGGCCTCGAGCGACTCGGCATCCCCGCTGCTCGACCGGTGCTGTTCCAGCGTCGCGGCGATGATCTCGGCGATCCGGCCGAAGGCGATGCGCTCGGCGAGAAACAGCTCGACGGCTACTTCGTTTGCCGCATTGAAGGCGGCGGGCGCTGTGCCGCCGGTGCTCGCCGCGTGCCGTCCGAGCAAATACGCCGGGAATAGGTCCGGGCGCACCGGCTCGAAGGTCAGATTCCCCGCGGCGACGGGATCGAAGCGCCGGGCGCCGTCGTCGGGGACCCGGTCCGGGTGGGTCAACGCGTACAGGATCGGCAGCTCCATCGTGGGGAATCCCACCTGGGCGAGCACGGAGCCGTCCACGAACTCGGTGAAGGCGTGGATCACCGACTGGGGGTGGATGACGACGTCGACGCTCCCGTACCCCACATCAAACAGATAGTGGGCTTCGATCACCTCGAGGGCCTTGTTGACGAGCGTGGCCGAGTCTACGCTGATCTTCTTGCCCATCTTCCACGTCGGGTGGCGCAGCGCTTCGGTGACCGTGGCCTGTGCCGCGCGCGCCGGTTCCCACGTGCGGAACGGCCCGCCCGACGCCGTGAGGATCAACCGCGCCAGCTCCGCCGGACGCCGCCCCGTGACGCATTGCAGCACGGCGCTGTGCTCGGAGTCCACCGGGACGATCTCGCCGCCCCCCTCGCGCGCGGCGCGCGTGACGAGCTCGCCGGCCATCACGAGGGTTTCCTTATTGGCGAGGGCGACGCGCTTCCCGGCCCGCAGCGCCGCGAGCGTCGCCTCGAGTCCCGCGGCGCCGACGATGCCGTTCACCACGATCCGCACGTCGGGATGGGTCGCCGCTTCGACGAGACACTCGGCTCCCGCGCCGTTCACGAGAGCCGAGTACGCCGGTCGCCACTCCGCGACCTGCGCGGCGAGCAGGTCCTTGTTCGAGTGCCCCGTCAGCGCGACGACCCGGAACCGCTCCCGCTGGCGCGCCAGGACCTGCAACGTGGAGCACCCGATCGACCCGGTCGAGCCGAGGATGGCGACGCCGACGGTCATATCACACCGAAGAGGCGAAACAGCCCCGCGGCCGCGGGCACAACGAAGTAGAGCGCGTCGAGACGGTCCAGCACGCCCCCGTGTCCGGGAATCAGCGCCGAGGAGTCCTTCACACCCGCTTCGCGCTTGAAGAGCGACTCGGCGATGTCACCCACCTGGGCGAGCACCCCGACGACGGCACCGACCGCGAGCAGCTGCCAAATGGTGAAGCTCCACCCCACTCGATTGAGCACGAGGAGCCCCAGCAGCAACGCCGTGACCACCGACCCCAAGAACCCGCCCACCGCACCCGAGCGCGTTTTGTTGGGCGACAGGACCGGCGCGAGCTTCGGCCCTCCGACCTTGATGCCGACGCCCATCGCGACCGTGTCGCCGATCCAGGTGAGGACAAGCGGGAAGAGCGTGAGGCAGAGGTACGCGAAGGGTTGGTTGGCGGCGTTGGTCCCATGCCGAATCGGAATGATGAACGCGAGCAGCGCCGACGCGTAGAGACAGCCGAACAGCGTCACAGCCACCACAGTGAGGGGTCGGCCCGTGGGGCCGCGTCGCGCCATCGCCATCACGAGCGTCACCATCAGCCAGAGCGCGCCCAGATACAGCGCGGGCTCCGCCCAGTGCGTCTCGGAACCCTTCGCCCAATAGGCGAGCAACGGGATCGCCGCGGCGGCCACGAGCCCCGTTCGGTCGAGCGCGTCAATCCCCTGGCGCCGGGCGAGATCATAGACCTCGCGGGTGCCGAGCCCGCCGAGCGCCGCGAGCACGGCGGCGAGGGGCCAGCCGCCGAGCCAGAGGACGCCGACCGCCAAAGGAATGGCCACGCCTGCGACGGCGATACGCTGCGCCAGGTTACTCGCCATCAGACGGTGACTTTGCCGAACCGGCGCTCGCGCCTTTGATAGTCGAGGATCGCCTCGAACAGGGTCTGGCGGGTGAAGTCAGGCCACAGGACGGGCGTCATGTACAGCTCGGTGTAGGCGAGCTGCCACAGCAGGAAGTTCGAGAGGCGCAGCTCCCCCGACGTGCGAATCAGCAGATCGGGATCGCCCCACGGCGCCGTGTAGAGCTTGGCCCGGATGGCGTCCTCGTCCAGATCCTCGAGCTTCTTGGTCCCTTTGAGGACTTCCTCGGCGAGCAACCGCGCGGCCCGCGCGATCTCGCCGCGCGACGAGTACGAGATGCAGAGGTTGAGCGAGAGCTTGGTGCCTGTGGCCGTTTCGCGCTCGACTTGCTCGACCGCCTCGCGCCCCGACGGACCCAGCCGACTGCGGTCGCCGAGCACGTGTACGGTCACGCCCTGCTGGCGCAAGTCGGCCGCCTCGCGCGCGATGTACTCCTCGAGCAGGTTCATCAGCGCGGAGATTTCCGTGGGCGGGCGCTTCCAGTTCTCCTCGGAGAAGGCGAACAGCGTGAGGACTTCGACGCCCGCCTCGATCGCTCCCTCGACGGTCTCGCGCACAGCCTTCATGCCCGCGCGGTGGCCGAAGGGCCGGGGCAAGTGGCGCTCGCTCGCCCAGCGCCCATTGCCGTCCATGATGATCGCCACGTGGCGGGGAATCGGGCCCGGCAGCATCAGACCTCCATCATCTCCGCTTCCTTGGCCTTCACCGCGGCGTCCACGAGCTTCAGGTGCTCGTCGTGGACCTTCTGGAGGTCCTTCTCGGCCTTCTTGATTTCGTCTTCCGGGACGTGCTCGGTCTTCTTGATCTTCCCGATCGACTCGGTGCGCGCATGACGAATGGCGACGCGCCCCTCCTCGGCGAGCTTGTGAATGACCTTCACCAGCTCCTTGCGCCGCTCCTCCGTGAGGGGCGGCACGGGGATACGGATGACGTTACCGTCGTTGGAGGGGGTCAGCCCCAAGTCCGAGGCGAGGATCGCCTTCTCGATCGCCTTGAGCAGCGTCTTGTCCCACGGCTGGATCGTGAGGAGCTTCGGCTCGGGCGCCGCGACGCTGGCCACCTGCGTCAGGGGCATGTCGTTCCCATACGCGTCGACGCGCACGAGATCGAGCAGCGCCGTGCTCGCCTTGCCCGTCCGGACGGTGGCGAACTCGCGCTTCACCGCTTCGACCGTCTTGTCCATCTGCTGCTTCGCGTGCTTCAGCTGGTCGGCCAGAGTGGTCGTCATTGGACGATCGTGCCGACGCGCTCTCCGGCCAGCACTCTGGCCGTCGCGCCGGGCTGGTTGATGTTGAACACTACGATGGGGAGCTTGTTCTCCTTGCACAACCCGAAGGCATTGGCATCCATCACAGCGTAGCCCTTCACGATGGCGTCCTGGAAGGTCAGCGCTGGAATGAACTCGGCCTTGGGGTCCTTCTTGGGATCCGCCGTGAACACGCCGTCCACGTTCGTCGCCTTGAGGATGACCTGCGCCTCGATTTCCAGGGCGCGCAGCACGGCCGCGGTGTCGGTCGAAAAGTATGGGTTTCCCGTACCGCCCGCGAAGATGACCATACGGCCCTTCTCCAGGTGGCGCACGGCCCGGCGCCGGATGTAGGGCTCGGCCAGCTCTTCCATCCGGATCGCCGTCATCACTCGAGTGTCGACGCCCTTTTTCTCCAGGATGTCCTGCAGCGCCAGGGCGTTGATCACGGTCGCGAGCATGCCCATGTAGTCGGCTGACACGCGATCCACGCCCTGTTTGCTGGCGGTCGTCCCGCGCAGGATGTTGCCGCCGCCCACGACCAGGCCCAGCTGCACACCGGTGGCCGCGACACTCTTCAGCTCGTCCGAGACCCGGTCGATGACGCCGAAGTCGATGCCGGCGCCGGCGCCACCGGCAAACGCCTCCCCCGAAACTTTGAGGAGCGCGCGCCGGTACGCCAACTTCACCGCCACCTAGTTGCCCCCAAGCTCGAAGCGTACGAAGCGGCGGACCTCTACCTTTTCGCCCGTCTTGCCGGACAGCTCTTTGACGAGCTCGCCCACGGTCCGCTTGTCGTCCTTCACGAACTTCTGCTCCAAGAGGACGCGTTCCTCGTAGAACTTCCGCATCATACCGTCCACGATCTTCGGGCGGATGTTCTCGGGCTTCTTCTGCTCGGCCACCTGCGACTCGTAGACCTTGCGCTCGCGCTCCACGACGTCTGCCGGCAGGTCCTCGATGCGGACGGCGAGCGGGCTCGTCGCGGCGATGTGCACGGCGATATCCTTGGCGAGCGCCTGGAAGTCGTCGGTGCGGGCCACGAAGTCCGTCTCGCAGTTCACCTCGACCAGCACGCCGACGGAGCCGTCGAAGTGGATGTAGGACCCGATCCACCCTTCCGACGCCTCACGGCCGGCGCGCTTGTCGGCCTTGGCCGAGCCTTTCTTGCGGAGGACGTCGACGGCTTTCTCGAGATCGCCGCCTGCCTCTTCGAGGGCCTTCTTGCAATCCATCATGCCGGCGCCGGTCCGGGCGCGCAGCTCAGCCACGAGCTTTGCCGGTATCTCTTTCACAGTTGCCACTGTTCCTCACTCCTCATAAAAACGCCGCCCTCGCGCCGTTGGGACGGAGGGCGGCGATCGGTAATACCCCCAACGGGTCCGGTTACGCCTCGCCCCCGCTGACGGGCTCAGCTGGAGGCGGCTCTTCCGTCCGCAGCCGGGCGGCGATCGCCTCCGGCTTGGGCCGCCGCTTGCGCCGCGCCGGCCCCTTCTTCTTCCCACCTTCTGCTTCCGCCTCGACGCCCGTCTCGGTCGAGTAGGTCGTGCCTTCGCCCTCTTCGGCGCTGTCGCGCAGCGGCATCTGGTGGCGCGCCTCGCCGATCACGTCGGAGACGGCCCCCGTGATGAGCGAGACGGCGCGAATGGCGTCGTCGTTGCCCGGAATCGGGATGTTGATCAGGTCCGGGTCGGCGTTCGTATCCACGATCGCCACCACGGGGATCCCCAGCTTGTTCGCCTCGGCAACGGCGATGCGTTCCTTCTTCGAGTCCACGATGAACAGCGCGCCGGGGAGCCGGCCCATGTTCTTGATGCCCGCGAGGTTCTTGTCGAGCTTGACGCGCTCGCGGTCGAACAGCAGCTGCTCCTTCTTGGTGTAGTTCGCGAACTCGCCGTCGGCGGCGCCCTGCTCCAGCTCCTTCAGTCGCTTGATCTGCTTCTTGATCGTCTGGAAGTTCGTGAGCGTACCGCCGAGCCAGCGCTCGGTGACGTAGAACGCCCCGCTGCGCTTCGCTTCGGCCTCGAGAATGCCCTTCAACTGCTTCTTGGTGCAGACGAAGAGGACGCCCTCGCCCTTCAACACGACGGCGCGCAACAATTCCTGCGCCTCGTGCAGCTGATGGAGGGTCTTTTGGAGGTCGATGATGTAGATGCCGGAGCGCTCGGCGAAAATAAACCGGCGCATCTTCGGATTCCAGCGGCGCGTCTGGTGCCCGAAATGGACACCCGCTTCCAACAAGTCTTGCAACTGAGGCTGGGCCATGCACTCCCTTTCGTGGGTTTTTTGCTCGTCCGCCGTCTTCATCTCCGCTGGTACCCTGCGCCGCAGGGACCCACCAACGGATCGGACGGCGTGTGTCTGAGCCGTCAGCCATCAGCCATCAGCCTTCAGTACTGACGGCTGAGCGCTGACGGCTGATCGCTCTGTCTTACCGCTTACTGAACTGGAACCGCTTCCGCGCGCCGGCGCGGCCCGGCTTCTTGCGCTCGACAGCTCGCGGATCGCGCGTCAGGAGCCCCTGCTCCCGCAGTTTCTTGCGATGCCGGTCGTCGGCCAACACCAACGCCCGGGCGATGCCGAGGCGCAGCGCGCCCGCCTGCCCGGTCATCCCGCCGCCGTTCACGCGCGCCTTCACATCGAAAGCGCCAAGCGTGTCGGTCGCCGTGAAGGGTTGCTGGATGTGGCTCACGAGGGACGGGCGCGGGAAATAGTCACCCAGCGTGCGGCCGTTGATGAACCACTTCCCCGACCCCGGCGTCAGATAGACGCGCGCGATGCCGAGTTTGCGGCGACCGATCGCGTGCCAACGCAGCTCCGGTTGAATCGCCGTCACTTGGCCTCCACCGCCACGAGGGGCGTCGGCTGCTGCGCCGCGTGCGGGTGCGTCGGGCCGGCGTACACCTTCAGCATCTGCTTCACGTGCTGACGCGACAGGGTCGTCTTCGGCAACATCCCCCACACCGCCTTCTCGATCACCCGCTCCGGGTGCTTGTTGATCACGTTCTGGACCGGCGTGAAGCGCTCGTGGCCCATGTAGCCCGTGTGCCGGAAGTAGCGCTTCTGCTCGAGCTTGCGACCCGTCAGCTTCACGCGCTCGGCATTGATCACGATGACCGCGTCACCGCCGTTCACGTACGGCGTGAACGTGGGCTTGTGCTTGCCGCGCAGGATCTGGGCAATACGACTGGCCAGCCGGCCGAGCGGCTGATCTGCCGCGTCGACGACCCACCAGTTATGCACGATGTCCGCGGTCTTCAGCGTGTACGTCTTCATCCCTTTTTCGCGCCCGGAATTTGACAGACGCGATATCTAACCGGGCCGTAAGGGCCTGTCAACCCGAGGGTTCCGCGTTTGGTACAGGTCCGAGTGTGACGAGCGACGCGCCCTTGGCGACGGTCTGGCCGGCGGCGACGTGGATGGTCTGAACGACGCCCGGACGGGTGGCGCGCAGCTCGTTCTCCATCTTCATCGCCTCGACAACCACCAGACCCTCGCCGACCTTCACAACCTGCCCCTGGGTCACCTCGACCCGGACGACGAGCCCCGGCATCGGCGCTTTCACGACCCCTCCCCCGCCGGGCGCCTTGGTGCGGCCCGTCAGGGCCTGGATCTGGCGCGTCCGATCGTCCACCGCCTCGACCTCGAACCGCTCCCCGACGGCGCCCAGGGCCCAGCGCAGCGGCGCCGTCCCCTCGAGGCTCTGCGCGGCGACCGTCCACGAATGGCCCGCGAGCAAGAGGTGGTAGAGCGGCGTCCCGGGCACGGCCGCCAGGTGCGCCTCGAACGGCTCGCCGTCCACGGTCACGCGACCGCCACCGACGTCGATCTCGTAGGTGCGAGAGCGGAGAGTGACGAAATACTTCACCGGATTACGCGGCCTCCAAGACCACTACGGTCTCCACGTGCGCCGTCTGCGGAAACAGATCGAAGGCTCTGAGCCCCGCGATCTGATAGTTCACGTTCAAGCGGTGCAGGTCGCGCGCCAGCGTCGCTGGGTCGCACGACACGTACACGAGCCGGTCCACGGGCTCGGCCGTCAGGCGCAGCGTCACGTCCCAATGCAGGCCGGCGCGCGGCGGGTTCACGACCACCGCGTGGGGCACCGGGAGGCTCGGCAGCACATCCTCGGCGCGGCCGGCGATGAACCGCACGGGCGACTCCACCGTCGGGCGCGTCCGCGCCCAGCCGATCGCCGCTTCATCGGCGTCCACGCTGACCACGTTCGCGCCCCGTTCGGCGAGGAGCGCGGCGGTATCGCCGATGCCGCCGTACAAATCCCACACGGTGCGGCCCCGCACCTCGCCCAACTGCTCCACCGCCCACCGGCGCGCCAGGATTCCCATCTCGGGATTCACCTGCTCGAACGCCGTCGCGGGAAACCCCGTCGCGGGCCCGGCCATCACGCGGGCGGCGCCATCCACCGGACGCCACCAACAGATCACCTCGTCCCCGTTCGCCAGCGCCCGGCGCAACCGCTCGGCGTCGAGCCACGGCTCTCCTGTCGCCTCGGCAATCACGTGGCGCCGCCCCTCGCGGTCGAGCCGGAGGGTGAGGCGCGTGAGCCCCGGCGGGAGCTTGTCGAGGTGCGCCCGAACCTCGCGCCACAGCGCCATCAACCGAAAGTCCGCGATGTGGCAATCGGCGAGGGGAAACACGAAATTCGCCCGATCGTGCGGGTGAAAGCCCGCCGTTCCCGCCTTCACTTCCATCGAGATCTTGGCGCGGTAGCGCCACTCTTCGACCGCCTCGACGATCTCGGGGTCTCGAACGTCGAGTTTGCCGATGCGGCGCAACGCGTCGCCGACGATGGCGCGCTTGGCCGCGAGCTGCGCGTCGTACTCGAGATGCTGGAGCTGGCAGCCGCCACAATGATCGTGCGTGTAGTGCGGACAGGGGGGCGCCACGCGCCCCGGCCCCGCCCCGGCCACTTCGCCCACTGCCGCCCGCCCGAAGTTGCGCGACAACTTGAGGCTCCCGTCCTTCAGCTTAATACGGTCGCCCGGCGCGGTCCGCGGCACGAACACCGCGCGTCCATCCGAGAGCCGGCCGACGCCGTCCCCCCCCGCCGCGATCCCGGTGATCGTCACGAGGTCACTCACGGAGGCCTTCCCTCCTCCCCTCGTCCGCCCAGGCAGTTGGCCGGTCGGACAGTCGGACCGTTGCAGCGGGCTGTGCCACATTGCGCCGCTCGTCAGCCAACAGCGCCGCCGTTACTGCGACGGCTCGCTCGAGCCCGTCTTGCGGCGGGGCGGCGAGCACGCGCGCGCCCACCCGCTCCAGATACGTGATGTCCAACTCCCCGCGGCGAAACTCGGGATCGTCCATCACGCGGAGGTGAAACGGCTGGGCGGTCGGCAGACCGACGATCACCAGCTCGCGCAGCGCGCGGCGCATCCGCTGGATCGCCACGTCGCGGGTCTCGCCCCACGCGATGAGCTTGGCGATCAGGGGATCGTAGAAGAGCGTGACTTCGTTCCCCGCCTCGACGCCGCCGTCCCAGCGGATCCCGGGTCCCGACGGCACCCGCAGGTACTGCAGCACGCCGGTGGCCGGCAGGAAATCGTTGAAGGGATCCTCGGCGGTGATGCGGCATTCGATCGCGTGTCCACGGGGGTGCAGCAGGCCGGCGTGTACGCGCATCGGATGGCCCGCCGCGATGCGTAGTTGCTCCCGCACCAAGTCCACCCCGTACACGAGCTCCGTCACGGGGTGTTCGACTTGAATGCGCGTGTTCATCTCGAGGAAGTAGAACTCGCCGGTCGGCGCGAGGAGGAATTCGATCGTACCGGCCCCCGTGTACCCCACGGCCCCGGCGGCCGCCGTCGCGGCCTCGGACAAACGGCGTCTCAGCGCGGGAGACACGACGGGCGAGGGCGCCTCTTCGATCAACTTCTGGTGACGGCGCTGGATGCTGCACTCGCGCTCTCCCAGCGCCACCACGCGGCCGTGCCGGTCGGCGAGCACTTGGATCTCGATGTGGCGCGGCCGCTCGAGGTATTTCTCCACGTACACACTGCCGTCGCCGAACGCCTTCTGCGCCTCGCTGCGGGCGCCTTGAAACGCCGATTCCACTTCGGTCTCGGCCTTCACGAGCCGCATCCCTTTGCCCCCACCCCCCGCGGCCGCCTTGAGCAACACTGGATAGCCGAGCCGCTGCGCCTCGCGCCGCGCATCGTTGGCGTCGCGCAGCGGCACCGCGGTCCCAGGAACGACCGGCACCCCCGCCGCCTGCATCCGGCGCCGGGCTTCGGTCTTGTCGCCCATCGCGCGGATGGCGGCCGCGGGCGGACCGACGAACACGAGGCCCGCTTGGGCGCACGCGTCGGCGAAGGCGGCTCGCTCGGACAGGAATCCGTACCCGGGGTGCACCGCCTGGCAGGCGCTGTCCTTCGCGGCCGCGATCAGCTTCGGGATGTTGAGGTAGGACTCGGCCGCCGGCGCGGGGCCGAGCAGTACCGCGGTATTGGCGGCGCGCACGTGTGGTGAGAGCCGGTCGGCTTCGGAGTAGACGGCGACGGCCTCGAGACCTTCTTCGTGGCACGCGCGAATGATGCGGAGGGCGATCTCGCCCCGGTTGGCCACCAAGACGCGTTTCAGCACCCAACCTCGGCCTTGATCCCGAACGTCGCGAGCGGCCGGCACAAGGCGGAGGTCACGTCGGCGGCTTGCCGGTAGATCGCGACGGCCGGCGCGCTCCACGCCTCGTGTTGGTCGATGGCGAGTTTCAGCGCGGCGAACGCGAAGTCCTCCGCGGGCACGCGGTCACCCTTCGCCTCCGTCCCCGCCACCCAAACGAGGGGATGAGACTTCCAACTGACGCGGGGCCGCAGCTCCGGCGGCCGGTCGAATCCCATGCTGGCGCACAGCGGCCCCTTGCGCCGGTCGGCCAACGCCTGGAGGCCCGAGCCCCGCTGTCGTGCCTCGCGCAAGACGCGCCCGCGCAGGATCGAATCGCCGGTCCACGCGGCGAGGGGCAAGACCAACAGATCGGGTCGCAAGCCGCGCGCAAAGCGCATGTACCACGCGGCATAGGTGTCGGCGTCGCCGGCAGTGAGCAGGATGCCGTGGCGCGGGCAGGCGCGGAGCAGGTTCTCGCCCAACTCTTCCAAGACGGGGGGCAGCCGCAGCGTTTCGGGGAGCCCGAGCCACGCCGTGGTCGCCGCCTCGGTGCCGCCGGCCTCCCACGCGAGCAGCGCCTTTTGTCCCCACAAGTACACGCGGAACACCTGCGCCGAGTCCGCGGTGCGGGTGCCGCGTCCGTACCCGGACGCTCGGGCAAACGCCAGCTCGGCGGTGTCGAGAGCGGCCCGCGCCCACGCGGGATCGGCGGGTACACGATGCGCGTGGTAGGCGGCCACGAGCTGCACGTACGCGCGTCCGAACTCGAGCCACGCGGGGCCGTCGGTCGAATCCGCGGGCAGAGCCCGCGCCTGCAGCGCCAGCGAGG
>Ga0193712_1000148_pt1 | contig 11615 bp, 14 predicted proteins | sample H3a1metaG_FD_143053 | JGI IMG/M metagenome (GOLD analysis project Ga0193712, IMG submission 143053) | Soil microbial communities from a riparian zone of the East river system, Colorado, United States - H3a1 | ecosystem: Environmental > Terrestrial > Soil > Riparian zone | place: USA: East River... | reverse complement strand
CACGGGGTTCGCCATCTACAAGCCGGTACAGTTCGCCTGGCTCACTTCGCTGTTCGGCGGGTTCCAGGCGGCGCGCTACTGGCACTTCTGGGCGGTGTGGATCTTCGTCGGCTTCACGGTCGTGCACGTGATCCTGGTGTTCGCGGTCGATCCGCCGTCGTTTCGCGCTATGATCACCGGATGGTACAAGGGGCGCTTTCCCAGCCATGACTAGATCCGAACAGACGCCTGAGACGCCCGAGACGCCTAGGACAAGCCGGCGCGGTTTCCTCCGGCTTGCGGCGGCGGCCGGGACCGCCTCTCTCACCGCGGCCTGCAAACCTCTCCTCGACATCAGTCGAGTGAACGACTGGGTCGGTGAGAAGCTGCTGTACTCCCCGAGCCGCCTCGCCCGGGAGTACGCCTCCACGGAGCGAACGGTCAACGTCCCGAGCTACTTCATTTCGCGGACGCTGCCGATGCTCAAGGATCCCGCGGCCTGGCGACTGCGGGTGGACGGGCTGGTGCGCCGGCCGCTCGACCTATCGCTCGACGACTTGATGCGCATGCCCCGGACGACGTACACGGTGATGCACCACTGCGTGGAGGGGTGGACGGCGATTTCCACCTGGCACGGCGTTCCCGTGGCGGCCGTCGCCGAGCGCTGCGAACTGCTGCCCGCGGCACGGTATGCGCACTTCAAGTCGTTCGACTCCGACTACTCGAACGGCTGGGACCTCGCCAGCGCCATGCACCCGCAGACGATTCTCGCGTACGGCAGGAACGACAATCCCTTGGCACCCTCGCACGGCGCCCCCCTGCGCCTCTATGCGCCGACCAAACTGGGCTACAAGATGACGAAGTATCTCGTGTCGCTCACTTTCACCGACAAGCGACCGGGAGGTTTCTGGGAGGATCAGGGATACCCGTGGTTCGCCGGCATCTAGGCTTACCCTAGCGCCGCCAGCGCGTCGTGCATCGCCGACGCGGTGGCGTACCGGTCGGCGGGTTCCTTGGCCATGGCTTTCAGAATGACGGTGGCCAGCCCCTCGGGCACCTCGCTGTTCAACGAGCGCGGATCGGGTGGCTGCTCTTCCAGATGCTTGGCGACCAGCGCCCACGTCGTCTCCGCCTCAAACGGCACCCGGCCGGTGACGCACTCGAACAGCACCACCCCGGCGGCGTAGAGGTCGGCGCGCGCATCGAGCTCCAGGCCCGACAGCTGCTCCGGCGACATGTAGTCCGGCGTCCCGACCGACATGCCGGCCTCCGTCAGCCCCTTGCCCTGGGGCGGGTTCGCGAGGCGCGCGATCCCGAAGTCCATCACCTTCAGGAAGCCGTTCGGTTCGACCACCATGTTCTGCGGCTTGATGTCGCGGTGGATCACGCCTTCGGCGTGCGCGACCTCGAGCGCGCGACACAGCTGCTTGCCGACCGTGAGCGTGACCGGAATCGGCAGCTTGCCCCGCGAGGAGATGAGCTGCTTGAGGGAGGTCCCCTCGACGAATTCCATGGTGAGGTAGTAGGTCCCGTTCACCTCACCGAGGTCGTAGGTGCGGACCACATTGCGATGCGCGATGCGGCGCGCCAGGCGGATCTCCTGCTTGAAGCGCTCGAGCCCGACGTTCCCGCCCGCCAGCGCCTCGGGCCGCAGGGTCTTGATCGCCACCGGCTCTTGCAGCTCACGGTCGAACGCGCGGTACACCACGCCCATCCCACCCGCACCGAGAATCTCCTTCACCTCGTACCGGCCGGCGAACACCGCTCCCGGCCGCAGCTGGTCCCCTCCCCCGCCCGCCTGGCGAACGGCGGTGGGCACCGTGGCGATCGACTGGGTCGGGGCGGCGCCTGACGCCTGCATCATGTACTCGACGAGGGCGGCCTTTTCCTTCAGGTCCTCCACCAGTCCCTCTTACGCCTGCGACAGGATGCCGATTTCGTCCCGCGACCTCACCTCGATGTCGACGCTGTAGTCACCGTCCTGAACCTTCCGCGTGGCGAGCGCGAGGCGGCGCACCGGCCCGGCGATCTGGCGCGCGGCAATGGCCGCGGCTCCCAACGCGAGCAGGACCCCGAGCGCGATGGCGTACAGCATCGTGCGGCGCAGGGCCGCGAAGGCCGCGAGCTCGGCCTCGCGCGAGCGCAGGGCGAGAAAGCCCCCGAAGACGTCGCCGCCGGCAGAGCGGATCGGTCCGGCGAGTCCGATGAGGTGCTCGCCGCCGAGCTGCGCGGTCATCCGGGTTCCCACGCTGTCAGCGCCGAGCGAGTCCACGTGCAGCGCGCTCCCGAGCACCGGTCCGACCTCCGCCGCGGGGAGCGTGCCGCCGACGACAACCGGCCGGGGCACGCTGTCGTTCGTCAGCGCGAAGAACACCACCTCGGAGTTCGTCGCCTGCTTGATCGTCTGCGCGAGAGAATCGTCGAGGGCGTACGACGCGACGAGGACGCCTTGGGGCGCCGCGCCCCGCGATGCGAGCGGCGTCGCGACGGCCATGAAGAGCCGCACCGCGCTCGTGTCGCGGTCGTCGATGAACGCGCCCGATGTCTGCTCCCCGGAGAGGGCGTTGGCGATCAACGCGCCGCGCGACACGTCGATGTCGTACTCCTCCGGGTAGTCGGTACGCGCGAGCAGGATTCCGTCACGGTTCGTCACGAGCACCCAGGCGGCCCCGATCAGGTCGCGGTACTCCTCCGCCTGGTCGAGCACGTTCTGACGGTCGCGGCTCGTGAGCAGGCGCTCGCGGAACTGCGGCACCTCGGCGCTCACCGAGCTCATGCCCGCGAACGCGCGGGTGCGGCCGGCGAGGTAGGCGCCCACGGCGCCGCGCGTGTTGCTCAAGGCGCGCTGAATCGATGCGTCGGCGGTGCGGTTCGCCTGGAGGGAGGTGACGCCGAAGGTAATGCCGAGCACCGCCACGACGAGCAGCGCCGAGGCGAGGAAGACCTTCGCGAAGAGCCCGAATGCCGGCTTAGTAGCGCTCGTACCCGGCATTGGTCTGATACTCTTGCCCGTCCTTGTTCTTGTGGGGCCGCCACTTGTAGCCGCGCGCGTCGAGGGCCACCTGCAGATCCCCCACGCCGCCGGCCGCGACGGTCACGTCTTTGACGATTTCAGCCGAGATGCGCTCGTGCCATACGTGCATCCGGTACCGGCCGCCGGCGACGTTCTCGATCCTGAAGGATCCGTCCACCCCCGGCTGTGCGTAGTAGCGGTTCGCCGTCACCACGACGTACGCCACCATCTTGGGGTGCACGTTGCAATACACGCGTACCAGGCCAGGATGCGTGAACGTGTGGCCCTTCGCTTCGCCCCGCCCGTACAGTCCCAGGTCGAACTGGTTCGGCTCGGTCGCCGAGAACACGTTGTGATCGAAGGGATCCGTATTCGGGAAGCGCACTGTGGACCCGACCGGGACCACCACCACGCGTGGCCGGTACACCTTGTCGTTGATCGTGATGTCGAACGTCGCGGCCGCCGCCGCCGGGCCGGCGCCCTCGAGATAGACCACGGCCGCGCCGAGGTCGGGAGAAGGCTTGTTGCGCTTCTCCAGAATCGCGATGCGCCCCGCCACCGGTCCGCCGGTCGGGCTCTGGAGGGGGGCGGGGAGCAGACTAACGAGGCTCAGGACGACGATCCAACGCATGGTCACTCCTTCAACTTGGGGCATTTACTCCTCCGTGCCAGGGTGCTTCGGCCGCCGCTTATACCCCTTCTTGGACCGATGCACCTTGTGGGACGGGGTCTTGAGCCGCCCTTTCACGGGCGCGTTGGGATTCGGGACACGAACCACGACCTTGTCCTTCTTCCGCGTACGGCTCATCCGACGAGGCGGGCCCGAATCTGGCGCGCGTGGTGGCGCGAGTGGACGACGTGGAACCGCCCCCACTCCTCGAGGGTCAGGTCGCCGAGCCGCGGATGTTTGACAAACAGATCGTTGCGCCGCGCGGGGAGTAGGTCGCGCTCCGCTGCCTCCCAGGCAGCAACTGCCGCCCGGAAATGCGCTTCAGCCGCGCGACCATCGACGCGGGGCGGAGGGGTGGTACGCTCTGGAGCCTTGAGCCCCGGGGGGAAGCGCCCGAGCCCGAACGTGAACACCTTCCCGAGCTTCTCCATGAGCGTTGTCCGACGCCGCGCCATCGGCTCCTTGGCGCGCCGGGCGGCGAAGGTTGTGGCGCTCATCTCCAGGGCGAGCGCCAGGTGCTCGACGATCTGGGCCGGGGTCCACTTGCCGGGGGGCGCCTGTTGCCAGGATGCCTCCGGCAGGCCTGCCAGCGGGCCGAGGACGACGCTCGTAAGATCCATCATTCCTTGAGAAACCTGATGACCCACTGTGGCTCAATCAGCATTATCTTGTGCCAGCCGGCATGCAAAGAATTTGGGAGTGAACCTGCTCAGGCGCCACCCAATCGCGTTCGCGCTGGTGGCCCTCCTCCTCGTTACGGCGTTCCATCCCCTGCCGCCGCTGATGGACGCAGTCACCGGATCCGTCCCCGGCGACGTCGACCTCCAACGGCCGTTGCTGTACGTCATCCTCGCGCCACTTTCGAACGTGCTCGACGCGTTCACCTTCTTTAGTATGGGACGCGCCTACTGGGCCCTGATCGTCTGGGCCGGCGCGCTCGCCGCCTGGGGCGGCACGCGCCCCGGAACGATCAGGCGCCGGGTCAGCCTGGCCCTCGCCGGGCCGATCGCGCTCGTCGTGCTTGGGGTCGCCACGGTGCTGCTCCCCCGCCCCGTGCCACGTCTCGTGGCCTCCGACTCCACGACCACGATCATCGATTACCACGCCCATACCGAGGCCTCGCACGACGGCCGCGCCGGCTGGACCCTCGCCAAGCTGGCCGCCTGGCACGCCCGGCAGGGGTTCGACGCCAGCTACGTCACCGACCACAACGTCATCTTCAATCTTCCGATCACCGAGCCCATCCGGCTCCTTCCGGGGGTGGAGTGGAGCGTGTACCGCCAGCACGTCGTCGCCCTAGGGGCCGTGCGGCCGGTGGTGCGCGACAGCTTCGGCACCAGCACACCCCGGATGCTGCGGTTGTTCGGCGAGCTGGAGCGCCAAGGGGCCCTGGGCATCGCGTCGCTGCCCGAGTACTGGCGTAACCACTGGGACGACCTGGCCGCCTTCGTCACGGCCGGGGCCGACGGGTTCGAGATCGTGAACTGCGCCCCCAAAGCCATCGGATTCCCGGGCCCCATGCGGCGCGAGGTGCTGGCGCTGGCTCAGCAGCATGACCTGGTGGTGGTGGGGGCGAGCGATAACCACGGATGGGGTCAGGTGACCTGCGTGTGGAACCTGTCGCAGGCGGGCACCCACGGCTATCGGGCCAACCGCGTCGTGGCGCGTCCGCTCGCGCTGGTCCAGGGAGACTGGCTGCCGTGGACCGCACCCGTGACCCAGCCCTGGTTCATGTTCCGGTCGCTGTCCTGGGGCGAACGGATGAGCTGGCTCACGTGGGTCCTCGTCATCCTTTTGTACCGCGCCATGCCGCGCCGCCAGGGTCAGACCGCCGGCATCGGGATCCTCGCCCGGTCGTTTGGCCCGCGGGAGGTTTGACTCCTCCGTCACATCCGCAGTTATTTCAGGAATCCCCTCGCCACGCAGGTCGTCTCCCTGACAGGATCCCGACACGGCGCGTGCAACTCTGAGACGCCCGAAGGCGTCATACTTCTAGTCGATTGCGTTTCCCCCACCTCTTTGGAGGCCGTCCGATGAAGGTAGTCGTTCGCTTTGCAACGCTCGGCGCGCTGCTGGCCGCCGCGCAGCCGGCGCGGGCCCAGACCGCGCTGCCGCTGAAGCACGCGCCTGCAGCCACCAAGACCGCGATCACGCCCGCCGACCTGATGACCCGCCTGTATCTCTACGCCGACGATTCGATGATGGGCCGGGCCGCGGGCACCGAGTACAACCTCAAGGCGACGGCGTACGTCGCCGCAGAAGTGCGGCGCATGGGCCTCCAGCCGGCGGGGGACTCGGGCGGCTACTTCCAGAACGTGCCGCTCGTGAAGCGCGAGTTCGACGCGCGCTCGTCGCTCGCGGTGGACGGCGCGACGCTGCAGCCCTGGGTGGACTACGTCGCGCGCGATCCGAGGCGAGCCACGAAGCCGTTCGACGGCGCGCAGGTTGTCTTTGCCGGAACGTTGGGCGACAGCACGATGCTGACGCCCGACCAGGCCGCCGGCAAGTTCCTGGTGATCGGCGTCCCGTTCGGGCCTAACCTCCCGCCGAGTGCGCAGGTGAACCGCGGCGCCATCCTGGGCCGCTACCGCACCGCGGCCGGCATCGCCGTTGCGAGCCTCGATTCCATGCCGCCGGGGCTGCGCGCATTCTTCCGGGAGCCGCAGTACGCGCTGCGCGACGCCGCCCAGCCGGTCGACACGACCGGCGTGCCGGCGTACGTCTACGTCACGGGAGCGGTCGCACAGAGGCTGCTGGGGGCGGCGCCGGGCGGCCTGAAGGCCGGCGCTGTCGGCAAGATGGTGCAAGGGTCGCTCGGCTTCGCCGAATCACCGGCACCCGCGCGGAACGTCGTCGCCATCTTGCCGGGGAGCGATCCGGCGTTGCGCGGCGAGTACGTGGCGATCGGCGCCCACAACGATCACGTGGGCTTCGACCACACGCCGGTGGATCACGATTCGATTCGCGCCTACAACGGGGCGGAACGGCGCCTCGAGCTGGCAGCACCCGGCCAGCAGGTGACAATGGAGCAGCGGTCGCAGATTCGCGTCAACGTGGATAGCGTGCACCGCGGGCACGCGGCGCGGCCCGATTCGATTTTCAACGGCGCCGACGACGACGGGTCCGGCACCGTGGCGGTGCTCGAGATCGCGGAAAACTTCGCGGGCACCCGCGCCCGGCCGAAGCGGTCGCTAATCTTCGTGTGGCACACCGGTGAAGAGCTCGGCCTGTTCGGCTCCCAGTACTTCACCGATCACCCGACCGTCCCGCGCGACTCGATCGTGGCGCAGTTGAACATGGACATGGTGGGACGCGGCCGCGCCGAGGATGAAACCCTCGGCGGCCCGGCGTACCTGCAGCTCATCGGTACGCGGCGGCTCTCGGCCGAGCTCGGTGACATGATCGAGACGGTCAACAAGGCGCGCGGCGCCAGCCGTTCGCGTTTCTACCAGTTCGACGCGTCGGGCCATCCGGAGCAGTACTACTGCCGCAGCGACCACTACATGTACGCGAGGTACGGCATTCCGATCGCGTTCTTCACGACCGGGGGCCACCGTGACTACCACCAGGTGACCGACGAGCCGCAGTACATCGACTACGACAAGCTGACCAACGTCGCGCAGTTCGTGCATGACGTGGCGGTGGCCGTGGCGAACCTGGATCACCGCGTGGTGGTGGACAAGCCGAAGCCCGACCCGCGCGGTAACTGCGTGCAGTAGTGGCAGGCTACTCGACCCGCAGTCTCATCGAGAAACTCGGCATCAAGTCCGGAATGCGGGTGGCGATCATCAACGCGCCACCCGCGTTTCGGTCCCTGCTGGGAACACTTCCCGCGGGCGTGTCCGTGGTTCGCGCCGTCCGCGGACCGCTTCCCTTCATTCACTTCTTCACCAAGCAGCGCGCTGCGCTCGAAGCGAAGTTCCCCGGGCTGTTTCGCGCGCTCGCGCCGGACGGCAGTCTCTGGATCTCCTGGCCCAAGAAGGCATCCGGCGTCGACACCGACATCACCGAAGACGTGGTGCGTGCCGTGGCGCTGGCCGGCGGTCTGGTGGACGTGAAAGTGGCGGCGATCGACGATGTGTGGTCGGGTTTGAAGCTGGTGCGGCGGCTCAAAGACCGATGATACTTTGTGTTACAAAGTACTTGACAGACAGTAGTTCCTCCCCCCATGTTTGCTCTCCATGACGGCCCCTCGACCCCTGCGCGACCGTGCGCTCGACAACCTCCAGTTCATTCGCTCCACCATGGAGCGGGCCGGGTCGTTCACGGCCGTCCCGGGCTGGGGCATGGTCGTCGTCGGCTGCACCGCCCTCGCCGCCACGTGGCTCGCGCTGCGCACGTCGCGTGACGCTGACTGGGTGGCGGTCTGGCTGGGTGAAGCCGTCCTCGGCGTGGTGGTCGGCGGCGCGGCGATGGTGCAGAAGGCACGGGCCGCGAACGATCCCCTGCTCTCGGGACCCGGCCGGCGCTTCGGTCTCAGTTTCCTGCCCCCGATCGTGGTGGGAGCGTTGCTGACGATCGCGCTGCACCGGGCGGCGCTGTTTCCCCTGATGCCCGGGACGTGGTTGCTGTTGTACGGCACCGCGGTGGCCACGGCGGGCGCATTTTCGGTGCGGGTCGTGCCGCTCATGGGCGTGTGCTTCATGGTGCTGGGGACGGCGGCGTTGTTTGCGCCGGCCCGTCTCTGGCCCTGGTTCATGGCAGCGGGATTCGGCGGCCTCAACATCGCGTTCGGAATCCTTATCGCGCGGAGGCACGGTGGCTAAGAGCAATACGGCGCGCATCGCGCGCGCGGAAGCGGAGCGTCCCGTGAAAGCGAAATTGCAAGCCGCTCCCGCGGAGCTCGACCGGCTGATTCACGAACGCGTGCGGCTGGCGATCGTGAGCGCGCTCGCGGTGCGTGACAGCCTCACGTTCAACGAGCTGAAAGCCCTGCTCAAGACGAGCGACGGCAACCTGAGCGTCCACGCTCGCAAGCTCGAGGACGCGGAATACGTGGCGTGCGTCAAGTCGTTCGAGGGGCGCGTGCCCAAGACCGAGTACCGCCTCACCGCGCAGGGACGACGCGCGTTGGAGCGCTATCTCGACCACATGGAAGCGTTGATTCACGCCACGCGCGGGCGCTAGACGCCGGCCTTTTTTTTGAGGGTGTGCTTTATGGAACAAAGTACTTCTCTGCACGTCGCGATCATCATGGACGGCAACGGCCGCTGGGCCACGCGCCGCGGCTTGCCGCGCGGCGCCGGCCACCGCGCCGGCGCCGAAGCCGTGCGCCGCATCGTCACGGCGGCTCCGGACCTCGGCGTCACCGCGCTGACGCTGTACGCCTTCTCCGCGGACAATTGGAAACGGCCCGCGGCCGAGATCTTCATCCTCATGCGCCTGTTCGCCCGCTACCTGCACCGTGAGGTCGCTCCACTCGCGGAGCAGGGCGTCCGCCTCTCGGTGGTCGGGCGGCGCGACCGCCTCCCCGCCCCATTGCTCACGGCGATCGCCGGCGCCGAGGACACGACTGCCGGTGGCACGCGGCTCCACGTGCGCCTCGCGGTGGATTATTCCGGCCGCGCGGCGATCCGCACCGGCGCGCTGCTCCCGGACGTAGACCTCGTCATCCGCACCGGCGGCGAGCAACGACTCTCCGACTTCCTGCTGTGGGAGAGCGCCTACGCCGAACTATGGTTTACCGATCGGATGTGGCCCGACTTTCACGCCGCGGACCTCGCGGCGGCACTGACGGAGTTCCAGACACGCGAGCGGCGTTTTGGCGCGCTCCCCTCTCCCGTAAAGGTGGCCGGATGACGAAAACACGAATGGGCCTCGAGCTCCTCGCCGCCGGGCTCGTGCTCGGCGTGCTCGGGGACGGGTTGCTGCGCGCCATGCCCTGGGGCTTGAACGTCACGCTCTGCGCCGTGGCCCTGGTTTCCGCCGCCGCGCTGTTCGTCCGGCGCAACCGGATCACGCCAGGCCCCGACGCGCCCTGGCTCGCCCTGACCGTCGTCCTCCTCGGCGCGGCGTTCATGCGGCGCGACGCGATGATCCTCGCGAATTTCGACACGCTAGCCATGATCATCACGCTGGCGCTCGGTGCCGCCAGCCTCCAGGGCACGCGCCTCACCGGCCGGAGCCCGGTCGACTATCTGACGGACGGCGTCACGGCCGCCGCCGGAACCGTCGCCGGCAGCCTCATGCTGGTCTTCCACGACATCGATTGGCGCGAGCTGCCCCGGGAAGGAGAAGGGAGGGTCCGCCACGTTAGGGCCGTGGGCCTCGGCGTCTTACTCGCCGCACCCCTGCTCGTCGTATTCGGCGCGCTGTTCGCGTCGGCCGACACGGTCTTTGCCAACGTGCTCCAGAACGTGTTTGTCTTCGACCTCGAGTCGCTCATGTCGCACACGCTGCTGATCGCCGTGTGGACGGCGCTCACGGCCGGCTACCTGCGCTGGAGCTTCATCGGGCGGCCGGTGACGCTGCCGCGAGCGGCGGCTGGCGAAAACGCGGGCGCGATCGGCATCGGGCCGGTTGCCACCGCGCTGGGCCTCGTGAACCTGCTGTTCCTGGTATTCGTCGTCGTGCAGCTGCGGTACTTCTTTGGGGGCGAGTCGCTCATCCAAGCGACGACGGGCCTGACCTACGCGGAGTATGCCAGGCACGGGTTCTTCCAGCTGCTGACCGCGAGCGGCCTCGTTCTGCCGGTGCTGATGGGCGCCGATCATTTAGTCCGCGGGGAGACGCCCGCGCATCTCACGACGTTCCGCCGGCTCGCCGGTTTGCTGCTCGTGCTGCTCGCCGTGGTGATGGCGTCGGCGTTCCAGCGCATGCGCCTATACGTGGGCGCGTTCGGGCTTTCCGAGGATCGGCTCTACGCCACGGCCTTCATGCTGTATCTGCTCGGCATCTTCGCCTGGTTCGGTTGGACGGTACTGCGCGGCCGCGGCCGGTCGTTCGCCTTCGGAGTCCTCATCCAGGGCTTCGCCGTCCTCGCCGGATTGCACGTGTTGAATCCTGATGCGTTCATCGTGCACACGAACCTGAACCGTCCCGCTGCCGAGCGGCCGTTCGATGCGAAGTACGCTCTCTCATTGGGGGCCGACGCTGTGCCGGCCCTCCTCGAGGCGCTGCCCAACCTCGATCCGCCCAGCCAGTGCGCCATCGCGTCGAAGCTCTTGCACCGTTGGTCGGCCGAGTCGGGGGCTGATTGGCGTACCTGGAATTGGAGCCGTAGCCGCGCGCGTCGTCTCGTGGCGGAGCGCGCCGCTGCGTTGCGCGCCCTGAACTGTCCCCCAACCGCATCCCGTTCGGAGTGATCTGATGATAACCGATGGCCTGAACCCCATTGCAGTCCTCGCCCTTGTCGGCGGCGTGCTCGGCGGCGGCGCCATGGCCGTGACGTACGCCTTCGCGCGCGTCACCGGACGCCAGCCGCTCGCCAAGGCAGCGCTGATCGTCGGAGCGGCTGGTGCGGGGGCGTACCTCCTGCTGCTTGGGATCGCGTCCGTCTCGAGCCGGGATCGCGTGCTCGCGCCCGGTGAAGAGAAACACATCTGCGAGATCGACTGTCATCTCGCGTACTCGGTCGCCGGCGTGAAGAGTGAGACCGCGCCGAGTGGCGAGACCCGCTACACGGTCTCGGTGAAGGTGCGGTTCGACGAGGAGACGATCTCCAGTCGCCGACCCAAGGACGCGTCGCTGTCGCCCAACAGCCGTTACGTCGCATTGGTCGATGCCGCCGGGAACTCCTACCCGGGATCCACCGAGGGCCTGAAGCGCCGTCTCATCCCGGGAGAGTCGTACACAACGGACATCGTGTTCGACCTGCCGGCCGATGTGACGGGCGAACGACTGGTACTTCGCAACAACGACTTCGAGACGCACTTCTTGATCGGTCACGAAAACAGCATCGGCCATGCGAAGGTCACCTTCGCGCTAGCGAGCAACCCCTGACATGGTTCCCGC
>Ga0193712_1000147_pt1 | contig 11657 bp, 5 predicted proteins | sample H3a1metaG_FD_143053 | JGI IMG/M metagenome (GOLD analysis project Ga0193712, IMG submission 143053) | Soil microbial communities from a riparian zone of the East river system, Colorado, United States - H3a1 | ecosystem: Environmental > Terrestrial > Soil > Riparian zone | place: USA: East River... | reverse complement strand
GGGGAGGTGGAGGCCCAAAAATACAAGGCCGACCACTATTCGTAGAACTTCACGTACTTGAGATCCGCGCATATGATTCTCCGCCCATACAAGACATTTTGTCTAACCTGTTATTAGGCAACGATCGACCCGTTTTCCTTGACTGCCAAGGACCAAGATCAGTTCGTTGCCTGCCACTCGCACGGAAACTTCACGAACGACATATTCAATATCTCGTGGGGTGGCGCCCCATTGTTCACCTGATCTCGTTCTCCTTTGACGGCTTGATGGAGCGTCGAATCTCTTTGAAGAAGGCGATGGTCTCAGGTGAAACTCTTCCGTCCTGGTAGACTTCTACGTCAAACGTCGGGACATTTCTGCGGCTGATCGCGTCCCGTATTTTGGCAATCATCGTGGCAGGTGAATCTCTCGGTGGCGAGATCGGCGTATTTACTTTGAAATGGCCCCAGTCGCCGTTGATGATCGTGGTGATCTGTCCCTGCAACCCTGACTGTGGGCCACCGGTGAACTTTCCCGTTCCGCCCACGGGAAGGAATCCGAAACCATTAATCATCTCCGCGCTGAAATCATTCTCGCCTGCGAAAACTTCGTAAAAATCATTCACTTTTGGCAATATCCAGCTGTTGTAAGAAACTAATCGGTCGGGGTTTCCCTGCTTAGCTGCGGCGGTCATCTTCGCCCACGGTGCGTTGAACGGGTAATATGTGAATGCTGCATCGTCGAACCAATACCCAGCGATCAAGGGGCCATATTGCTGGCCTATTTGGCCGATAACTCTGCACCACAAGTCAAAATATTTGTTCTTATCGTCTTCGAAGTGTGTCCGCCGCCACCATTCAGTATCATCATGTCCGGGGTGGAAATACAGGGCGAGTTTTATACCGTGTTTCGAGAGCGCCTGGGCAAGATCGCCGACCAGATCCCTCGAACAGGTACGACCAGGAAGAATCTCATCAATTAGTTTGTTGGGGCCTGGAAAATAGAACTCAGCGTGCGAAGTCGTAAATACGACATAGCCAGCGCCCATTTCATCGAGCACATCGGCAAACTTGTGAACATCAAAGTTACGTACTGCCGGACAGTACGACAAAGGGGCGCCGTGCTCTGGCTTGCTTTGGCTCGTCCAGTGCACCATCACGCCGTACTTAGCGCGCACCATCCAATCCGTAGGCGCTGCGCCCCGTGCAGCCTGATTCGCAAGTTGTGCTTGCACCTCGGGTTTGACGATTTCTAGAGAGAACACTTTAGCAACCGGTGAGGTGCCGATCGAGCGAAAGGTGAACTGTTGGACTGGAGCAGAGAACTCCACCGTGCCAAGCTCTACCTTTTCCCAGTCTGTCTTCGTGCAAGGGACAGTCAGGGCCTTAGAACTGATGGTGACTTCCACCAAACAGCCCCTACCACTGCCCTGAAGAATGGCAAATACGGAATAGCTTCCGGGTACGGTAATCTTGCCAGTCCATGAAAGTGAGCCCGAGGAATCCCACGACTCGACCCAGCCGACCTTTCCTGGCCCCATATCAACGGTTTTGACAGATCCTTCGTGAACCGCGTCAGCAGCCATCAGCACCGTAAGATTGTCGGGGCGTACTATTTGCGCATGAAGCGTGCCCAATCCGAGATAGCCAAGAGAGAAGGTTCTCACCATCAAGGCGAGCGACGCGGAGACAACTCTCCGCCGAAGGCTTCTGCGGGCCGCGGCGCCGTATCGCAAAACTCGCCCCAGAATATGGCTGCCGCCAACGATTGCCATCCTTGAGAATTTCATATATAAAATACTATGTGCGCCCACAAAAGCAGAAACGGACGTTACGTCAGCCTTTGTGCTTTTGTCAAGAAGTTTTTAAGTGCGATAGTATTTCAGCGATCGGCGGTCGTCGGCAATCTGTTGGCAACGGCGCGATGCTCCACGAAGATGCGTTAACGCTATCGGCATCATTGGCATTTGCCTCATCCTGACCCTTTATGAAAACAAAGGCGCCTAAAGCTTCCAGCCGGTACCCGACTCCGGCTCTTGAGAAGGGCTTGGATATATTGGAGCTGTTTGCCAGCCAGCCGTCGGGACTCACAAAAAGCGACGTGGCCCGCGAACTCGGCCGCACGATTTCAGAGATCTTTCGGATGCTGGTCTGCCTCGAAGAACGCGGCTACATTGCCCAGAGCCCGGACAGCGATCGCTACCATCTCACCTTACATCTGTTTAGGCTCGCACAAGAGCATCCGCCGATCAAACGCATGACGATGCAAGCCCTCCCGATTATGCAGCAAGTTGCCCACGAACTTAGTCAGTCGTGTCATCTGGGCGTGCTCAACGGGGGGCAGGTCGTGATTATCGCGCAGGTGGATTCCCCGGTGAGTCCGGGCTTCTATGTTAAGGCTGGTGCAGTTGTGGATCTCATGCATGCCGCTACAGGTCACGTCATCCTGGCGCACCAAACGCAAGAAGCTCGTGCACGCGCCATACAGACTTGGTGCAAACGCAACAAAACTGAGGCTCCTCGTGATCTGATTTCGCATCTTGCCGCCATCAAGGAACGCGGCTACGAAGAGAAGGAAAGTTACGAGGTGGAGGGGATCATCAATATCACTTATCCCGTATTGGACGAGCATGGGTATGCGGTTGCCGCGTTAACCGTTCCGTACATCCGCCGAATTGGCGACAACACATCCACGGCGACTGTACGCCAATCCTTGAAACGAGCGAGTTCTCAACTCTCTCAAGGGATCGGGGGAATCTCGCGAGAGCGCCCGAAATCGGACGCTTAAGCCCGCTAGGTTCCGCCGGTTCTAGCCATTTTCAAAAAATACCAGCTGTAGCGCAACTGGCAGTGATTTTTATTGACAAACATTATATTTCAGGAATAGAAGTTATGATTCTGAACGGGCCCTTGTAGGAAATTACTTATTGGGCGCCAGTCTACTGGTGAGAACGCATGATGTAGAGGAGGATCATTTTGGTTTTCGTTGTCCAGGGCTGGCCGCGATTTGAAGGCCCCCGAAGGAGAGTTGATCCGTTTGAGCGACCCTAAAATCACGAATGTTCGCGTCCTCGATCTGCGATTTCCGACTTCGCGCCACCAGATTGGGTCGGACGCGGTCAACACAGACCCCGACTACTCGGCGGCGTATTGCATTCTGGAAACCGATGAGGGTGTCGAAGGATACGGCCTCGCCTTCACTTTGGGTCATGGAACGGAACTGTGCGTCCTTGCGCTTGAGTATCTTGCGCGATTTGTTCAGGGTCGCAGCTTATCTTCCGTGACAGACGACACGGTCGCCTTTTCCAGACAGCTTACGGAGGACAGTCAATTCCGCTGGCTCGGGCCCGAAAAAGGTGTAATCCACCTGGCTGCCGCAGCCCTCATCAATGCAGTCTGGGACCTCTATGCGCGGACGCAAGGCAAGCCGCTCTGGAAGTTGTTGGCAGATTTTGAACCCGAGCAGATTGTCCGTTCGATTGACTTTAAGTATATCGAAGATGCCATTACTCCGGCTGAAGCCCTTGATCTACTAAGCACGCGCACGTCATCTCAAGCCCAGCGCTTAGAGAAGCTTGAAAAGCATGGGTATCCCGCATACACGACATCCGCAGGATGGTTTGGTTTCAGTGACGACAAGATTCAGCGTGTCTGCCGTGAATCTCTCAGTCAAGGATGGACACATTTCAAGTTAAAGGTCGGTGGCAACCCGGCCGATGATTTGCGCCGTGCGCGGTTGATGCGCGCGGAGATCGGCCCGCACAATAAGCTCATGATGGATGCAAACCAGAGGTGGGGGGTCATCGAGGCGATTCAGCGCACGAAAGAACTGGCTGAACTTGATCCTTGGTGGATGGAGGAACCCACTAGCCCTGACGACATTTTGGGCCATGCTCGCATTCGCCGAGAGGCTTCTCCCGTTCGCATCGCGACGGGCGAGCATTGCCACAATCGAGTCATGTTCAAGCAATTCATGCAGGCGGGCGCAATGGACGTCTGTCAGATTGACAGTTGCAGAGTTGCGGGCGTGAACGAGAATCTTGCGGTGCTGTTGATGGCGGCTAAATTCGATATCCCGGTTTGCCCTCACGCGGGCGGAGTTGGCTTGTGTGAGTGCGTGCAGCACCTGGCGATCTTCGACTACCTGCGTGTATCAGCGTCGCTCGAAAACCGTGTCACTGAATTTGTAGATCATCTGCATGAACATTTTGCAGATCCTGCTCGCATAGCAAACGGCCACTATCTGCTGCCTGAAAAACCCGGGTACAGCACCGAGATCCTTCCGGAGACTTTGCTCGAATACCAGTACCCGGATGGTCCAGTGTGGAAGGATTCCCGGATTTCAGTTGTAACGTAAAAAGAAATCTGGTTCTTTTCAGGAAAACGTCGTTCTCAGGAAATTCGTTTTGGAAGAACCGCTGACGCCTCCATGAGCTGGATCGCCGTCAGTTCCCTCCATGGGCTTTCATGGGCTAGGTCGTGCTGCTTCTTTCCTCGGATTCACCGGAAGGCGTGAGATCACTACCGGGTGAAAGCTTCGCTCCACTATCTGTAACACGGACAACGGCTGAACCGTTGCGTCCCTGGATGCGCCCATCCCCTCCCCAAAATCAATCTTAGGTTCCTGTTGATCAAGCATTTTGGGGTGAAAGTTCGTGGCTTGGCCCGCCTGAAACAATATCTTCGCAACCTAACAAACAAAATGCTTGACAACGTTTAATACTCGGAGCTATAAGTGAGCGGTTTGATATGTGAACTATGTATTTCATGTATAAAACCGCGCGGGGCGGTTTTGAGTTGCAAGGCCAATCCTCCAGCGCACGCAGGCGTGTTGTGGGGTTAGTGATCGCAAACTAATTGGGGTGGGAGGCGTTTATGAATAACCGTGCTTCTGATATTTTTGCGCTGGTTCGAGGATGTAAGGATTCATCTGGCTTGCGTGAACCCCGAGTCGGCCACCACGTCTCGTTGCTGCTGGTGGCGCTTGTATGGCTATTTGCAATGCCACATAGCGCTTCAGCGCAGGCAACAGCCACTCTCAACGGACTGGTTCGGGATCCGAGCGGTGCGGTGATTCCACGAGCAACGGTAACTCTCCACAACACTGACACCGGCACGGATAGAGAGGGTCTCACCAACGATTCTGGTCTCTATGTTTTCGTGAGCGTGCAGCCTGGTGAATACGCCCTGAAAGTAACAAAAGATGGATTTACTGCGGCGACGCAGGCGGGACTGCATGTTCTCGTCAATCAGGCCAGCACCCAGGACTTTACGCTACGAGTAGGATCCGCCCAGCAATCCGTCACGGTCGAGGCCGCCGCGGTCAACCTCGAAACCGCGAATGCGACGCTAGGCACGGTGATAGAGTCCAAACAGGTTAGGGACCTGCCGCTCAACGGGCGAAACTTCACGCAACTTCTGGCCCTCACGCCGGGTGTGAGTCCGGTCAGCGTGGCGCAAAACTCGGGTGGCGCACAGGCTGCCCCGATCGGTTCGTTCGCCTTTCCCGCAGTTAGCGGGCAATCCAATCGCAGCAACTACTTCCTGCTGGATGGGATCGACAATACCGACCAGGTCTTTACTACCTATGCGGTAGCCCCAATCCTTGACGATATTCAAGAGTTCAAGGTTCAATCCCACAGTGATGAGGCGCAGTACGGTGGCGTACTGGGCGGGATCGTCAACGTGGTCAGCAGGTCTGGCACGAACAACTTCCACGGGACTGCGTGGGAGTTCCTCCGCAACACCGCCCTGAATGCTAAGGATCCACTTAGAGGCGTTGCTTCGAAATTAGTACAGAACCAGTTCGGCGCGAATTTCGGCGGTCCAGTGATTCTCCCATTCTACAGAGGCCGTAATAAGACCTTCTTCTTTGGAAGCTATGAAGGGTTTCGCCGCGCGCAGCCTTCAACGGGCGCGTTTTATAATGTGCCCACAGCAGCCGAAATGGCAGGCGACTTTAGCGCACTGTTGCAAGGTCCCAACCCCGTGCAGCTTTACAACCCGTTCACAACCCGGCCCGACCCTGCTAAGCCCGGCTCATTCATCCGCGATCCCTTTCCGAACAATGACATTTCCAGCGTTTTGAATCCAGGCGCAGTGAGCCTTGCTCAGGCGGTCTTTCCCGGTCCGCGGCCAGTCGTAAACGGATTCAATGGCTATGATCTTCGTTCCAATCTGACTCCTCAGAACGAATACAGTTTCAGAGTGGACCACAATTTCAACTCCTCTAACTCTGTCTTTTTTCGGTACACGAGTTCGGACCAGACGAGGACCGGAACGGGTGGGATCGTTGGGGAAACCGCTACGGGCGAAACGCTCGGCAAGCAATACGTGTTGTCCTACTACCACCAGTTCAACCCGTCGACAATCCTGGATGCGCAATTCGGACATGTAGACCTCACGAATAACGTTGGCAACTCCTATGACAATCTAAACCCGTCAACGGTGGCCACTGCCGCAGGCCTAGCATCTTCTTTCGCCTGTGGTTTCACGGGCACGTCTGGTTGCTCGATCCCAGGGCTGCAAATTCCGGCGTACGCGAGTAGTAGTGCCACAAACCATGGCGGAACCAAGCTCACGGACATTTATCAGTGGAGAGCCAATTTTACAAAGGTTCTCCGCAAACACTCGTTTACCACTGGTTTCGATTTTGAGAGGAACTCATTTTTTGTACATGGGGGAGGGCCGGCTGAGGTTTTTGGCGCCGAGCAAACAGCGAATCCGGAAGCGCCGACCGGCACGGGCGATGCCATGGCAGCGTTTCTTATCGGAACCACAGCCAGCGCCTCGCGTCGAGATACGGTGGCGCCGGTGACCGGGCAGCGCAGTTACGGCTTCTATTTCATGGATAAATGGAAGCTGACAAACAGACTAACCCTGAATGTCGGACTTCGGTATGACCTCATGCTTTGGCCGGGGTATGGGTCAGGCCGCAGCGATCCAACCAGCCAAGTCGGGAATATCGATTTCAACAATGGCACCTATGTCATTCAAACCAATTCACCGGACTGCGCGAGTGCCGGCAAAGCTCCCTGCGTGCCTGGAGGTCTGCCGCAGCCTCACGTGGTTGTTTCTCGAAATAATCGCTTGTATTCCAATAGTTATGACAATATCCAACCCCGGATCGGAATTGCCTATAGTCTTAACGACAAAACGGTGGTGCGCGCCTCGTTCGGCATGTTCAATGACCTCTGGGCGGGCGTCATGCAAACCGTGCAAGGCATTGGTGGCGACTGGCCATCAGTAGCGCAAATCCTCACTCCCGCACTGAATACGTCTAATGAAGTCGCCACAGTAAATTGGCAAGATCCGCTTGCCGGCTTAGGTTCGGCGGGTTTACCCGCCCCAACGCCGTTCGGCCAAGTTGAGTGGTACCGGGACCCGAAGGCGAAAAATCCATATTCGGAGCAATGGAATTTTGGCGTCCAGCGGCAGTTGAGCTCAAACACTGTCATGACGGCGAATTATGTGGGTTCCCAAAGCCACCGCCTTACAATTGGCGGCTTGTACAACGTCGCATTGACTCCGGGACCAGGGACGCCCGCCGAGGTTACGGCTCGACAGCCATATCCGTATATCAGCCCGACTTTTTATGATAGAAGCATCGGTAACAGCTCCTACAACGGTTTCCAATTCTCTACCAACCACCATGCTGCGAACGGGCTTACCTATCTAGTTGCTTACACTTGGTCAAAGTCCATTGACGTCGGTTGCTCTGGGTTCTTCGGTATCGAAAGCTGCTCAATTCAGAACCCCTACAACATCAAGGGTGACCGCAGTGTGTCCGGCTTTGATTTGACGCATGTTCTCACGGCCAGCGCGGTCGCCCCCTTGCCGTTCGGTAAGGGCAGGCGCTTCGCAAGTTCCAGTCGTTTGGTTAACTATCTTGTCGGAAACTGGCAGCTCAATGGCATTCTGACTCTCACTTCAGGCGTGCCATATTATGTGTACATCTCGTCTGACATCCCCAATATAGGGAATTTCGCCCCCGCTATCGCCGGGAATGGCAACGTTCGGGCGAATCTGGTTGGAAATCCTAGCCTGTCAAATCCGGGCATAGGGGAATGGTTTAACGTCAACGCCTTTGCCCCGCCAGCGCCGTTTACATTTGGCAATTCAGGCAGAAATTCACTTCGAGCGAACTGGTTTAAGAATCTGGATCTGTCACTGTTCCGTGATTTTCCGTTCGGCGAAGGGAGAAGTTTTCAGTTTAGAGCCGAGGCATTCAACACGACAAATACACCGACATGGGGAATTCCGGTCAACGATCTGAACAATCACGCACAGTTCGGATCGATAACAAATACTCGCAGCACTGAGCGTCAGTTGCAGGTGTCGTTAAAGCTGTATTTTTAGTTTCGACCAAGGTTTGGGCCCAATGGATGGGATGTCTGATCGCTGGGAACTGGCAGCCTCAATTGCGCTAACTTCTTTTCTGGGTATCTACTCAAGGAGGTAGAGCCCGAGGACCAAAGACCCAAGGAACAAAGGGTTGCACCGTCCGGGCAGAATGGCAGAGCAGGGCAATGATCCGCGCAGTTCCCACGTGCGTGCTTGTTCTAGCCAGCCTAGGCATTTGCGCCCTGACTCATGCGCAGGGCATGGCCACGGGCGGTACCGCAGTTCCCGCCAGACCTTTGCCTCCAGGAATTTGGCCACCGGTCTTGCAATATCAAGACATCGCAGCGCAGGCGGGGTTGACCGGCGTGAGCATCTCAGGCGCGGAGCGCGGAAAACAATTCATCGTGGAGGCTACGGGCACCGGGGTAGCGATCTTTGACTATGACAACGATGGCCTGCCGGACATTTTCCTGGTCAATGCCGGCCGCTTGCAGGAAGACGGGCCGGCGCCAACCCACTTTCTTTACCATAATCTCGGTGGGTTGAAGTTTGAAGACGTGACGGAAAAGGCCGGGCTGATACATAACGGCTGGGGGCAAGGTGTCTGCGCGGGCGATGTCGATAATGATGGCAACACCGATCTGTTCGTGACCCAATGGGGACAGAATGTCTTATACCGCAATCAGGGCAACGGCGCCTTTCGCGATGAAACCAAAACATGGGGATTGCTTTCACCAAAACCCCGATGGAGTACTGGTTGCGCCTTCCTGGACTTCAACAGAGATGGTTATCTCGACCTAGTGGTGGTCCACTATGTTGACTTCGACCTAGACCGGACACCACGACCTGGGGATAAGGCGCAGTGTCAATGGAAGGGAATGCCGGTATTATGCGGTCCACGCGGTTTGCCAGCCGAAACTGTGTCGTTCTACGAGAACGACGGGAAAGGCCGTTTCGCAGATGTTTCAGATCGAGTTCACGTTGCGGGACCCAAGAATTACTACGGCTTCACGGCCTTGACGGGTGATTTTGACAACGATGGGTGGCCAGACATCTTCGTGGCCTGCGATTCCAGCGCAAGCTTGCTTTACCACAACCTTGGTGGGAAGAGTTTCGAAGAGATCGGTGTTTCAGCGGGCGTTGCCTACAATGAAGATGGCCGCGCCCAAGCCGGCATGGGAGCGACTGGGGCGGACTTCAACGGACGCGGGTTGCTAGACATTTTTAAGACGAACTTTGCTGATGATACCCATTCGTTCTACCGCAACCTGGGTGAGAACGAGTTTGAAGATGCAACGATCGCGTCAGGCCTGGCGGTTAACACAAAATATCTGGGATGGGGGACGGCGTCTCTGGACATCGATGATGACGGATGGAAAGACATTGTCGTCGCTAATGGGCACGTCTATCCCGAGGTGGATACCGGACATACGGGTGAAAAGTTCAAGCAACCGAGGCTGCTTTACTGGAACCTGGGAGGTGGCCGGTTTTTTGATATCTCCTCGCTCGCAGGCCCTGGCATATCTTCCGACCATTCGTCGCGAGGTCTTGCCGTCGGTGACTTGAATAATGACGGCAATCAGGAAATTGTCGTTGTTAATATGGGCGGAGCGCCATCCCTGCTGAAGAATTCCGGACCCCACGTCAACAATTCACTCGAAATTCGAGCTGTAGCATTTGGTCGCGATGCAATCGGCGCTCGGGTCGCCGTAACGTCACGCGGACGGACGCAGATCGATGAGGTTCGCAGCGGAGGATCTTTCATTTCGCAGAGCGATTTCCGGCTTCATTTCGGTATCGGCAAAGCGGCTTCGGTGGACTTGTCCTTGCGCTGGCCCGACGGTAAGAGTGAGACATTTCCGGCTGTTGCCGCGAATCAGATCGTAACTGTCGAGGAAGGAAGAGGAATCATCCGAAAACAACCGTACGTGCAACCGCCAAATTGAGGCAAGAAATGCTCGGAAGCCAAAGCCCTCGCAAAATGATTCGGGTCATTGTTCGAGTCTGGTTTATAGCTTACTGCGGTTTGGGCATCAGCGCACAAGCTGGCACGACGTGCAAAGGACCTCCCGAACTGGAAAAGGCGATATCGACGCGGCCGTCAACGAGCGCCTACGATGCGTTGGGCGCGTATTTCGGACAACGGAACCAGTACACATGCGCGTTCTCTGCATTTGAATCGGCGCTTCGCCTTGAACCGGACTCGTGGGAAGCACACTATAACCTCGGTCTGACGCTACTCGAAAGTGGCAACTCCGAGCGCGCGGCGAATGAGCTTCGGGCCGCCACGGGATTGAGACCAAACATGGCACAGACGCACACCGCTTTAGGAACTGCGCTCAGCCAGTTACATCAGACCGACAGCGCCATCGGTGAATTCAAGCTAGCTGTGAAGCTCGACTCAACATTTATCCCTGCGGAGGATGGGCTAGCCCAAGCTCTCATCACGCAAAAGAAGTACTCAGCTGCCATCGAGTATCTGAAGGCTTTACCTGCGTCTGAAGTACTCCAGATGGACCTGGCGATGGCGTATTCAAGGAATGGAAATGTGGACCAAGCCGTCCAAATCTTGTCGGGGGTCCTCAAGGAACATCCGTTATCGGCACAGGCTCATGCGAACTTGGCGACAGTTTACGTCCAACAGAGCCGGTACCGCGAAGCTGCTACGGAATTTCGGGAAGCATTGAGGCTCGATCCAGCCGATCAGATTGCCCTCACTTCCTATGTGAGAGCTCTGGTCGTCCTTGGCGAGTTCAGTTCTGCATCGCCGGTAATACAAGACTACGTTCGTCGCAAGCCCGGGGATTTCGAGGCAATGTATCTCACGGGGGTAGTAGACCGCGGACTTGGAAATTATCTCGATGCCGAAAATATGCTGCGACGAGCCCTTGCGCTGAACGCTAACTACTACGACGTCCGCTATAACCTTGGATTTGTACTTGCGAAATTGGGAAAACCGGAGGAAGCGCGTGAGCAGCTTGACAAGGCTCTGCAGCTAAATCCGGCCTCCAGCGAGGCGCGTTTTCAACTTGCAGGGGTGCTAAGGATACTAGGCCAGAACGAGAAGGCCCGCGAGGAACTGAAGCTTTTTGAACAGAAGAAACAGGAGGGTGTAAAAGAGGACGTTGCCGGGACGATGACAAACCAGGCCAATGAGTACCTGCAAGCAGGTGAAATTCAACGCGCTGTGAACCTATACCGGGAGGCCATCGCGCAAGACCCCAATAATGCACATTCCTACTTCAACCTGGCATTGGCGCTGGAAAGATTGGGTGACAAAAAGGGTGAACGCGACGCGCTGGAAAAAGCAGTCACGGTGGACGCCGAGTTTGCGGC
>Ga0193712_1000146_pt1 | contig 11662 bp, 10 predicted proteins | sample H3a1metaG_FD_143053 | JGI IMG/M metagenome (GOLD analysis project Ga0193712, IMG submission 143053) | Soil microbial communities from a riparian zone of the East river system, Colorado, United States - H3a1 | ecosystem: Environmental > Terrestrial > Soil > Riparian zone | place: USA: East River... | reverse complement strand
GTGTGTGACTCAGAGAGATCCACTTATGAAACGATTTGCTGGATTGATGCTGTCGTTGTCCGTTTTACTGGCCTTGGTCGGAACCGGGATTGCTGTTGCGCAAGAAAAGTCCGGGGCGGCGCCCCCGCCGAAGATCCTGGTGATTGGACGGGAGTACACCAAGCCCGGAAAAGCTGGGGCGGCGCACGAGAAAACGGAAAGCGCATTTGTGCAGGCGATGAAGAGGGCGAAATGGCCCACTCACTATCTGGCGGTGGAATCGCTTTCGGGCAAGTCACGGGCGCTGTTTCTCACCGGCTACGACTCGTTTGCGGAGTGGGAGAAAGACCAAACTGCCGGGCAGAAGAACACCGCGTTTAGTGCTGACCTCGCACGCGCTTGGGCTGGCGATGGTGAGATGTTGAGCGACACCGACGGCGGGACCTTCCAGTTCAACGAAGAATACAGTCTGCGCCCGAATGTGGATATTGCTCACTGCCGTTATTTCGAGATTGGAAGATTTCAGCTTCGTCCCGGGCATGACGGCGACTGGGCGGAGGCCATGAAGCTGGTGAAGGAGGCGTACGAGAAAATTCCCGACGCCCACTGGGCGATGTATACGGAAATATACGGCGCCATCAACAGCACTTACATCTACTTCATTCCCATGAAGTCGGCGGAGGAAATGGACCGGGGCCTGGCCGAAGGCAAGGAGTTTGAAGCGGCCATGGGAGCGGACGGCATGAAGAAACTGGGTGCGTTGTCGGCGGCGGCGATTGACGAGTCGCAGACGCACCTGTTCGCGTTCAGCCCAAAGATGAGCTACCCGCGGGATGAGTGGGTGAAGGCGGATCCGGACTTCTGGGCGCCGAAAGCGGCAGCGGCTCCGGCGGCAAAGAAGAAGGCGGCGGCTGGTCAGTAACGTGGTTTGGTCTGGACACGAGCGGGCCGGATGTCGAATCCGGCCCCGCTTGCGTTTCTAGCCCTTAGGTTGCGATGATCGATGGTCAATCATCGATGCTCAATGATCCGATCATCAATGTTCGATCATCAATGATCGATAATCAATGATCAGTGCGCCGGAAATTCCCTGATCGCTCCAAGCGCTGCCTATGCTGAAGCATTTGCTATCACTGCTCGTGATTGTCGCCTTTTCCCGTGGCATGTTCGCGCAGAAGCCTGCGTGGCAGCCTGCCCCTGGGCGCACATCGCTGGCGCTCTGGCCGCACGGAGCCCCGGGGGCGGTGGATCTCGGGCCGGAGATCGATTTAACCACGCCGAAAGATGGGCTACCGGGCGGAAAGCCGGTAGTGCGGTTGAGCAATGTTTCCTCGCCGACCCTGACGGTCTACTCGCCCGCGGGGAAAAATACGGGCGCCGCGGTGGTTGTGTTTCCGGGAGGCGCGTACCACGCTCTCGCCATGGATCTGGAGGGCTCCGAAGTCTGCGACTGGCTGACCGCGGCCGCTGTGACTTGTGTGCTGCTGAAATATCGCGTGCCGGATTCGGGACCTTATCCGAAGTCGGCGGCGGCGCTCGAAGACGCGCAGCGGGCGCTCGGCATGGTGCGCGCATGCGGCGGAGTGGGGCATTGACGCCAAGCGAGTTGGGGTGCTGGGGTTTTCTGCCGGAGCGCATCTGGCGGCGGCCTTGGGGACGCACTTCGAAAAGCGGCTGTATGACGCAGTCGATGCGGCGGACCAGCTGAGTTGCCGGCCGGATTTTGCCGTGATTGTCTATCCCTGGTATTTGGCGTTGTCGGAAAAAAACTTTGTTGCGAATGCGGACATTCAGGTCACGGAACACAACCCGCCGTCGTTCATCGTGCAGACCGAGGACGATCCGCTGCATGTGGAGAATGCGACCGTATATTTTCTGGCGTTGAAGAATGCGAAAGTGCCGGTGGAGATGCATATCTACGCCGACGGCGGGCATGGGTACGGGCTGCGCAGTAGCGCCGCGATCGGGGCCTGGCCGCGGCTCGTGGAGGCGTGGATGAGGGCGATTCGGGTGCTGCCGGCGCCCTAAGAATGCGACCTTCAAGGTTGGCCGCCACGCTTCCACACAATATTCCATAGACGGAAACAGATTCGGGTGGCTGGGGTCCCGGTGCGCGTGTTCAGCGCGGGTGCTAGGGCCACGTGTTCGGGCATCCTGGCTTTCGCGCCGCGTTGCAGGAAAAACAGACGGGCGGCGGCCCGGATTATCCTTAATGTTGCGCCCGAGAAGTACAGCGCCGGCGTCAGGAACCTACCCGCAATGCCCGATTTTCAGTGCGGCCCCGTCGCAATATTCTCGCGCCATGCCACTCCCGTCAGCCACTTCGTCCTCGGTTTGAGTTTTTGGCGTCTCAGTTTTTGGCGTCTCCGGAGGAGGCTCTATGTCCATGGATATCCCGCTGAACTTCACAAAAATACTGGAGCAAGCAGGGCTCTGCGTGGTCCTGGTGGTGGCTCCCGCCATCGCTGGGCCACAAAGCAACGTTCCATCGGAATCGGCTTCCACTTTGAGCGCCGGGGATCGCAAATTCCTGAACGAAGCAGCCGACGGGGGCATGGCGGAAGTGGAGCTGGGCAAGCTGGCCTTGCAGAAGGCGGCGGACGCAGGCGTCAAGAAATTTGGACAGCGGATGGTCGACGACCATAGCAAAGCCAACGACCAGCTGCGGCAACTGGCTGCGGGCAAGGGTGTGGATCTACCTCAAGCGCCAAGCGCAAAGAATCGTGATTTGAAACGGCGTCTTGCCAGCCTCAAGGGGACTTCTTTCGATAAGGCCTACATGGCCGACATGGTGGCGGACCACAAGGAAGATGTCGCGGCTTTTCAAAGGGAGAGCAATTGGGCGCGCGATCCTCAAGTGAAAGGCTTTGCCACGCAAACTCTGCCGACGCTGCGCGACCATTTGAAACATGCGCAGGAGATTTCTTCGAAGACAACCTCAGCGCTCGGAGGGACAATCCAGAATGCCTCGGGAAAACCGAGCCCGAGTAAGCTGGCGTCGACCAAATCGACTGGGGATAAGCCCGGATCCCTCCTGCATTAGGCTGGGCCGGGAAGGTTACAGACTGTGCAACCGTCTGTTCTCTGGCGAGACCCGCCTTTCGGCCCTCCCGAGCGGCTTCCCGTCCCAGGTATTTCATATTGATATGGATTCGCAGGGCGCGATGGGACATAATTCGGCCCCGGAGGTCACCGCTGATGAAAATCTCTCGCTATCTGATGCTTGCGGCGCTGTTCGGCCTGGTGGGAACGATGGGCGCGAAGGATGCCGATTCTACAACCACGGTCTTGAAGTCGAGCGCAAAGACTCAGTTGTGCTACGTCTGCACTGCATACTGCAGGGCGCACCCCAGTTCTCCTCGTTGCAATTGACGGGTTTGTAAACGGACGCCTGTAGCGGTTATGCCCGCAAATACCTAAGGGGGAGCGTCGCTCCCCCTCTTTACTTTTCATCGCTCGGCTGCATCGCTCGGTTGCTAGAACCTGTGGTTCGTGGCGGAGACGGCCTTGAGAGCTCGATCGGATGGAAGAGCAGGCTGAACGGGCCGCGCCAGGGCGGCAGTAGCGACTTCATCGCCGCGAAAGTAGGCCTTGTGGTTGGCCGCAACCTGGGTCATGGCGGCGTAAGGCTTAGAGTAGTCGTTATTAGCGTTCCAGAACAGAAAACCGTCTCCTCCCTTTTCCTTCGCAACTTTCACCTGCGTCAGAATGTACTGCGCTGAGTAGGTGTGCGTGCGCCAGGCAAAGGCTTGCAGCCAGGGGCGAAGGACGACGCCACTGTCCTTGGTGATGAGTTCAAAGCGCTGCATGGACTCGCCGATAAAGTGTTCGGGCGCATCACCGGGGCGTTTGATCCCATCCATGCCGAAGAAATGGGAGGGATAGATCATGGGCGAGAGTACATCACAGTGTTGCGCCATCTTCACGATGTCCTGCCCGGTATGGGCGAGGTCGACATTGCGCTGCCAGGCCATGACGCCGAAGACGTCGAGCGACAGCAGGACGCCGGTGGGGTGGAGTTCGGCGTAAGCCTTCTTCAGAAAATCAGCGATGACGTCAGAGCGCTGCCACTTGGGATGTTCCTTCTGGAAATAAAACTCCGCGTCTTTCTGGTTGCCTTCGGCGGGAAAGCGCACGTAGTCGAATTGGATTTCATCCGCCCCACTTTCAGCCACGCGTTTCGCTAGAGCAATGTCGTAAGCCTGGACTTTCGGCTGCGAAGGGTCGGTCCACACCAACTTGCCATTCTCCTTCCAGGCCTGCCCCGTGGCGTGCGAATGCACCGCCAACTCGGGATGCATCTTTACCAAATGCTCATCGCGGAAAATCGCCACGCGAGCGATGGCGTGCAGCCCCAGCGAATGCACATAGCGCGTGAACTTTGGGAGCTCCGGAATGGGATGCGACTTCTGCCCGCCGGCAAATTCGTGGTCAAACGGAATCGAGATCAGCCCATCGCTATCCTTAATGTCAAAGACCACGGCGTTCCCGCCTACGTCGCGCCAGCGCCGCATGATTTTCCGTCCGCGTTCGCTTCCAGCCATCAAGCCCGTCAGATAAATCGCTCGCACTTCAAAGTCCTTCGCCACCGGCGTCGACTTCTCCACGATCGGCGAGGAGATCCCGCCCGGAATCGTCAGCGTCTCGCCCGCTTTGAGGAAAACGCCTTTGCGGTCCCCATTGGCATGCCGAATCGCATCGCCCAATTCTGCTGATGTCAGATACGACGTCTTTGAGAGATAATGTCGGGCTACCAAAGGAATGCTGTCGCCGCGTTGCGCTGTATAGGTCAGGGTGGCGTCGGCGCCGAAGGCTGCGCCGGAGAAAGAAGCGGCGAAAGAAAGGGTCGCGGCAAAACCGAGGGCGAGCGAGCAGGCCAGAGGACGTGAAAAGTGCACGGGAATTGAGCCTTTCCGGGAAATTCGAAACCTCCGCCGAGAGTAACGGCGGCAGCATTACTCAGCTAGTTACCTCAGGCGGCGTACGTTCGTGCCCGACGTGGCGGGCCGTTCGGGTATGCCCAGAAGTTTCCCGGATAGCGCAAATTGTTTCGCATTCTTCCCCCAGCGTTACCGCACGCTTCGGTGGAAATGCCTCGGAAAAGGCCCGTAACCCCATTAAATTCGCCGCGTTAGGCAGGGCCTGCCGATGGCCAAAGGTTTGCTTTTAGTTAGCCCGTCACCGCGCAGCCAGAAAGTGGGCTAGTCCGGGATGATCGGCAGGGGTAACCAGTCCCCCCTCGGGAAAGGTAGGAAAGGCCGCCCTAATCCGGCAGCCAAACGACAAATATGAAGACAGGCTTAAGCTTGGCTCTCGATCCCAACCGCCGCAGCACCGAAGCCCGCGATTTTGACGCGACTCTCCGCCGCAAGATCGTTGGCCAGGACCAAGCCATCGAGAAGGTGGTCGAGATCTACCAGATGTTTCTCGCCGGCCTGAACGCGCCCGGGCGTCCCGTAGGCAACCTGCTCTTCCTCGGGCCCACGGGCTCAGGCAAGACGCGCGTCGTGGAAGCCATGGCGGAAACGCTCTTCGGCGAGGCCCGCGCCTGCATCAAGATCGATTGCGCCGAGTTCCAGCACTCGCACGAAATTGCCAAACTAATCGGCTCGCCTCCGGGATACCTCGGGCATCGTGAAACTCATCCGATGCTCACGCAGGAAGCCTTGAACCAGTGGCATACGGAGAAGCTCAAGCTCTCCATCCTGCTCTTCGACGAAATCGAAAAGGCTTCGGACTCGCTCTGGCAGTTGTTGCTCGGAATTCTCGACAAGGGCACGCTCACGCTGGGTGACAACCGCCGCGTGGACATGACGCAATGCATCATCGTCATGACGTCGAACCTGGGCGCCTCGGAAATGAACGACATGATCACCGGCGGCTTCGGCTTCGCCCGCGTCGCCACCGCCATGGACGAGCGCTTTGACGACAAAGTGAACCGCACGGCCGTCGAAGCGGCCCGCCGCAAGTTCTCGCCCGAGTTCATGAACCGCATCGACAAGACGGTTGTCTTCAAGATGCTGCGCCCGGACGACATGAAGCACATTCTGGATATCGAACTCGGCATGGTCCAGCAGCGCGTGCTCATGGCTGCCGGCGCCAACCAGTTCGTCTTCACCTGCACCCAGGGCGTGAAGGATTACTTGCTGCGCGAAGGCACCGACGCCAAGTACGGCGCTCGCCATCTCAAACGGGCCATCGAGCGGCATCTGGTCTTCCCGCTGGCCAATCTCGTCGCCACCGGCCAGGTTCGTCTCGGAGATTTCGTCCGCATCGACACCACCCCCGAGGGCATCATGACCTTCACCAAGGAAGCCGAAGGCACCGCTCTTCCGGGCTTCGCCGACCGCTACGGAACCGCGGCCAACGCCACTGCGCAGGCAGCCCGTGTTGGACGTCCCGTAGCCAGCCGCCGCGAGTTTGGCGCCCCAGGGCCCATTCTCGATACGAAGTAAAACAAGTTTTCCTCTCTCTCAACTTTCCCGAAGGCGCCGGAACCATCCCGGCGCCTATTTTTTTGCCCGGTTACAAGCAACTTCCGTAACGAGTCATGGGAATATTGGGCGGCAGCGATGAGCGATCAGGGAGGCGGCGTCGACGAACCAAGCTGTAGGATTCGCCTTCACAGCTCTCGGAAATCCCGGCTGACTGTTTACCTTGAGCCTTGGGGCGAGGTCCATCTGCTCGACTCAGATTTACTGAACCAGATCTGCTGAGCCAGATCGGCTGAGCCAGGTCTGCTGAACCAGGTCTGCTGAACCAGGACAAGCGCCTTCGCATCAATCGCAAATCCCAACGGTCCGATTGGTCAGGCGCCAGACCGCGTGCTTGAAATTCAGGCAGACGAGGATAGCGTAACGGCATGGGGCTGGGGGGATCCGTCGTAACTCTCCACGGTGTCTGAATTGCTGCGCATCCCACTGCCCGTTTCCACCGGCTCCTGGTTGGAAGTAAATCCCGCCTTCTGATAACTTCGTAGGGTTCAAACGCACTGTCGGCCTGACCTCCTGCGGAGAGACATGAAGGTTCGTAGTCGCAGTCGAAAAGGCGTAGCGGTGATCCTGGCGGTTTGTCTCGCCACGCCTCTCCAGATCTTCGCCCGCTACCAGGCCACGCGCGGCTCGAACGCTTTCTCCCGCGACCAGGAACTTGAGGCCGGCCAGCAAGCCTCGGCCGACGTCCTCAAGAAGATGCCCGTCCTGCCCGAGGACGATCCAGTCACACAATATATCCAACGCCTGGGCGCGCAGCTCACCGCCCACGCTCCCGGCGACCCCTGGCCTTACCACTTCCGCGTCGTGAATCAAAAGGAAATCAACGCCTTCGCTCTTCCCGGAGGGCCGATCTTCGTCAACCTGGGCACCATCCAAGCTGCCGACAACGAAGCTCAACTCGCCGGCGTCATGGCGCACGAAATTTCGCACGTGGTGCAACGCCACGCCACCCGCGCCGCCACCAAGCAGATGAAAGTGCAAATGCCGCTGCAGATCCTGGGAGCATTGCTCGGCCACAGCAGCCTGGGACAGCTCGCAGCGGAAGGGATTTCCTTCGGCGCCGGGTCGTACTTCATGAAGAATTCCCGCCAGAATGAATCGGAAGCTGACCTGATCGGCGCCGACATCATGTACGACACCGGCTACAACCCCCAGGCCATGGCCGACTTCTTTACGAAATTGGAAAAAGAAGGCGGCGCCAACGGCCCGCAGTTCTTTAGCGACCACCCCAATCCCGGCAACCGCGCCGGAGCGGTCGAACGTGAAGTCCGCTCGCTGCCGGCCAAAACCTATCGCAGCGGCAGTCCGGAGTTCGCCCCGATCAAACAGCGCGTCGCCGGCCTCAAGCCGCTCACGGCGCAGGAAATCGCGGCCCAGCAGCAAGCGCAATCCCAAAGCGTGAAAGGCCGCCTCCCCGCTCCCGAATACCCATCGCGCGACACGCAAACCTTCACTCACGACCTGTTCGAGGTTTCCTATCCCAAGAACTGGCAAGTCTTTGGCGACCGAACCTCCACCGTCAACATCGCGCCGCCCAGCGGCGTTTCCGACAGCGCCATCGCCTACGGCGTCCTGATCAGCGATTACCAGCCCGAGGACAAGAACGCCACCGTCGACCAATCCACCCACGCCCTGCTCAACACCCTGCGCCAGTCGAATCAGGATATGAAACAGGTGGGCAATGACGAGAACATCCGCGTAGCCGGAGTCACAGGCAAGTCCGTCGACCTGATTGCCACGTCGCCGGTGCAGGATGCCACCGGCCGCGCCCAGCGCGAACGCGATTGGCTGGTCACAGTCCCGGGTCGTCAGGGCAATTTAATCTATCTGGTCTTCATCGCTCCGGGCGCCGACTTCAACACGTTGCGGCCTGCCTTCGATCAAATGCTGAGGTCACTCCGCGTCAAGTGACGACACGCGGTCGAAGGCTGCACGGGGCTCCGCCCGTGCGGTTGGAAGTACTTTCAACCTGATCGCAATGTCCGCCACCGCACTACGACGGAAGGGGCGAGGACACCCGCGCCTCGATTGAAAAACCCAGTCGCAGGTCCCTCCCGCTGGTCGGGATGACAATCTTCTTTGGGCTCTATGCGAAACTGTTCCCTGCACCCCATGACCGCCATCGACCAAGCCCTCGCCGCCAACACCCGCTTCGCCGTTAACTACGATCCCGACCAAATTTCCCCGCGCCCCCGCCTCGGCCTTGCCGTCCTCACCTGCATGGACACCCGCCTTTCCCTCCCGGCCTTAGGTCTCCGCCCCCAGGATGCTCACGTGATCCGCAACGCCGGCGGCATCGTCACCGACGACGCCCTCCGCTCCCTGCTCATCTCCCATTACGTACTTGGAACCAACGAAGTGATGGTGGTGAACCACACCGATTGCGGCTTGATGAAGGAAACCGAAGAAGCCCTGCACGAACGCATCGAGCGCCAAGCCGGCCTGCCACCCAACTCCCCCGTACGCTTCCACGCCTTCACCGACCCCGAAGACAACGTGCGCATCCAACTCGCGCGTCTCGATGCCCATAGCTGGATCCACAGCGAACTCACCATCCGGGGTTTCGTGTTCGACGTCCGCACGGCGCACTTGCGGGAAGTGCGTCTCTGAAGTGCGCCTCTGCAGTGCGTCTCTGCAGGGCCAAGCTTTCGGGCAGCCAGCGCCTGTCTGGGCTGGCTCGCGCTACTTCATTGCCTCATTCCCGTTCCGCATGTCGTCTTTGTGCACCGCGTAAATACAGACGACCCGGCGAAGAACGTGACGCTGGAGCAGTTTGGCGAGCTCTTGCGCCTCATCCTCGCCGCCAGGAAACCATGGGGCTGGCCCTCGGTGGCCGAAGGTAAGGAATTTCATTCCGCCACCCGCCACCTTCTTGTTGCTCAAACCGCTCTACCAAACCTCACACCGATCCTCCGCCCGCACCATCGCCGACCCAGCCTTACAAGAAAACGCCTTCTGAAACTCCGGCAAATTTGACAACGGCCCGTTCACGCGAAACTTCCCAATCGGATGCGGATCGCTCTGCACCATCACACGCTGCGTCTCAATCCGCACCGCATCCCCACGCCACTGCCCCCACGCAATAAAGAACTGCTGCTCGGGGGTAAACCCATCCACGTTGGCCGGGCGCGGCTTTCCTTCCATCGACTTCTGGAAGGCTTTGAAAGCCAGCTTCGCGCCGCCAAGATCGCCAATGCTCTCGCCCAGCACCAGCTTGCCGTTGTGATGCAGACCCGGCTCAATGAAGTAGCCGTCAAACTGCTTCGCCACACAGGCGCCGCGGTCTTTGAATTTCTTCAAATCGTCATCCGTCCACCAGTTCTTCAAAGCGCCCAGCTCGTCGTACTGCGCGCCCTCGTCGTCGAACCCGTGGCTGATCTCGTGCCCGATGACCACCCCAATGGCCCCGTAATTCATGGCATCCGACGCATGCACGTCAAATGCCGGCGGCACCAGAATCCCCGCCGGAAAAACAATCTCATTCAGGAGCGGAGTGTAATAGGCGTTCGAAGTTGGCGGCGTCATCCCCCAGCGCCCCCGATCCACCGGCTTTCCAATTGTAGAAAGGTTGTCCTCCACCTCAAAGCGCCGCCCTGCCAGCACGCCATCCCAGTAGCTGTCTCGCGTCACGGCCACGTTGCTATAGTCCTTCCACTTGTCCGGATACCCCACCTTCACGTTGAACGTCGCCAGCTTGGCCAGCGCCCGCTTCTTGGTTTCCTCGCCCATCCAAGGCAAGCTCAGAATGTCGTCATGCATGGCCGCCAGAATGTTCTGAATCAGCTCTTTCATCTTCGCCTTGGCTTCCGGAGGGAAATGCCGCTCCACGTATTCTTTGCCCAGCGCTTCGCCAAACAGATTGTCCGTCGATTCCGCGCAGAGCTTCCACCGCGGCTTCAATTCCGTCGCGCCGTTCAGGTACTTGCCGTTAAAAGCAAAATCCTCGTCCACAAAATTCGACGAAAGGTATGACGCCGCTGCATTCAGCAGCTGCCACTGCAAATACATTTTCCAATCGGCAAGGGGCAAAGTCTGCACCTGGCGGTCGACTTCGGCCAGATACCTGGGCTCCTGCACGTTCAGCGCAACGTCCTTGGCGAGATGCATGTGTTCGAAGTAGTCGCTCCAGCGAATATGCGGAGCCATGGCCTCCAGTTGCGCGAAGGAGGCCTTGTGGTCGGTCGCCTTCGGGTCGCGCAGCGAGGCCGGATCCAAAGACGCCTCGGCCAGATGAGTTTCCATATCGAGAACCGTTTTGGCGGCCAAAGCCGCCCCCGCATCGTCCGCGCCCGCCAGCTTCGACATCTTGGTCACGTGCTCCAGGAATTTCGCGCGCGCTTCCTTGAACCGCGCTTCCGAGCCCAGATAGTAGTCGCGCTCGGGCAAACTCAACCCATTCGCTCCGATGTCGGCCAGAATCATGGTCGGCTCATGCGGATCCTGCGCACCCGTCAGAGCAAACGGAACGGTCACGCCGATGTCATGCAACCGCGCCATCACTCGCAGCAGAGCCGCCGTGTCCTTGGCCGCGTCAATTTCCTCCAGCCACGGCGCGAGCGGCTTCATCCCCGCCGCATTCACCTTGGCCACGTCCAGGCAAGATCCGTAGTAGTCGCCAATCAACTGCCCCGTCGTCCCCTTCGGAGACGAGGTGTTCTGCGCCGCCTCGTCCAGGATGACCTTGATGTCATCCTTAATCGTCTCCCCCGACCGCCACCGCCGGCTCCACCGCACCATCGAAGCCGGAATCGGATTCTGCGCCCGCCAATTTCCATTGGCGTATTCGAAAAAGTCCGTACATGGGTCCATCGACCGGTTCATGTCGCCCAGTTCAACCCCCTTCCCTGCCGACCCGCCGCTACTCGCACTGCCGCTACTCGCACTGCCCGTACTCGGACTGCCGGTGCTCGCACTGGAAGAAGCGATGTCCTCCGCCGAAACCAACGCCGCACTCAACACCAACAAAACCAAAGCTCGAATCCGCATGGAAAACCTCGAATGAAAAATAGATTGCTGAATTTTCGACCGAACATCGGCACAAGGCGCACAACACAAGCCACACAAGACGATATACTTCCGCCCCGTCGTCTGGCTAACGAAACTCGAGATCTGACAAGACGTCTGACGCAACGCTACGGTATCGGAGAGCAAAGGCGCTGCAGGACGCCTTACGTTGGACGGCCACTCCC
>Ga0193712_1000145_pt1 | contig 11663 bp, 9 predicted proteins | sample H3a1metaG_FD_143053 | JGI IMG/M metagenome (GOLD analysis project Ga0193712, IMG submission 143053) | Soil microbial communities from a riparian zone of the East river system, Colorado, United States - H3a1 | ecosystem: Environmental > Terrestrial > Soil > Riparian zone | place: USA: East River... | reverse complement strand
AGACCTGCGCTATGGCCCGCTCTCATTGACCGACCTCAGCGGCGCCACAGCAACCTTCACGGGTAACTACCACATCCAGACCGGCTCCTCGGCTCTGGATGCTGGCTCCAACGCAGGCGTAACCACCGACTTCGACGGCCAGTTTCGCCCAAGTGGCGCTGGCTACGACATCGGTGCGGATGAGATCTTGGCGGGACAAGGCATCGCCGCCATCAATCCTAACCCCGTCGCGTTCGGAGGCGTGCTCGTCAACACAATCGTAAGCCAGACGGTCACGGTGACGAACGCCGGTACGGCCTCGATGACCATCAGCAGCGCAGTCGTTGCCGGGCTCCGCTTCGCCAAGGGCGCCGATAGCTGCACGGGCGCGACAATCGCAGTCAACGGAACTTGCACGGTCGTGGTGACGTTCAATCCGAACAACACCAACGCCCGCGCAGGAACTCTAGCGTTCACGGATACCGCCGTCGGCAGCCCGCAAGTGGTTCAGTTAAGCGGCCAAGGCGGACGCGGAGCGGTGGCTTTCACACCGACGGGCACGCTCGCTTTCGGAACGGTCACCGTTAACTCAACTGCAACGCGGCCAGTCACCATCACCAACACCGGCGCAGCGCCCCTGACCATCACCAACACGGTGGTCACGGGCGCGCGGTTCGGCAAGGGGGCGGATGGCTGCATCGGTGTCACGCTACCAGTGAATGGCGCCTGCACCATCAGCGTCACCTTTAACCCAAACAACGCCACCAACCGCACGGGCTCGCTGAGGCTGACCGACAACGGTGTCGGCAGCCCGCAAGCGCTCGCGCTCTCAGGACAATGAGGATGAATCGTCAATTGATCGTGATTTGGACGCGGCGCAGGAATCAAACGGCAAAGGTGCTGCTTGCGGGCTTGCTCGCAAGCAGCGCCTTCGCCTTCACGGCGGTCGCTCAGGACTCGCTCAGGAATGCTGCCGTTACCGACGCCAAGCTTACAACCTGGAGCCCTTTCCAAAGTACGTTCTACAAGCGCACCTGGGGTGTGGACATCGTGGGTGTAAAGGCAGTCTCCTCCGGCTACATGCTCCGCTTCAGCTACAAAGTTCTGGACGCGAAGAAAGCATCTGAGCTGAACAATAAAAAAGTGACACCCTATCTTCTCGATGCGGCGTCCGGCGCAAAACTCACCGTCCCCAGCATGGAGAAAGTTGGCCAATTGCGCCAAAGCGCCCCGCCGAAAGACGGGCGAGAATATTGGGTCATCTTCGGTAACTCCAGCAAGTTGGTAAAACGTGGAAGCCGCGTAAACATTGTGATCGGGAACTTCCACGTGAATGGTCTGACCGTCCAATAGCGTTTCCTCCCCCAGAAATCAGGAGTGTCCAGTGAGCCTATTAAAGAACATCGCTCTTCTTAATTCCGTATTCGCCGTAGGGCTAATGGGCGCAGGCATCGCGCAGACTGCGCCTGTGGCCAGCGCGAAACCTACTGCCTCGACGTCCGCCGCACTCCCTCAATTGACCGCGGCCGAAATCGTGGCTAAGAATATTTTCGCTCGCGGCGGCGCTGCAGCATGGCGCTCCGTGGAAACGCTCAGCACTTCGGGCAAGATGGACCTACCCGGCAAAGCCAATCAGCAAGCGCCATTCCTTCTGGAACAGAAGCGCGGCCGCAAGTCGCGCCTGGAAATTCAGTTCCAGGGCAAAACTTCTATCCAGGTTTACGACGGTACGACGGGTTGGAAGCTGCGCCCGTTTCTGGGACGGAAAGAAGTGGAAAAATATTCCCCTGTCGAGCTCAAAACCGCCAGCGAACTTCCCGATCTCGATGGTCCGCTCATGAATGCCGCGGCGGATGGAACCAGGGTGGAGGCGGACGGCGTTGAGAGAGTCGATGGCCGCGACACCTACAAGTTGAAGCTGATCTTCGGGAACGGCGACGTGCGGCATATCTGGATCGACGGAACCACGTTTCTCGAATCCGAGATTGACGGCCAACCTGTTCGACTGCGCGGCAAGTCGCTGCAAGTTCGGACTGCCTACAAGGAATATCGATCCGTGCAAGGATTGATGTTCCCCTTCTCGCAAGAAACAAGTTTGGAGGGCAGCAGAAAGGCGCGGAAACTGGTCGTCGAAACGGTGAGCGTGAATCTTAAGATTGAAAATTCACGACTGGCCAAGCTGCAGTAGGAAGGATGAGGTTGGCCGATCCAACGTAGGTCTGTGGCACGGTGTTCTGAAGCCGTGTTTTGGAGAGAGACTGGAATAGTCCGGCGAACATGTCTTGGTGAGCCTATTCCGAACCTCTGACGATGAATTCCAGCGGGCTTGGCGAATGGTGTTCAATGCAGGTGGCTGAGCATATTCCCTTAAGACTTGTAGGATCGGCGAGTGTGGGAGGGGAACGTCGTCTCCGTCCACATCGGCACCGGAAGCGTAGGCGCCGATGCAGTCAATCGCCGAAGCGCGGGCGCGCCCCGGACGCGGGCTTGAAGGCGATCGGTACTTCTCTGGGACCGGGTTTTACTCGAAAAAGCCGGGCTATGGCGGGCGGGAAGTCACGCTCATCGAGATTGAGGCCGTCGAGGCGCTTTTTGGGCGGCGTGCTCAACGCTGAGGGGGAACGGCTCGGGGTCAAGCTCGTCGCTGCGGAGACCCGCCCCAACATCGCGACTTCCGGCGTCCCGCTCAATCATCTCGTCGACCGTGAATTCTGGGTGGGCGTCGCGCTCCTGCGTGGCACGCGTCTCTGTGAGCCATGCAAGCACTTGGATGGCCTCACCCAAGCGACGTGATGAGCGGCCTGATCCATCGCGGAGGCCTGCGGGGCCCTGATACTGAACGAGAGCGTAATTCGCCTCGGCGACGCTGTGCGTCCGAAATCGCGGTAACTGTTCTTGAAGCGCGAGGGTTAGGGCGCGTATTCGTGCAACACGGAAACAACCCGATTGCCAGATCGATGATTCCGCTCAAGTCATCGTCCACCGCACTCTTCGTCCACCTAGTGATAACCTTGCAGGATGCCTCACGATCCTGATGCGGCTCCGCACTCTCCCCCAGCCCATCGATCCTCTTCGGAAGTTCTGTTTGCTGTCATCCTCGGCCTGTTCCTCGGCGTGCTGTCGGTCGGCTCGATTGGATGGTTGATGCTGTCGCGGAATTCGGGGCGAATTCTTTTGAGCCATATGTGGTCAGCATTCACCGGCGGAACACTGAGTATCGATGGAAGCCAGCCCTCGGTGGTAGATCGCATTCAGAGGTTGCAGCGGCTGGAGACCGTCGTTTACACCATGGACAAGGTGGTGACCGGCGCCAAAGAAAACCCTATCTTCCCGGATTTCTTAGCCGGAGATCGACTCCTGCTGATGGTGCACGGCGAAGTTGTGGCCGGCATTGATTTCTCGAATCTGAAGCTGGGCGACGTCAAGGTCGACGGCAAGCGGGTCCGGTTGCACCTTCCCGCGGCGCAGGTCTTCCACACCAGGATCGATAGCGCGAAGACTCGGGTGTATTCCAGGCAAACCGGGTTCTTGGTGCCCACCGACCCGAATCTGGAATCGCAAGTCCGCCAGGAGGGGGAACGTCAGCTGCAGGAGGGCGCCCTCGCCGATGGCATTCTGCGAACCGCCCAGCAGAATGCTGTTGCAACGATCAGCAGTCTCTTGCGGGGTTTGGGATTCGAGAGGATTGACTTCGACTGACACGCGGCTGTTGTAACACTCCCCTGCGAAATTCGAAGACAGCCAATCGCTCGGGGATGCCCTACGAGAATCGTCTAGCGTGGCTAGGGTGCCCTAGATGTCCGTGTCGCGCGATTTGGACTGTTTTGGAGGGATATCGAATTCCTCAACAGGTCGCCGGCCTTTGCACTCGCTGGCCGTTCCTCGTGAGAGCGGTGGCTCACACGACCGATGAACTGTTATTCTGCGATAGCGATTCTCAATTCAGGGCTGAACGGTTGCTAACACAGGCAACCGCGGGAACAGATTCACGCAACCAGTCGCCACGACCCCGTCGCCTACCTGCCCTGCGTCAGTGGACTGCTCGTTGGGCCTCGTCTCAGTCCGACTTGGCGCCGAGCCTCATGCGGCGCCTTCTTCCTGGTCGCTTGCCGTGCCTTGGTTCCCTTCTCAAAGTAGAGAGCGATTCGAGACCGGTCGAGAGCGGGCTTATACGGATCGGGTGCTTTGGCGCTTTGCGGATCTTCCAAGGCAAGGCTTAGGGGGCAGGCAGTAGAAGAAACAACGCGGACAGTGCAATGGATCGCTTCCTAGTCGTGGCAATCACTGTGCCCGGATTTCATCGAACAACTGGAACTCCCGAATCCGTGGCGCGCTGGAAGCAGAGAGAATATTCAGCCGCACGCGTCGCGCAGTCGTGCGCTGGAACAGATCAATCTTCTTGTGGCCGAGGGTGGCTCCCGAATAGATCGTCTTCCACTTCTCGCCTTCCATCACTTGGATCGCGTACTTCTGCACCTTTTGTCCGTCCACCAGCCATTCCATCGTGAGAGCGCGATCAAAGGTCATCGGATGGGCGAAAACCAAGTCGATGACCGCGGAATGAGATCCTTCTGGCGCCGACCATACGGTATCAGGATCGGAATCCAGAGCAGCCCGAAATGCCGATGCATTCGTGGCGCGAGCCGCAAGATTCTTCGAGGGGGCATAGATTGAGGCCAGTGCCTCTCCAAATTCCTTGAGGCGATTTACGTCCGAGGCGGGTAGCAGGCCGCGATTGTCGGGAGCGAGACCGATCATGAGCTGGGCTCCGCGGCCGACGGTTTTGTGATAAGTGTCCAACAGTTCGTTCACGGATTTCAGACTCTGCTCATCATTGGGATGCCAGAACCAATGCTCCTTGCGGAGTGGAGTATCCGCCTCGGCGGGGCGGTACCGGAGGTACCCGCGCAGATCCAATACATTCCAATTGTCTTCCTGCGCGTTTCCTGCCTCGTTTCCAACCCAGCGGATATCGCCATACTTCAGCAAGGCAGCGTCGGCAAAAACCAGGGCATTCGGTTGATAGACCCGCAGGTTATCAACGTAATGATCGAAGTCGTACACGTGGCCCGCACTGCCCGCGCCATCCAGCCAGAACTCGGTCAGTTCGCCGTAGCGAGTGACCAACTCGTTCAACAGCGCAAGATAGTACCGGTCGTAGGAAGCGTTGTCCTTGTAGGCGGGCTCATGGCGATCCCAAGGGGAAAGATAAACGCCGAATTTCAGCCCATACTTGCGCGCAGCGGTGGCAACTTCAGCAACGAGATCCCCCTGGCCGCCTTTCCAGGGGCTGGACCTGACGGAGTACTGGCTCTGTTCTGTCGGCCACAGACAAAAGCCGTCGTGATGCTTTGCGACGAACACAACATATTTGATTCCCGCGGCTTTGGCGGCGCCCATCCACTGCTCTGGATCGACAGCGGCGGGATTGAAAACCGATGGATCGGCGGCTCCGTCTCCCCACTCGCGGTCCATAAATGTGTTTGGGCCGAAGTGAATAATCGCGCCGATCTCCAGATCTTGCCAAGCCACTTGCTGCGGACTGGGCTTCACATCGGTGAAGCTCTGCGCCCGGGACAACGCTGCGCATGAAAGAACCAGCACGCACAGAGCGGCAGTTTGGGGGAATCCGGATTTCTTCTTCATATTCCGCCGAAGGAAATCACTCTCCGCGCACAACTTCATCAGGAGAAATATTGGCAAGCAGATTCACGAGTTCCGTCACATTTTGCTCAAAAACCACGAACTGTGCGGGAGAGCGAGGCTCGTCCTTGCCGTCCGACGTGTTGTCGCCGTTGTCCGAAGGACGAGGGTTCGATGTTCCCACCGAAGTGTGAATTTCGCGAGCCGAGGTTGCTCTTACGATGCGCGCGATATTGCCGGAGTCGATGCCACCACAAGGCATGATCAAAATGCGTCCTTTCGCGGTGTCGACCAGATACCGCAAAATCGAAAGCCCGTCCGTAGCCCGCGATTCCCCTCCGGAAGTCAGAATGCGGGTGGAGCCCGTCTCGATGACGTCTTCCAGAGCGGTTGCCGGGTTCCTAGCGAGATCGAACGCCCTATGAAAGGTTACAGGCAAAGGGTGTGCGTATTCCACCAGCATTTTTGTGCGCTCGACATCGACACGAGCGTCTTCCCGCAGAATGCCCAGAACCACGCCATCCATGTGGAACTGCTTGGCCACCTGGATATCGTTGCGCATGATTGCCAGTTCGTGATTGGAGTAACAAAAATCACCCGGACGTGGCCGAATCATCACGTGGATGGGGAGATGCACGTGTTCTCGAATGCTCTGCATCAAGCCCGCACTTGGGGTCGTACCACCTCCGGCCAAGTCGGCGCAGAGCTCGATGCGCTGCGCGCCGCCGCCTTCGGCTGCGATCGCGCTCTCGACCGACTCCACACAGATTTCAAGAACAAAGGGATTTTTCATGGTGAGAGTCTGAGACGCAAAGCCTAATGACGAGGACCGCCAGATCAAGTTTGCCACGGGCCGCCTATATTCTCGCAAAGGCGGCCCGCGGAATTCGTTAGGCCATAGATCTGCTGTTAGAAGCTATAGTGCAAGCCGAGTTGGATTTGCCGCTCCGGAGAGCGAACGGAAGTGATCTGACCAAAGCTGCCGCCGTCCGTGATTCCATTGTCGGGGTTCCCATAGCTGGCAATGTTGAACATGTTAAAGAAGTCCGCTCGGAAGCCAAGGACATGTTCGCGCCACACATGAAAATCCTTGAAGAATGACGCATCCACCTGGCGGTAGCCGGGACCGCGTTCGGTGCCGTTGGCCGCAGTGCCGAAAGTAAACGGCGCCGCAACACCGTAAGCGCAGACTCCATTGTCTGCTCCGCTTGGATTTGTAGCAGGGTCGGGCACGCATGGGGTGCCCGAGGGATCCGACCCCCACCAGTTGCCAAGCGAGCGGTTCCGAATGACCATCTTGCGATACTGATTTGGGCGATTGAGTCCAAATGTGTTGAAGGTATTGCTATTGCCGGGACCGAAGAGGGTAACGGGAAAACCGGAATACAGAAAGGCGGAAACAGACATCTTCCATCCGCCAAGAACGCTGTCGAGCACTCCGTTGACGTTGCCACCATAGGTCCTGCCGTGGCCGAAGGGAAGGTCGTAGACTCCGACAAAGTTCAAGCTGTGGCGTATGTCAAACCCAGAGGGTCCGTAATCGCCGTTCAAGTTGTGGCTGTCCTGAGCGGAGGATCCGTTGGCGGTAGAGTTTGCCACTCCATAGTTACCAGCGGAATTGGTCAAAGATTTCGAGAACGTGTAGTTGAGCGTATATTCCAGGCCGTGGTGGGTCCGCTGACGCAAAGTAACCTGGCCCGAATCGTAGTTCATTCGAGCTTGGGACTCGGTGATCAGAATGAGTCCACATTCACCGACCAACGAATAATACTGTGGCCGGAGCGTAGTCGGAAACGACAATGCCGAGCACGGAGTGTCGGGATTAGCAGTGAGGATAGCATTGGCCCCCGGCGCTTGCGCCAGGGTGAGTTGATTGCCGTTGCGGTAGTTGGCGAGGTGATGTCCGTTTTGCCCGTGAAATCCTACGCTCAACGACAACTGGTTGGTGAGGGCATACTCGGCGGCAAGGCTGAACTGGTGGATGTAGGCCGGCTGTGTATTCTGCGGCCACACCGAGTATAGGGAGTTATTGATACCGAGCGGCTGACTAAAGGCGTTGGCCACAGAAAAGGGCGTGCCTCCAGAAGTATTGGTTGGAACGGCGGCGTTACTATTGATCGCCAGGGAGTAGGGAGGGCTGGAGGTCAGGCGCTGATTGAATGAGTACCCCTCGAAGAAACTCGTGGCGCCATAACCGCCGCGAACTACTACCTTAGGCGTGACCTGGAAAGCAAAGCCAAGGCGGGGCATAATCTGGTTGTGAGTAGCGTTATAGCAGGCACGAGTAGGGCACACAATTGAGCCCGCGACCGCGAGCGCCGGAACCTTGTTTGCGTATTCGACGGTTCCATTGGGCAGAACATTGGCGGTCTTGTCATTTTGCTCGTACCAGGGTTGGTCGTACTCATAACGCAGTCCGAGATTCAGGGTGAGCGTCGGCGTGACCTTGAAGTCGTCCTGAAAATATCCCGCGAGACGCCACTGGCGGTTGCCTACATTGCCCAGCGGGGACGCGAGTTGAACATTGGAGATGCGACCAAGAACAAAATCCGCCGCGCCATAGCCTGTCCCATTTGGAAGCCCAGTGAACTGGCCATTATAAGAAAACTGCCCTAGAAATCCCACGTTGCCGGCATTGAGATAGTTTTGCTGGTAACGTGTCGCTTGCCCTCCGACGCTGAGTAAATGCCGTCCAAGCTGCCAGGTCAGATTGTCGTAGTAGTTGAATGTATTGTCGGTGAAGACTTGGGGATTGGCGCTGGTGCCAATATAGCTGGCGTTGTTGCTAATACTCTGCCCGGTGAAGCCCACATACGCTTGAGCGCCGAACGGGATACCGACTTTTTGGTCGCCGGCGAGACCGAAGTTGCCGGATGGATCGCTGGGGACGCCATTGTTCCAACGCACACGCGTAAAACCGATGCGCCCTTCGTTGATGATGGCGGGCGAAAACGTGTGGACCCAACTCGCGCCAAAAATCTTGGTTGGATAAGTATTGTGGTTGGGGAAAGACACAGGAAGGATCGCAGTCGTAAAATCGCTGCCCTTGCCCTGACCATAGAAACCATTGATTTTGTCCGCATTGTGCGGAGTCCAATCGACCTTGAAATCCTCCTGGTTGTTAGAGATGAAGCCTGACTGCGAGCCTTGAAAGTTGTTCTGCAGTAGTCCATCCGTCGGCACTGAATTTGGCGCCGGATAGAGCTTGGGATTCGCGGCGAGGAACTGCGCCACCGGATTCACAACGGGGACTTGGTTGTTCGTATAGGGGGCAAAGTTGTTCTGGGTGTCATAGAGTTGAATGCCGGTGAGGGCCGAAAAATCTCCCTGTAACATGGCTGGGGTGAGTACGCTTGTCGCAGTCGGACCGCCCGTGTGGTGGCGAACACCTTCATAGTCGGCAAAGAGGAAGAGCTTATTTTTCAGAATCGGCCCGCCAATGGTCCCACCAAAGATGTTTTGCGTGTAGGATCCCTTCGGAGTGACTGGGTTGTTGAGTCCATGCCCCCACGTGTTGGCATCAAGCTTTTCGTTCTGCAGAAAGTCATAGAGTGAACCGTGGTAATGGTTAGTCCCGGATTTCAAGATGGTGACGACCGCCCCGCCATTGGCGTTTCCGTATGTAGCATTGGCATTCCCCGCAACTACACGCACCTCGGCGATCGCATCGGGCGCGGGATTGTACGCGATAAGATTGTTCTGTGGTTCGTTGTTGTCGGCGCCTTCGATGGTGTAGTTGTTCTCCTGGGTGCGATTGCCGTTGATCTCCACCTGACCATTGTTAAAAGTGTTGCGCTCGATGGCATTGTTACCCCGCAGTCCCGTTGGATCGGTATCAATGGCGCCGGGAATGAACAAGGTCAGCGCGGAAAAATTGCGCCCATTCAGGGGGATATTGGCGATCTCGTTGGTCGAGAGAGTGTTTCCGAGAGTGGCGTCGGTGGTGTCGAGGATGGGATGCGTGTTCGACTGGACCACCACGGTGACGGAATCGCCGACCTGCAGGCTGGCGTCGATCTTCGCGGTCTGGTCGATCTCCAGCGCGAAAGGGGCAACCTGCTGTTGGATGAACCCCTTCGCCTCAATGGTAACGGTGTAGATGCCGATGGGTAGAAAGCGGATGGTGTACACGCCGGAGCCATTCGTTTGCGTTGGCGTCTTCACCAAAGTTGCGGTATTTTCGGCGGTGACGCTCGCGCCGACGACAACGGCTCCGCTGGGATCCGTTACCTGACCCGTAATCGCGCCAGTGACCGTTTGGCCCAACGCGGACGGCGTACACAGGAGCGCCACAACTGAACAGGCAAGCCAGAATTGTAAGCAGCACTGCATCCTCTTCCTCATCATTTCGGGTCTCCTAGACTCCTGGGCGCAGACATGCGTTCATGAGGTGAAAATGTAGGCCACATCAAATTGCGCGTCAAGAGAAAAGTGATTGGTTTAACACAAAACGATCACATATACTGAATTTGATAGCTATGATCAGTCATATGTGTTGATTGAGAACCGCGTCAATCACCTGCAACTTGCACGTATCTCCGCCGAATGGTTTGCGCAAGCTGATGATAGGATTACACTTGCCAGTGGAAATCGGAGGAGAAGAGGGAGTAAAGCGATCGGTTGACAGCTCCGTTATCCTGTAGAGCCTGCAGATTGCATGACTAAACGACTCGAACATCGCACTGAGCGAATCCTGAAATTGCTGCTGCAACGGGGCAGCGTGAGCGTCGAGGAGCTGATTACGTCGTTGGGCGCTTCCGCGCCCAGCATTCGGAGGGACTTGGCTCGTCTGGAAGGCAAAGGGCTCGTCAAGCGCACACACGGTGGAGCCACCCTTGTGCAAGAGCTTCTCTATGAGCCTTTCCGTTACGACACTGCGTTTCAGACCCGCGAACAGCAGTTCGTGCGGGAAAAGCGTCACATTGGGACCGCTGCCGCGGAATTGATCCAAAAGAACGAGACAATCGGCTTCACGGCCGGCACCACGACCACCTGGGTGGCGCGGAACCTGCGGCATCGCACCAACTTATCGGTGATTACGAATGCGGTGAACATTGGTATGGAGCTCTGCAACATGCCGGGGCTTAAAGTCCATTTGACGGGCGGGTATGTCCACTGGCCGTGGTCCTTTTCGTTGGTTGGCCCCGCTGCGATCACCAGTCTGAGCGACATGTTTATGGACAAGCTTTTTGTCAGCGTCTCAGGAATCGACGCCAGCCGCGGGGCAACAACGAACGAATCCGACGAAGCCCTCACCTTCAGAGCTATGGTCAAACAGGCCAAACAAGTGATCGTCGTGGCGGATTCCGGCAAGCTCGGCGTGGTGACTCCGTCGTTGATCTGCCCGATTGAGGACGTGGATGTGCTCGTCACCGATGCCGGCGCCTCCGACGATGCTGCTGTCGAGTTCACCAAGAGTGGAGTCAAAGTCATTCGAGCCTGATGAGGCTCGCACGGCGCCCAACCTTCAGCAGGGGTACTTTCAGGGGCACATGGGCGACCGGTATGTTCCCGCGATTGCACGTGCAAATGACAGCCCTGGGTGCAAGGGAAAATGCGGAAGGTGCAGCTGTGCTGGATGCATATGCCTTCCAGTACGGCGGTCAGAGCGTCGAGAACATGCAGCGAACGCCGCACTGAGCGGCATACCAAGGAGAAACAGTGACACGGGGACTGATGTTCGCAACGATTCTCGCAACGCTCACAGCGTTGTCCGCCGCATCAAGTCCGGCAACGGCGCCGACAAGCGCCACACCCGCGTTCGTCAACACCCTCATGCCGCAGCCGTCGCAGCTTTCCGCCCAGGATGGCCGCCTCGCCATCACGCCATCCTTTACCGCCGGAACAGACCAGTTTCGGGATGCTCGCCTCGACGAGGCCATAGGGCGCAGTCTTGATCGCATCAAGACTCGGACTGCCACTTTGATTTCGACAGCACTAGCAGCCGACAAGGCGACAGCCACGCTCGTCGTCAGCGTCGATGGTCCAGGAGACGCAGTCCAGGCGGTGGACGAAGACGAATCCTACTCGCTCGCCGTCAC
>Ga0193712_1000144_pt1 | contig 11690 bp, 25 predicted proteins | sample H3a1metaG_FD_143053 | JGI IMG/M metagenome (GOLD analysis project Ga0193712, IMG submission 143053) | Soil microbial communities from a riparian zone of the East river system, Colorado, United States - H3a1 | ecosystem: Environmental > Terrestrial > Soil > Riparian zone | place: USA: East River... | reverse complement strand
AACCTGTTTGGGCGCATAAGATAGAGAGGCAGGTAACGTGCTCCACTCAACCCCACTAGCTCCCACTAAGTTAGGTTACACAACCGTTGCACGTTTATCAAAACGCACGGGTTTAGTGTATCTAGCGTGGCAGCATGGTCATTGGAGTAAGTGGCACATTGCACTTAAGAATGACCTAACTAAGATGAAGTGCGCCGACACACTTCCTAAGAAAGCGCCTGTGCAAACGTCTAACGCTGTCGTGTTTTCAGAGATTTGTGAGAGTTGTTTGGTTAACTTAAGGAGGGAGTTGAGTAAGAAATGAGAACATACCATAGAACAGTATCAAGCGTAGGAATAGTTATATTTCTTCTAGCAGTAGGTTTTCAATGGCCCATACAAGCTCTTATTGCTGGTTATGTATTAGGCGCATATACTATCTTAGTATGGAGAAGTAAAGCTATTGAGTGGAAATTCTAGTGGCAACCTTCACACTAGATTCACAAGAACGCCGAGCTATACTAAAGGGCGTAGCAAGCGGTGAGCGTAACGTAGCGTGTGACGTTGTAGCTAGAATTGCATTAGATGAAATTAATGAGCTTGAGAGGCTCTTGAAAGAGTACAGGAGTAACCCTATGTCCAAACTCACAACCTCAGATATTAGAAAGGTAACTGGCTAACAAAGTGAGCACCGTCCACGCAGTAACAAAGCTTCTCGATAAGGCTCTTCGTGAGTTTGCTGTCATCAAGGAGCCAGAAGTAGCTGATGCTATCTACTTGTTAATCGAAGCCCTAGATACAGACCTTGAAGCCGCAGAGTATGGACAGAGTGAAGATGTAGATGATAAGATGGCTGCACTTAACGCAGCTATGATTGAGACAAGAGAAGTGTTAGACGAAGCTGAGGGGCTTCCTAAGAAGGAAGTTGTTGAGAAGGAAGAAGATGATGAAGTTATAGATGAAGATGAAAAGGTAGATGTTGAGGAAGATGATTTGCCTGAGGATGATGACTAACATAAGAGTATAGCGGCATCACTAAGGCGCCAACTTGCTCAACGCCGTGCGTGGAGCGCCTGCACGGTACTAGATTGCGCGGCCACGCAGGTTAAGTAATGGCTGTTAGCTATACTCTTTAAGAGCCTACTGTGTTGGCATGGCTGGCGAGTAAGACTTGTACCTGATGCCGGAATGAGAGGACAAGTCTGTGGCACTTAGGTGCTCTGTGGAGTGCTCCGGTCACAGTAGGTTATGCCCTCTAGTGTAACTGGCAACACGCCGCACTTTGGATGCGGAAACTTTGGGTTCGAGTCCCAAGGGGGCAATTATGATAACTAAACCAGTAGGATACAAAAAGCCGAAAGAACAAGCACACGAAGATTGGTACATATTGATTGACAACGATATTGAATATATGCTTGACCACGGTGAATAAGAATGACTACACTTCGTAATAGAAGAACCGGCGACCCAACGTGCAACGCAATGTTGTGGCCGCAAGACTGCAAGGACGACCTAATGAGATTTATGTGTACTCGCTTAAAGGGGCACGAAGGCCCACACGTACACAGAGAAAAAGGGGAACATAGAATATTCGGTAAAGATGTTAAGTTAGTCAACTTTACGGTAATGTGGTATACAAAGTGAACCCAACCCCTGAACCCGAATCATTACCGTCATCCAGCGTTAAAGTAACAACGCCCGACGGCGTTATTTTCGTTCATATCATAGACCACCCAATAAGCAAAGCACCGCTTAAAGTTGAGCTAACGATAGGGAAAGCTGGTTCTTCTGTCCAAGCTTGGGCGCAGGCTCTCTCACGAATGATAACCCTCGCGCTAAAGAATGGCGCTAACATAGGTTCTATCATAGAGGAAGTTTCCGCAATTACCTCTGATAGAATTAGCTTCTCAAGTAATCGTGCTGTGAGAAGTGGGCCTGATGGTATTGCTCAGGCTCTCATAATCTACATGGCTAGTAAGAGTCCCACGCTAAGTAAGCGCAAGAGGAGACGTGGACCAACATTCTTTGGAGAGGAGATTGAGGGATAATGTTAGACATTGATACAATCCTGCTCGCTATGTTAATATTGGGCATCCCATTGCTCATTATCATCTATGTTTTTGGGGTTTGGGTAGGGAAGAGTTTAAGGAGCACTAAATAATGTGGACAAGCGAAGTAATGACTCGACACAGCTACTCACTCCTAGTGATTTACCGTAATGGTGAATCAATGGGTTCGCTTCAATTCTTTGAGGGAGACGAGGATTTAATCAAATGGCAGAAGCTAGTGGAACTCCTGAATCAGATTCCAGAGCCAGAAGTCCTGAAGAACTTAGTGATGCCGAGTTAAAGGCGCACGTTGCATCGGTAGATGCTAAGTGTAAAAGCCCGGAACAACGGGCGCTTGAAGTGTACGAGTACCTGAAAAAGAGTGAGTTTACAACGTGGGACGTTCTTTGCTTCTGTGTTAACTGGCTCGGGATTATGAGTATAATGTGGCCTTGGCTCGAAGAGCCGGCTAAAGCGTTCAACGGGCTTGTGTACAGAGCCCACTACTTCTTCAACGATAAGGTGCTTGGAGAGGAGAGTAAGTTGAAATGACCGTCCAAGAGTTAATCACAGAGCTACAGAAGTACAAGCCTAATTTCAAGGTTAGAGTAACAGATGACAATTGGGACGGTCGTGAGAAGGATATTGAGAGTACAGAGTTAGAGGAAAACTATGGTGAGGGTAACTATGTTGTGTTAGTTATAACATGAACGACTGGCCTCCTATGAAGATAGGAGAAACCCGCCGTCCCTTTGAATACCCTATCAACCGTTATTTATGGATGCGATTCGAGGATGGATACTCAATGTTACCAACTGATAACTACGCACACAAGATGACCTCAAAGGTAGAGAACGGTTACGAGATTATCGAGATACGCTTCTGCCCAGACGACCTTTACCTACTCAAAATTATCTCCTCCGTGGACAAGGAATCATACAAGCTAGCAATGTGTGATTTGTGTTACTATCCACGGTCGGAAGTAGGTAGGATTAAGGACATTGTTCCAAGGCAAGATGGTGAAGATTGGGTTGTAACAGTAACGTTTAGGAATCCAGGGAAGCAGTTTGAGGAGTACATGAAAGCCGTGTTAGCAGATGGAGGTAACGATAAACAGTTTCAAACTGTAATTGGTATATCGGACGACGCCCTGAGTTATCTCCGTGGGTAACATCGCTGTATGGAAAGCTCAAGTTGAGCAATGGCAACAGGACGAGCAGGTAATAGATAAGAGTAGAACCCTCGTCAATCCTACTCTTATCTCTATAAGAAGGTGCGTTAAGTGTGGCGTGACTGGCATAAACATCCATCGTCACCACAAGGGCCATGAGTACCTATGGGCTAGATTGTTACCAGCTAAATACGCCCGCCGTTACATTGAGTTTCGTCCTAAGGATTGGGTGTGTCTATGTGTTAAACACCATCTTAAAATTCACCGTTTATATGAGCCTCGTTTACACACACTCTGGGCATTGTTAAATAGACAAAACGGTAGGATAACGTTTAAGCAAGCTGAGCAATACAGGCTGAAACTCGTGAGATGCTGCGATAATTGGATTAAGAAAGGAAGCAAGAATGGACGATAGATTTCCATACCGACTAGCAACAATGATTTATCATCAAGGTATGGAGTGTGACGCTGCTGCTAGAAACATTAGATTGACACTAGAGAGTTATGTTGAAATGATAAAGAATCTAACTAAGAGTGATATGGGTAAAGATTACAACTCAACGAAAGAAAGATGATGAGTGACCTACAGGAACAGTTAGTAACGGCGATTCAGCAGGTACGGATGAGTACGCCCCGCGCTGGCGTCACCGATATGTGCCCCGAGTGCGGCGGGCTCGCTGCGCATTGGGGGACGTGTTCATGCTGGCAACCGCCGAGCGGCCCAAAAGGAGACAGCATGAACACGCAATTTCATCTTATCCCGACGGTACGCTTTCAATTCGAGCCCCGTGACTTATGGGTGGGTGTGTTTTGGCGCATGAATTACGATTGGGTATTGCGACTTCAGGTCTACATCTGTCTGGTTCCTTGCTTCCCCGTGTTGTTAACATTCTCGCGCCGCAACTGGAAGGCGGCCGCGGCCCAAGAGAAAGTAAAATGAGCCTATTTGATTATCGAACATCAATCGAAATATCAGCTAAGGACTACCCATTCTACGCTCTAATAATGGCGGCAATGAGACAGGCTGATACGGACAACTTAGAGAAATTATCACGGGCGTTCCCAGAAATCTATCAAGAGTTATTAGAAAGGTATAACAGACCAGGTGGTATCCTTCCAAGTGAGGTTGAAAGTTTTTTAGATAATGCCATACGCCCGTAGTAAGAAAGCAATCCAGCGAGTTGAGCACATCTTACGAGAGTTGCTAACCGCAACCGATGACGTAGTGTATCAATCCCTTGAGCCCGCTAAATTAGCTTATCAATTACACGAAGGTCTTAAATCCGCAGCAGTTTATCCCGAGTACCAAGCCTACGCTGACTTACGTGCTAAGTTCGTTATCCGACTAAAGCCCGGTCGTGTCTTGCTAGAATTCAGGGGACGCCCGTTAGTAGCTCTTAAAGTAGTCCGTGAGCAACTCTCTAAAATGACCGTCCCAGAAGTAGCGGACGCTCTTGGAATTGTTGGGGCTGCCCTTACCCACAAAGCTAGTGAGATGGTGTTTCCTGATGCCATCTTAAATGATGACGCATTAGCTACTCTCCACAGATGGACTAGTGAAAATGGTTACCACATCATTAATAACTATGACAGAGGTGTAACACTCACTAAAACCCACCCCGGAGAGTTAGCTTGGGAGCCCCCGTCCAACAATGGAGGACAGAGTGCCCAAAGCTAACGCCCTTATACGTCAGGTTCCATTTGATAAGGAAGATTTAGAGTGGTTTGCAACAACGTACCCAGGTAGCTCCGTTAATTGGGTACTTAATATGCTATTCAAGGAATTTAGGAGAGTACATAGCGCTACTCCTACTGACTATGCAGCTATTGGAGCTAGGGAGTTGAAGAAACAACTTGAGGATGGAGGGAGTGAATGATATGGTTTTGTGGTGACCCACTCACAGATGTTGCTCGCGAGGAGTTAACTTGGGAACGCTCCGTTAAGTGGGACTTCGATGGCCCTCCTTACTGGATTAGGATTGGACCTATTTCGTGGGAAGGCAGTTACTAATGGAAGTCCTCACTCCCATCACTAAGAAATTCCTCACTAAGTACGAGCGTTACGAGCCTAAGGTTCGTGACCATACTTCTATTATCACAGCTAAGACCTGCCTCCGTAAATACTTTCTTCAAGTTGTTCTAGGATGGAGACCTAAGAAAACTCCTGAGTATTTCGCGTTCGGCTCCGCTTACCATAAGTTTCGTGAAGTGTTGGATAAGACAGAGAGCAAAGAGTTAGCCATCAAAGCAATGATGGAGTATTGGAGTAAACACGGAACGGAGCCAGTTGTTGGTACCAAGTGGGACTTCCTTACAGGTGGCCGCCTCTTACAAAGTTGCATGACCGCCTACGCTCATTGGGAAAAGGAACGTCGTAGTGGTCAAATCAAAGTTATCGCGGTTGAGCAATTCTTTCAAGTGGCTCTCTCAGATAACAAGACTTTCATTGGTGGAAGAGCAGACCAAATTGTACGCTGGAATGGTAAATTGTGGGGACGTGACTTTAAGACTTCCTCCAAGATGGGTCAGTTTTACCAACGCACTTTGGAGCCCAATAATCAATTTACCCTATACACGTTAGCTGAAAGTAAGTTGAGCGGCGAGCGTGTCATCGGACAGTTAGTAGAAGTAATGTATAACACAAAGACAGAAGGACCGAAGGTAGTTCCGTTAATGACTACACGTACCGAGGACCAACTTAACAGGTGGGAGCAAGAAATTATCTTCTTTGAGCGTATCCTTGCTATGTGTCGTGAAGAGGATATGTACCCAATGGAAGAGTCTCAATGTCCATTCTGTCCGTTCCACTCAGTATGTAAGAGCCCGACTGAAGGCGCAATGATGGCACAACTAGAAGCTAACTTCACCCAAGTACCGTGGGACTACTCTAACCCAAGTGGAGAGGAATCAACAGATGCCTCCTAACGAACAAGCTCCAAAAGCTATACCACCAGGCTCAAAGAGTTTCGTACAGTTCATGTTGAAAGCGGGTAATGGATTTCATGGGTATTCACCGCAGCCCGCCGAGGAATTACGCAAAGAGATTGTAGATAACGGTGGAGCAGGACGTACTGGCTACGCTAAGATTTCTACAATGCCAGCAGGCACTAACAAGAGTGAAACGTTGTATGTGTGTAGGCAAGAGATTGGTGGGTTTATCATTGTTGAACTCGCTGAACCATCTATGATTGTAGTTCCGTCACTTGTTCCACCCTCTAACTTGATGAAACAGTGACAACGCCCGCCACATTACCTGCGCCTCCTTTCGCGTTTAACCGTTTACAGGAGCTAACCCCTGGTGAGGCTATCATTGGTATGCCTTACGCAGGGAGTGGTGCAGGTAAGACTTGGTTCCTTGGTACGGGTGGTAACCGTAATCTTATCATTGATACAGGGAACACAGGACTCGAAACACTCAAGAGTAAGTTGTTCAAAGAGAAGATTGGTTACAATCCTATCATCGTGAGTGTAGCTGAGAAGTTAGGAGTGAGAGGGAAGATAAGCGTAGCTACAGCTTTTGATGCAACGTGTGATATCATTGATTGGGCTATCGCTAACAAGCGCGGCGAGTTTGACATTATCTCAATCAATGATGTTACGCAGCTTCGTATGTTTGCTATGAACAAAGGACTAGAAGTAGGACTAGCGTTAGGGAAGAGTCACACTAAGACTAAGAATGACGCCCTCGACGCGACAGTTTACGCTGTGCAAGACTATGGAGCAGAGATTGACCTAGTGAATAAATTTGTAGCGGGCTACACATCTATCTGTAAGAGCGCAGGTATTCACTTCTTCATGGCTGCCCACGAACGGTTAACCTTAACTCAAGCTAAGAACGCTAAGGGTGAACCTGTCGTTGGTGGTGATATTGTTGTTAAGGATACACGTCCAGGTTTCCGTGGACGCACGTTTCCTGATGATGTGTGTATGTATTTCGACCTCATTTGGCACCTAGAAGCTGTAGGCTCAGGTGATGTTATTGTCTACAGAGCCCGTACAGCGGGCGGGGAGGATGTTACAGCAAGGACTAACTTTGGCGGGCTCTTTCCAACTATCTATAAGAACCCGCACTTATTAAACACTATCGAAACAATTCAAAACTCACGAAAGGTCACGCAATGAGCCCGAGGTACGAAGTTGACCCTACTTCAGTAACAGCGGTAATCGCTATTCTGGAGAAGGGTGAGTATGAACTCTCCGTTGGAGAGCCAAAGTCATTTGAGAAGAATGATACCACGTCTAACCCTCCTAAGAGCAACCGTGGCGTTCGTTATCCTCTCACGGTAGCAGAAGGCCCAGAAGCAGGAGCACGCACTTTCTACACTTGTTACACACACACAGAAGGTGCTGTTTCGTTTATGAAGCAATTCCTGCTTGCGGTGTTGGGTTACCAAGCCACCCGTGATGATGAGAAGCGTTTCGACGCTAAGTATCGTGGGAGTGATTGGGGTATGGACCCTGAGAGTGGTGGCGTTGGTGATGTGTGGCGCGAGCTTAACGGCAAGCGTGTCGTGGCAGTTGTTGATATTGGGTTCGCGCAGGATGGAATCACACAGCAGCAGAAGTGGGTTAAGTTTCGTCCCGTTAGTTGATTAAGTGACAGAGGCTAACGTATCCCGTCGAGCAGGGACGGTATGATGGCTCGTGTAGCATAGCTACCTAATATAGGTCGAGCTTACTACAACATACCTACGTTAGCCGACGGCCTCGCTGGTGAAATCGGTAAACACAAGAGACTTAAAATCTCTCGCCATTTACGGCTTTCCGGTTCGAGTCCGGAGCGGGGCACTATGACTAATCTACGCAAGGACAAGTTAAAATGAAAAAGCCCGTCACCCGTCTCTTGGGACTTCTCATGGCTATTTATATCTACATAATTGTCGTTCACTTTATAACTAAACTGATAGGAGACTAACGATGCCCACCAAACGCACAAACCCAACTGAACTTGAAGTGTCCACGGACCATGCTAGCTCTATGAGAGACGAAGCAATAGAGTGTTTAGAGCAAGCTGCAAGTAAATTTGAGGACTTGGCACAGCGCCTCCGTATCAAGGTACGTGAAATTAAGGAGCTTATCTAGTATATGGGCGACGGAGAGTTACTAGAAGCACTAATCTCTTATTTTGGATATGGTAAGATGCCGAGAGATGTTATTGGAATTATATCAGATGCTTGGCAACAAGCTGAGTACGAAAGAAAGCGTAGTGCTAACGCACAAATAGATGCACTACACGACGCAATGAGGAAATTACAATGCTGAGGATGCCTCGCCGTAACGTAGCTGTCACGCCCCTCTTTGATACCTTGAAAGTGGGTTCTCTCTTTATACCGGAACAAGCCCGAGAACGTTGTGACCAAGGAATCGTTAAATATGTTGGTACTAAATGTACCTACGTCAAGGTTGGAGACCATGTTGTATTTAGCGGATACACTGGAACTCTGCTCAGCCTTGAGGGGGAAGGATTACTTATCGTACTACCTGAACAATTCATTGTTGCAGTTATCGAATACGATGCTAACGAGGTCGCCAGAATTGAAATCCCTGGACTCTACTTTAAAGATATTGATGGGAACTATTTTGGTACTACGTACGAAATGGCGGTTGGAATCATTGCAAAGGGTTTGGAAGAATCAGCGTTTTGGTCTAAATTAACAGGAGACAAACACCGTCACTGGAAGCTTCACGAACAACGGCCAGCGTTAGCTGATTATGAGAGGGAAGAAGATGAGTAACATCAGCACCAAACGTGTTGATGACGAGGGGCCTGAATCCTCCATCTTATTCGTGGGGGAAGCTCCCGGCGGTAGTGAGGAAAGTGGTACGCTGACTCACCCAGAGCCGGGGCCATTCTTAGGGGATTCTGGTAACATCCTAATGACGTGTATTGGGCGTAATGGGTTCTCGCGTGAGCACGTACGTCTTGCTAATCTCTGTCACTACCGGCCCAAGGATAACAAGTTTGAGTACCTCATTGGAAGTAAGGAGTTGAGTGATGGTATCAAGGAACTTCAAGATTATATCGCTAGGGTCAAACCCTCAGTCATATGTACTCTTGGGAATTGGCCCTTATACTTCATTACTGGTAAGTCTGGTAAGAAGCCAGGTAGTGGGATTCTTAATTGGCGTGGGTCTATCCTATCTAATAGTGATGGCATTAAAGTAATCCCAACCATCCACCCCGCTGCCGTTTTACGTGACCGTAAACTCTATCCAATCTTTGATATAAAACGTGCTATTGACGAACAAGCGTTTAGGGAGCTTAATCTTCCACAGAGGGAATACATTGTCGTATCCAGCACCAGTGGAGCTGAGATTTCTAAGCTTGAGTATTATGTTAAACTCCTCTCGGAGAGTGACAAACTTGCAGTTGACATTGAGACCTTTGGGCCTTATCTTGCTTGCGTTGGTTTCTCTCCTAATCCTAACCTTGGCATATGTTTTGTTTGGGATAATTCTGTAGCCATTAGGGACGCGGTTCAACGTATATTAGATAGTCCCGCTAAGAAGGTTTTCCACTTCGGCACCTTTGACACTGAGTATCTCTACCTTCAAGGCTTCACAGTGAATAACTATTGGTGGGACACGATGGTAGCCCAGCACGTTATGTGGCCTGAGTTACCCCGCGCATTGAAATATCTCACCTCTGTCTACACCCGTGAACCCTATTACAAGGATGAAGGTAAAGAGCAGATTGGTGAAGATAAGAAAGTGTGGGGGGCTAAGACTGATAGGGGTAAACTATGGATATATAATTGTAAGGATGCTTGCGTTACGAGAGAGATTCAAGAGTGTCAAGAGAGGGAGTTAAAAGAGAAAAGTGAATGGGAACGCTTCTTTAAGTTTGAAATGAAGGAGCTTGGGATAGCATCCCATATATCTAGAGCAGGCTTATTGGTGGACCAAGAACGGCGGGCTTTGTTAGAGGCTGCGGTCACTTACAAGTACGTTAAACAACTTGACATATTGGAACGTCTAACATACGTGGGATTCAATGTCAACTCTCCTAAGCAAGTTCAGGCTGTCCTTTATGAAGCTCTTAAGCTTCCTATCAGACGGAAACGAACGGGCCAGGTTACTACAGACAGCGACGCTCTCTTCGCCCTTAGCGCACTATGTAAAGAGAAAGTTGGAACCCTGAGACAGGAGAAGCTCCTCGCAGAGTGGCAACGTAAATTCTTAGTTGTGAAGATGATTATGTTAATACGTGGTGACCGTAAGATGTTAAGCTCTTACCTTCACGCTAAGACTTCAGCGGATGGACGTATGAGAGCCACGTACAAAGTGCCCGCCACCGAAACTGGAAGATGGGCGTGCGAAAAGTATGTAGATGGAACTGGCGTTAATTCCCAGACTTTTCCTAGGGAAGCTATTGAAATCCCTGATGACTTAGATAACTTCGTAAAAACTAAGGTTGACGTACAAACAGAGGAAGAGAGTGAAAATGACGAAGCAGAGGATTAAGCAAATCCTGTTATATTTCCACAAGTTCTGCCAACACCCAATGGCGCCAGCAATGAACGCAGAACAATGCGCGAATGTTATCTCCGTCGCCTTAAATTATTGTTCTGAGATAATGGACCCTAACCCACTTAGCGATGCTACTGTGTACGCTGTGTTGGACAGGGCTGGTATTAAGGTTCCACCACCCGCCCCAACAGGGCCGGATAGTCCGGTGGGGGTGAGTGTAACATGACTCCAACTGAGTGGGAAATTACGACACGAGGCTTACTTGAAAAATTACGCAGGCACTTTTATTTCAGCGGACTCGACTCGGATAGAATTGAGATAGTAAAAGAATTCATACGCCTAGCTAAAGAAGAATGGGAGATGAGTGAAGGTCATGACAAACTATAGGAAGAAGCCAGTTGTTGTTGAGGCTATTACGTTTGACGAACTTATTGAGTTTGGCCGACAAAATGGAGCGAACATTGTAAATGGAATGCCGTGGAGTTTTACCTATGCCGGGCACCCAATAACACACGAAAACGACAACTGTTATCTGATTCCAACTTTAGAAGGAGCTATGAAATTAATGCGTGGTGATATGTTAATAACTGGAGTAAAAGGTGAAATTTATCCCTGCAAGCCTGACATTTTTGAGGCTACTTATGAGTTAGTTAGTAATAATGTACAAGGCCGCGCCCCAGACGGGCTCCGCGCCGCGCTGGAACGGTTGTTGGCTGCTGACGTGCAGCACGGGAGGTATTGTGGCGTCACGTTCTGGGGTCCCGGTGGCGGGATGAATCTTGAGACTGGCCAGCAAAACAGCGGCGGGCGTTGTTCGTGCGGATTGAACGAAGCCCGTGACTCAGCGCGGGCGGCGTTGGGGTCCGCCCCACGCGAGACCCCGGAGACTGGAGCGGTGAAATGACGTGGATCGTGGAAGCCGAAGCGGATAGAGCTGGCACGCAGCGTGGATACGTGCTCCTCAGTAAGCCAGACCCGCGTCTCACTCAAGTCCTGCCGACCCCGGAGGCGAGCGATGCGCC
>Ga0193712_1000143_pt1 | contig 11727 bp, 13 predicted proteins | sample H3a1metaG_FD_143053 | JGI IMG/M metagenome (GOLD analysis project Ga0193712, IMG submission 143053) | Soil microbial communities from a riparian zone of the East river system, Colorado, United States - H3a1 | ecosystem: Environmental > Terrestrial > Soil > Riparian zone | place: USA: East River... | reverse complement strand
AGGGCGTGGCCTCGATGGTCAGACGCGACCCGGCCACGAGCCGCGCCGGCCGCGGCGCGAGCGCGATGCTCGCCGGCGGCTCCGGGAGCACGTGCACGAGCGCTTCGCCGAACACCTGGGTGCCTTGCTGCCCCCGAATGAAGCCGACCGCGGTCACGCGGGCGTAGCCCTGATAACCGCCGGTGAACACGCCGGTCGAGTCCACGTCCCCGACGTCGCCGCCCACAAACCAGCCGATCTCGGCCTTCGGCACGACCTGGCCGGAGGCGTCGAGGGCGCGGGCGGTGAATTTCAGCGTCCCGCCGATGGGGACCTCGCCGCCACCTGGCGTCACTTCGACCCGCGCGATCGGAGACGGCGGGACCGGGGCAGTGGGCTGCTGCAGCGTCAGCAACGCGAACAGGGCGTGCGCGATCATAGAGAACCTCTCATCGGGGCCAAGAGGTTATCGGAGCCGGGCCAGAAGCGGAAGTAGCGTTTGACTGCTATGATGGTGTTATTATGGTGTCATTACCAGCAAATCGTTATTGCGCGTGATTGTGATTGACAGGTTCCAAGGCGCTCCGTACTTTTGGCCCCGGTTCAAGCAATACGAGGCACCGTCACCGGCTGTCTGCGCTTCCGCGAGGACCATTTGTCTCGCGGTTTTTGTTTGAGCCCGTCCCAGACTGCGGTGGTCTGGGTCGATCCCGTCCGGGGCAGTGCCCCTCAGTGCTGAGGTTTGAACAGTATGGCTAAGGGTAAGGTGAAGTGGTTCAACGACGCGAAGGGCTTTGGCTTTATCGCGCAGGAGTCGGGTCCAGACGTGTTCGTCCACTTCACGGCGATCCAGGCCGAGGGCTTCCGCAGCCTCGCCGAGGGCGACAGCGTGGAATTCGATGTCGCGCAGGGTCCCAAAGGTCTGCAGGCGCAGAACGTCCGTAAGGCTTGAACGGCGTTGCGATTCGAGCGACGGGCCCGGGGGTAACTCCCCGGGCCCGTTGCGTTTGGGGTATATTGGAAACCATGAACGCGTTTCGTCTCGGGCTCGCCGCCTGCGTCATCCCGGCGATCCTCATCGGGCAAACCCCCACTTCGTACCGTGGATTCGCGCCCGGTCGCTCGTACCAGGAATTCGCCGAGCGGGCCCGCTTGTTGGCGTCGCGGGACACGCTGCGCTGTAACACGTCGCGCAGCACCGCCCAGTTGATGGAATGCGGCGTGATGATCCGCGACCCGCAGGACAGCGCGCGGTTCTACCTGAGCGCCTATGTCCTCGAGGGAAAGATCGCGATGGTTTCGCTCCAGGACTCAGGCGGGCCGCGCCTGGTAGAGTGGGCGCGCCGTGACATGTTGGCGCGATTCGGACCGTCGCACCGTCGCGAGCGCAGCATGCTCGAGTGGGCGAGCGGCCGGAGAGTGGTGCGGCTCAACTGGCGCGGCCGTGGCGCCGCGCGTTGGATCTCGATCACGCTGCGGGACGACGACGTCATGGATGGGATCGCGCGGTACATCCCCCAGCGCGCGCGCCGGAACTAGACCTACCGGTCGCCGTCCGCGAGGAGCTGTTCGGCGAGTTTCGCGATCCCCTGGGCCCCAATCATCTGATCCATCCAACGCGGCGGCAGCGCCGATTCCCCGTAGCGCGCCCCGAGCAGGGCCCCCGCCACGGCGGCATTCGTATCGGTGTCTCCCCCCGCCTGGGCCAGGTACACCAACGCGTCCTCCATCGTGCGGTCGTGGGTCACGAACCAGAACGCGATCTCCACGCAGTGCACGACATAGCCGGTCTCACCGGCGCGAGTGATCGGCAGGTCGTCCTGACCCTCGCGGGGCACACGGTGGATGGCTTCGACGAGCGCGCGCGGCGCGCGATCGCGCAGGCGATGCAGGACCTCGTCCACGAAGTAGATGTTTCCCAGGAGCAGCTCCCGCACCGCGAGGTTCACAGCGGCCGCGCCCCAGGTGCAGCGCTCGTCGGAGTGGGTGATCGCCGCTTGCTGCGTCGAGACGCGAATCAACCGGTCGAGATCGTCGCGAAACCGCAGGGCGACGGGGACGCAGCGCATCACGCTGCCGTTGCCGGCGGACTTCTGGGGGTTTTCCTGACGCACCAAACGGCCTGCTTCGAATGGCTCCTTGCCGCGGTCGATCAGGGTCAGGGCTCGGCGCGTCGTGACTCCGATGCCGCGGCCGTCCACCTTCATCCACCTCACCCAGCGGCGCGCCACGTCGGTGGCGTCGAACCCCTTCGACTCGAGGAGCGATTCCCCAAGCAGCAAGGTCATCGCCGCGTCGTCATCATAGGGGGAGTTCTTGGGGGGCGGCGCCAGATCCCAGACGCCGTTCGGAAATGCCTTACGAATCGCTTCTGGCGTACCGAGGTGCTCTGTCGGCACGCCGAGTTGATTGCCGGCGACCAGTCCCAGCAGCGCTCCTCGGGCGCGAGAAACAAGCTCTGGGTCCATTGGCTATCAAGTTAACACGCCCTATGACTCTCATTCTGGGCCTGTTCGCGGCCTACCTCGCCGTGCTGCTGCTGCTCTGGTCCCTCCAGGAGCGTATCACCTTCCCCGCCCCCAGAGCTGCCCTGCCCGATCCGCAACGGGTCGTCGCCGGGGGCGAACGCATCGAGCTCGTGATGCGGGATGAAACCCGGCTGGCGGGCTGGTTTCTCCCCCCCAAGGAGCCGGGGCGAGGGCCTGCCCCCGGATTGCTCTGGTTTTACGGCAACGGGGAGACGATCGGGGCCATCTGGCCTGTCATCAGAGACTTCCGGCCCGCCGGCGCCGCCCTCCTGGTGGTGGACTATCCCGGCTACGGCGCCAGCGGGGGCCGCGCCAGCGAGGCCGGGATCTACGAGGCGGGAGCGCTGGCCTACCAAGCGCTGGCGAGCCGTCCCGGGGTCGACTCCAAACGCATTTACGTCTACGGCAGGTCCCTCGGCAGCGCGGTGGCGACCCGCACCGCGGCCGACTACCCTGCCGCCGGGCTGATCCTCGAGTCGCCGTTTACGAGCGCGCGCGAAATGGCGGCGCGCACGTACCGCATCTTCCCGTTGTTCCTCGTACGACTCAAACTCGACAATCTCGGGACGATCCGCCGCGTCCACTGTCCGGTGCTCGTCTTCCACGGCACCGCGGACTTGCTGGTGCCAATGGAGATGGGACGGCGGGTGGCCGAGGCGGCCCCGGGACAGAAAGAGTTCGTGATGATCGAGGGGGCGGGGCACAACGAGACGTACGATGTGGGGGGGAAGGCTTACCGTGACAAGCTGTGGAGCTTCGTGCACCCTGCACGGTGAGGTGGTGAGATGCTAGGGTGAGGTCAAACCACCCCGCCCCACACCCTGCTAACAGGCTGATCCACCGACACATAGGCCGGACTCGGCGGCAGGCACGGAATTCGCCTTGAACGGACGCGAGACCCCCACAACCATAGGAGCGAAGTATGGGTCGCCTAGTCCTTCCGTGCCTCGTCGCCGCCGCGTTGCTCGTGCCCGCGGCCGCCCCCGCGCAGAACCAGTGGCAGCGCACCGTGCGCAACCAGGTCGGCCAGCACGACGCCTTCCTCTCCGAGCGCGGCTACACGATGAGCGGTGATGTGTACGACGGGAGCCTCAAAGACGACGAGTTCGAGAACCTGACGATCACGCTGCTGCCCGGGACGTCCTATGCGTTCATGGGAGTCTGCGATGAGGACTGCCACGACATCGATCTGCGCCTGTACGACCCCGACGGGGACGAGGTGGATTCCGATGTCCGCGTCGACGATTGGCCGATCGTGTCCGTCACGCCGCGCTTCAAAGGCACGTACCGCCTGCGGGTCGTGATGGCGAGCTGCTCCAGTAATCCCTGCTACTACGGGATCGGCGTCTTCACGAAGTAGCTGAACGGACGAGCGGGCCGGCTAGATCACTACCACCGGCACGAGCCGGTCCCGCTCCTCTTCGAATAGCCGCTCCGCCTCATCGAGCGCGCGCACGACGTGTGGCTCCACGGGGTCGAGAAACTTGACGCTCGGCGCCACCCGTCCCGTGAGTTTACGCACCCCTACGAGCGCGCGCGTCACCTCGCAGCGATCGAGATGCGGGTCGGTGTGGCCGGCCACGAGCAGCTCCTCATACAAAGGAAGCGCCGCGGCGTCGCCGAGCACGTACAGCGACTCGAGGATCTTGGGCCCCAGGAACTGGCGCAGCATCTGGTCGCCGCGGATGCGCTCGAACAGGGCGATCAGGGTTGCCGCGTGCCCCGGGTAGTAGCGCGCCGCCTGGGCCGCCGCCGCGACGAAGGCGTGATGCGCGCCGGGAGTCTCGAGATACTTCGCGAACAGGGGCCACGCGCCTTCCGGGTGCCGCTCGGCGAGCGCCAGGAACGCAAAGTAGCGGCGGCCCAGCGGCGCGCGCGTGTCGGCGATGACCGTGTGCAATCCCGCCACGCCCCAGCGCGCGCCCACGAGAGCCGCCGCCGCGGCATGTTGCCACCGCTCCAGCTCGGGGACGCGAAACGTCACGATGTGCGGATCGAGGAACGTGCGACAGCGCTCGAGCACCGCGAGCAGCCGGCGATCGACTTCGGCGAGGGCGGGTTCGAGCGCCTCGGTGTTGGCCCGTCGCGCCAGTGCCAACGCTTCCCATCCGGCCTGCGTGAGCTCCAGCGCGTCCCACGTCGCGTCGAGCTGCGCGGCATCGCGCACGCCGAGCAGACGCTCGAGTCCGGTCGCGAAGCCGCAGAGGCGATGTGTCGCGTCCATACCCAGTAATGTGGAAAGCCTGTAGGTTATTCGCCATCCTATGCAGCCTGTGCGCACGTTGGCCCTGATCGCGAGCCTCTGGCTCGCGGCGTGCTCCCGCGGGAGCGACCGGCCCATCGTCATCGGTCTGGCGGGGCCGTTTTCGCAGCCGCGGGGCGCGTCGATGCAGCGAGCCGCGGAGCTCGCGGTGAAGGAGATCAACGCGCGCGGCGGCCTGCGCGGGCGACCGCTCGCGCTGCGGATCATGGATGACAGCGGACGCGCTGACGTCGCGATCCGGGTGGCACAGGCCCTCACGGACGACCCCGAGGTCGTGGCGGTGATCGGCCACCTCTCGTCCGGCACCTCGCTGGTCGGGGCCAGAGTCTACGGCGCCGGGCGCCGCCCGGTCGCGATGATCTCGCCGTCCGCCTCGAGCCCGGACCTCTCCGGCGTCAATTCGTTCGTATTCCGCATCTGCCCGACCGACCTGAGCCACGGCGCCCAGCTGGCGCGTTATGCGCGGCAGACGCTGGGGGCCCGGCGGGCGGGGATCATCTACATCGACGACGACTACGGCCGCGGACTGCGGCTCAGCTTCGCCGCGGAGTTCCGCCGCCTGGGTGGCACGATCGTCGAGGAAGACCCCTCGCTTCCCACGACCGCCAGCCTCGAACCCTACCTCGCGCGGATGCGGCAGGCGGGAGGCGCCGATGTGTTGATGCTCGCCACGGAGCGCGGCGGCGCTGAGGTGGCACTGCGCGACGCGGCGCGTCTCGGCTTGCGCTGGCCCACGATCGGCGGCGACGCGGTGACGGGGATCGAGACGGCCGGTCCGCTCGCGGAGGGCGTGCGCGTCTCCTCCGCGTACCTCCCGGACCGGCCCGGCGAGCGCAATGCCGTGTTCGTGGCCGCGTACGCGCGCGCCTACGAAGGGCAGCGCCCCGACCACCGCGGCGCGGGCGCCTACGACATCATCCAGCTCCTGGCGACCCGCGTCTTCACGGCGGCCGGCACCGACCGGGGCGCGGTGCGCGATTACCTCGCGCGCGTCGGCGCTGGCTTGCCCCCCTTCGACGGCGTCACGGGCACGATCGCCTTCGACGCGCGCGGCGACGTCCCGGCGAAACCGGTAGTCATCGGCGTGGTGCGCGGCGGCCGGCTCGTCACGGAGGCGGCGCCATGAAGCTGCCCTCGCTCGACACGATCCGCTGGCGAATCATCCTGGGCCTGTCGGGTCTCTTCGTGGGGCTCGTCATCGCGGCGGTGGTGGGCGTGACGTCGCTGGCCACGCTGCGGCGCTCGCTCGCCGGCGAGATCGAGATCCTGCGCACCTCCAGTGAGGTCGGTAACGGACTCGTGACGTCGGTGTTCGAGGAGATCCGCTCGGCCGAGCTGTACCTGAGCGCGCCGAACGCGGACGCGCGCGGCCAGTTTCAGGCCGCGGCGGAGGGCGCCTTCCGCTACCAGCGGCAGCTCGACGGCCTCGAGGGATTGACGGAGGGCGATCGCATCACGGTGAGCAAGATCAAGCAGCTCCAGGGCGTGATCCACGTGGGCTACTCCATCGCGCACGCGCTGCTCGATGTGGGCCGGACGCGCGAGGCGTTGGCCCAGGCGGAGGCCGTGCGCGTGCCGGGGACGGAGCTGAGCCGTCTGGTGCGAGACCTCGCGGCCCGGCAGTCGGAGAAGGCGGGGCAGGTCGGCGTGCGGCTGAGCGCGGAGGCGAGGCGGCGGCAAATCGTGCTGTGGCTCGTGTTGCTGGGCACGACCGTTATCGGCGTGGTGCTCGGGACGTTCACGCTGCGCTGGGTCGAGGGACCGCTGGTGCGGCTCGTGACGGCGGCCGAGCGCTTCGGCGGCGGCGACCTGCGCCCCGTGACGACGGGCCACATGCCGCAGGAGTTCCAGGTGTTGGCGGACGCGATGCGCCTGATGGGCGAGCGGCTGCGGGGCATCGTCGGGGACGTCGTGGGCGCCGCGGACCAGATCGCGGGGTCGGCGAGCGATCTGTCGGCGGTGAGCGAGCAGCTCGCCGCATCGTCGAGCGAGGTGTCCACCGCCATGGTCGAGATCGCGGGTGGCGCCGAGCATCAGCGCAGCGAGCTGCACGCGATGCAGACGGGGCTCGAGCAGATGCGCGTGGCGACCGCCGAGATGACCGAAGCCGCCGCGCGCGTCGCGCGGCTCGGCGAGGAGATCCGGACGGTAGCCGACCGGCATCGCGGTGACGTGGCGGCGGCGGGCAACACGCTGCTCGACGTGCGCGAGGTCGTGCGCACGACGGCGACCGAGGTGACGCAGCTCGCAGAACAAAGCGCCGCGATCGACGACTTCGTCGATCTCATCAAGCGCATCTCGTCGCAGACGAACCTCCTGGCACTGAACGCCGCGATCGAAGCGGCGCGCGCCGGCGAACATGGGCGCGGCTTCGCCGTCGTGGCTGAAGAAGTACGCCAGCTGGCCGACGAATCGGCGCGGGCCGCGGAGGACGTGGCCCGCACGACGGCGGTCATTCGCGAGCAGGTGGAGGAAGTCACGGCGACGATGGCCGTGGGTCAGGCAAAGGTGCGCGGCATCGAGTCCGTGGCCGAGGGCGCGGCGCGGGGCCTGGCGGAGATCGTGGCCGCGGTGGAGCAGGTCGAGCAGGCGGCCGAGCGCGTGACCAGCGCGGCGAACGAGAACCGCGGCGTCACCGAGCAGCTGGGCCAGCGCGCCCAGCAAGTCGTGACGCGCGCGGTATCCCACGCCTCGAGCGCCGAGCAGGTCACGGCGGCCACCGAGCAGCAGGGCGCCTCGACCCAAGAAATGGCGGCGTCCGCCGGAGAATTGCTCCAGGCGGCCGAGAAACTGCGCGGATTGGTCCGGGGCTTCCGGATCTAGCGGCGGGGTTTCTTCTTCGCCGGCTTCTTCCCGGCGGGCTTCGATTTCTTTCCCGGCTTCGGCTTGCGCTTCCCTACGGCGTCGTGCACCTCGCCGAGGACGCGGTCGCCCTCGTCGGCGCCGATCAGGCCGCGCCGCACGGCGTACCGGATGAGCTCCTCTGCGTCATCCGCCTCGAACTCGCCCAGCCCCACGGCGCCGCGGATCGCCTTGACCAACGCGTCCGCGACCGGGCTACGCAGTACGCTTGCGATGCCGGGGAGAGTCTCGAGTAACGAGGAGATCTGCGATCCACCGAGCTCGGCTGGCACGGAAACAGCCGCTCCGAGGTTGAAGGTCGCGCCAAGCTACACCCCCCCTGCGAGGCCGTCAAGAAAAGGGCTAGATTCCCCCGTTGGAGGCGAATCGGCGTGGGTCGAAGGGGCATCAAGGAGTTTCGGGCGCCCGAAGCGTTGGCGCTCATCGCTGCCGACCGGGACCACCTGCCGCTGGTGTGCCCGTCGTGCGGCACTCGGACGATCCATCGGGTGCCTCGCCGACGGCCCTTGCCCGCCACAGAGGTCGAGCCTCGGGCGGAGCGCATCAGCCTGATCTGCGCCACGTGCGGCCGGCATGCTTCCTACATCGCGCGGGGTCTCGAACCGCCGCGCGACGCGACCATGGACCCGCGGGAAGCCTAGAACCGAAAGGAGACTAGGAAACAGCGTGGCTGGTGACGCGATTCAAATGATGGGCACGGTGTCCGAGGTGCTGCCCAACACGACGTTCCGCGTGAAGCTCGAGAATGGCCACGAGGTGCTCGCCTACGTGAGCGGCAAGATGCGGAAGAACTACATCCGCATCCTCCAGGGCGATCGGGTGGCTGTCGATCTCTCTCCCTACGATTTGACCCGCGGCCGGATTACCTACCGATATAAGTAGCGGCAACCCACGTAGAGATTCCGTCCCGGCGCGGGCTCGTAGTAGCGCCCTGCCGCCGCGTTCACCACGACCGACGCCACATACTTCCGGTTGAACAGATTCTGGACCGCGACGAACGGAGCCACGTGCCCCGATTCCCAACCCATCCGAAGATTGGTGACCCACCAGGGCGAGGTCTGGCGGCTCAGGGTGTCGTCTACGGCGTAGCGGGACGCGTACTGCGTCTCGATCTCGCCCCACCCGCCACGGAATGAGGCCGGCCGCGCGCGGAGCGCGAGCCGCAGCGCTTGCTGCGGAATCCCCGGCAACCGCCGCCCGTCGAGTACGTGCGTCGTGCCACCCGCGGTGAACGCGTAGCGGCGGTAGCGGAAGTCGGAGTAGGTCCAGGTCACGCGGAAGTCCATCCCACGGAGCAGGGCGGCGCCGGCAGCGAGCTCCACACCCCGATAACGCGTGCTGCCAGCGTTCCGGAAGAAGCGGCGGCCGGGCGACGTGGGAATCTCGAAACTCACGAGCGCGTCGCGGACGTCGGCTTGGTAGAGCGCCACCTCCCAGGATGCCCCCCGCCGCGCCCCCCGCGCACCGGCCTCGAACGTCCAGGCGCGCTGCGGGGACAGGTCGCGATTGAAGCCCCCGGCGGTGTCCGGCCGATTCGCGAGCTCCGTGGTAGTCGGGGTTTCGAACGACGAGCCGGCGCTCGCGTACAGCGTCACCGCGTCGCTGGCCTGGAGCGTCGCGCCAAGCGATCCCGAGAGCGCCGCCATCACCCGCCGCCCGGAATCGTTCCGGTACTTCAGGTCGGCGGTGGAATCACCGATGAGACGATCGCGCACATCGAAGCTCACCCGGTCGTAGCGCACCCCGGCAGTGAGGGTCGTGCGTGCGGCTACGCCCACGACTCCCTGCACGAAGGGGCCGAGCTCGGTCACGTGCTCAAGCTGGTCGAGCGAGCGCACCGTGTCGGGCGCACCTGCCGCGTTCCCGAAGTTGGTGCGGTCGTCTCGCTGCCGTTGCATGTCGATCCCCGCCGTGACGCCTCCACCGCGACGCGTGAACACGGCGCGAGTTCCGTAGGCCGCACGGTGCAAGCGGATGTACGCGAAGGTTTGCGGATTCTCGAGCTCGCGCCCGACGCCGAACACGGTGACGGTGGCCTCGTCGCCTGATGCGAGCCGACCGCGCAGGGTGGCGCCGGCCTGCCCCTGGAGCACGTCTTTCCCGGCGTGGGTGGCAAGATTCAAGGGCGGTACGGTGTCGCGGTTCCGCCCGAGCTCGGTGAGGTTCAATGCGCCCGGGTTGTCGGCGCGAGGCTGATCGCCGACGTCGCCGAGCGCGGTGAGCGACCAGGTCGACCCGAGCGGCAGTCGCAGCCGTCCGCTCAGCGCGCGCAAATCGGCGGCACTGTGATCCCGTTCGCCCTCGTATGACAGGCGCGAAACACTCAACGTCGCACCGCCGCCGGAACCCACGCGAAAGCGGCCCGTCCCTTGCCATTTGGTCCACGTGCGGTTCGATCCATCGTCGCCGGGCCCGAAGGTGCCCGCGACGACCCGGACCTCTCCGGTCGATCGCACGGGGGGCCGGGGATCCGTCCAAATGCTGATCACGCCGCCGCTCGCGTTCCCGTACAGCGCCGACGCCGAACCGCGCAGCACCTCGATGCGGTCGGTCGAGCCAAGGTCGACGTGCGTGAGCTGGCCCTGACCGTCCGGGAGCGTCTGCGGGATGCCGTCGAGCAGAATCTTGATGCCCCGGACCGCGAACGCCGAGCGGGCGCCGAAACCGCGGATCGCGAGGCGTTGATCGAGCGAAAAGTTGTACCGGTTGGCCGCAAACACCCCGGGAACGCCGGCGAGCGCCTCGTCGAGACCCCAGGTTGGGCGAGCGGTGAGGTCGCCCTTGTCGACGACGGCCACGGCGAAGGGGAGACGGGCGAGGGGAATGTCGGCCCGTGTCACCGTGACGGTGACTGGCGGCAGCGTGTCGGGCCGCTGCGTGGTGACCGCCGATGCCGTACTCGCCCACGTGAGGGCGAGGATGCCTACCGCACGCATGCCTTTTGGCTTTCGCGAGCGATGTAGTGGAGCACCGCCTCCACCTCGTCGTCGGCAAGCCGCATCGTGGGCATGGCCACGTTGTTGTTCTGCGCCAGCAGCGCTTTCGCGAGTGAATCGGTCGCGAGCATCGCCGTGGGGTTCTTGAGCCAGCGCCGGAGCCAGTCGAGATCGCGATGCTCGGTCACCCCGGCCAGATCCGGGCCCACACGCTTTCCTTTGCCGATGGAGTGACACCCCACGCATGCGCGACTGCTGAAGAGCGCCTGGCCGCGAGTGGCGAGCGCGGTGTCTACGGGGAGGCGACAGGGCGCCTGCTGCGCCGCCAGCGTGCCCCCCCCGAGGGCAAGGAAACCCACAACGAGCAAGTCCTGCCAGGAGCGCTGTGTCATAGGCTGCATTTGTACCCGCGTGATGAGTGTTAGGACGGGTGACGAAACAACCGGTTCCAACGAATTCGGAACGGATCCAAGGCGACGCTCATGTAGATGAAGAGCGGCCGCCCACGGATATGTGACCGCGGCAGGAAACCCCAATAACGGCTGTCCCAGGACAGGTCGCGGTTGTCGCCCATCATGAAATAGTGCTCCGGTGGTACGACGATCGGGCCCCAATCGTGCGCGGTCGGATGGTAGTGCGCCGTGTCTCGGCCGGCGTAGTACGGGAGCTGCCGCGTCCGCATCTGCCCCAAGCGGAACGGGTCTTCCGGCGCCGGAGTGGCATCCATATGGAGAGCGTACGGTTCGTCCAGCCGCTGACCGTTCCGGATCACGGTGTCGTGCACCATCTGCAGGGTATCGCCCGGGGCGCCCATCAAGCGTTTGACGATGTTCAGATTCGGCGTCGAGTCCTCGACCGACCGGAACACGACCACCTCGCCCCGCTGCGGCGTGCCGTATCCGGGAAGGCGCACGAAGTGGATTCCGGTGAGCGGAATCTCCATCTCCCCACCGAAGGCGACCTTGTTCACGAACAGGAAGTCGCCGACGAGCAGCGTGTTCTCCATGCTCGGGGACGGAATGCGAAACGCCTCGACCAGATAAGCGCGCAGGAACAACCAGATGACGAACGCGACCCCGATCGCCTTGGCCCAACTGATCGCCTCTTCCTTGAACGACTTCTTGACCGTGGGAGTCGTTCAAGGAAGAGGCGATCAGTT
>Ga0193712_1000142_pt1 | contig 11749 bp, 4 predicted proteins | sample H3a1metaG_FD_143053 | JGI IMG/M metagenome (GOLD analysis project Ga0193712, IMG submission 143053) | Soil microbial communities from a riparian zone of the East river system, Colorado, United States - H3a1 | ecosystem: Environmental > Terrestrial > Soil > Riparian zone | place: USA: East River... | reverse complement strand
CGATGCCCGGGAGCACGAAGATGAAAACGGGGAGAATCTTCAGGTAACCGGCGAAGATCGTCCCGGTGCGCGCTTCCTTGATGTTCTTTGCGGCGAGCACGCGTTGCACGATGTGCTGATCGGTACACCAATACCATATCCCGAGAATCGGCGCACCGAAGATCACCCCGGTCCACGGAAAGTCCGGATGACTCGCGGGCTTCCACATCGAGAAGAAGCCCGCAGGGACCTTGGCCTCGAGCCCGGAGAGGCCGCCGACCTGCGACAGCCCGATCGCCATGAGCGTCACGGAACCGAGAATCAGGACGATGGCCTGGAGCACTTCGGTGTAGACCACGGCGCGCAGTCCGCCGAAGATCGTATACAGCCCGGTGACGACGATGAGGACGATGGCCGCCGTGTAGAAATTCCACCCCGTGACCGCGCGAATCACGACGCCGCCCGCATACAGTGTCACGCTGATCTTGGTCAGGACGTACCCGACGACCGACACCCAGGTGAAATACGACCGCGCCGCCGAGTTGTACCGTTTTTCCAGGAACTCCGGCATCGTGTAGACGCCGCTCTTCAGGTAAAACGGAACGAACAGCCAGCCAAGCAGCAGCAGGATGAGACAGGCGAGCCACTCGAAGTGGCCGACGGCGAGACCGCTGCCGGCGCCGGTGCCCGCCAGCCCCACGAGGTGCTCGCTGCCGATGTTGGAGGCGAACAGGCTCGCGCCGACCGCAAACCACGCGACGTCGCGGCCTGCGAGGAAGTAGTCGGAGCTGACGGCCTTCTCTCGGCGCGCGGCCCACCACGCGATGCCGAACAGGATGAGGAAGTAGCCCGCGATGAACATCAGATCGAAGGGGTGGAGATTGCTCATTGGGTCGGCCTTCTCGCGTTGAGGAGATATTGAACAGCGAGGTCCGAGAGACTCCATAACTGCACGTCTGAGCCGGTGCCGTAGCGAACGGGACGGAGGGCACCGCCGGTAACCTCGTAACTCCACAGCTCTGCATGACGAAAGCCCGACTTCTCGACTGCATTGACAACTGCGTCCAGCAAAGACGTAGAAGAGCCCCGTCGAGCAAGGGCCGAGAGCAGCGTGTTCACGTCCCGCCCCCACACCACGCGCGGTGAATGATATAAGTCGTCTTCGAACATCTGCCAGACCGCCGACGGGGCGTAAGCGTCGTTGGCGGTGAGCGGCCCCAGGCCATCGACGAACAAGCCCACAGGGTACGGCAGCGTGAAGGGGCGCAGGATCTGGGCTTCACGCTGGGGGCCGAGGTTCTCGAGCAGCAGCCACATCGCGGGATCGGTGCTCATCACGGGGATCGGCCGGCCGGCGCTGTCGAGCGACACCGCCAGGAAGCGCAGCGTGTCGGCGGGGAATCCGCCGCGGATCAGCGCTTGCTCCCAGTACACCCGTTCGGCGGTGGGCAGCGACGCCAGCTTGGCGTGGATCCGCCCCTCGACCTCGGAGGGCGCGAGGGCGACCTCGAAGTGCCGCGCCGTGCCGCGCCACGCTTGTGCCGCGGCAGCGGCATCTGCTTCTCCGGTCACCCCTTCGAGCCCCAACGCCCGCAGCGTGCTGTCGATCGCTCCGATCCCGCGCAAGGCGGCCGGCACCCACACGACGTTCACATCGAATGCGAAGCGGCCGCCGGCGTATCCGACGCGGCTGTCGCGCCAGCTCCCGGGGTGCCACCAGCCGTCGCTGTCACGATGGAAGCTCACGAGGTTCGTCGCGACCGGCTCGCGCGCGTACGGCGCCGCCTGCCGGAGGACGTACGTCAGGTTCTTGATGAGGGGATCGAGCCAGCGCGCCAGGAACGCGCGCTTCCGGGCGTCGGGCACCGCCGGGTTCGCGAGGTAGCGCGCCGCGACCACGGGCAGCTGGAAGTCGTCGTCCACCATGAAGTAGTTCTCGCGCACCGCCTGGAGATCGCGCAGGATGGCGGTGTCGGGGTGCTGCAGGTAGCGAGCGGCGTTCTCGCGGATCGCCTGACCGCCGAGCGCTTCTTCGTGGCTCACTTCACCGTCGGGATTGAGCTTCGCGAGCGCCGCGGCGATCACGTGCTCGTCCATCGTGTCGGACCAGATCGGGGCCATCAAGAGCGCGGTCATCAGCATGTCGCGCCCGAAATACGTGGCGTAGTTCGGCAGACCGGCCATCAACTTTTCCCGCGAGCTGAGCAGCTCGAACCCGCGGATCTCCCGCTCGATCCTGGGCGACTTCGCGGAATCGGCGAAGCGCAGGAACGCCGGGTTGAAGATCGCTGCGCGCGTGAGGGGGTGCAGTGCCGGACCGTCGGTGGCGATCTCGACTCGGAGCTCGACCGGATCGGGCCCCAGCGGTTGGATGGTGACAACACGATTCGCGAGCGTGCCGCGCGAGCGGCGCGCGTCGCCGCTCAGCGTGAGCCACAGGCGATTCTTGCCGTCGAGACTCGGCTGTGACACGCGGATCGTCCAGCGGGACGCGGTGCGGGCGATCGAGAGACTCGGCGCCAGCCGAACGCTGTACCGCGTGCCTAGCCGCTGCGCGAGCTGGCGCATTTCCGGGACGACAAAGGGAGGGGCATCCAAGGAGTCGCGCACTCGGCCCGCGTACCCGAAGTCGCGCTCGATGCGCATCGAGCCCAGGAGGAACTGGCCGATGCGTGGTGACCCCCCGCCGTGCACCGTCAGCGAGTATCGTAACCAGCGCCGACCGCTCCGACCGCCCGTCGCGCCCACCGTCGCGTCCATTGCACCGAAACCGACCGCCGCTTTACCGACCGCCTGATTCGTATCGGCCCGCACCGTAAACCCAATGCTCTCATCGAGCGCGTCGGCCCAGACGTGCACCACGCGCCCGGTCTTGCCGTCGATGTAGATCTGCACGGCGTTCAAGGCGGCATCGCGGTAGACGCGGGTGGTGTAGCCCTCGTAGGCGGCGGCATCGTCCAGGCCGGTCGTCGGAAAATGCAGTACGGGCGGCGCTTCCCGCTGGAGTGCAGTTTGAAGCGCGAGCAGGATGGCCGGCAGCATGGCCGTAGATACTCCGCCCCAGACGCGCCCTTGACAAGGGCTGGATCGGACGGCAATTCGGTGGGAGTAAACCGTCATTTCGATGGACAGCTGACCTGCTTGCGGAGGTAAGATCGATGCATGTGAAACGGCGCGTAGGTCCCATTCTCGGATTCCTCGCGGTTCTCGCAGCGCCACTGGCCGCTCAGAACGGCTCGATCCGCGGACAAGTCGTCGACAGTGTGACCCAACAAGGTCTCGCCGGTGCCACGGTCGAGCTCGTGTTTCGGTCGGCTGGGCTAACGGTTCAACCCGGACGGCAGGTCCTGACGGATACCTATGGCCGGTTCACGATGAGCGACCTCGCGCCGGGCGCCGTGGCGATGAAGGTGACGCGGATCGGTTATGGTCCGCAGCGGCAAGAAGTCACCGTCACGGCGGGAGTGGCAGCGGAGACGCGGTTCGCGCTCGCGCCGCAGGCGTCGATTCTCGAGCCGGTCGTCGTCACGGGATATGGCTCGCAGCGCCGCGAAGCGATCACGGGTTCGGTATCGACGGTTGAAGCGAACGTGGCGAACGTGGGAGTCAAGACGAACGCCGATCAGCTGCTGCAAGGACGGGCGGCCGGCGTCAGCGTCATTCAGAATAACGGAGAGCCGGGTTCCGGCGCACAGGTGTTGATCCGCGGCGGCAGCTCGCTCAGCGCGACCAACGAACCGCTGTATGTGATCGACGGCGTGCCGATCAACAACGTGGCGACCGAGCCGCAACCCGCGGGAGTCGTCGGCGACCCGTCGCTGCCCCGTAATCCGTTGAACCTCATTAACCCGGGCGACATCGCGACGATCACCGTGCTGAAGGACGCGTCGGCGACGGCGATCTACGGCAGCCGCGCGTCGAACGGCGTTGTCCTGATCGAGACCAAGCGCGGCAACGCCTCGAGCGGGCCGACGTTCGAGTACGACGGCTACGTCTCGACGTCCAGCCCGGCGCGACGCCTCGACGTCCTGAACGGCGCCGAATATCGCGCCTTTGTGACGAACCAGGTGACCGCATGGCGGACCGATTCGACCGACTTTTGTGGCAGACATCCGACGTGTGCGGCGGACACTGCCGTGCACTATCCGGATTCGGCGGCCGCCTTCGACGGCCTCAAACCCTCGCATCTCGCCGGCCTCGGCGCCGCGAATACCGACTGGGCCAGCGCCATCACCCGTTCGTCCGTGACCCATAATCACAACCTGTCGTTCGCAGGCGGGACCGAGGCGACGCGGTATCGCGCGTCGCTCAACTACGCGGATCAGCAAGGTGTGACGCTTACGAGCGGCCTCCAGCGGATTCAGGGGCGTCTCAGCGCGACCCACTCGGATCTGAACAATCGCCTGCGGATGGAGCTGAACGTCACGACCTCCCGCGTCAACAACACCTACCTCACGTATGAGAACAACGGTGGCTTCGAGGGCGGGGTGTTCGAGAACGTCGCGACATTCAATCCGACTTTGCCGATCACGGTCACAGATTCGACAGGCACCCGCTTCTTCGAAGTCGGCGGGACCACCATACGCAATCCGGTGGCGTTGGCCAGGCAGATCACGAATATCGGCCAGACGACCCGGACGCTGGCGAATGGAACGGTCGCGTTGGATGTCGCGGCGGGTCTCACGGCGAAGTTGACCGTCGGGCTCGACCACTCCGGCGGCCAGCGCCAGGAGTACTACCCCCTCGCGAACCCCGTCGGCCAGGCCGTCGGGGGCGGGATGGCGCGGCAAGCCGATCTGGAAAACCAAACGCAGACAGTGCAGACCGTCCTCAACTACCAGCGGGGGTTCGGCGCGAGCAACAGCCTCGACTGGGTGGGCGGGTACGAATACAGCAAGTTCCAGACGAGCTCCATCACCGCTCAAGGCATCGGGTTCTTCACCGACGCGTTCAGCTTCAACAACCTGAATGCCGCGACGACGAGATCGAGCTTCTCCAACGCGACCGACGCGCGGCTCGTGTCCTTCTTCTCCCGCGCCAACATTGGCTTCAACGACCGCTTCTACGTGACGGGCGTGCTGCGTTACGACGGCTCGTCGCGGTTCGCCGAAGGACACAAGTGGGCCGCGTTCCCGGGCATCTCGGGCTCGTGGCACCTGTCGCATGAGTCCTTCATGCAGAACGCGCCGTTCTCGGATCTCAGGGTGCGGCTCGGCTGGGGACTGCAGGGCAACCCCAGCGTGGACCCGTACACGTCGCTGATCACGCTGGCGGGCAACACCGGTGCCGCCTACCCCTGGGGCGACCAGGCGCACGGCGGCGTGCTGGCGACGAGCAACGGCAATCCGGACCTCAAATGGGAACAGACGTCCCAGATCGACGGAGCGATCGACTTCAGTATCCTGAACAACCGGATCTCCGGGACGGTCGAGTACTTCCACAAGAACACGAAAGACCTGCTGCTCACGATCGATGTGCCGCAGCCGGCTTTGAACTCGACGCAGCTCAAGAACGTGGGCCGTTTGAGCGGCCACGGCCTCGAGGTCTCGCTCGATGCCCTCGCGATCTCGCGGCCGAACCTTACGTGGCGAGCGGGACTCGTGTTCGCGGCCGAGCGGAGCGTGGTGGTGAACCTCGGCGGCTCGAGCTTTATCTCCACCGGATTCATCAGTGGGCAGGGTCAGTCCAATGCGGTCTCCCAACGCCTCATGCCCGGTCAGCCCATCGGCACATTCTTCGGACCGGCCTTTCTCGGCGTAGACGCGAACGGCAAGCAGGTGTTTGCCTGTACGGCGGCCACGGCCGGGTGCGTCAATGGCGAGACGACGCTGGGGCGCGGAACCGCCGAGGCTGATTACCGGGTTCTCGGCAATGCCAACCCCGATTTTACGCTCGGGGTCCACAGCGAGATCACCTGGAACCGGTTCGACGTCAGCTTCCTCGTGCGCGCCGCCGTGGGACAGGACGTCTTCAACAACACCGCGCTCGTGTATTCCACGAAGGGCAACGCCCTCCAGGACAAGAACTTCCTGCGGCCCGCGATCGACGATCCGATCGGAATTCACGAGCCCGCAATCTTCTCGTCGCGGTGGGTCGAGAATGCGTCGTTCGTACGCCTGCAGAATATCACGGTCGGATATGACCTGAACCTGCCGCTGTTGACGCGCTCGGCGCGCAGCGCCCGCCTGTATGTATCGGCGGACAACCTCATACTCCTGACCGGTTACTCGGGTCTGGACCCGGAGGTCTACACCTCGAACGGCCTGGCGACGCGCGGTCTCGACTACCTTACTTATCCGCGGCCCCGCACCATCACCGGCGGCCTGCGCCTTCTGTTCTAAGGAGCTCGATCCCATGAAGAATCTTTCTGCAACCATGTCGCTCGCAGCCGCCGGACTGGCTACGCTGCTGCTCCTGCCGGTGCAGGGATGCACCGACCTCACTGAGACTCCTCCGAGCGTCATTACGTCGGGGAACTTCTTCCACAACGAGGCGGAGGTGCTGGCGGCTCTGGCGGGCGTGTACGCGCAGCTGCGGAGCACGGCGCCGGAAGGGTCGATCTACGACGCGAACGAGGTCTCGACCGACGAAATCGTCGTGCCCGTCCGCGGCCAGGACTGGATCGACGGCGGCCAGTGGATCGATCTGCACAACCACACCTGGACGCCGGGCAGCGCCAGCGCGCGCGCGTTCTTTAACGGCGCGTGGAACTCCGCGTATACCGGCGTCGCGCGCGCCAACCTCTTTCTCTCGGCGGTCGCGCCCGCCACCGTGCCGAACAAGGCGGCGGTGATCGCCGAAGTGAGGACGTTGCGGGCATTCTACTACTACATCCTCATGGACATGTTCGGTGGCGTTCCGATCGTCACCACCACCGAGGTTGCCCTGCGCCCCCGCAACACGCGCCGCGAGCTCTTTGACTTCATCGAGAGCGAGCTGATCGCGGCACGCGACTCCGGCTTGCCGGACACGCGACCGGACGCGGACAACGGACGGGTCACAAAGGGGGCCGCGGACGCGATCCTCGCCAACATGTACCTCAACGCGGGCGTCTTTACCAAGGACGGCACGGGTGCGGGTGGTCTCAGCGCTGCTGCCTACAACACGTGCGCGGGCGTGACGGTGAGCGGGGGTCAGGATGCGTGCGCGGCGGCCATCACCGCCGCCGATCGCATTCTGAATTCCGGCAACTACCAGCTGGCCGACTCGTTCCCCCAGAACTTCCGGTTCGACAATTACAAGTCGAAGGAGAACATCTTCGTCGTCAAGTTCATCCCCGCGGACGGTCTGGGGATGGGTATCACGATGGCGGCGCTGCACTATTGCCAGTATGCGCCGCTCTCGCCCTGGAACGGCTTCGCGACCCTGGCGCAGACCTTCAACGCCTTCGATTCGACGGACCAGCGTCGCAAGGTGATGCTGATCGGACCTCAAAGCGACGTGCTGACGGGTCAGCCGGCGACGGTACGGGTGTCCGGAGCTTGTCCTGCCACGTGGACTCCCGCGACATCATTGGTCTTCACCGACAGCATCCGCGACATCGGCTCGGCAAGCGAAAACGAGGGCCCGCGAATCTACAAGTGGCCGGCCGACCCGGCGCACGTGTCGCAAAACAGCGGCAACGACTTCGCGTGGTTCCGGCTCGGCGAGATCTATCTGATCAAAGCCGAAGCCCTGAACGAGCAGACGCCCGGGAGTGCGGTGGCATTCGCGCAGTTGACCACGCTCCGCAGTCGCAATGGGCACCCCGTAGCCCCGGCGCTCGTCGGGCCCATCACGCGCGCCATGATCCTCAACGAGCGTCTGTTCGAGCTGTTCGGTGAACAAAAGCGGCGGCAGGACCTAATCCGGTTCGGGCAGTACACCGGACGCACAGATGCCGCCTCGGGGCTCATCGGCGGCAAGGTGGCCAGCGCGGACCATTACGTGCTGATGGCGATTCCCCAAACGCAGATGGACGCGAATCCCCAGCTGACGCAAAACCCAGGGTACTGATTGGCGCAGGCGCTTCGCGGAGGGGCGCAGCATGCTGCGCCCCTCTTGCTTTTGCTTGGCATCGTTGCTTGCTCCGAAGCGAAGCACGATGGCATGCTGCCCGCATCACGCGCCGGACAGCTGTTCATGCTCCTGCCTTCGAGCTACACGGGCGTCGATTTCGCCAATCGCCTGCACGACACCCGCGAGCTCAACGTCTTCACCTACCGCAATTATTACAATGGCGGCGGCGTCGCGATCGGCGACCTCACGGGTGACAGCCTGCCCGAACTCGTGCTCACGTCTAACGAGGACGGCCCGAAGCTCTATCGCAACCTCGGCCAGTTTCGGTTTCGCGACGTCACGAACGAGGCCGGCATCGCGGAGCGGGGCCGCTGGACCACCGGGGTCACGCTCGCCGACGTGAACGGCGACGGCAGGCTCGACATCTATGTCTGCGACGCCGGGCTCAGGCCGGGCGCCCTGCGCGCCAACGCGCTCTACATCAATCAGGGTATGACCGACGGCATTCCGCGCTTCCAGGAGATGGCCGCGCAGTACGGGCTCGCCGACACGGGGTATTCGACACAGGCCGCGTTCTTCGACTACGACGGCGACGGCGACCTGGATATGTTTCTGATCCGCAACTCGCCGCGCCCGGTCGCGAGCATCGCGGTCAAGAACGACCGCAACCAGCGCGACCCGGCAGGCGGCCACGAGCTGTACCGCAACGACGGCGGCCATTTCGTCGATGCCAGCGAGCAGGCTGGGATTTACGGGCCGACGATCGGGTTTGGATTGGGAGTCGCCGTCGGGGACGTGAATCGCGACGGCCGGCCAGACGTCTACGTCGCCAACGACTTCTTCGAGCGCGACTACCTCTACCTCAACAATGGCAATGGGACGTTCCGCGAGGTGCTCGAGAACGCGATGCCCGTATCGAGCTACTTCTCGATGGGCGTGGATATCGCCGACGTCGACAATGACGGCTGGCCCGATATCTATACGAGCGACATGCTCCCCGAAGACGACTATCGCCTCAAGACGACGCAATCGTTCGAGCCGTGGACGCTCTACGAGGCCAAGGCACGCGACGGGTTCGATCACCAGCTCATGCGCAACATGCTGCAGCACAACAACGGCAACGGAACGTTCAGCGATGTGGCGTGGCAAGCCGGCGTGGCGCGTACGGACTGGAGCTGGGCCGCGTTGATCGCTGACTTCGACCTCGACGGCAACAAGGACATCTTCGTGGCCAACGGCCTGGCCAGAGACGTCACGTCGCAGGACTACATCGCGTTTCTGTCGAACGATCAAACGCTGCTGGCGGCGACGCACGGCGGCAAGGAGCGCGTCGACTTCACGAGCCTGATCAACGCAATGACGTCGACCAAACTGCCGGACTATGCGTTCCGGAACAACGGCGACCTCATGTTTACGGAGGTGAGCTCAGCCTGGGGCCTCGACCGGCCAAGTTTCTCGAATGGCGCCGCGTACGGCGACCTGGATGGGGACGGCGCGCCCGATCTCGTGGTGAACAACGTCAACGACGAAGCGTTCGTCTACCGCAACAATGCGCGGTCTCAGATTTCCGCCAACCGGTTTTTGCAGGTCCACCTCGTTGGCGACAGTGCAAACCGATTCGCTGTCGGCGCGCGGGTGACGCTGCGCGACGGGAACCGCCAGTTCGTCCAGGAGCTCGAGCCAACGCGGGGATTTCAGTCGAGCGTGGACTACACACTCACGTTTGGCGTCGGGAGGGTGGATACGCTCGAGTCGGTAACCGTCGATTGGCCTGATGGTCGCACGAGTGGCATGGCGCACGTGGGCACGAATCAGCGGATTGCGGTCCGGGAGTCAGATGGCCATTTCCAACCGCGACCGTTAGGAAGTCCTTTAGGGCCCACCCGCCCCTCCGCCCATTCGCCGTTGTTCAGAGAGGTCACCGATCAGATCGGCCTGGACTTCGTCCACCACGAGAATGAGTTCGTCGATTTCAATCGCGAGCCCCTCAGTCCGAAAATGGTATCGCGGGAAGGCCCCTTCGTGACCGTGGGCGACGTGAACGGTGATGGCCTGGACGATTTGTTCATCGGTGGCGCGAAAGGACAGCCCAGCGCGCTCTATATCCAGCGCCCCAACGGCACGTTCGTCGCGACCAATCAGCAACTGTTCGCGCCCGACGCGATCTCCGAGGACCTCGGCGCCGCGTTCGTCGACGCGAACGGGGACGGCAATCTCGATCTCTACGTCGCGACCGGCGGCAGCGAGTTCTCCGATCTCGCACCCGCGCTCGAGGACCGGCTCTACCTGGGCAACGGGCACGGCGGCTTCATTAAGACGCAAGGCCGCCTGCCGCTCTTGTACACCAGCGGCTCGCGCGTCGCGGTCGCCAGGGACTACGTCTTCGTCGGTGCACGCGTCATGCCGGGCCGCTACGGCATCACGCCGCCGAGCGCGCTGCTCAAGAACGACGGGGGCGGGCACGTCACCGATGTGACCGCGCAGGTCGCGCCGGAGCTCGCGCGCCTCGGCATGGTGACCGACGCGCTCTGGGCGGACGTCGATCATGACGGCCGGCTCGACCTGGTGGTGGTTGGTGAGTGGTTGCCGATCACAGTGTTCCGAAACACCGGCACGAGGCTCGAGCGCATGGCGGTGCGGGGACTCGAGCACTCATCGGGATGGTGGAATCGCATCATCACCGCCGACTTCAACGGCGACGGCCGGCCCGACTTCGTGGCGGGCAATCTCGGGCTCAACGGCCGGCTCCATGCCAGCACGACCGAACCGGCCCGCATGTACGTGAAGGACTTCGACGGCAATGGTTTTCCCGAGCAGGTGGTGACGTTGTACGAACGCAGTACGGTAGGGGCGCAGCATGCTGCGCCCCTACTTCAGCTCCCGCTTGCACTGCGTGACGAGCTGACGGGTGCCCTGCCCTCGTTCAAGCCGCGCTATCCCAAGTACTCTGACTATGCGGGCCAGACCGTCGAACAGATCTTCGGGAGCGCATTGCATGATGCGGTGGTGAAGCAGGCTGAAACGTTTGCGAGCGTGATCGCGCTGAGTAACCGCAACGGCGCCTACACGCTGGTCGCCCTGCCTCGCGAGGCGCAGATTGCTCCGCTGTACGGCATCCTCAGCGGCGATTTCGATCATGATGGAAAGCTCGATCTGTTGTTGGCGGGGAACTTCAGCGGCGTGCAACCGGAAATCGGCAGCATGATGGCGAGCTACGGACTGATGCTGCATGGCAACGGCCACGGCGGGTTCACGGCGCTGAACGAGGCGCGGAGCGGATTCATCGTGCCCGGCGAGGCGCGCGACATCCAACGGCTCCGCTCGATCCACGGCGATCTCTACGTGGTCGCGCGCAACAACGACCGCCCGCTGTTCTTTCGGCCGCGCTAGTTTTCCTTGGTCCGGATGATGATCACGCCGTTGGCGCCGCGCACGCCGTACGCCGCCGTGGCGACGGCGTCACGCAGTACTTGCACCGTCTCGATATCATGGATGTCGATGGCCGCAAGATTGCCGCTCACCGCGGGACCGAGCGCGATGCCGTTCACGACGAACAGGGCTTCGTCCTCGCCGAGGATTGTGTTCTTGCCGCGAAGCAAGAGTTTGGAATGACCGTCCGCGGCTCGCTCAATGGTGAGACCCGGTACACGCGCGAGCAGTAATTGCTCGAGGGACTGCCCCGGCGAGCGTCGGATGTCATCGGCGGTGAGCACGGTCCCGGCCGGCGTGGTCGACTGGGGTCGCGTAGTGGCGGTCCGGCCATGACCACAGG
>Ga0193712_1000141_pt1 | contig 11819 bp, 8 predicted proteins | sample H3a1metaG_FD_143053 | JGI IMG/M metagenome (GOLD analysis project Ga0193712, IMG submission 143053) | Soil microbial communities from a riparian zone of the East river system, Colorado, United States - H3a1 | ecosystem: Environmental > Terrestrial > Soil > Riparian zone | place: USA: East River... | reverse complement strand
CACCGCGTTCACCAGTCCTTTCGCGCGCGAGTGCCCGAGCAAAACAGCCGCTTCCACCGCCTGGTGCACGACCGCGTGCGCGGACTGCGGCCGCGCAACGAGTTCCGCGAGCGCGGTGAGCAATAGCCCCCGCACCGGGGAATCCGTGAGTGGTTTCTGCAGCAGTCGCTCCAGGGCCACGTCGACCACCCCGTAGCCCCGCAGCGCGTTATAACAAAGGTCCTGTGCGGCGGCAGCAAGTGTTTGCGCCGACGCACGGTGTTTCAGGTCGGCGAGCGCAACGTTCAGGCTCTCCCCCCCGGAGACGCGCCCGATGGCTTCGGCGGCGGCAACAAAAGCCTCGGCGAGGGAAGGGCCGGCGGAAACTGTGGACACGGGGCACCACGCAAGGTCACGGGCGTTGCTTGCATTATAGGCGCAGTGTTCGACCGCCCTTGCTACCGGGCTTCGAAGCGCTCGCCAGCCGAAATAGGAAATCCCCTGAGAAATTCGGCGGCAGAAAGTCGCTTTCCCCCCGAGCGCTGCAACTCGGTTACGACCAGGACGCCTTCCCCGCAGGCGACGCACAAGCCGCGTGGATCTACGCCAAGGATCTCACCCGGTTCCCCCCGCCCCGCGGCGGTGGCGCAACGCCAAATCTTGAGCTCCACCCCGCGCACGCGTGCATCTGCGCCCGGTGACGGATTGAGCGCGCGAACCTGGCGATTCACCTTCGCCGCACTCTCACGCCAGTCAACGCGCGCCTCGTGCCTGCCGAGCTTGGCTGCATACGTCACCCCCTCGGCCGGTTGGGGTGTGGCCTCGACCCCGCCGGCTTCCAGCGCATCCAGGGCCCGGACTATGAGTTTCGCGCCGAGCTCCGCGAGCCGATCGTGCAGCGTGCCCGCGGTATCGTCTTCCAGGATCGGAATTTTTTCCTGCATCAGCACCGGGCCTGTGTCGAGCCCCGCGTCCATCTGCATGATCGACACACCGGTGTCCCGATCACCGGCGAGCAGCGCCCGCTGAATGGGCGCCGCTCCGCGCCATCGCGGCAACAGCGACGCGTGAATATTGATTGCCCCGTACCGGGGAAGCTCGAGCACCGGTTGCGGCAGAATCAGACCGTAGGCAGCCACCACGATGACGTCGGCCCGGAAGCGTTCGAGCTCCGCTTGTGCGTCCGCGTCCCGCAGGCTCGCGGGTTGGGCCACCTGAATGCCTCGCTCTGCCGCAAGCTTCTTCACCGGTGATGGCGCCAGCGCAAGACCGCGGCCGGCAGGCCGATCCGGCCGAGTCATCGCACCGACTACACGGTGGCGGGACTCGAGAAGCGTCTCGAGGCACCGTGCCGCAAATTCAGGAGTGCCGGCGAAGAGGACATTCACGGTAGCGGCACAACCCTGCACCGATCGCGAATCGGCGGGTTCCCAACCCCTGCCTCAGGCCGTCTCGCGGAATTGTTTTTGAAGTTTCGCCTTGATGCGTTGCTGCTTGAGGCGCGACAGATAGTCGACGAAGATTTTGCCCTCGAGGTGATCCATTTCGTGCTGGATGCAGACCGCGAGGATTTTCTCTGCGACGAAGGTGAAGGACTTTCCGTCCAGGCCGAGCGCGCGCACGGTCACGCGCTCGGCGCGCTCAACCGGCTCGTAGATTCCCGGAACCGACAGGCAGCCCTCCTCGCAATACTGGACGCCATCGCGACTGACGATCTCCGGGTTGATCAAAACCAGGAGCTCATTCCGGCTCTCGGAGGCGTCGATGACGATCACTCGTTTGTCCACGTCGACCTGCGTCGCTGCGAGTCCCGCCCCCGGCGCCGCGTACATGGTTTCGGCCATGTTCCGGACCAGGGCACGAACCGATTCGTCGACCTCCGCCACTGGCGCGGCGCGTTTATAGAGCCTCGGATCGGGGTAGCGGAGGATATTTAGCAACGCCATAAATACTTGCAAATTGAAAGAATTAGATGCAGAATTTAATGCGGACTGTAAAAAGTAAGCCGCAAAAGCTAATATAGGGACTGCAGGCGGCTAAATCCAGACGAGGCGGTCATGCAAAAGTCTATCACAGCTCTCCTCGCGCTCGCCCTGGCGGGCGCAGGGTTGTTGGCCCTTGCACAGGGCGATCTCCAGGTAAAGGAAACGGCGCCAGACCGCTACGTCGTCCAAAGGGGCGATACGCTTTGGAGCATCGCCACCAAATTCCTCAAAGATCAATGGCGCTGGCCGGAGATCTGGCGCATGAACCAGGAGCAGATCAGAAATCCGCACAACATCTCCCCCGGCGATGTCCTCGTGCTCGACAGGAGCGTGTCGCCGCCGCAATTGCGTCTCGGCGATGCAGGCGACACTCGTGGCGATGCAGGCGACACTCGTGGGGCTCGCGGTGCTGAAGGGGTAAAACTTCTGCCGCACATCTACACTCAGCCCCTGACGTCGGAGGCGATACCCGCCATTTCGCCCAAGGCGATCGAGCCGTTTCTGACGCAGCCGTTGATCATCGAGGCGGGCGGCCTCGACAAGGCCCCGCGGATTATCGCTACGGAGGAAAATCGGGTCAACTTAGGCGCAGGCAATGTGGCCTATGTCAGCGGTTTCGGTGACGCCGACGCGCCGGTTTGGCAGGTCTATCGCGCCGGGCGACCGCTGGTCGACCCCGACAACCAGAAGACCCTGGGAATCGAAGCGGTGTTCCTGGGTACGGCCCGCGTGACTCGAAGCGGCGAACCCGCCACGGTGCAAATCGTGAATTCCAAGAAGGAGATTTCTGCGGGCGATCGACTCATTCCCGCGCCCCCGCCGACCATCCCACAGTACGTGCCTCATGCGCCGAGTTCCGAGGTGAGCGGCCGAATCATAGGACTTTACGACGCTCTGGCTACCAGCGTGGGCGGGCGCGACTCGATCATCTCCATCAGCAGAGGCAGGCGCGACGGCTTGGAGGTCGGACACGTACTTGCCATCTACCGCAATGTCGTGATCTACGATCAGAAAGATTATCTGAAATCGCGTGACCGCTCCCCAGCCATCCAGCTGCCCCCGGAGCGCTACGGCCTGGTCTTCATCTTCCGTACCTTCGATTCGGTCTCCTACGCGCTGGTAATGGAAAGTACACGGCCGGTGCAGAGCGGAGACATCGTGCAGAACCCCTGATCAAGAATCCCGTCCGGAGGAGCCTTCACGAATGAACGATTCAGGCGATCTGGCCGCCTGGATCGAACTCAGCCTGGTCTCCGGGCTCGGTGGCCAGAGATTCCGATCCCTGCTTTCCACTTTCGGTCTTCCCGCCAACGTATTGAATGCGACGCGATCGCAGCTCTGTCGCGTCGTGCCCGAAGCGCTTGCAGCAAGCATCCTCGAGCGAAACAGCGGCTCCGAAGTCGAAAAAGCTCTCCAGTGGGCTGCCCAGCCCAGGCACAAGGTTCTGACCCTTGCCGACGCCGAATACCCCAAGCAACTCCTGGAAATCCCTGACCCGCCGGCTTTGCTCTATGTTGCAGGCAATGCGAAGATCCTTTCTTCCTCAGGGCTTGCCGTGGTCGGCAGCCGAAACGCGACACCGCAGGGACTGAAGACTGCAGAGAGCTTCGCCCGAGCCTTCAGCGAGGCTGGCCTGGTCATCGTGAGCGGCCTGGCCATCGGTGTGGACAGCGCCGCACACCGCGGCGGACTGGAGGGACGCGGGTCCACCATCGCCGTGCTGGGCACGGGCATCGACATCGTGTATCCACGCCGCAACGAGGCGCTTGCGGAGGAAATCCTGTTGCGGGGCGCCCTCGTATCCGAATTTCCGCTCGGCACACCGCCGAACGCGGGAAATTTTCCTCGGCGCAACCGCCTCATATCAGGCCTTGCCCGTGGCTGTCTTGTCGTCGAGGCTGCCCTCGACTCCGGCTCGCTCATCACCGCACGCCTCGCCGCAGAACAGGGCCGTGAAGTCCTTGCCATCCCCGGCTCGATCCACTCGCCGCTCTCGAAGGGCTGTCACGCGCTGATCAAGCAGGGCGCGAAGCTGGTCGAGAGTGCGCAGGACGTTCTGGAGGAGCTCGGCGCCGCAGTGGCGCCCGAAACGAGATCGCCGGAACCCGGCGAAGGTCACGACTTGCTCGACAAGATGGGTTTCGATCTTTGCGATATTGACGGCCTGATGGCGCGCAGCGGCTTGACGGCCGAAATCGTATCGTCCATTCTGCTGCAGTTGGAGTTGGAAGGGAAAGTGGCCGGCCTCCCCGGAGGTCTATACCAACGTATCCGCTGAGGATTCATAGCGAATGTTCGACGTACTCGTATACCTTTTCGAGAATTACTACCAGACCCAGACCTATCCCGATCAGGATACGCTTGAGCGCAAGCTGCACGCAGCCGGCTTCGAAAACGACGACATCGAGGACGCGCTGGACTGGCTGAACACCCTCACGGATCTTCCCAAGGAGACTCTCCCGGAATCCCTCGACGAACGAGAATCCTTCCGCGGGTACTCTGCAGACGAAGCGACCAAATTGTCGCTGGAAAGCCGGGGCTTCATCGCTTTTCTCGAGGGCGCGAAAGTCCTCACCCCGTTGCTGCGCGAACTCATCATCGAGCGTGGGATGGCCTTGCCCAACGAAGTCGTGGGGTTGGACAAGCTCAAGGTGATCGTCCTGATGGTGCTTTGGACGCGCCGGGGCAATGTCGACGCGCTGATTCTCGACGAGTTGATACCCGACGGGGAAAAACGCCAGACGCACTAATCCAGAGCGAGCCCGCGAGATGGACTCGGCGTTCGCGCGCGGCAGTTTCTTGCTTCACGTTCCGATTACACTTATCATTCTGCGCTTCGCGTAGAGACGGCCTCGAATCCTGTCGTCTGTCTTCGCAATCTTTTCTTCCCAGTGGCCAAGAAACTCATCATCGCCGAAAAGCCCTCCGTGGCGAATGACATCGCGCGCACTTTGGGCGGCTTTACGCGCCACGGCGACTACTACGAAAGCCGGGACTACGTCCTTTCGTCGGCGATCGGCCATCTTCTGGAGCTCGTTCCACCCGAGGGCGTGGAGGTCAAACGAGGCAAGTGGTCTTTCGCCAACCTGCCCGTGATTCCACCGCACTTCGATCTGAAGCCGATCGAGCGCAGTGAGGAACGCCTCAAACTCCTCGTGAAGTTGCTTCGGCGCAAGGACGTTACCGGCGTGATAAACGCCTGCGACGCGGGTCGGGAAGGCGAGTTGATCTTCCGGTATATCGATCGGCATGCCGGCAACAAGAAGCCAATCGAGCGTTTGTGGCTGCAGTCGATGACGCAAAGCTCCATCAAGGAAGGTTTCGAGCAGTTGCGCAAGGACCGCGAGTTACGCCCCCTGGCCGACGCCGCTCTGTGCCGCTCCGAGTCGGATTGGCTCATCGGAATCAACGGCACGCGTGCCATGACAGCCTTCAACTCGAAGGGAGGCGGCTTTTACAAGACCACGGTCGGCCGTGTGCAGACACCGACGCTCGCAATTCTCGTCGAGCGCGAGGATCGTATACGCAGTTTCAAGGCACGCGGCTATTGGGAAATCCACGCCACGTTTGCCGCCGCGGCAGGCGAGTACGCCGGTCGCTGGTTCGACGAAAACTTCCAAAAGGACAAAGAGGATGCCGAGGCAAGGCCCGAGAGATTGTGGGAGGAGAAACGGGCCTCCGCCATCGGCGCGAAATGCCTGGGAAAGCCGGGCGTTGCCACCGAGGAGGCGAAGCCCGCCTCGCAGCTTTCGCCTCTTCTCTACGACTTGACGAGCCTGCAGCGCGAAGCGAACGGCCGTTTCGGCTTCTCGGCCAAAACCACGCTCGCGCTCGCCCAGGCGCTCTACGAAAGACACAAGGCCCTGACCTATCCAAGGACGGATTCGCGTGCATTACCCGAGGATTATCTCGGCACCGTGAAGAAAACCCTCGACACGTTCGTTGCGCAGAAATCGGGCTACGCGCGCCACGCGGCCCAGATACTCAAGAAAGGCTGGGTCAAACCGAACAAACGCATATTCGACAACAAGAAGATTTCCGACCACTTCGCGATCATCCCCACGATGCAGAGGCCGGGGCATCTCTCCGAGGCGGAAGGGAAACTTTACGATCTGGTCGTGAAGCGCTTTCTCGCCGTGTTCTTCCCGGCAGCGGAGTATCTCGTGACGACGCGGATCACCCGCGTCGAGGGCGAAGCGTTCAAGACCGAGGGCCGAGTCATGACTGAAGCCGGCTGGCTCCAGGTCTACGGCAAGGAAGCTGAAACGGGCGAATCGCCGAGCCTCGTTGCAATCAAGAACGAAGAAAGAGTGCGCGCGCGCGAGGTGGATGTTCGCGCCATCCAGACAAAGCCGCCGGCCCGCTTCACGGAAGCCACGCTGCTCTCGGCGATGGAAGGCGCCGGAAAACTGGTCGAGGACGAGGAGCTGCGCGAAGCCATGAGCGAGAAGGGATTGGGCACTCCGGCAACCCGTGCGCAGATCATCGAGGGTCTGATTTACGAGGACTATGTGCACCGCATCGGTCGCGAGCTCCAGCCGACGCCGAAGGCTTCGTCGCTCCTCTTCGCGTTGCGCCACTTCGGGGTGAACGAACTGTGCTCTCCGGAGCTCACAGGGAACTGGGAATTCAAGCTCAAACAGATGGAGCACGGGGAACTTCCGCGCAGCGCGTTCATGGACCACATCGTCGATCTCACGCGCGAGATGGTTTCGCGCATCAAGCACGGCGACATCCCCGACACCGTTTTCCTCACTCTGAAGACTCCGTGTCCCAAGTGCGGCGGCAAGGTTCAGGAGACCTATCGCAAGTTCAAGTGCCAGAAGTGCGACTTTGCGATCTGGAAAGTCGTGTCGAGCCGCGAGTTCGCTCCCGAGGAAATCGAGACGCTGATCGCCAAGCGCTCGGTGGGGCCCTTGACGGGCTTCCGCAGCCGCCTCGGCAAGCCGTTTGCCGCAATGGTGCGGCTTACGCCCGAGTTTCGCGCCGAGTTCGACTTTGGGCGGCAGGCGGATGCCGACGGCACTGCGGCGAAGGTGGATTTTTCAGCGCTGACCCCGCTCGGCCCCTGCCCAAAATGCGGCGGCCGAGTGTTCGAGCAGCCGATGGCCTATGTCTGCGAGAACAGCGTCAACCCCGAGCGGCGCTGTGACTTTCGCTCAGGACGCGTCATCTTGCAGCGGCCCGTTGAGCCCGAGGAGATAAGGAAGCTGCTCGCCACGGGAAAGACCGATCTTCTGCATCGATTCATTTCCCGGAAAGGCAGGCCGTTTTCGGCTTTCCTGGTGCGCGGCGCGGACGGCAAGGTTGGATTCGAGTTCGCGCCTCGCGCAGCGAAAGCTGGCGTGCGCCCGCCTGCAGCGGTCGAAGCACCCGAAAGAACCCCGGCGAAGCCGAGAGCCGAGAGCAAGACGCGCGCGAAGCGACCTGCCAATCGCCGGCGGGCGGTCCGAAGCAAGAAAGCGGCTTAGATACCGGCGCCCGCCATCGCGGGCGACCTTCAAACGTCGAGCCGCGCGACCAGTGCGTTCTGCTCGATGAACATCCGCCGGGGCTCGACATCGTCGCCCATCAGCTTGGTGAAGATTTCATCCGCGGCGATCCCGTCCTCGATCTGCACTTTGAGCAGCCGCCGGGACTTTGGATCCATCGTAGTCTCCCAAAGTTGCTCCGGATTCATCTCTCCGAGGCCCTTGTAGCGCTGGATCGCTGCGCTGCGCTCGACTTCTCCCAGCAGCCACTTCATGGCTTGCGGAAAATCGCCAACCCCCTCTTCCTTGTCCTCGCGCTTGATCACGGCGCCGGGCCCGACGAGCCCCTGCAGCAGCTGCGCTATCCTGTTTAGCTGCTGGCAGTCTCCCGAGGACAGAAAGTCATCGTCGAGCACGCTCGTTCGGACGTTTCCGTGGTGGGTCCGCTCGATCACCAGTTGGTGGCGCTCGTTCTTGCCGTCATAGCGCGCGCTTACATTGACACCATTCCCTTTGGCAGCCATGGCCTGTTTGAGCCGGAGCGCGCTCGCCCCCGCGGACTGCGCGCTGGAAAGATCGACTTTCACCCCACGCATGAGCGCGGCCAAGGCCTCGACGTCGATGATCTTCGAGGCCCGCACCACCACCGCCTCGGCAAATAAATAGGCCTTTGCGAGTTGCTCGAGCGTCTTGCCCTCGATCGCCTGCGCTCCCTTTTTGGGCGTGAGAGACGCTCCGACCAAAGCCTGTGCGAGCATGAACTGCGCACGCTCGTGGTCGTCCTTGAAATAGCGTTCCTGCTTGCCAAGTTTTACCTTGTAGAGAGGGGGCTGCGCGATGTACACGTGTCCGTGCTCAACGAGTTCCGGCATCTGCCGATAGAAAAACGTAAGCAGCAGCGTGCGTATATGCGCCCCGTCGACATCGGCGTCAGTCATGATGATGATGCGGTGGTAGCGCAGTTTCGAGATATCGTACTCGTCCTTGCCTATCCCGGTGCCCAAAGTCTGGATCAAGGTCACGATCTCCTGGGAGGAGATCAGCTTGTCGAACCGCGCTTTTTCGACGTTCAGGATCTTGCCTTTCAGCGGCAAGATCGCCTGGAACTTGCGGTCGCGGCCCTGCTTGGCAGAACCGCCGGCCGAGTCGCCCTCGACGATGTAGAGCTCGCAAAGCGCTGGATCCTTCTCCTGGCAGTCGGCGAGCTTCGCCGACAGCCCGAACGAGTCGAGCACGCCTTTGCGGCGCGTCATCTCCCGCGCCTTGCGCGCTGCTTCGCGCGCGCGTGCCGCATCCACGATCTTGCCGCAGATGATGCGGGCGTCATTGGGCCGCTCGAGGAGAAAATTCTTCAGCTTTTCGCCCACGAGCTCCTGGACCACCGGCCCCACTTCGGAGGAAACGAGTTTGTCCTTCGTTTGCGAGGAGAATTTCGGCTCGGGCACTTTGACCGAGAGCACGCATGACAGGCCCTCACGCATATCGTCGCCGGTGGTCTCGACTTTGGCCTTCTTGGCGACTTCGTTCGCCTCGATGTATTGATTCAGGCTGCGTGTCATGGCAGCCCGCAGGCCCGTCAGGTGAGTTCCGCCGTCACGCTGTGGAATATTGTTCGTGAAGCAGAGCACCTGTTCCTGGTAGGAGTCGTTCCACTGCATCGCCACCTCTACAGTGATGCCTTCCTTTTGCGCAATCGCGTGAAAAGGCGTGCCATGCAAAACGTTCTTGCTGCGATTGATGTATTCGACAAACCCCTTCACGCCCCCGGTGTGCGCGAAGTTCTCCTCTTTTCCAAAGCGTTGGTCGACCAGCTGGATCTTGACCCCGTTGTTGAGAAACGAAAGCTCGCGCAGCCGTCGCGCCAGGATGTCGAAGTGGTACTCGACCACCCCGAAGATCTCCGCACTGGCCAGAAAATGCACCTCAGTACCGCGTCTCTCGGTCTTGCCGGTCACCTTGAGAGGCGCCACAGGCACGCCACGCCGGAATTCCATGAAGTGGCTTTTTCCGTCGCGTCGAATGCTGAGGCGCAGCCATTCGGAGAGAGCATTGACCACGGACACGCCCACCCCGTGCAGACCGCCGGCGATCTTGTAGGAATTGTTGTCGAACTTCCCGCCCGCGTGAAGCTCGGTCATCACGATCTCCGCGGCCGAGCGCTTCCGTTCGTCGGCCTCGTGTATTCCGGTTGGAATGCCGCGCCCGTTATCGATGACGCTGATCGAGTTGTCCGTATGAATCGTGACCGTGATCTCGTTACAGAAGCCGGCCAGCGCCTCGTCGATGGCGTTGTCCACGACCTCGAACACCATGTGGTGCAAACCGGTCCCGTCGGAGGTGTCACCGATGTACATGCCCGGACGCTTGCGGACCGCGTCCAGGCCCTTCAGTACCTTGATGCTGTCAGAATCGTATTGGTCGCGCGCGGGATCGTTCTTCTCTGCTTCGGACATTTATTCTCTCTTCACTCAGATCCGCATCGGCATCACGACATATTTGAAATCGTTGCGCCCAGGCAGGGTAAACAGCGCGCTCGAATTGGCATCGCCCAACCCGCACTCGACCTCCGCAACGTCCAGATTGTTGAGCACGTCCACGAGATAGCCGACATTGAACCCGATGTCGAGGGTCTCCCCTTTGTACGGCACATCGAGCTCTTCCTGCGCTTCCTCCTGCTCGGTATTGCTGCAGCTGATCTTGAGACTTCCTTCGCCCAGAACCCAGCGCACTCCGCGAAACTTGTCGCTGGTGAGAATCGCCGCCCGCTGCAGCGCCTGCAACAGAGCAATTCGCTCGAGCTTCAGCTTCTTCGGATGGTTCTGCGGGATCACCCGCCCATAGTCCGGAAATTTTCCGTCTACCAGCTTCGACACGAGCACTACGTTGCCAAACTTGAACTTTGCCTGGGCCGAGGACAATTCGATCGCAACCGGGTCGTCGCTGTCCTCAAGGAGCTTCGAGAGCTCGATAATCGTCTTGCGGGGAAGGATCACCTCCTGCTTGGTGAGATTCTTTCCCCCGACTTCCCGGCTTGCGTATGCCAGCCGATGCCCGTCGGTCGCCACCAGCTTCAGCTGCCCTTCTTCGATGACCATGAGCAGGCCGTTGAGGTAGTAACGGATATCCTGCTGAGCCATTGCGTACTGAACCAGCCCCAAGAGAGACTTCAGCAACTTCTGAGGTACCGAGAAACTCGTCGCCGAGGCCTCGACCAGCGCCAACCTCGGAAAATCCTCTGCCGAGAGCGTTTGCAAGTTGAACCGGCTTTTCCCTGACTTCACCTGAAGTCTCTTGTCCTGCAACGCAAGAGTAACCTCAGATCCCTCCGGGAGGGCACGAAGAATATCAACGAGCTTCCGCGCCCCTACGGTGATTTTCTTGGCTTCTCCAGCCCCCTCGACTGTCATGCTCGTCGTAATCTCGATTTCGATGTCGGTAGCGACAAACTCGATGTGGGTGTCTGTCCTGGAGAGCAACACGTTGGACAAGATCGGCAGCGTATGGCGCCGCTCGATGATTCCGGTGACCGCTTGCAAAGGCTCGAGCAGCGCTTCGCGTTGGGTCTTTAACAGATTCATTTTATTTCCTTGATGATGATGATGATCACGATCTTCTAGGTGGATAACTCTGCCCGGGCCAGCGGTTGCGCGAGGCTTCGGCGTTTGTAAGCTGTTAGTAAAGCGCAGGATAGAACGTGGGGAGCATATGAACAAGAACCCGCCACCCTTCGGCGGCGACACTTGCTCACAATTCGTCCCACGGTTGTGCGTAGCTTGTTCACCCTTTCAGGACTTGCTCGAGCACGTGGTAATCGCGGTTGATGTCGTGGTTCTTTTCTCGCAGGGTCGCGATGGTGCGACACGCGTGGAGGACTGTCGTGTGGTCGCGATTCCCAAACGCATCACCGATGTCCGGAAGGCTCATCTGGGTGAGGTCCTTTGCGAGCGCCATTGCAAGCTGGCGGGGCCGGGCGACGTTGCGACTGCGCTTTTTCGAGTGCATGTCGGATACCTTGATCTTGTAGTACTCGGCGACGGTCTTCTGGATGTTGTCGACGGTGATTTGCCGGTTTTGAGCTGTCAGGAGGTCCTTCAGTGCCTCCTTGGCCGTGTCGAGCGTGATGTCTCGGCCGTTGAAGCGCGAATATGCGATGACGCTCTTCAGCGCGCCTTCAAGTTCACGTACGTTCGAGCGGATGTGCTTGGCGATGAAAAAGGCGACTTCCTCTGACAGCTTGAGCGACACCGCTTCGGCTTTTTTCAGGATAATTGCGACCCGCATTTCTTGCTCCGGCGGCTCGATTGCCACGGTCAGGCCCCACGAAAAGCGCGACTTGAGGCGCTCGTCCATTCCTGCGAGATCTTTCGGATAGGTGTCGCAGGTG
>Ga0193712_1000139_pt1 | contig 11836 bp, 18 predicted proteins | sample H3a1metaG_FD_143053 | JGI IMG/M metagenome (GOLD analysis project Ga0193712, IMG submission 143053) | Soil microbial communities from a riparian zone of the East river system, Colorado, United States - H3a1 | ecosystem: Environmental > Terrestrial > Soil > Riparian zone | place: USA: East River... | reverse complement strand
AGCGCTAAAGGAGCAGGCGTGACAGCTTTCGACCGTTTCGCCGTCAGCTTCTTCGTAGCCTGGGTTATGACTTCCCTCACGATGATTGTTATCCGCTTAAATGAAATTCTCAACATCTTGGAGAAGTTCAAACCATGACCGATCCCGCCCCCCTCTTTAAAACCGCCATCTGCAAAGAGTGCAACAAAAAATTTGGGGCGGAAGTAATTCTCATGCTGCGCCAAGGCGGAAAAAGAGTGCCCATTCAAAAAACCTACTGGTGCTCGGCCTTGTGCCGGAGCCGAATTCGTCAAGAAGGTCGCGGTGCGCATGTCGCGCGACGAGCATATCAGGGCGGCGGAGGAGCGGGGGGAGAAGGAGCCGGAACAAATAACCAAGGAGGGTGTATGACCCAGAAAGAATATCAGGAGCTAAGAGCGCAAATCCAAAAGCGGTATGAGGACGCCATCGCTGCCCTTAATCAGCTCTATGCGATGCTCACCGGCCCGCCGGCAGGGGCGACATCGCCCGAGGTGCTGCCCGAATCGCGCCCCGCTAAGAGACATTACGCCAAGCGAGGGACGAAGCTTTCGCCGGAAGAGAAAAGAGCGAGGCAAGCAGCCTATCAGGAGGCGTACCGCGAGCGGCGTCGAAAAGAGAAGTTGAACGGTGATCAATTGTCGTCAGCTAAATTTAACGAATTCCTAACGACAAAACCCCAGGCTGCCGGAGGAATCGGCTAAGTTGGGACACCGTGGATCATGGCGCAAGACAGAGCCTAAGCCATCCGATGGCAAGAAGCGTTATCGCAAGCGCAAGACTTTGGAGCAGGGTAGACCCGTGCGAGATCGCATTTCTACCCCGCCTTCAGCCCAGGTCGTGCGCATGTTTGATGCGCTCTCAGAGAAGGGATGGAAGTTTACATTCAAAGTGGATGCCATGAGCCCGCGCGGGTTTCCGTATTCCGCCGAAGGGAGGACGCCGATTGAAGGCTTTTTAAAAGCCTTCGGGCAATGGTGTAAGGCGGCTAGTGCGGTCCCGCCAAGGCATTCCGAGGTCAAGGCAGATGTGCGAAGAGTGCCGGTCCCGATGCCGACGTTCAAAGACCCGCAAGCGTACTTGTCGGAGTTGGTCCGGGATCTAAAGCGCGAGATGCCGGTAGAGGCATGACCGACCCAAGAGCCGATCGCGTGCTGCTTCTTATCTGCCAGAAGTGCTGGCAGTTCGTCAAATCGATTGAGGACGACTGCGCTTGTACGAGGTGGGTGGCGTGAAGGAACTGAGTTTATCGGAAACAATCGCGTATCTAAAGCGGATGACGACGCTTGTGTGTCCTAACGGGGCATATGTTCCGATTCCGAGGGATGTCGTTTTGGATATTTTGGCGATGCTCAAGAAGTTGCCCGCATCGCCCGCGAACGCTCGCAGATGAAGATGGCGCTATGAAACTACTTTTTAAGCGGCTTGCCGGTCGTCGGATCGCGGTGGTAGATTCTGCAAAAGGCGTCGAGGAGGAGTTTGGACACGTTTCCTTTGAAATGGTTCTTCGCTTCTTTTCGCAAAGCTTTGTGGAATCGCAACCCGACTTCATCGGCTCCGATATAGATTTTTTGAGTGAATTCGCCTGGCATAGAGGGCATCCTTTTCGAGTGAATTATGCCATGGTCTGATCAGACCAGTCAAGAGGCGCTATGAACTACACCGAAGCAAACAGTTGGTTAATGAAAGTCTGGTATTTGATCCCCAGCTTGTGGGCTTTGGCTTTAACTCGCGCAAAGGCAACAGGTTCCACGCGCATGTTCAGGTGCTGGTACTTTAAATCCCCTTTTGGCGGGCGACCAGGCCCGGCCCTGCGCGGAGTTATTTTAACGCCGTACTGTTGCTCCATGCCCAAGCGGGCCTGCTCAACGTCGGCGGGTGAGACGCGCCGAAATTGTTTCAGTTGCGCTGCCGTCTGCGGAGGGAGTTCGTCATCGTCTCGCTTCATTCTTTTATTGTTCATAGTAGGCCTCCATTTCTTTTCGTGTCGCTTTCCGGACGCTGATAATCCGCCGAATGTCATCCGGGCGGTCCGTATAAACAACGGCGACAATGCCATCGGGTATAAAACCAATACGGATGTAGCGTTCTTCAATAATTGTGGAGTGCTCAGCGTCATAGCGACTCAGTGCGTAAGGATCGAGAAAAACCGGTTTGGCCTCGCCAAAGCTGATACCGCGATAAGCCTTGTTCCATTCCGACTTCTTCTCATCGTATTCAAACCTCATATATCAGTCTACACCGATATTATGTCCATGTCAAGGCCCAATCAGGCGGCGATATGACCGAACAACTCAAATTCGGAGAGATCACCAGGGCGGAAGCTGAAAAGCAGGCGGGCATAGCGCACCAGGAAAATCCCTGCATTGCGGCGTACGGCCGCGACCCGATGGGGCGGACGTGCAAATTCTGCGCGCATCTGTACTACAAGAGCTACTACCCCAAGCGTTTCTACAAATGCGAATTACGCAAGGACACCAACGGGCGGGGGACCGACCACCGCGTCAAGTGGCCGGCGTGTGGCAGGTATGAGCGGGCGATATGACCTGCCCGCCCTAAGGATGACCACGCCCAAGTACCATGACCAGGTCAAAAAGAAAATCAAGCCGATCGCGTTTCTGTTTGAAAAGTACCTGCATCGCACCGGGCGCTTAAAGAAACTCCAGGAAAGGCTGGATCTGTTCTTTGGAAGAGCTGGGGATAAACTTGACAAATGAAAAAGATGAATATACTCTTAGGCAGTGCGAGGAATCCATCCATCCCGGTTTGCCCCACTCTCGGTCCTCGCAGACTGTTTTATTAGAGAGTGGGGCATTTTTTTATGAATCGGTTTGAACATTGGTATTTTAATTTGGAAGATCATCATCCCTTATGGGCTTTGTTTGTATTTGAGGTCACCCTGCCTTATTGGATTTTAGCGACGCTATGGTACATCGTTGAAGATTTCAGGTAACCATTTTTTATGAATGAACCCGTATCGATACCCAGGAGTGATTGGGGGCCCGGCCCATGGCAAGAGGAACCGGACCGAGTAGAGTTTAAAGCGTACGGCTTTCCGTGCCTTATGGTGCGTAACGCGGAGGTCACGGGATCTTGGTGCGGGTACGTGGCCTTGTCCCCCGGCCATCCTTATTTTGAAAAGCCCTATTGCGATGTGGATGTCAATGTGCATGGCGGCTTAACGTACGCGGATCATTGCTGCGGTGACATTTGCCATGTGCCTAAGAAAGGCGAAACCGATAATGTGTGGTGGTTAGGGTTTGATTGCGCGCACGCTTTTGATTGTTCTCCAAGGTTGTATGCCTATACAAATGCAGTTTTTGGCAAACCCCCCGCATTTCTTGGACAAGGACATTATTGGACGTGTCAGGAAGTACGCGAAGAAGTAGAAAGTTTAGCCAAGCAGTTTAGTCAGGTCACTAGCGACCGTCAGACAGCCAGGCTGATAAACAGCCCCAACCGCCCCTAAGGCGGCAAGGTCAAGCGCACCCATCGAATACCATCAAAAGGTACATGGGTAAACCTGGTAGATGCAAAAGCTAGCCAGACGAGGGATGAGGAATCAAATAGGATTTTAGTATCCTTGCCCTCGGCACGAGTTAGCCCCGCATAGGGGCGGTTCGTTAAGGTGAAGGATAGACAGTGGTAAATTTATTTTACCGTCTCTAAAAGTCTTACCCGTCATTGACAAGCGATTGTAGAAGGGTTACGGTATAACCAGTATGTGGCCCAGCGAGATAGGGAGGGGACCCTACCATGATCCTAAACCGGATTGTCGTAACGGAGGAGCCCATCGGTATGGGTTGGTTAGGTTTTTGCCAGTGGATAAGAGTGTGATGATACGGACCTGCAAGCTCTGTCCAGCGGAACGAATACTCAAATACAGCGTAGTTGACGGTAAGATTACAGAAGTACCCATGAAAGTTAGCACTCCTAATGTAGTTGATAAATAGAGTTGATTTGTATTTCACTCTGAATAACAAGAAATATAATCTATTCCCTCCATCGTTTAAATCACTGGATTAGTCTATAAGTAGAGACGATAATGGTTAGTTCAATAGGTAAGGATTTAACAGTTATCGGAAGTTCTTAAACGAAAGCTAGCACTCCTTGAAAGTCAATCGTATATCGGTTTGGTGATTATTATTATTAATGCTCACTCGTAGAAATTTTTATTTATACTGAGGAATTTTCACCCATGATGACCCTTGATCCCAACGAGACAGTCCGCATCCACGATCCCACACCGATTGAGGTGTACGATGATCCTCCTCCTGGATATCACAAGGAGGACTGGGGAGGCAGGGAAGTGGTTGTATTGGACTAATGAACCAGTGTTTTTTCAGCGATACGGTTGTTGTGTCAGGGCGTGTTGGGGAGACTTCCAGCGTCCGGTTAAAAGTAAATTACGGTTTAGGAGCAACGGTGTATCGTCAAATTTGTTTAGGGTGTGGTCATGACATCCATGAATGGGCGGACGCGCTATTACGACAAACAAATTATGGTGGGTCCTTGACAGAATAGAAAAAATCGTTCATAAGATACGGTATCTCCGGGAAGAGGCACCTGTTATTCCGATTTGCCCTTCCCGGCAATCGGCGGCCGCCATCCATCTGGCGACCGGCCGCTTTGAAAGAGAACCTCTTAGCTGGAATCAATGATGCCTCGCGCCGCGTCGCGCTCCTGGGCGGCCAAGCGATTGTTCCGCTGAAGTTCGACCAAGAGGGAAACCCCGCCACTGTTGACCGGCTCATCTTCAAAAGGCTTACCCTCATCGATCTTCGGTTTTTGCAAGCGCTGCGCAAAAGCGATTGGGATATTGAAAAGGCCGTTAAAGAAACAGAGTTATCCCAAGACCATGCCGAACGGCTGGTTAAGAAACTCTCCTGCTTTCGCCAAGAAGACGCCCGCGTAAAAGCGCTCTGCGAGATCCCCACCCCCTCCTGGATCGCCGCCAAGCATGTTCAGAACGTCTATGAAGGCGGCGTCTTAGCCGAGTCCGAGCACAAGAGTCTAGCCGAGCTGGCCAAGATCGAAGGGGCCTATAAGCAGCAGGCCCCCAACACCCAGATCAACGTTTTTAACCTGCCTGCCCTACCCGCCGACCAAGCCGCCAGGGTCAAAGAAGTCTTTGACACCATCGCCACCCAGGATTCCGATGTCGCCGCATGACTTGAAATTCTGGCGCGGGTGCCGGGAGAGTTTAAAGTTCTTTACGACTAAAGCCCTCGGCTTAAAGTGGCCGGCGCATTACAACGAATGGGAAAAGCTGATCTTATCCGACAAGCGCGGGCTCTTTGAGGCCCCGCGCGGAAGCTGGAAGACCTACTTCTTTTCGTTGGCGTATCCCCTGTGGCGGATCTTGCGGGCTAAGACCGAGGTCCTCTTAGTCTCGGATTCCGAAGGGCAAGCGTCAAAGAATCTAAGGCTCATCCGGCAGACGATCGAAAACCGCGAGGAACTCTTTCCCTTGCGTCCCACGACCAAAGAACTCTGGGGCACCGACCAGATCAGTTTTCAAAACGGCTCGATTGTCACGATCATGGGTTTTGGAACCTCCAAACGCGGCACCCATCCCGACATCATTATTAACGACGACATCGAAGGCGAGAACAACCGTATGTCAAGGGACGACAAAGACCGTATGTACTTTGGCGTGATCGCCGGGATGTGCCTGCCGCATACCGAGATGTTTGCGGTGGGCACCCCCATGGAGTTTGGCGACATCCTAGAGCAGCTTGCCAAAAACGAGGCCTACAAAAGCTGGCGGCGCCCGGCCGAGGCCGGGGCGGCTAACCAGTACAAAGACATCTGGACCGACGAGTGGCTCACTTTCCGCAAAAAAGAAATGGGGTCTTTTAACTATGCCAGAGAGATGCTCTTAGAGCGTATCGACCCCGCCACCCAGCCCTTTAAGCGGCAGTACGAAGTGCTCTATAACGAGCTTCCCACCCGCTGGTCGCATATCGTGACCGTCTGCGACCCGGCGTACACCGAGGACCACGGGGACTACACCGCCATTGTGACCGTCGGTTTTACCGGCGGCAATCATGCCTATGTCCTGGAATCTAAAGCCATCCGCCGGGAAGACCCTGGGGCGGTGGTCAAAGAACTGGTTAAGACGATTAAGACCCACAAGCCGCAGGTGGTCGGAATCGAAAAAAGGAAAGGCGACGCCATTTCCTACAGCTTTGAAGAAGCCCGGACGCGCCTGAACCTCTGGGATTTTAAGTACGTGGAGCTTCAGAGCCGTGGCATCTCTAAAGGCGACCGCATTAACGCTGTGGGGGGGTTGGTGCCCCGCTGGGAAGCGCATTCGATCCATATCAATCCCAACATGGATCTTTTGCGGTCTCAGCTCTACGCCTACCGCTTTGATGACAGCTCCAAAGAGCATGACGACTTGGTAGACGCCTTGGCCTACTGCTTTCATCCCGCGATGAGCCAGCCGAACTCCGGCCCACAGTCGGTTCCGGTAGATACCGAAGAAGCCTCGATCGGGGGCCACCCACGCTATCAATTGGGCCAGGAGCCGACATGGGCTCCCACCCCAACTTTGAAATGGATGCCCGGCCAGGTGTCCTTCGGCAAGCGCTGGGCTTCTATGTTAGACAAAAGAAATCATGAGATGGCGGCATGAAAACGTCCTGGCCGGCCAAACCATCCATTGAAAAGCAGATCGAAATCCAACGGGAGCTGCCCAAGGTGCAGCCCAACTTTCTGCGCTTTGAATGTTTGTACGGGCCGCACAACGCGGATTTGATGCACAAAGGGACGGCCTACTGCCGCACCTGCTACGACGAAAAAAACAGGCAGGGCCTGTTAATCAACTAGGGAGGCATTATGGATCGATACGGAAACAATCAGGTCAAACAGCCGGGCGTGGAACTTTCGCCGGCAGACGGCGGTAGCGAGACTCCGGGCGTAGGGCTTAAAGTCGTTTCGGGCAAAAAAGGCTATGTGACGGATAAACCCATCTGGTCGCAAGAGACCGGCGGCGACGATGGCGGCGACGCGATTCCTCCGATGGAGCCGGCCGGCTCGGACTCCACCGATGAAAAAGCGTTGTACAAAAAAGTCGATAACTCCGAGGGTCTTCCGCAGACGTTTAGAACCGCCAAAGGGGCCGGCGACGCCGGACCTTCCGATCAGGTCTCAGTCGATACCGAAACCCGCGACGATACACAATCGGTGGCGGACGGCACCGACGGCGAGCATGAGGTGGATATGCCGCAAACGTCATTTACCCACGAAGACGGCGGCGGGGCCCCGGCTTTTAAGCACTAGTGGAGCATAATCATGTTTAAAAAAACCGCTCATGACGGACAAAAAGATCAGCGCGACGCCGAAGCGATGGGACTGGCCGACAAGCCCGAAGAGGCGGACCCCGCAAAGCCGGCTCCCGCAAAACAAGACGCCGTTGGACCGGCTGACCCCGGCCTGACGTGTGTGGTCAAGGGATGCTCTGAACCCAAAGCGCCTGGACAGACCTTTGTCTGTGTCAAGCACATAAGGACCTAGCGTGGCCGTTCCCAACCAACCCGATTTGAACACATTTCCTCTTCAGGCGGCCTCTGCCGGCGACAGCCAGCTCGCGGTCCAAAGGAAAGAAGACCTGGTGGGGTACGTTAAATCCTTCTATCGGGCCAGCTGGGATTGGAGAAGTACCCGCTACCACGCGCAATGGGACAAGTTCGACCGCAACTACCACAGCCTCTATGACCCAGTCTTGCTCGCCCGCAAAGAGCCGTGGCAGTCGCATATGTTTGTGGGAGTGACCGTTCAGAACGTTGAGACGATCACCTCCCAAATCTACAAAACGATGATGGCCCCATCGCCGCCGGTGGAAGTGGAAGCGGGTCCCGATGGCGATCCCCTGCAGGCCGAGTTGATCCAGGACGCCGGCCCTTCTATGACGCCCTAAAAGAATCGACCCGCTACGGGACGGGATTTGTAAAGCTCTATTGGGATAAGGTAGTCGATACCCGAAAGCGCAAAGTCCCGATGACGCAGAATCCCGCCGACTTTGTCAACAGTCTGCCGCCCGAAGCCTTAAACGGCCAAGCCCCCATGCCCCAGCCTCCGATGCAGGGGTTTTCGATGCAAAACCAGGAAGTGCTTCTGCGCAACCAGCTTTGCGCCGAGTACGTGCATATCCGAAACATCTTTCCGGAACCCAATACCACAGACTGGTCAAAAGTCATCCATCGCCAGAAAATGAACTACGGCTGGATCATGGAAAATATCAGGAAAGGCAAATTCTTTGATGTGGCGCAGGATCTAGAAGGCGTCACTGAAGGCGAGCGCTTTGACGATGACCTTCGCACCGCGCGCGCGGACCGCAAGTTCATTGATCTAACGCGCATCTGGTCCAAATACGAAAAAAAGCACACGATCTGGGAACTCTGGGCCCCTATTCCGCGAAAATGGATCGAGTTTGATATTCCCGACGGGCCGGACGCCGAGGTCTTGGTTCCGGGTAAAGTCATGCTCGCCTCGGGCGCGTGGCTGCTTTCCTCTGAGGAAAGCCCGATCCCGGATGGCAACTCGCCGTTAGTCAAGATGGACTACATCCGGACCGGGGAACCCTACGGCAAGGGCATTCCGGAACTGATCTTAGACGAACAAGACGAGATCAACGAGATCCGAAACCTGCGCGTAGACAACGTGAACCTCATTATGAACAAGATGATGGCGGTGTTCGAGAAAGCCATCGTAAGCCGCAAAGACATGATCTCGCAGCCGGGCGGGATGATCCGCTTAAAAGACAACGTCACTGACGACATCAGGAAGATCATCACGCCGATTGAGTTTCCAGATGTCTCGCAATCCTCATTTAAAGAAACGATGGAAATCGAGCGCCAGATCCAGGAGCGCACAGGGGCTTCCCGCGTGACCTTGGGGTCTTCCAACATGGTCAGGGACACCAACCAGACCTTAGGCGGCATGGAACTCTTAAAGCAGATGTTTAACGAGCGCATCGCGGCCCTAGGCATGATCATCGAATCGCAATTTATCGTCGAATGCGCCGAACGGATCTATGGCCTGATCTATCAATATTTGGAACCCAAGGACATGAAAGCGATCTTGGGAGATTCCCCGGTTCCCATTGCCGACCATCCGATGCCGGGGATGCCGCCGATTACGATCCCAAGGTATCTGGCTTTTGTCTTTGTCCCGCCGGAGATGGTGGCGACCTCCTACCGCTTTAAACCGATGGGGATCTTCTCGATGGAAAACAAGATCGTTAAATCCGCGCAGGTGATGGATGCGATCAAAGTCATGTCGATCCTTCCCCCCGGCATGGCGGACATATCAGGGGCCCTGCAGTATGTGATGGAAAAACTGCAAGGGATTCCGGAAGCCAAAGCCTGGTTCTCTCCGATGCCGTCTATCCCCGGCATCCCGCAGGGCCAGGCCCCGCCCATGCCGGGAATGCCCCCTGGCGGCGGACCCGCCGGTAATCCCGGTCAAAACGGGGCCCCCCCCCTGGCCCGCCTCCGGGCGGCATTCCGGGCCCAACGCCTTCCAACCATATGCCGAATGCCAACGCTAACAGGATGATGCCCGGCATGAAAGGCGGCCCGCACGGCAATCAGCCGTCGTTTTTGCCGCCCAACCCCATTAGACGCCAGCCGGTGGCGTCCTAGGAGAACCGTATGGACGACGATGAAAAGGACTTAATTAAAAGATGGGATCAAAAGGACGAAGATAAGAAGAAGCCTTATTACGTTCACAACATGAAAAAGAAAAAAGAGACAAGTCATAACAATCTTGCCGAAGCGCAAGACCAGCATAAAGCCAATATGGATGCTGGTGAGAATTCAACTTTGAGCACAGAATCATCCGATTGGGAAAATAAATTTAAGAGGAACAAAGGATGAGAAACTTCTGGAAATGGATTAACGAGGCTTTGGACCCCGCCCTTACCAACCTCAAAGACGGGGCGATGGACGATGTGGTCAAAGCCCTTGAGAACCCCTCGGTGCGCCGGCGCTATGTCGAAAGTCTGATCACCGAGATCTGGGAAGACAATATCCGGCTTGATCGCCTCATGGAATCCGAAAAAGACGCCGAATGGAAGAAGATCTCGATGCGGCGTAACGCAATCGTTTTTTGCTTAAACCAGATCCTGGCTGCGCAGGACCAATTGGAGTCAGAACTGGGCGAGCAGAACCGTCAGAACCGTATCTTTGGAACGTTTCAAGGCGCGGCGGCGGCGTTGGACAACCGGCGATAACCTCGAAAGAGGCCGTCAGAGAGCATCAAAAGGAGTTACCCATGGAAGTGACCGAAATGAAAACAGCGGCGGAACTCAATCAAACGCCTCCCAAATTCACGCCGTCCACAGAGGGGTTACCCCCTCCGATGGATGATAACGCGGTGCGGGAGATCTTTGCCAAGGCCGCCGCTGATGGAGCCGAGGACCTGAATGCGACAATTACGACAACGGCCCCTGCCCCACAGGGACAACCGCCCGTAGCGGCTCAGCCGCCCGTTACCGCGCAGCCAGTTCAACCGCCTCCGGTAGGAACATCAGTACCGCAAAAGGAGGGAATTCCCTCCAAGTTTCAGAAACCCGATGGAACAGTGGACGAAGAAAAGCTAAAGGCTTCTTCCGCGCGACTTGATGAGGCTCAAAAGACCGTAGACGACCTTCTCGCCGATTACAAAGCCAAGGAAAAGGAATATCACCAAAAAAGCGCCGAGGCCAAACAGATCCAGGCTCAAATCCCTGGAATCCCGAACGCTCCGCTGATGACGGCTCCCTTGCCGCCGGAAGCCGAGGCGATCCGCCAGCAGCTCCTTGCCCTGCAGCAGCAAGACCCGATCGCTTTTGCGGTCGAGATTGCCCGCGCGGTGTCCCGCAAGGAAGCCACCGACATCGCGGCTCCCGCCTTGCAGGTGGCCGAGGTGATGGCTCAGCAGCAAAGAGATTCCTCCTTGCGCGGCAACATTTCCGCGCTGGCAGACCGTGATCCGAGGATCTTAAATCCTCAGATCTACGCGGAGTTTCAGAAGGAATTAAACGATCCCAGCGAGAATTACTTCGCCTTAAAGAACCCTCATAAAGCCGCGTGGAATGAAGTCAAAGAGCGTTTGCGATTGGGTGAGCCGACGACGGCTCAAGCACAACCCAGCAATCTAAGCCCCAATGGGGGCAGCCCGACGTTAGGGCGAGGATCACCAACGCCCGTTTCAGGATTGCCGCAGCCCGTGACCCAGGCCGGTCTCTATGCGCAGGCACAAACTTTAAAGCCTTATTCCGAGGATGCCAAAAAGTTTGAAGACCAGCTCAGAAGCATGACCAGCCTTGGCGCAGGAGGATGGCAATAGAGGGCCCACTGGCCCTTTAGCGTCCGCTTACAACAATGGTGCAAGGACACGTAATTTAAATGGCTGATACAAACAGTACGACAACGAGTCTCAATAATCTTCTCTTGGCTTGGTTTAGCCGGAAGATTATCGCCACATTAGTCCCCAAAACCCCGCTGATCGAGTTCGCGCAAAGAGACGAAATTCCTCTGCGCACGGGCACGACGGCGACTTTTAACGGATGGAACCGCATTACGGGAGCCTCGTCTTCCTTGTCAGAAGGAACAGCGAACTCTCTGATCGCGTTATCAAGCCGCAAAGTCTCAGGCACGATTGCCGGATACGGACGCGGGGTGAAACTCACCGATCTAACCACCATGACCACGATCTTTGATGCGGTCAATGGCGCGATGGAACGGCTGGCGGACTCTGCGGCTGAAACAGTCGAGCGGATGTGCCAGATGGGAATCTTTAAGGCCGATATCAACAAGAACCAGGTATC
>Ga0193712_1000138_pt1 | contig 11857 bp, 6 predicted proteins | sample H3a1metaG_FD_143053 | JGI IMG/M metagenome (GOLD analysis project Ga0193712, IMG submission 143053) | Soil microbial communities from a riparian zone of the East river system, Colorado, United States - H3a1 | ecosystem: Environmental > Terrestrial > Soil > Riparian zone | place: USA: East River... | reverse complement strand
CTTGTCCCCGCGGACGCTAAGAGCCAGCTGAGCCTGTTCGACAGCGAAGCGAGCGGGACCGTCGAGACCGACCGCGATCGTGCGATCGCCCGGGTCATGGACGATGTCCGGGATCGCTACGGGCCGGACGCCGTCGCGCGCGCGCGTGCCCGGCGCGAAACGCCATGACCTTTCAGTCGATCAATCCCGCCACGGGCGCCGTATTGGAAACGTTCCAGCCAACCGGGCCGGGAGCCGTCGAAAGCGTGCTCGCGCGCGCCGACGCCGCGTGGCGCGACTGGCGCCGGCAACCATATGCGGCGCGCGCCGCTCCGTTGCGCGAAGCGGGCCGGCTGCTGCGCGATCGCAAGGCCCGCTACGCGCGCACGATGGCGCTCGAAATGGGAAAGCCGCTGCCACAAGGCGAGGCGGAGGCGGAGAAGTGCGCGGTCGCGTGCGACTACTTCGCGGAACACGCCGCGGCCATGCTCGCGCTCGAGGAGCGGCGGACCGAGGCGTCACGCAGCTACGTCCGGTTCGATCCACTCGGTCCGGTTCTGGCGGTAATGCCCTGGAACTATCCCTTCTGGCAAGTCTTCCGCTTCGCCGCGCCCGCGCTCATGGCGGGCAACGTAGGAATTCTGAAGCACGCCCCGAATGTCTCACGCTGCGCTCTCGAGATCGAGGCGCTGCTCGGGGAATCCGGGTTCCCGGCGGGAGTGTTTCAGACGATTCTGGTCGAGCCCGACGTCGTCGCCCGCGTGATCGCGGACGATCGCATCCGAGCAGTGACGCTGACCGGCAGCCCTCGCGCCGGCAGCAGCGTGGCGGAACAAGCGGGGCGCCACCTCAAGAAAACCGTGCTCGAGCTGGGGGGGAGCGATCCTTTCATCGTCCTCGGGGATGCCGATGTCCCGGTGGCCGCCGCCGCGGCCGCGGAGGCGCGTCTCGTCAACAGCGGCCAGAGTTGCATTGCCGCGAAGCGATTTATCGTCGTCGAAGCGATCGCGGACCAGTTTCTCGACTGCTTTGGCGCAGAACTGGGGAAGCGAAAGGTCGGCGATCCGCTGCTCCCCGGCACTGACCTCGGGCCCCAGGCGCGGATCGACCTGCGAACGTCATTGCATAAGCAAGTGGAAGAGTCCGTGGCCCGCGGTGCTCGCCTGCTGTTCGGCGGCCGGGTGCCCGACGGGCCCGGCGCGTTCTATCCCCCCACGCTGCTCACAGCGGTCAACCCCGGGATGCCGGCGTTCGACGAGGAGACATTCGGCCCAGTGGCGGCGGTGATTCGCGCGCGGGACGAGGGCGATGCGATCCGGCTGGCGAACGCGTCCGCCTACGGGCTCGGCGCCTCCCTGTGGACTCGGGACCGCGAACGCGCCGAGCGGCTGGCCGCCGAGATCGAGGCAGGCTGCGTGTTCGTCAACGCGATCGTGAAATCCGATCCGCGCATGCCGTTCGGCGGAATCAAACGCTCGGGCTACGGTCGCGAGCTCTCGGAGTACGGTCTCCGAGAGTTCGTCAACATCAAAGCTGTCTCGATCGCGTAGGCTACATCGCGCCCAGGGCGGCTGCGGCTTTTTTCACGTCGCGTGGCTGCACCCACAGAATGGCGCCGTAGCGTCCCATGCCGGCGCACACACCCGTGATGGCAGTGACGGAGATCTTGGCGGTACTGAGCTTGGCCATGACGCCCGCCATCGCGCCGATCCGATCGTCGCCCTCGACCAGGAATGCCGTCTTCGGCTTGCTGAGTTTGATCTTGGCGCTCTTGGCGGCCGCGACGAACGCGGCAGGGTCTGTCGGTATGAAATCGATCTGGGCTTTGCGGGCGCTCGGGAAGCCGTGCACTGCCAGCAGACCCACCCCCGCCTGTTTCAAGACGGTAAGCAGCCGCGTTCCTTCACCAGGCTTGTCCGACGTTGTCGTGTAGTAGTAGTCGACCTTCCGGATCATTTCGGACATGGTGCGCGCCTCGCTCAGGGGGTGCAGGATTCTAGCGCCGGGGTACGCCCGGCGCATCCCGGTGGCAAAGGGGGAGACAATGGCTTTCACACGTGAAGACATCCGGGCGTCGGTCGAGCGCGCCGGCGACGAGCATTGGGATGCCTTGCGGCGGCACCACGAGGACGCCTATCCCGCGAGCCGTCCGACCCCCGGGGACATTTGCAAGGCTGAAGCGGCGCGCCTCACCGAGCTGGGGCTCGCCGACGCGCCGGTCTTCGAGCTGGTGGAGACCCGGGTCGAGCGGGTAGGAGCGCAGGTGCGTCTGACCCACGTCTTCCAGTACAAGCCGTCGGGCGCCCGGCTCCTGACGGAGCCGTTCACCGGATACGACTAGGGCGTCACGTCACCGGGGAAGTGTGCCGAGCGGCGCCGGCAGTTGCGACGCGCCCATCAAGTACTCGTCGATGGCGCGGGCCGCGCTGCGGCCTTCGGCAATCGCCCACACGACGAGTGACTGGCCGCGTTGCATGTCGCCGGCGGTGAACACGCCGGCCACGTTCGTCATCCAGCGGGCGTCGCGCGCGACGTTGCCGCGGTCGCTCTTCCGCACGCCGAGCTCGCTCAGGAGCGGTCCCGGCTCCGGGCCGACGAAGCCCATCGCGAGCAGGACGAGGTCTGCCTTCAGCTCGAAATCGCTCCCCGGCTGCGCCACGAAGCGCGTCTGTCCGCCCTCGCGAACCATCTCCACCTTCACGCCGTGGAGCGTCGTCACGCGCCCGCTCGCGTCGCCGCTGAAGCGATCGGTTGAGATGGCATAGAGGCGCTCGCCCCCCTCCTCGTGCGCCGTCGACACGCGGAAGACGTTCGGCCATTCCGGCCACGGGTTGTTCGGTGCGCGCGTCTGAGGCGGCTTGGGCAGCAACTCAAGCTGGTGCACGGAGCGCGCACCCTGCCGATGCGCGGTGCCGAGGCAATCGGCGCCCGTGTCGCCGCCGCCGATGATGATGACGTGCTTGCCCGCCGCGGTGATGAAATCGGCGTCGGCGATCGTGTCGCCCTCACAGCGGCGGTTCTGCAGCGTCAGGTACTCCATCGCGAAATGGATGCCCTGCAGATCGCGCCCGGGCACCTGCAGGTCCCGGGGATGGCCCGCCCCTCCCGCCAGGAGAACGGCGTCGTGATTCGCGCGCAGCCAGTCGGCCGTGACGTCGACGCCGACATGTACGCCCGGGCGAAACACGACTCCCTCGGCCTCGAGGAGCGCGAGCCGTCGATCGACGACCCGCTTCTCCATCTTGAACTCCGGGATGCCGTAGCGGAGCAGTCCTCCGATGCGGTCGGACTTCTCGAATACCGTCACCGAATGCCCGGCGCGGTTCAGCTGATCGGCCGCGGCGAGACCCGCCGGACCCGATCCCACGATCGCCACCGTTTTCCACGAGCGGATCGTCGGCGCGACTGCCGTGACCCACCCCTCGGCGAACGCCCGGTCGATGATCGCGGCCTCGATCGACTTGATCGTCACCGGGTCGTCGTTGATCGCGAGGACGCACGACCCCTCGCACGGGGCGGGGCACAGCTTCCCGGTGAACTCCGGGAAGTTGTTCGTGGCGTGCAGGCGCTCGATCGCTGCGCGCCATCGATCGCGGTAGACGAGATCGTTCCAGTCGGGGATCAGGTTGCCGAGCGGGCAGCCCTGATGACAGAAGGGCACGCCGCAGTCCATGCAGCGAGCGCCCTGTGCCTCGAGGTCGGCCTGCGGATAGGGCAGGTACACCTCCTGCCAGTCCTGAACGCGCTCCTCCACCGGTCGGGTGGGATGCTTTTTGCGCCGGATTTCGATGAACCCGGTGGCCTTACCCATGGGTGGGCGCGCTCATCGGCACCGCTTCCAACCAGCCTCCCGCCTGCGCGGCGCCCGCCGACGCTGCCATGACGCCCGAATTCGGCGCGTCCTGCTCCCGCGTTGCCAACTCGGCGAGCGCGCGCTTGTAGTCGCGCGGCATCACCTTCACGAACCGCCGGTGCATCGACGCCCATTCGGCGAGCACGCGCTCGGCGTGCCGGCTGCCGGTGAGCTTCACATGCGTCCTGATCGCGACCTGGAGGAAGGCGATGTCGTCGCTCTCGATCAGCGGTTCCAGATCGACCATCTCCCGGTTGCAGCGTCGCTCGAAGCCGCCATCGGCATCGAGCACGTAGGCGATACCGCCGCTCATGCCGGCGGCGAAGTTGCGCCCGGTCTGTCCCAGGACGACCACGCGACCCCCCGTCATGTACTCGCAGCCGTGATCGCCGACGCCCTCGACGACCACGGTCGCGCCGCTGTTGCGCACGCAGAACCGCTCGCCGGCCACGCCGCGGACGTAGCCCTCGCCGCTCGTAGCGCCGTAGAACGCGACGTTGCCAACGATGATGTTCTCCTCCGCCTTGAACGTCGAGCGCGAGGGCGGATACACGACGAGCTTCCCGCCCGACAGCCCCTTGCCAAAACCATCGTTGGCGTCACCGACAAGGGTGAGCGTCATCCCGCGCGGGATGAATGCGCCGAAGCTCTGGCCGGCCGACCCGGTGAACGTGATCCGGATCGTGTCGTCGGGGAGCCCGGCGCCGCCGTAGCGCTTCGTGAGCTCGTAGCCGAGCCTCGTGCCGACGGTGCGGTCGGCGTTGCGAATGCGGGCATTCAGCTCGACGGGTGTGCCGTGCTCAAGCGCGGGGGCGGCCGCGCGAATCAGTTCGTGATCGAGCGCGACGTCGAGACCATGATCCTGCTCACGTACCTTGCGGCGCGCCACCGACGCCGGCACGTCCGGCTGGTGCAGGAGCGGCGCAAGCACGAGCCCCTTGGCCTTCCAGTGGTCCGCTGCCCGTTCGGTGTCGAGACAGTCGGCCCTGCCGATCATCTCGTCGATGGTGCGGAACCCGAGCTGGGCCATAAGCTCGCGCACTTCTTGGGCGATGAAGCGGAAGAAGTTCTCGACGAACTCGGGTTTCCCGGTGAACTTCCGCCGCAGCTCGGGATCTTGCGTCGCGATGCCCACCGGGCAGGTGTTCAGGTGGCACACGCGCATCATGACGCAGCCCATGACCACCAGCGGCGCCGTGGCGAACCCGTACTCCTCGGCGCCGAGGAGCGCGCCAATCACCACGTCTCGACCGGTCTTCATCTGGCCGTCGACCTGCACGGTGATCCGATCCCGCAGATTGTTGAGCACGAGCACCTGCTGCGTCTCAGCCAGGCCGAGCTCCCACGGGACGCCGGCGTGCTTCAAGCTCGTGAGCGGCGACGCCCCCGTGCCGCCGTCGTGGCCGGAGATGAGCACCACGTCCGCGTGCGCCTTGGCCACACCCGCCGCCACGGTGCCGACGCCTCCTTCCGCCACGAGCTTCACGGACACCCGCGCGGCGGGGTTCGAGTTCTTCAGGTCGAAGATCAGCTGCGCGAGGTCCTCGATCGAGTAGATGTCGTGGTGCGGCGGCGGCGAAATGAGGCCCACGCCGGCCGTGCAGTGGCGTGTCTTCGCGATCCACGGATACACCTTGTAACCGGGCAGCTGCCCGCCTTCGCCGGGCTTGGCTCCCTGCGCCATCTTGATCTGCAAGTCGTCGGCGTTGACGAGGTACTCGCTCGTGACGCCGAAACGCCCCGATGCCACCTGCTTGATCGCACTGCGCTTGGAATCGCCGTTGGCCAGCGGCACGAACCGCTCGGCGTCCTCGCCGCCCTCGCCGGTGTTCGACTTGCCGCCCAGGCGGTTCATCGCGATGGCGAGCGTCTCGTGTGCCTCGGCGCTGATCGACCCGTACGACATCGCACCGGTCGCGAAACGCTTGACGATCGCCTCGACCGGCTCGACCTCGTCGATCGGGACGGCCGGCCCGGCCGGCTTCAGCCGGAACAGCCCCCGCAACGTGGCCCGATGCTCGGTCTGCACGTTCACGGCCTGCGTGTACTGCTTGAAGATGTCGTACTGCCCGGTGCGGGTCGCGTGCTGCAGCTTGAACACCGTCTCGGGGTTGAAGAGGTGATACTCCCCGTCCCGGCGCCACTGGTACTCGCCGCCCGGCTCGAGTTCCGCCGGCCCAGTCGGCTGACGGCCGAACGCCCGCTCGTGCCGGCGTCGCGCCTCCTCGGCAATGACGTCGATCTTCACGCCGCCCACGCGTGACGTCGTGTGCGTGAAGTACTGGTCGATCAACCCCTGGTGGAGCCCGATCGCTTCGAAGATCTGCGCACCGCAATAGCCCTGCAGCGTCGAGATCCCCATCTTCGACATCACCTTGAGCACGCCCTTGTTGAGCGCCTTGATGTAGTGCTGAACCGCCTTCTCGCGGTCGATGCCCGGCAGCATGCCCTGCCGGATCATGTCGTCGATCGTCTCGAACGCGACGTACGGGTTGACCGCGCCGGCGCCGTAGCCGAGCAGAAGCGAGACATGGTGCACCTCGCGCGCGTCGCCCGACTCGATGACGAGCCCGCACTTCGTTCGCGTTCCCTCGCGCACGAGGTGGTGATGTACGCCGGCCGTCGCCAGCAGGCTCGGGATGGGCGCCATGCGCGGACCGACGCCACGGTCGGACAGGATGAGAATGTCGAACCCGGCCGCGACCGCCTCGCTCGCCCGGCGGCAGAGCTCCGTCATCGCCTGCTCGAGGCCAGGGCCGTCGCTCGCCGGGTCGAATAGCATCGAGAGCGTCGTCGAGCGAAACGGCACGTGCGACGGCAGATGCCGCAGCTTCGCAACGTGCTCGTTGTGGATGATCGGGTACTTGATGTGGATCTGCCGGCACGATTCGGGCTCGGCCTTGAACAGATTCCGCTCCGGTCCGATCGTCGACCCCATCGACGTCACCAGCTCTTCACGGATCGCGTCGAGCGGTGGGTTGGTCACCTGCGCGAAGCTCTGCGTGAAGTAGTCGTACAGCAGACGTGGCTTGTCGGACAGCACCGCCAGTGCCGTGTCGGTTCCCATCGAGCCGACCGCCTCCTCGCCGGTCATCGCCGTCGGCGCGATGAGCAGGCGCAGGTCTTCCTGCGTGTACCCGAAGGACTGCTGCCGGCTGAGCACGGTCGCGTGCTCACGACCTCCCGCCCGCGCGGGCGGGAGGTCGTCGATGTCGACGAGGTGAGCCTTCAGCCACTCGCCGTACGGATGCTCGGCCGCAAGCGCGGCCTTGATCTCCTCGTCATCGACGATGCGTCCCCGAGACGTGTCGACGAGGAAGATCTTGCCCGGGCTGAGCCGCCCCTTGACCAGGATCTCCTCGGCCGGCACGTCGAGCACGCCGGCCTCCGACGCCATGATCACGAGATCGTTCTTCGTCACGTAGTAACGCGACGGACGGAGCCCGTTCCGGTCGAGCACCGCGCCAATGACCGTGCCGTCGCTGAACGCAATCGACGCTGGCCCGTCCCACGGCTCCATGAGCGACGAGTGGTACTCGTAAAAGGCGCGCCGCTCGGGGCTCATGGAGGGGTTCCCGCTCCACGGCTCGGGAATCATCATCAGGATCGCGTGCGGGAGCGACCGCCCCGCCATCACGAGCAGCTCGAGCACGTTGTCGAACGTGGCCGTGTCGCTGTTCCCCTCACGGATGATCGGCAGAATCTTCCTCAGGTCGTCGCCAAGAGCGTCGCTCTGGAGCAGGCCCTCGCGCGCCCGCATCCAGTTGATGTTGCCGCGGAGCGTGTTGATCTCGCCGTTGTGGGCGATCAGCCGATAGGGATGCGCCAGGGGCCACGACGGGAACGTGTTGGTGCTGAACCGCTGGTGGACCAGCGCGAGCGCGGACGTCACGCGCGGGTCGGCCAGGTCTGGGAACATGGGGCTCAGCTGCTTGGCCTGGAGCATGCCCTTGTAGATCAGCGTGTTCGACGACAGGCTGACGATGTAGAACGAGCGCCGCGAGAGCGCGTCCATCTCCAGCGCGTCGACGGCATGCTCGACCCGCTTGCGGATGACGTACAGCTTCCGCTCGAAGCTGGCGCGCGATCCGGCCGTGCGTAGAGACGGGCCCGCCGCGATGAAAACCTGCTCGAACACCGGCTGCGCCGCCCTGGCGCTGTCGCCGACCAGCCGGTTGTCGGTCGGAACGGCCCGCCAGCCGAGCACGTGCTGACCTTCCTCGGCGGCGATCTTCTCGAGGAGCGCCTTGACGGTGTTGCGGCTCCGCGCGTCGTGCGGCAGGAACACGAGGCCTGCGCCGTACTGGCCGAGCGGCGGCAGCTCGAACGGGACCACCGCGCGCAGGAAGCCGTCCGGGATTTGGACGAGAATGCCCGCACCGTCGCCGGTGTTCGACTCACAGCCGCATGCTCCCCGATGCTCCAGGTTGATGAGGACCTGCAGCGCCTTCACGACGATGTCGTGGGACTTCTTCCCCTTGGTGTGGACGACGAAACCGACACCGCAGGCGTCGTGCTCGTCGCCGGGGGCGTAGAGTCCCTGCGAACACACTGATCTCACCGCTCGAATTCCTCCCAGATTACCTCGCCCATGCCCGTACCCTCCGTCCGCGCGAAACAAAAAAAGACCCGCTCCGTTGGGAGCGGGCCGGGGATTCACTATGCTGACTGCGCGCTAAGCCACCCGGTCGCTCCCGCTGTGGGGATCCGGCTTCGTAATCGGCGTAACCTTCGGTTGACGCATCGGCACAGTGACGTTGAGCCCCAGCCTCAGAGTATGAATGCGTTCGTATGAATATGCATCGCGTGGGATAAATATACCCTTCGGATTCGAAACCCGTCAAGGGCGACCGGACCCGCTCCCGTGGCCTTCGCGCCGCTGGCCGGGCGCGGCTAAGTTTCCGCCTTCCACACTCCTATCGACTGGTGGTTCTCATGCGCTTCGCGGCGAGTCGCCGATTGCCGGTTTCCGGAACCCTGCTTGCCCTGTTTGCACTCCTGGCACGCCCGGTCCCGGGACAGGGGCCGGATCTGTCGGTTCACGGGATTTTCGGTACGCGTGATTTTGCGAACGATCTGACGGATCTCCAGTGGATGCGGGACGGCAGCGCATACACCATCCAGGACGATTCGGCAGGGCAGACCAACCTGTATCGAGTGGACCCGGTGTCCGGGAACCGGACGCTGCTGCTGCGCGGCGAGGACCTTGTCCCCGCCGGGGCGCGGGAAGCGATCGACGTCGAGAGCTACCAGTTCTCGAAAGACGAAACGAAGCTGCTCCTGTTTACGAACTCTGCCCGCGTCTGGCGCCTGCGGACCAAGGGAACGTTCTACGTCTGGGATTTCACGGCAAAACGACTCTTCCCCGTCAGCACCAAGCCCGGCTACCAGATGTTCGCGAAGCTCTCCCCCGACGGCCGCCAGGTCGCCTTCGTGCGGGACAACAACATCTTCGTGACCGAGCTTGCGACCGGTGTCGAGACGGCCCTGACGACCGACGGCGCCGAGAACATCATCAACGGCACTACGGATTGGGCGTACGAGGAGGAGCTGGACCTGCGCGACGCGTTCCGGTGGAGTCCGGACGGCCAGCGGATCGCGTTCTGGCGGTTCGACCAGACGGCGGTGCGCCCGTTCTATCTCATAAACGCGGACTCGCTCTACCCGGTACTCGTGCCGGTGCGATATCCCAAGGCGGGCACCCCCAACTCGCAGGTGCGGATCGGCGTGGCGGAGCTCGCCACGCGTCGCACGGCGTGGATCGACCTGGGCGCCGAGACCGACATTTATGTGGCGGCGATGGACTTCGCCGATTCGCCCACCGAGATCTGGCTCACCCGGCTCAACCGGCACCAGAACCGCATGGACCTGCTGCTGGCCGACGGCCGCACCGGCGCCTCGCACGTCATCATGACGGACAGCGACTCCGCGTGGGTGGAGTACGAGCACCGGCCCATGTGGTTCGACAGCGGCAAGCAGTTCCTGTTCGAAAGCGAGCGCGATGGCTTCGAACACCTGTACCTCTACACACGGGCGGGGGCGCTGGTACGGCGCCTGACGCCCGGCGACTGGGACGTCGTAACCACACACGGCGTCGATGAGAAGGCGCGCGCCGTGTATCTCACCGCCGCGATCGACGGCCCCCTCACCCGGTCGGTCGTGCGCGTCGGGCTCGACGGCAAAGGGCTGACGCGCATCTCCACCGAGCCGGGGACCCACAACGCGGACTTCGACCTCGGCTTCCATTGGTACGTGGACACCTACTCGCGCGCGGGCGTGCCGCCGGTGCAGGTGCTGCGGCGCGCGGACGGCAGCGCGGTGCGGACGATCGCGGATAACCACGTCCTTGCCGGGAGGATCGCCGGGCTGGGGCTGGCGCCACCGGAGTTCTTGAAAGTGCGGGTCGCCGACGGGACCGTGCTGAACGCGTTCGTGATCAAACCGCGGGATTTCGATCCATCGAAGCGCTACCCGTTGCTCATGTGGGCATATGGCGGGCCGGGCTCGCAGACCGTTCTGGACGCGTGGGGCGGGGCGTATTACCTGTGGTTCCAAAAGCTGGCGCGCGACGGCTACCTGGTTGCGAGTGTGGACAACCGGGGGACAGGGTCGCGCGGCGCGCGCTTCAAACGCACGGGGTACCTGCACCTCGGCCGCAACGAGTCGGCCGATCAGATCGCTGCCGCCCGCTACTTTGGCGGGCTGCCGTACGTTGACGGGACGCGCATCGGACTGTGGGGCTGGAGCTACGGCGGGTACGTGGCCTCTCGCACAATGTTCGTTGCAAACGGTGTGTTCAAAGCCGCGATGGCGGTCGCCCCGGTGGCCGACTGGCGTTTCTACGACACGATCTACACCGAGCGCTACATGCTCACGCCGGCGGAGAATCCCGACGGGTACGACGAGGGCTCATCCATGGCCTACGCCGACAGCCTGAAGGGCCGGTTTCTCCTGGTGCACGGCACGGGTGACGACAACGTGCACTTCCAGAACACTATTCGCATGGTGCAGCGCCTGGAGCGCGCCAACAAGCAGTTCGACATGCGCATCTATCCGAACAAGACGCATTCGATCTCCGGTGGCAACACCAGTGAGAACGTGTTCGGGCTGCTGACGGACTGGCTCCAGAGGAACCTGTAGCCGGAGGCTCTCCTTCCGTTCCATGAGTGCGCCAGCTGCCGTGCGCGACCCCGCGCGCCTCGCGCGTCGCGGCTTGGTCGTGCTCACCATCATCAACCTGCTCAACTATCTGGACCGCTACGTTCCCGCGGCCCTGAGCGAAAGCCTCAGATCCTCGACCCTCCGGATCAGCGACACGCAGTTCGGGTTGCTCACGAGCGGGTTCATCGTCGTGTACATGTTTGCGGCCCCCGTGTTCGGAGCCTTTGGCGACTCGCGATCGCGGCCGCGGCTGATCGCGCTGGGCGTCTTCATCTGGAGTGTCGCGACGGCGCTCGGGGGTCTGGCCTGGAGCTTCGCGAGCCTGCTGGTGGCGCGCGCCGCCGTGGGCATTGGCGAGGCCGCCTACGGCACGATCGCGCCCGGCCTCATCTCGGACTATTTCCCCCGGTCGCATCGTGGCCGGGTGTTCTCGGTGTTTTTCGCGGCGATCCCGATCGGATCGGCACTGAGCTACGTGGTGAGTGGCCAGATCGACGTGCATTTCGGCTGGCGGGCCGCCTTTTTCGCGGCCGGGATCCCCGGTATGCTGATGGCCGCGTTGGCGCTCCGGCTGTACGACCCGCCGCGCGGCGTGCACGATCCCAAACCGCTCGCGGACGCGATCGGGTCGGCGGCGCGGGCCAGCGTCGGCGCGGCGTACGGGGTGCTGCGGCGCAACCGGCCGTATCTCCTCACGGTGCTCGGCTACGCCGCGTACACGTTCGCGCTGGGCGGCATGGCGGCATTCATGCCCAAGTTCCTGATGCGCGTGCGGGGCATCCCTGAGGGGGCGGCTACGACGTGGTTCGGACTGATCCTCGTGGGCACCGGGTTCGTGGGGACCTTCGTGGGCGGCTGGGTGGG
>Ga0193712_1000137_pt1 | contig 11864 bp, 11 predicted proteins | sample H3a1metaG_FD_143053 | JGI IMG/M metagenome (GOLD analysis project Ga0193712, IMG submission 143053) | Soil microbial communities from a riparian zone of the East river system, Colorado, United States - H3a1 | ecosystem: Environmental > Terrestrial > Soil > Riparian zone | place: USA: East River... | reverse complement strand
CGCTTGAACCGGGCGAGCCGCTCCGCGTCTTGCGCCACGGACGCCGGCAGCACCTTGATCGCAACGTCACGGCCGAGCTTGGTGTCCTTTGCCAGGTACACCTCTCCCATCCCGCCCTCGCCGAGTTTGGCGGCGATCTCGTAGGGGCCCAGCCGTGTTCCGGGGGACAACGCCAAGCGAGCCTTCCCTCTCCCTAGAAGTGCGCGGGAGATTCTAAAGGCTAAAGCGCTCTGGCGAAGGGTCTACTTGCTTCTTAATGACACGGCTGCGTCACCCACTCCGTCCGGCAGCTCACGGACGAGGCGGTCAGCGGCTCCGCTTTCCGCGGCAACTCGAAATGCCCCGCATCGCGATAGACTCCGGACATGTCGCTTGCCGCCGGGACGAAGCTCGGTCCCTACGAGATCCTCGCTCCCATCGGCGCCGGCGGCATGGGCGAGGTCTATCGCGCGCGCGATACGCGGCTGGGCCGCGACGTCGCGATCAAGGTCCTGCCCGCGCACCTCGCGTTGGACCCGGCGGCGTTGGCTCGATTCGAGCGCGAAGCCCAAGCGGTTGCCGCGCTCTCGCACCCAAACATTCTCGCCATCCACGATTTCGGGGTGAGCACGGGGACAGGCACCACGGTGCCTGTCCCCAACATTGCCTACGCGGTCACCGAGCTTCTCGAGGGCGAGACGCTGCGGGCGAAGCTGTCCGGATCGGCGCTGCCGGCGCGGAAGGCGGTCGAGTACGCGCTGCAGATCGTCCATGGGATCGCCGCGGCGCATCGGAAGGGCGTCATTCATCGCGATCTGAAGCCGGAGAACATCTTCGTCACGTCGGACGGCCGCGTGAAGATCCTCGATTTCGGCCTGGCGAAAGCGACGGGTTCCGGCGGCGGCGAGTCGGAGCCGACCCAAGTGGCGACCGGCACCTCGCCCGGAACCGTCATGGGGACCGTCGGCTACATGTCCCCGGAACAGGTGCGCGGACTCCCTGCCGACCATCGGACGGACATCTTTTCCTTCGGCGTCGTGCTCTACGAGATGCTCGCGGGATTGCGGCCGTTCCGCGGCGATTCCAACGTCGAGACGATGAACGCGATCCTCAAGGAAGACCCGCCGGAGTTCGCCTCGGCGGGCGCGAACGTTCCCGCGTCGCTCGATCGCATCGTCCGCCGCTGCATGGAGAAAAACCCGGACGAGCGGTTCCACTCGGCGCACGATCTCGGCCTTTCGCTCGAGACGCTGACGACCTCATCGGCGTCCGGTGCGAGCGCGGCTTCGATGGGAATCGCCGCGCTTCCGCCCGCGCGGCGGCGCGCCGCGCCCTGGCTTGCGGCCGTGGGCGGTCTCGCCGTCGTGGCAGCGGCGTTTCTTGCCGGCCATCGATTCGCCCGGCCCGCCCCTTCCGAGGCGCCCAACTATCACCGGCTGACGTTCCGGCGCGGCCCGATCAACTCGGCCCGCTTCGCGCCGGATGGGAAGACGATCGTTTACGGCGCGACGTGGGCCGGCGAACCGCTTCGGCTGTACTCAACGCGCGAGGAGAGCCCCGACTCGTTGACGCTGGCCGTCGCCGACGCCGACGTCGCTTCGATCTCCTCGTCGGGCGAGCTCGCCGTCATCATGAACGCAAGAAACTTGGCCGGTTACGCGAGGATTGGAACGCTGGCGCGTGCTTCGTTGTCCGGCGGCGCGGCGCGTGCGGTGCTCGAGGACGTCCAGGGCGCCGACTGGTTGCCGGACGGCTCCGGTTTCGCCGCGGCGCGCTGGGTGGACGGCCGTTACCGTCTCGAGTTCCCGGTGGGAAAATCGGTCTACGAGACGGGCGGGTACATCAGCGACGTGCGCGTCTCTCCCGACGGCCAGCTCGTCGCCTTCGCCGATCACCCGATTCTTGGCGACGATCGCGGAGGGATCGCCGTCGTCGATCGCGCGGGAAAGATGAGGACCCTCGCGTCGGGCTACTCGTCCACGCAAGGGGTTTCGTGGTCGAACGACGGGCGTGAGATCTGGTTCACCGCCGCGGACAAGGGAAACGCCCGGGCGCTCTTTGCGGTCACGCCCGCGGGAGCGCTCCGCACCGTGTCCCGGACATCGGGCAGCCTGCACTTGGGGGACCTGGGCGCCGATGGCAGCGTGCTTCTCTGGAGCGAGGACGCGCGGTTCGGGCTGATCGGCCGCGGTCGTAGCGACACGAAAGACCGCGACCTCACCTGGCTCGACTGGTCCACCGTCCCGAAGCTCGCCGAAGACGGGACGTCGTTCGTCTTTACCGAGGAAGGTGACGGCGGTGGAACCGAGTACTCGGTCTACCTGCGCGGCATCGACGGTTCGCCGGCGGTGCGACTCGGTACCGGACTTGCGTCGGCGCTCTCGCCCGACGGCAAGTGGGTTTTGACCATCCGGCTCAATCCCGCGCCGTCGCAGTTCGTCTTACTGCCGACGGGCGCCGGCGAGCCCAAGGTGGTGACGAACGATGCGCTGACTCACGGTTTCGGCTGGTTCGTGTCCGGCGGAACGCACATCATCTTTTCCGCTTTCGAGCCCGGTCACCGCCCGCGCATGTACCGTCAGGCCCTGGCCGGCGGACCAGCCGAGCCCGTCACCCCCGAAGGGGCGACGGGACCGCCGTCAGCGGACGGAAAGCTCGTGGCGGCAACCGGCGGCACGTTCTATCCCACGAACGGCGGCGCGCCGCGACCCATCCCCGGCTTTGAGGCGGCCGACGTCGTCGAGCGATTCGCTTCGGAGCCCGGGACGCTCATCGTGCGGCAACCGCTTCCGTCAGGCGATCAACAGATCTTCCGTCTCGATTCAACGGGCAAGCGAACCTTGATGTACCAAATCGCGCGTCCACCGGGTTCGACGATGGGACGCTGGTTCACCACCACGCCGGACGGTTCGGCCTATGTCGTGACCTACTCGGTGTCGCAGTCCGATCTGTTTCGAGTGACCGGCCTGAAGTAGTCGACACATCACGCCGATCGAGGAAGGAGCATTCCCTTTTTTTCTTCAACGCTCCTCAGATACCGCGTTGTGCGAAAAAAGGGGAATGCCCCTTCCTCCAGCAAGCGGGATGGCCCGGGCTACTGCGCGGGCTGTCGACCCATGACCGACCTGACCACAAGGTAGACGCCGAACAGGATCAGGGCGGCCGGCCACCAAACGCGGACCCACTCGAGCGACATGCCGAAGACGGTGTTGGACAACAGAACGCCGCCGACGGCGATGATTGCGAGACCTCCGGAGATCGAGCCGCGAAGGCCCGGCGTCTTGAAATCTTCGGGCAGCTCGATGCCGGTGCGGCCGGCCAGCACTTCGTTGAAGAGCATCGCGCGGCGGCCGGCGTCGACGATGTTGTACAGCCAGAAGAACGCGAGGAATAGACCGGCCAACGGCGCGAGAGGCCCGAGATCCGCGTCTAGAAGCGCGATCAGCGTGCTGACGACGATCGCGTGGATGAATCCTCGCTGATAGTAGCCGACGTAGACCTGCCCCAGGCCCGGCATGGCGGAGAGCACCAGAGCCAGGAGCGGCGACTTGCGGCGTGGATCCCCGCTCACGCTCAGGACGGGGTGTGCGGCGTACATGGTGGTCGCGGCGGGTTGGGTCTCGGTCATGGTGTCTCCTTCTCCAACAAAGACGTGGCGCGATCCAAAAGGATCCCCGCCTCGGAACAAATCTGCTTGACCGTTCCGCGGTCAAGCGTGGCACCGGCAAGGCACAACACGACGACTCCGACGTAGGCCGCCTCGGAGGCAAACCGCGGACGCATCACCCACTCCCGCCAGGTGGCGGCCCAGCGAACTCGCGCCGCCGCGCCCGACGTCGCCCGGAGAACGGATCGCCGGAATCCGGACGGCGGTTGAACGGCCCGGGGAGCGAGCATCGGCCCCATCGGCTCGACCAAGTCCAGGCAGTTAGCACACGACACCGCGTGATGGACGCAGCGGGCGTGGTCCCCTTCGGCGATCGTTCCGTCGAGCAGCGCTTCCAGCCTGTCTTCGAATTCACGGCAGTTCATGGGGCGGCCCCTTCCGCGGCTCCGGCTTCGAGCGTTCGAACCGCCTTGGCCAGCTCGGCCCGCGCGCGATTGGATCTCGACTTCACCGTGCCCAACGGCAGGCGGAGCCGGGTCGCGATATCCGTGAGCGTGAGCTGCTCGATGTCCTTCAGCAGCACGATCTGGCGATTGTGAGCCGTGAGCGTGGCGAGGGCGCGGTGGAGCAAACCGCGACGCGCGCTTTCCAGCATCGTGTCCTCGGGCGACGCCTCCGTCGCGACCGGCTCGGAGGCCAACCGCTGAGCGCCGGACAGCTCGTGGACCCGCGCATGGCGGCTCCTGATCCGATCGATACAGCAGTTTCGCGCGAGCCGCAGCATCCACGGCAGGTACGTCCTGGCGTCCCGGACGCCGCCCAAGTGCTGGTACATCTTCACGAAGATCTCTTGGGCCACGTCTTTCGCTTCCTCGCGATCCCTCATGTAGTGGAGCGCGAACCCGTAGATCCGCGCTTCGAATCGGCGCACCAACGCCTCCCAGGCGAGAGCGTCCCCCTGGCGGCACCGGCAAATCAGGGTGTCGAGGTCGTCCACCGCCTGGTATAGACGGGCGCGACCGGGCGAAGGTTCGGCGATTTCGTCCGTCACACCGTCGTTTTTTTCTTGACCCTGGACCCAGGTACGGGGTTGAGAATGGCGGCGCCATGAAAATCGGGGAAGTCGCGGCGCAAGCGGGGGTCAACGTCGAGACCCTGCGCTATTACGAGCGCCGGGGATTGCTCTTGGCCCCCGGACGACAGGATTCGGGATACCGCGACTACGCGGACGACGCCGTGCGCACCGTTCGATTCATCAAGCGGGCGCAGGATCTCGGATTCACGCTCGCCGACATCGCGGTGCTGCTGAGCCTCGCGGCCGGAGGCCCCGGAACCTGCCGGGAGGTTCGCGCGCTGGCGATCGCCAAAATCGAAAACCTGAATGCCAAGATCCAGACGCTGGGGGCGATGAAGCACTCCCTCCTCACGCTCATCGAAAGCTGCGACCGGGCCGATGCGGAGCGCGAGTGCCCGCTTTTGGAGTCGATCGGGGCCATCGAATGACCATCGCGATCCTCTATCACTCCGGCTGCCCCCACGCGCGCCCCGCGATCGAGCTCGTGCACCGGTGCGCGACCCGCCTCGGGATGGAGATCGCCATCGTCGAGCGCGAGGGGGACCACGCTTCGCCGACGGTGCTCGTCGACGGCCGCGACGTGATGGGCCACACGCCGCGCCCGGGCCGTTCGTGCCGGCTCGACGTTCCGACCGAGACCCGCGTCCTCGCCGCCCTCCGTAACGCAGGCGGGTACACGGCGTGATCAAGTCGTCGCTCAAGTCGGCCCTCGTTCCGGTCGCCGCTGCGGTCGTGATGGGGCTGGCGGTCATGGCGCTGATGACGTTTGCGCCGGCGACCGTCCCGCCCGGGCAGCCGCCCCTGACCACTCTGGACGCCGGTTCGCTTCCCGCGGTCAAAGCCGCGTTCGATGCGCCCGGCAGCTGGATCCGCATTCTGGTCCTGCTCTCGCCGACATGACGGGTTTGCGTGCGGGGGGCCTCCGCGCTGGACCAGTTGCTCGCCGAGTACCCTCAAGCGCCGATCCGGGTCTTTTTGGTCTGGGAGCCCGCGTTGAAGACCGACGTCGCGAGCTCGCTGTCCGACGTCTTGACGCTGCTCGATGATCCACGGGTGACGCAATACTGGGACCCGGGTCGCGTCGTCTCCAACGATCTCGTGCGCTCCGTCAACGAAGATCCCGCGCGCTACGGCCGCCGGGACCCGTTGCCGCCGGACTTCATCGCGTGGGACGTGGTCGCCGTTTTCGGCCAGTCCGCGCGCTGGGCACGCGACCTGCCCGTCCCGGCCTACTACGGCGGTCCGGTCGTGAACGTCATCAACAACACGAGGAAGGCGCTCGCGGAGGAACTGGCCGCCGAGCCGGAAGCTGCGCGGTCGGCTGGCAACTAGCGAGGCGATTTGCCAGACGAGCTGGGCCGTCGTACCTTCACGCCCATGCTGCCGCGTCTGGCTCGCGTACTTCTCGTCGGCTTCTGCCTGTTGGCGGTGGCCCAGCAGACGAACCTGGGCTCGCTGGTCTTCGGCGACGAATGCCGGGACAACTGCCCGGGCGATGACGCGTCGCATCGCTGCCCCTTGAACTGCACCAGCTGTGTTGCGTCGGTCACGGAACACCCGTGAGCTTGACGGTGGCGGCGCCCGCCATCCTTCGTCCGGTGGTTGATTGCGTCTCATCCGACGCGCCGCGGAAGCGCCACGACCCGCGGCCCGACACGATCTTCCACGTCCCCAAGCCGATCCTCCTCTAACACGCGATTTGGCTCCAGTCGGGCTCGCGCGGCGTGATCGCCGTGCGCAGACCGCGTACGCCGTGTTGTCCCGGAGGTTCGTGCCATGCGAAAGATGGTTGTCCTGCTTGCGATCGGTCTCAGTTTGCGCGCCGCGGCGGAGACGCCGGGCGCGTTGACGTTCGACGACATCGTCGCGCGCGCCGCGCCCGACCCGGCGCGCCTGTCCCGCGCTACCGAGCTTGCCGGGTGGGAGCGCGAGCTGGCGGCGACGAGTCGCTTCGCGCGCGAAGGGCCCACGCTCGAAGGCGAGCTGGGATCACGGCGGCTCGAAGACAGTGTGCTCAAGGTCCAATCCGCCGCGCGCATCGAGGTGCCGATCCTTTCCGGTGGCCGCACGCGGGCCACAGCCGATGACCGGCTGCGCACGTTTTCTCCCGAGATCTCGGCCGCCGATGCGGTCGAATCCCGTCTTCGCTTGCGCACGGCGTACCTCGATGCGTGGCTCGCGCAAGAGCGGCTCGGCGTCATCGACGCCCAACGCGCGGCTATCGAGCAGCTTGCGGCGTCGGTCGAACGGCGCGTCGCCGAGGGAGCCGAGGCCCCTTACGAGTCCGCCCTGGTGCAAGGCGAACTGCTCCGATCCCGCGCGGGATCCGACGCCGCGCGCGAAGCGAGGGGAGCGGCCTGGTCGGCGCTCCGCGCTCTGGCCGAGCTGCCGCCGGAGCCGCAGAGACTCGCGTCGCCGGGCATTCCGGAGCTTTCCGTCGGGGAGAACACCGGATCCCTGTTCGAGGCGGGAGTCCTGCGCCGCGCCGTGACGTCTCGCGCCGCGCTGGAATCCGCGTTCGTGGCCTTCGCGCATGCGCAGCGGCAGTCGCGGTGGTCGGCCGCGGCGGCGCTGGGCCAAGAGGCGGACGAGTCGTTCGCGACCGTCGGAGCCGCGTATCGTTTCCCCTTCCGCGGCGAAAGCGCGGCCTTCTCGCGTGAACGCGCTGCGGCGACCGCTTCGATCGAGCGAGCGGCCGACGTTGCGGGCGCCCGGCTTGCGACACGGTTTGCAACGGTGACCGAACGGGTGAAGGGATTCGGTCCGGTCACCCCGCCCGATGCGTTCGACGACGCGCTCCGTGCCGTTGCGCTTCGCGTCGAGCTCGGCAAGGAGCGGGCTTCACTCGCGCTCCCCGTCCGGCGCCAGCTCTTGGAGGCCCGGGATTTCGCGCTGCAGCGCATTCGCGACGGTCATGCCTTGATCGCCGAGCTCGACGCCTTGATCGCCGGAGACACCCCATGAAATCAACCGCTCTTCTCGCATGCGCCGTCGTCGCGTCGATGGCGGCCTTTGGCTCCGACGCGCCCGAGCTCTCTCTTGCGGGACTCCGGGGCATTCGCTGGATGCAAGCGCCTCCCCCGCGCGCTGAAGGAGCATGGTATCCGGGCGAAGCGATCGGCGACGAGTCGGCGCAAACCGTCTTGACCTCTCCCGTGAGCGGACGTGCCGCGTCGGCGCCCTTGTCAATCGGCCACCCCGTCTCGCGCGGCACCGTTTTGCTCGACGTCCAAAGCCCCGAGCAGGCCGAGCTGATCTCCCGCTGGCTCGTCGCCAAAGCCGACCTCGCGCGTGCCGAGGCGGCCCTTGCGCGCGAGGAGAAACTGGCGTCGGCCGGCGCGACCTCGCAGCGGGAGGTTGAAGACGCCCGCCGGGAGGCCGAGGCCGCCCGTGCCGCGAGCGAGTCGGCGCGCTTGGGACTCGCCGCACGCGGATTGAAGGAGTCGGACCGCTCGGGGCGGTTCGCGATCCGCGCCCCCGCCGACGGTACGGTGGTCCGTTGGAGCATCCGGCAAGGACAAGGGATCGCGGCGGGAGAAGAGCTCGGACTCTTCCAAGTCGCGTCGGCCCGGCTCGTTCGGCTGGACCTTTCGATTCCGGGACCGCATTGGGGCCTCGGCGACGTCACCGAGGCGCGTACGTCCGACGGCCGCCGTTGGAAGGCGCGGGTCGTGGGCGTGCCGGTGCTGCTGGCCGAAGACACGCGCCGCCTGAGCTACAGGCTGGAGCTGACGGAAGGCGTGCTGCCGCTTCCCGGCCAGCCCGTCGAGGTGCGCGTTCCGTTCGCGGTCGCCGTCATTCTCCCTCAGGCCGCCGTCCAGCAGGTCGAAGGGACCTGGGGTGTGTTCGTGCGCGCCGGGGAACACGCCGTGTTCCACCCCGTTCGGCGCGGCATCGAGCTCGGCTCCGACGTCGTGATCGAAAACGGGGTGACGCCCGGAGACGTCATCGCCGCCGACGGCGCCTACCTCCTCAAGTCGCTCTGGCTGAAGGCGCGCTCGGGAGGCGACGAGCATGAGCACTGAGCGAGGGCCGTCCCGTCTGGACGCCTGGTTCGCGTGGCTGCTGCCGCGACGGGCGTGGGTGCTCGCGGTCGCCGTGGTCTGGCTCATCGCGGGAACCGCGTCGTTCGTCACGCTGCGTCGCGATCTCTTCCCGGATCTGACTCTGCCGAGCATGAACGTGGTCATCCAGAGCCTCGGGCGGGCGGCGACCGACCTCGAGCTTTCGGTCGCGCAACCGATCGAGCAGGCCTTGGGCGGCCTTCCCGGCGTGACGCGCGTCGTGTCGACCGTCCAGGCCGAAGTCGTCCAGGTCGTCGTGACGTTCGCGACCGACGTCGATCCTTGGCGCGCCCGCCAGCTGGTATCCGAGCGCCTGGCGGCGGTGACGAACGCGTTCCCTTCGGGAACCGGCACACCGCTCCTCACGAGTGCGGCCGGCCGCCTCCAGGAGATTCAGGAGATCGTTCTCGAAGGGCCCGCGGTCGATCCGATGCGCCTGCGCGACTACGCCGAAAAGGTGCTCGTGCCGCGGCTGCAGGCCGTGGCGGGAATCGCCCGCATCGAGCGGCTCGGAGGAGAAGAGCGGCAGCTCCAAGTGACGCTGAACCCGGAGCGGATGCGCCTGCTGGGTGCGAGCCTAAAGGACGTGGCCGGCGCGCTCGAAGGCAGCGAGCGCGACGCGTCGGTGGGCGTCATGGAGATCCAGGACAAAGGCTGGTTCATGACGGTCGGCACGCTGGCCGCCTCGCCCGAGCAGGTGCGCAAGCTCCCGGTGCGCACGGAGCACGGCGTCGTCACGCTGGCCGACGTGGCCGACGTACGCGAGGGCCCGGCATTCCGGCGCGGGATCGCGCGGCATCAGGGTCACGAAGACGTCAGCCTGCGGGTCGTGAAGCAGCCGGCGGCCGACACCCTCGCGGTGGCAACCGGCGTCCGGGTCGTGCTCGACGAGCTTCGACGGGCGCTCCCGGACGGGATGACGCTCGACCTCATGTACGACCAGGGCGAGCTGGTCGCGCACGCGCTGAACGGCGTGACGCTCGCGCTTCTGATCGGAGCGGTCTTCGTCGCGTTGGTCCTTCTGGCCTTGTTGGGCCAAGTTCGCGCGGCCCTCGTCGTGATCCTGACCCTTCCTCTGGCGATTCTGGGTGCGGCGATTCCGCTGCGCGTTTTCGGGATGGGTCTGAACGCCATGACGCTCGGAGGGCTCGCGCTCGCGGTCGGCCTCCTCGTCGACGCCTCGGTCATCATGGTCGAAAACCTCGTCCATCGGCTTTCCCAGACGGACGGAACCGGGGAAGACCGCCGTGTCGTGCTGACCCGGGCCGCCGCGGAGGTCGGGGTTCCGATCGTCGCGGCGGTGCTCACGATCCTCGCGGTCTTCATCCCGCTGCTTGCGATCGGCGGAATCGCCGGGCGCCTGTACGCCCCGTTGGCGGTCGCCGTCGCCTCGGCGATGACGATCTCGCTGATCGTCAGCTTCACGGTTGTTCCCGTTCTCCTGGATCGCCTCCTGCCTCCGGGAACAACACTTGGCGAGCCTCGGATCGTCCGTGCGATCAAGCGACTCTATGCACCCGTGCTCGCCTGGCACATGCGACACGGCCGGCTCGTGGCGGCGACCGTGGTCGCGATCAGCATCGCAAGCTTTTGTCTTGCCGCGCACCTCGGGACGAACTTCCTTCCGTCGTTGGACGAAGGCGCGCTGATGATCAATTCGCGACTGCCGGCCGAAACCAGCCTTGAAGCGGTGGACGACGCAAATCGCTGGCTCGAGGACGAGCTTTCCGAAGTCGCCGGGATCCGCGCCGTCTACCGGCGGACGGGCCGAAGCGAGCTCACCGAAGACCCCATGCCGCATACGATGAGCGACGTGCTCGCGATTCTGGATCGCGGCGCCGACACGCGGCGGGTGACGGAGGAGGTCGAAGAGCGCATCGAGCACTTGCCGTTTTCGGTGGAGCTGACGACGCCGATGCAGATGCGCATCGCGGAAGGGATCGGCGGGACGCCGGCGGATCTCCAGCTCAAGCTCTTCGGCGACGATCTGGCGAAGTTGGAATCGTTGATCCCCGAGCTCACGGAGCGGATCCGGGACGTCGCCGGCGTCGCGTCGGTGGCGCCGGACGGCGGCGGGCTCTTGCCGCAGTGGCGCATGGTGCCGGACGACGACGCGCTCCGGAGGATGGGGATCGAGCGGCACGAGGTGGTCGACACGATGACGGCGGCGCTCCAGGGTCTTTCCGTCGGCAGCCGCTTCGACGGTCCGCAACGCATCGAACGGGTCGTCCGTTTTCCGAACGACGGCCGGGTCAGTCCCGCGAACCTGGAGCGGCTCCCGCTCGTCAGGGCGGATGGAACGGTGATCGAGCTGGGACAGCTCGTCCGCTTCGAGGAGGGTGCGACCCCGAGCATGATCCGTCGCGAATCGGGTCAGAGGCGCGTCGCATTGAACATTCGCACCGAAGGCGACCTCGCGGGGACGGCCCGCCGGGTTGAGGACGCGGTCGCATCGATTGCGCTCCCGAAGGGGACAGCGGTCCGATTGGCCGGCCAGATCGAACAGGCCCGGGAAACGCAGCGACGCTTGGCCGTCGCGGTCTTAGTGGCGCTCATCTTCGTGGTCGGGCTTCTTTACGCGGCGCTGCGCCGGTGGCGCGAGGTCGCGCTCGTCCTCACGACGCTCCCCTGCGCGTTCGCGGGCGGGCTGCTCGCTTTGTGGCTGTTCGACGAGACGTGGAACATCAGCTCGATCGTGGGAATGATCGGCTTGTTCGGCGTCGCGGTGCAAAACAGCCTCGTGCTGATACGCCAGGCCGAAGACCTTCGATTCGCCGGCCTGGGGTTTATCGACTCGATCCGCGAAGCCTCGTTGGGGCGCGTGCGACCCAAGCTCATGACCGCCGGCAGCGCCGTGCTCGGGCTTTCGCCGATGCTGTTTTCGATCGGGGGCAGCGAGCTGGAGCGGCCGCTTGCGATCGTGATGGTCGGTGGGCTGGTCACGTCAACGCTCTACACCCTGCTGGCGCTTCCCAGCGTGTACGTCTGGATCGGCGGGAGACCTCGCACCGAAGGCGTATAAGCGCCGTATCAAGATTGCGGTCTGAGGCGACAAGATTCCATCGCCGCGTCCCCCAGGTCCCGACGGCGTCGCTACCTTTCGGGCGATCGGGGGTTTGCTCGATGTCGGATGGATGCC
>Ga0193712_1000136_pt1 | contig 11875 bp, 8 predicted proteins | sample H3a1metaG_FD_143053 | JGI IMG/M metagenome (GOLD analysis project Ga0193712, IMG submission 143053) | Soil microbial communities from a riparian zone of the East river system, Colorado, United States - H3a1 | ecosystem: Environmental > Terrestrial > Soil > Riparian zone | place: USA: East River... | reverse complement strand
CGTGTACCAGACCAGGGCGTCCGCCGCCCGGCCCAGGACCTGATAGCGGTCCCCATCCCACCCGGTCGCGAGCTGGGTGGCCTGGCGCTCGTCACCCAGGTGTTGCTCCAGCAAGAGTCGCGTCTCGAATTCGCCGAGATCGTCCTCGAACCGCACGCTGTCCGGGGACGGACCCATGAACGCGAGTGACGTCGGCACGTCACCCTCCGCGTAGCGATCGGGGTGGAGGACCTGCTCCGTCGAGGCGGGGATCGCCGTGAGCACCGACCTGCCGGGGCGGTTCTTGCGGAACCACACGATGAAGTCGGCGCCGCCCAGATACGGGAAGATGAGGCCTTCGCGCAGCCACAACGGGGCGCGGGAGAACTGCGCCATCTGTCCCTGCAGGCGCGCCGCCACAACCCGTTGCTGCCAGAACCAGCCGACCGGGTAGGTGTCGGGGCGCTGCTCGGGCATCAGGACGGCGAGCTGCACGATGGTGGCCTGTCCCTCGAGAACGGCTTGCGCCGCCGAGCGGCGGTCGTTGTGACCTTGCTGCGTGATGATGGAGTCGAGCGAGACGTACTGGTCCTGCAGAGCGTGCACCAGCTCATGCGACACGACGACGCGCAGCTGGGACGGCTCGACGTCGGCGGGGATGTACAGGGCGTTCGAGTCGGCGTCGTAGTAGCCCGCGATCTGCTCGGTGAGCAGATCGATCATCGTGGACCGCAGCTGCATCGTGTCGGGAATCAGGCCGAAGAGATGCAGGGCCGCCTCGAGGCCCGTCAGCTCCGCCGGCGGGAGATCCTGGTCGAACTTGTGCACGACGTAATCGCGCACCTGATCGCGCGAGCGCCGCAGCACCAACGGCTCACGCTTGAAGGCCAACTGCGCGGCCTGCGCGACGGGCGGCATCATGCGCCGCACCATGTCGCGCAGGTCGGCTTCGCTCTGCACCGCCTCGGCGTGCTCGCGGCATCCGAGACCCGTCACAACGGCGCCGAGCACCGCCAGCCGAATCAGCCGGCCCATTCGATCCCCTTCCCCACCGCCGCCGCGACGACGCGGGCGACGTCCTTCCCCGACACCACGATCCCCTGTCGCTCGAGCTCCTCGTGGAGCAGGCGGTCGAGCTCGGCTCGGCGCTCCGCCAAGGTCGGCGGGCGCGGTTGCGCCACGGCGGCCGCCGGAGACGGCGGCGCCTTCGTCCCACCCATCATTTCTCTGAAGTCCGCCACGACCTGATCGAGCACGGTCCCCAGATCGGGCATCGGTGCGTCGGGCTGGCGCTCGTCGGTGAGCCCGCGCTTGATCAAGGCTTCGATCTTGCGGCGCTCGCGAATCAGGCGGTCGAGCTCGGGGGAAACCTGCGCCGTGGCCTGCGCGTGGGCGCACGCTTCGTCGAGGACGTCGATGGCCTTGTCGGGCCGCGCGCGCTCCGGGACGAATCGGTCGGTGAGGACGATCGCGGCCTTGAGGGCGTCGTCCGCGATGGCGACGGCGTGATGGCGCTCGAACCGGGGCCGCCGCGCCACCAGGACTTCCCAGGTCTGGATCGCGTCGAGCTCCTCGATCGTGACGGGTTGGAAACGGCGCTCGAGCGCGGGATCCTGGCGGATCCACTTGTCGTACTCCTCGCCCGTCGTCGCGCCGATCACCCGCACGTCGCCCCGCACGAGCGCGGGCTTCAGCATGTTGGCCGCGTCCATCGCGACCCCCATCGCCGTGCCCTGCCCGATCAGGTTGTGCAGCTCGTCCACGAACAGGATCAGGTCGGCATTGGCGGACAGCGCGCTGATGAGCCGGCGCAGCCGGTCTTCGTACTGTCCGCGGAACGCCGTGCCGGCGAGCAGGGCCACGTGATCGAGCTGGAGGATCCGAGCATCCTTGAGCGCCGTCGGGACCTCGCCCGCCGCAATGCGCTGCGCCAGCCCTTCGACGATCGCCGTCTTGCCGACGCCGGCCTTGCCCACCAGTCCGGGATTGTTCTTCCCCTGGCGCAGCAGGATGTCCACGACGCGCGCGATCTCCGCGTCGCGACAGCGCACGGGCTCGAGGTCGCCGCGGCGCGCCAACGCGGTGAGGTCGATCCCCACGCGCTCCAGCACATCGGTCGTGTCGAACAGGCCTTCGAAGGGATCGCCCATGCCGGCTCAGTGCACCTTCAGGAAGTCCGCATACCAGGAAACCATCGCATCGCCGAACACGAACGTCACGGCGGCCGCCAGGGCGAGAAAGACGCCGAAGGGAAGCTCGTACCGCCGCCATTGCTTGATGTTCATGAGCATCAGCGGCAAGTAGAACGCGCTGCCCAAGAGCGCCGCCACGAAAATCGTCAGCAACGCGTTCCGCCACCCAACGAACGCGCCGATCAGGGAGAGCATCTTCACGTCGCCCCAGCCCATCGCTTCCTGCTTGAATACCCAGCCGCCCGCCACGCGGACGATCCACAGCACGCCCCATCCGACGGCCGCCCCGAGGAGCGCCGTGACGAGCCCCGGGAATCCGCCTGCCAGCGACAGCGCGAGGCCGACCACGAGCCCGCCCAGGCTCAGCTCGTCCGGAATGATCTTGTGCCTCGCGTCGATCACCCCGATGCCCAGAAGGATGGTCCCGAACACCGCCGCGGACACGGCTCTCGCACTCGGACCGTAGACGAGGAGCGACACCACCCATAGCAACGCGACGAGCGCCTCGATGATCGGGTACTGAATGGAGATGGCCTTGTGGCACCAGCGGCACTTGCCCCGGAGCCAGAGCCAAGAGAAGACGGGGATGTTGTCGCGCCAGGCGATTCGCTGTTTGCACTGCGGGCAGGTGGACGGCGGATGCAGCAGCGATCGGCGCTTTGGATCTTCGTGCCAGAGCCGCAGGATGCACACGTTCAGGAAACTGCCGAGGCAGAGACCCACCGCGGCGGCGCCGATGATGAAGATGGTGTCAGCGCCCACGCAGCACCTCATAGAGCAGGATTCCCGCCGCGACCGCGACGTTGAGCGACTCGGCGCCGCCCGCCAGCGGGATCGCGACGCGCTGCGCGGAGACGGCGTTGAGCTGCGGCCGGATGCCGGCGCCTTCGTTCCCCACGATCACCGCGATGAGCTCCTCCCGATCGGGCCCCGCGCTTAAGGCGCGCGCGAGCGGCACACCATCGACGGCGGCGGCCCACAGCGTGAGACCGCGCTGCCGCGCCCACGTGATGAATGGCGCGTCATCGAGCGCCACGACCGGGTGCCGGAAGGTCGCACCCATCGCGCCCCGCAGCGCCTTGGCGTTCATGGGATCGGCAGTGCCTCGCAACACGATCGTCGCCGCGGCGCCCAGGGCGTGGGCCGTGCGGATCAGCGTGCCCAGGTTCCCCGGATCCTGCACCCCATCCACGACCAACACCGCCCCATCCGGCGCGGGCGACACGTCCGCGACCGTCCAGATGCGCGGCGCCACGACGGCGAGAACACCCTGCGGCGTCTCGGTACCCGCGAGCTGGCTGAAGGTGCGCGCGCCAACCTCCTCGACCGAGACGGCGTGGCTCGCGAGCTCGGCGACGAGCGCCTGCCCTCGGGTGGTGCGCGCGAGGTCGGGAGACACGAGGGCGCCCTTGAACTCGAGGCCGGCCGCCAGCGCCTCCTCCACCAACCGTACCCCTTCCAGCACGGCGAGGCCGCGGCGGCCGCGCGCCTTGCGCCGTTGAAGATCTCGGACCGTTGTCTGCAGATTACTGGCGATGCGACTCCCTCCCCAGTGCCCCGTCGGCGTACCCCTTAACATCGCCCCCTGGGCCGCGTTCGCCAAGCAGGTGACACGATGAGAGTCGCGCTGACGATCGCGGGTTCGGACTCGGGCGGCGGCGCCGGCGTCCAAGCCGACCTGAAAACCTTCCATCAGTTCGGCGTCTTCGGCACGAGTGTGATCACCGCCGTCACCGCACAAAACACGGTCGGCGTGCGCGCGTGGCAGGCTCTACCCGCCGGCTTGGTGTCCCAACAAATCGACGCGCTCGCCACCGACCTGCCCCCCGACGCCGCGAAGAGCGGGATGCTCGGCTCGGCGGAACTGGTCGAGACCACGGCGGCCGGGATCGTGCGCTACGCACTCCCGCACTACGTGCTCGACCCCGTGATGGTGGCGACATCGGGCGACCGGTTGCTCGAGTCCGCGGCGGAGGCGCTGATCGCGCGGAGGTTGGTGCCGCTCGCCGAGCTTGTGACGCCCAATCTGGACGAGGCGAGAATCCTGGTGGAGGAGGAGGTGCGAACGCCGGACCAGATGGAGCGCGCCGGGCGCGCGCTACTCCGCATGGGCGCGCGGGCCGCGCTGGTAAAGGGGGGGCACCTCGCCGGCGATGAAATCGTAGACGTGCTCGTGTCGGACGGGGGGAGCACGGTGCGCCGCTTCACGCACCCACGAATCGACACGACCTCGACGCACGGAACCGGCTGCACGCTCTCGGCCGGCATCACCGCCGGACTCGCGCTCGGCCGGCCGCTCGACCGCGCCGTCGCCGACGCACTCGACTTCGTGCACCGCGCCATCGCGGCGGCGCCGGGGCTCGGTCGCGGCGGGCACGGGCCGCTGAATCACTTCGTGCCCGCGCCGCCGCGGCCACCGAACGACGGGTTGTAGGTACGACCCTAGGCGTCTCGGCGGCTCGGCGTCTTTGTTATGGGTTCCACCAGTACGTCGCCTTGATCATGAAGATGTTTTCGGCGGGCGCGCGCAACATGCGCCCCATTGAGGAGCCGAAGCGGAAGTCCCCGGTGTCGTCGAAGTCCGATCGGCTCTGGGTCCACACGAAGTACAACGTGGATCCCGGCATGTATTCCCACCGCAGCACCGCATTCCCGCGCAGCGACTTGAAGTTGAAGTTGGGCTGGCCGAACGAAAGCGTTTGTGCCGGACCCGCACCGTCGGGATCGACGACGTATGCGTTGGTCGAGTCCACGAAGGTGATGGTGGAGTTGTTGTCGCGGCCGTAGCGCGTGAAGGCCGCGCTCCGCGCCCGGGCGAGCTCGTGGAAGTAGTCGAAGCGGCCCGCAGAAATCAGCGGCTGCGCGAACAGCTGCAGCGACAGCGTCGGACTGTAGGTCCAGTTGAGACGGATGGCGGCCGACAACTCCGTCTGGTCGATCCCGCCGAAGACGTAGTGTGTGTTGTAGGTGTTCGGCGCGCCTCCCGTCGTGTCGGCGAATGCGCCGATGTACTGGAGCGGGTTGCGGGCTTTGTACAGGTTTGGCCCGAAGCTGACCGACACGTTGGGCGCCGGACGGTATTGCAGGCTCACATACGTGGACCACTCAGCATCGCTCGATGAGCGGAAGTAGGTGAAGGCGCCGAGGCCCAGCGTCAATGACTTCCGGCTGTCCGAACCCAGGTCGATCCCGAGCTGATACGCGGGCGGCAACAGCATCAACGGACCGCCGCGCGTGCGCCGGTTGTCCACCGTCCACGGGTTGTAGGCGACGTTCCAGTTGACGGAGTAGTAGTTGTGAAATTGTACGTATCCGAAGTTGAACGCCCCTGACCAGTTGATGTTGCCGTCCCAGTCATAGTTCCGGAATAGCGCACCACCGGTCTCGGCGTAGCGAAACACCTTGCCCGGTTTGGTCCACGTCCGGCCGCCGCCCACGTGCATGTTGATGTAGCCCGTGCGGGACAGGAACCCGAGATCATTGACGTCGAACCCGGGCGAGATGAACCCTAGGGCGGAGTTCACGAACGTGCTGCCACGTTGCTTCGCGAGCGTGAAGCGACCTGCCATGCCGTCGAGCGATGTGGCATTGGTATCCACGGAGACGGCGCTCGCGTCGGGTTTCTGGAAGTAGTGTGACGGATTGCGCTGCACATCCGTGATGCGGGCCCGCGAGCCGGCGATGCGCGATGCCGCCACCCACCCGGTCGTCACCCACGTCTTTGAGGAATCGAGAAAGAGCCACCCATCGGTCCCGAACGTCGCGGAGTTGCTGTTGCGGACATCGCGCAGCGCGGCATCATCGAACGAGCGGCCCGCGATCGTGGACAGGAATCCCAGGCCCTGCCGGCCCTTGGCGAATTCCTTCTGCGCCCGGTACACGCCGTACGTGGCGAGTGGCTCGATCTCCTGGCCCCACCGCGCGCCGCCCGTGTCCACCAGCGTCGCGTGCTCGCGGGCCGTGAGCGCCGTCAGGCCGCCGACATTCCAGCTGCCCGCGACCTTGCCCGTCAGCTTGACGGCCCCGAGGATATGGGCCCCGTTCGGTCCATCGACGAACCCGCCGTCGGGGGCTGCCGGCAGAGACAGAGAGCGCCCAATCCGCCGGCTGTAGAAGAAATTCGGCCCCGACCAGTTGAATCCCCAGAAGTTGCGCTGGCCGCCGAATCCGAAATCGAAGGTGGACGACCCCTCGACGAAGAACGGCCGCTTCTCGTTGAAGAAGGTCTCCGCGTCGCTCAAGTTCACCACCGCCGGATCGACTTCCACCTGGCCGAAGTCCGGGTTCACCGTGGCGTTCAGGGTGAGGTTCGATCCGAGACCGATGCGAGCATCGAGCCCGAGGCCGGGCGTCAGCCTCGATCCGTCGTTGAACGGGTCCCCGGGACTCGCACGGGTGAATGCCGCGCGCGAGGTGACGTACGGCATCAGCTCGAGCCGCCGTGGCGGCTCGATGCGCTCGATACCGACCAGGTCCGGAAACCGCGACACGAAGCCGCTACCATTCTTCGGGGTGTAGGCGATGTAGTCGAACTCGTTGTGGCGGGCGATGTCGCGCCGGAAGTTGATGCCCCAGACGTACTGCGTCTGCTTGACGAAGCGGAGCTGTGAATAAGGAATCCGCAGCTCGGCGATCCAACCCAGCGAGTCGCGGCTCACCTTCCCCTCCCACACCCCGTCCCAGCTATTGTCGTCCCACTCGTCGTTGAACAGCGTCCCGTCGTAGAGGGTGCCGGCCGCGCTGATGCCGAAGTAGAAGCCGCTGCGTTTGTCGTGGTACGGATCGATGAACACCTGGAAGCGATCGGAGTTGGTGCCCTCATCCCGCCGTGCTAGGCGGGCGACGATCGAGTCGGGGTGTGCGTCGTACAGCCGTGCGGCGATGTAGAGTGCCGCATCATCGTACGCGATGTACACGACCGTGCTCTCACTGGGCGCGGCCCCCTCCGTCGGATCCCGCTGCACGAAGCCCGTGACCCGCTCCGCCGATTGCCACATCGGCTCGAGCAGGAATCCGTCGATCGTGACGGGTTGTGCCAGGCGCACCGCGCGCACTTGCTGCGGCGCCGTGATCGGGGAGTCGACCGGGACCGCGGGCGGATACACGGCGGCCATGAGCAGACAGAACGAGAGCGTCGTCGTCATAGAACCCGGCTTCGGTATGGACGGTGGACCTGGGTCGCGAACGCTGACGGCGGGCGCGCGTGCTATCGACCATAAGACAGACGCTGGACGTAAAGGGTTGCAACGCGCGTGTCAGAAACCGGTAGGGACCGCTACAGCCTGCGCAGGACTCCTCTTATGACGACGCCAAGGACCCGGGCGATCTCTTTCCCCATCTCCAGGACCTCCTCGTGCGCCAATACCTCTCCCGTCAGCCCGGCGGCGGGGTTCGTGATCGACGAGAACCCGAGGCAGCGGATGCCCCGCGCCCGCGCCGTGACCACCTCGGGGACGGTCGACATGCCAACGGCGTCGGCGCCGAGGCGCTCGAGCATCCGCACCTCGGCCGGCGTCTCGTACGACGGCCCGAGGAGCCCCGCGTACACGCCTTCCTCGAGGGGGATGCGTGCCTCGCGGGCGACCGCCCGCGCATGGGCGCGCAGCTCGGCGTCGTAGGGCTCGTGCATGATCGGGAAGCGTTGCTCACCCGGCTCGGAGGGCCCAGTCAACGGATTGCGCCACATGAAGTTGATGTGGTCGGCGATGAGCATCAGGGAGCCGGCGCGAAACGTCCGCCGCACGCCTCCCGCGGCGTTCGTAACGATCAGGATCTCGAGGCCGAGTCCGGCGAAGACGCGCACGGGGAGGGCCGCGACGGCCGCCGAATGACCTTCATATAGATGGAAGCGACCTGCCTGCACGATGACGGGGACGCCTTCGAGCGTGCCCACGACGAGCTCCCCTTTGTGGCCGGCTACACCGGGTTCGGGGAAGCCGGGGATGTCCTTGTAGAGGATGCGTAGGGGATTCGCGATCTCGTCGGCGAGAAACCCGAGCCCTGAGCCGAGCACGATCGCGACCCGGGGCTTCCGGGCGCCGAGCTTGTTGCGGACGGCATCCAGCGCCGCGCCGGCACTCACAGCAGAATGCCCGCCAGGGTCGCGGAGAGGAAGTTGGCCAGTGTCCCCGCGATCATCGCGCGGAGACCGAGCCGGGCCAGGTCGTGCTTGCGCTCGGGGGCGAGTGCACCGATGCCGCCGATCTGGATGCCGACCGAGCTCAGATTGGCGAACCCGCACAACGCGTAGGTCGCGATCGTGAAGGAGACCGGATCGAGGCTCGCCTTGAGAGGGCCGAGGTGGGCGTAGGCGATAAACTCGTTGATCACCATGCGCTCGCCCAAGAGCGACCCGATCGTCCCGCTGTCGTGCCAGGGAACGCCCATGACCCAGGCGATCGGACGGAAAATCCACCCCAGCACGGTCTGCAGCGTCGCCGGGAACCACGGTGCAAATCCGTGAATCCAGCCGAACAGGCCGTTCACCAGTGCGATGAGCGCGATGAACGAAATCAGCATCGCGATCACGTTGAGCATCAGCTGCAGGCCTTCGCCGGTGCCGCGCGCCGCGGCGTCGAGGACGTTCACGTCGGTGCGCGGGATATCCACCTTGACGCCTCCGAGCGTCTCGGGCACCTCCGTCTCGGGCTCCAGGATCTTGGACATCATGATCGTGCCCGGCGCGGTCATGATCACGGCCGTGAGCAAATGGCGCGCCTCGATCCCAAAGGCGATATACGCCGCCATGATCGAGCCGGACACGTGCGCCATCCCCGCCGTCATCACGGTCATCAGCTCGGAGCGGGTCATGCGCGGCAGGAAGGGGCGAATCGTGAGCGGCGCCTCGGTCTGCCCCATGAAGATCGACGCGGCGACGTTGAGGCTCTCGGCGCCGCTCGCGCCCATGATCTTGTTCATCGCCACCGCGAACACCTTCACCACCACCTGCATGATGCCGAGGTAGTACATGATCGCGAACAGCGCCGACACGAAGATGATGGCCGGCATGATCTGGAAGGCAAAGACGACGCCGATACTCGAATGCTGCTTGCCGATCTCGCCGAAGACGAATTCCGAGCCGGCGTAGGAGAAGCCCAGGATGCTCGTGACCACGCCGCCCAGCCACTTGAACAGGTCCCGGCCGAAGGATACGCGCAGCACAAAAACCGCGAAGAGCACCTGCAACCCAAGGCCCCACGCCACCACGCGCCAGCTGATGGCCTTGCGATTTCGTGAGAGCGCGAACCCGATCCCAAGGATCAACACGAGGCCGAAGATCCCAGTGAGACGCGAACCGATCCCTCGCGTATCCGCTGCGACCGGGGGCGCGGCCTGCGTCGTCACCGTGTCCTGCACTGCTGCCGCGACGGGTGCACCATAGAGCGAGTTGAACACGAACCGCGGCAGCGTGAACACCACCAGCGCGCACGCAAATGTGACTCCGAAGGCGAAGACGACGCGCCGCCAGGACATCAGAGAGCCTCCAGTTCGCTTTGGACGCGGGACACGAGCGCCACCTTCTCGAAGTCGGGCAGGAAGGCGCTCTCGCACGCGTTCAGCACCACGCGGGAGAGGTCGTCCGGAGACAACCCCAGCGCCGCATGCGCCAGGTAGTACTCGTCGGTCAGGGTGACGCCGTCGGTCAGGCGGCCGTCGGTGTTGAGGGTGACGACCACACCCTGCTGGAGATAGCGCTTGAACGGATGTTCCGCCACTTGGTTGACGGTGTGCGTGTGCACGTTGCTCGTGAGGCACATTTCCAACGGAATGCGGCGTTGAATGACTTCGTCGAGCAAGGCCGTATCCTCGCCGAGACGCGTCCCGTGGCCGATGCGCGTCGCGCCGCACTCGTGCAGCGCCTGCTGGATCGACTCGGGCCCGTCGCCCTCCCCGGCGTGGCAGGTACAGGCCATGCCCTGCGCCGCCGCGTACTCGAACGCGGCCTTGTGGTCACGCGCCGGGTGACCGCGCTCGGCGCCCGCGAGATCGAAGGCGACCACGCCGGCCAACCGATAGTCGGCCGCGGCGCGCGCCAGCTCGAGCGACTCCGCTGGGGGCCGGGTGCGGATGCCGCACACGATCAACCCCACCTTGGTGCCGGTCTCCGCTTCCGCCCGACGAATCCCCGCGAGCGGCGCCTCGATCGCCTCCGCCAGCGTGAGTGCGGGCCGATGCAAGAGCGGCGAGTACCGCACCTCGACATAGCGGACGTTCTCGGCGGCCACGTCCACGACGAATTCATAGGCCACACGCTCGAGCGCCTTGGCGGTTTGCAGAACCGAGAGCGTGATCTCGTACTTCTGGAGGTATTCCTCGAGGCTCTTGGCGTCGCGCACCAGCATCGCCTTCGCGAGCGCGTCCGGCGTGTCGGCGGGGAGCCGGATCCCTTGAGCGCGTGCCAGCTCGAGCATCGTGGCGGGCCGGAGCGCGCCGTCCAGGTGGACGTGCAACTCGGCCTTGGGCCAACGCCGCAGCGCATCCTTTGTGAGCCGCGGTCCGCCGCCCCGCGCGGAGACCACGACGCGAAACACGGCGCCCGCCTCACCCACCGGGTCGCCGGGGTCCACCGGACGGCCCGCGGAATCGGTGACGTACGCGCCGCCGCTCTCGAGCAGACGCGCCAGGCCGCCGTCCGCCGCCGCCACGGCGTCGCGCACGCGGGACTCGCGCGCTACATCGACCGCCTTGTCATTGATGAAAACCCGCATCAACGGCCGGCCCGGTGGAAGCGCACGTCGGACGGCGCCTCCACCGGCGTCCGCAGCACGCCGATGTAGTTGATCAGCAGGTCGAGGTCCAGCACGTTCAGGTCCTGCGCCGCTGCCCCCACGAGCATCGCGTACCCCGATCCGCCCGTCGCGAGGAAATCGGGAACCGCGAGCGTGTACGTGCTCCCCTCGTCGATTCCCTGCCCGGTGGTGAGCTGCGTACGGGTCACGCGCTTACCGACCGGGTGGTCGGGGTCGTACCACACTTCGACGCCCGAAACGTGGCAATCGGGATCGCCGCTGGTGCCATCGACACAATGCTCGAGCGCCCGCAGCAGCACCGATCCCTTGACGGTGAGACGCAGCATGCGGTTCTGGAACGGCTGTACCATCTGGACATCGCCCCACGTCACGTTGCCCTCCGGCAACCCGGCCCGAATGCCGCCGTTGTTGATCATTCCGACGTCGGCCTTGCCGCTGTTGCGTGCCGCGTCGGCGATGAGCCGGCCCAGCCCGTACTCGGCCCCCTCGCGCTTCAGCGGAGCCTTGAGACGTCCGACGGAGCGGCTCGTGATGCTCTTGATCGCGTCGAGCTGTGCGGCCAGGGTACCGGTCAGGTCGGCATTCGGTTTTACCGCGTCGGCGTAGGGCGTCACGAGTTGGGCCCGAACCTCACGGTGCGTGCCACCCACGCGCACGAAGTCCACGACCGCGATGTCACGTCCGGAGGACCCCGGTTCGACGATCGGGATGCCGTTGACCATAGTATCGATGCGTTGGTGCGTGTGGCCCGCGACGATGAGGTCCACCGACGCCGAATCGAGACCCCGCGCGACGTCGAAGATGGCGCCGGACCCTTCGTGCGCCACGACGATGACGAAATCCGCCGCCGCCCGCGCCGCGGGCAGGTAGCGACGGACGGCCTCAGCGCCGTTGCCGAACGCCAGTCCGCGCACGTTGCGCGGCGCCGTCGATGTGGGGGTGGTGGTCGACGGC
>Ga0193712_1000135_pt1 | contig 11905 bp, 7 predicted proteins | sample H3a1metaG_FD_143053 | JGI IMG/M metagenome (GOLD analysis project Ga0193712, IMG submission 143053) | Soil microbial communities from a riparian zone of the East river system, Colorado, United States - H3a1 | ecosystem: Environmental > Terrestrial > Soil > Riparian zone | place: USA: East River... | reverse complement strand
TGCGAAACCTCGGGTGCGACAGGGCGCAAGGCGGCTACTTCAGCATGCCGGTTCCCCCGGAAGTACTCTCCGGCCGTCTCCGCGATAGGTGGCACTAGACGGAAGTCAGCGAGGCGGCTGGCAGCGGTCCTGCTATCTCATGATGTCGGAGACGGAGAATCGGGTCCCGTGTTGTGCGCTGGCGAATCTATTGGGGCCTGAATCCCCCGTGAAGACCGAAGTTGGGCGTCCGTCGCCTCACTCGTAACGCAGCGACTCGATGGGGCCGAGCCGCGAGGCCTTGACCGCGGGGTAGGCGCCGAAGAAGATCCCGACCCCCATCGATACGGCGAGGCCCACGACCGGAGCCCAGAGCGGGATTTCGGCCGGCAGCGCCGGAACGTTCGCCTTGATGAACGCGGAGATACCGATCCCGATCGCGACACCGATGATGCCGCCGAGGCTGCTCAACGTCACGGCTTCGGTCAGGAACTGGCCGACGATGTCGCGGCGGAAGGCGCCGAGCGCCTTCCGGATGCCGATCTCCCGCGTCCGCTCGGTGACCGACACGAGCATGATGTTCATCACGCCGACGCCGCCGATCAAGAGAGACAACGCGGCGATGAAGACCATGGCCCCGGTGATGCCGCCGGTGATCTGCTTGAATTGGTTGATGAGCTGATCGGGTGTTGTCACCCCGAAATCGTTGGGCTTGTTGAAGGGCACCTTGCGGCGCTGCCTGAGCACCGACACGCACTTGTCGACCACGAGCCGCAGATCCTCGGTGCGGCGCGGCACGACGCTGATGTTCACGCCATCCTCGAGGACGCGAAAAGGGAACTGGCGAGTGAACGTGCCGTACGGCAGCACCACCTTGTTGTCGGGCGACCACCCGAACTGCTCCCCTTTCCGTGCGAGGACGCCGACCACGCGGTAGTGCACGCCGTCCACCGTGATCTCCTTCCCCACGGGATCCTCCAGGGGAAAGATGGCGTCCTTCACGTCGGCGCCTACGATCGCCACCGCTGCCGAGTGCGCGACTTCCGAGGACGTGAAGAAGCGGCCGTGACCGACGTTGTAGGACGTGCCCTGTGGGTACCACTCGTCCACGCCCAGGGTGTAGGGCATGTTGGCCTCGAGATTGCCGTGCTTGACGTGGAGCACGGCGTCGGTGTGGCTGACGAGAGCCGACACCGCAAGCGCCTCCGGCACCGCCGCGCGCAGCGCGGCCGCGTCCTCCATGGTCAGGTTGTGGCGTTTCTTCTGCTCGTCGTAGTCCGAGTCGCCGGGCCCGAACGACTCCTCGTACTTCTGAAATTCGATGCGGTTCGCGCCGAACGCCTGCAAATTGCCGATCACGTTGTTGTTGAATCCCGACACGATCGCGACCATCCCCATGACGGTCGTCACGCCGACGACGATGCCGAGCGTCGTGAGGCCTGCTCTGAGCTTGTGCTCCCTTATGGCCGAAAGCGCGAAGAGCACGTTCTCCCAGAAGCCGCGCCGGAAGAAGTCGAAGTAGCGTCGCATGGCCGCCTCCGTTACTCGTACCGCAAAGCTTCGATGGGCGTCTTCCTCGCCGCCAGCGACGACGGCGCCCATCCGGCGATGACTCCCACGAGGACCGCGAGGGTGAGCCCCAAGAGGATGAACTGGGGCCGCACCGTCGCGGGGAACACGACGCTGATCGCGGCTGCGGCTGCTGCTCCGAGGGCGGCTCCGACGATGCCGCCCGATAGCGACAGCATCGCCGCCTCGACGAGAAACTGGCGCCGGATGTCCTTCGAGCGCGCACCGAGCGCCTTCCTAAGGCCGATCTCGCTCGTGCGCTCCACCACCGAGACGAACATGATGTTGGCGATGACGATAGCCCCCACCACGAGCGACATCCCCGAGACGATGATCGTGGCGAAGTAGGCTCCCTGAGAGATCGAGCGCCAGATGGCCTGCACCGCGCGCGAGCCGACGACACCGAAGGGGTCGTCGGATTTGAAGCGGGTCTTGCGCGCCGAACGGAGGATGGTCCGGACTTCGTCCTCCACGCGGTCGAGCCCGGCCATGCCCCCCTCGGGGCGCACCAGGATCGCGAGCCCACGGTCGGAGCTCAGCGCCTTCATGAGGAACGTGATGGGAACGAAAAGAACCTTGTCGCGTGACTGGCCCATCATCTTCCCGAGACGCTTTTGCACGCCGATCACACGCATGGGGCGGCCGTGCACGAACAGCGTGCGGCCGATGGGATCGACGCCCGGGAAGATCTCGTCTTTGACGTCGGCGCCGATGATCGCAACCGCGGCGGCGTGCCCCTCCTCGGTCGGGTTGAAGAAGCGGCCGGACTCGAGGTCGAGGTTGAGCATCGAGTCGGCGTTGGCCGTGTAGCCGGTGATCTCCACGCTCCCGAGCTTGCGCCGCCCCGCCTTGACGAGTGCGGTCTGGTCCGCCTGAGCCCCCACCGCGGCGCAGGACCGGCAGTTCGCCTCGACCAGCCTGCAATCCGTCATGGTGATCGGCTTCCTGCGGTTTGCCATGAGGAACTCGGAGCGGCTCCTCAGGATCCCGAACTTCGTGAACACCAAGACGTCGGGGTTCAAGTTCACGAGGTTCTTGGCCACGAACTCATTCAAGCCGCTGATGACCGAAACGACCGCCACGACCGTCATGACGCCGATGATGACGCCCAGCAGCGTCAAACCGGAGCGAAGCTTGTGGCTTCCCAGCGACCGGAGCGATGTGGCGAACAGCTCGCGAACGTCCATCGCTCTAGGACGCTCCCGCCCCGGACTCCGTTGCCTTTCGCTTCTCCTCGCTCATCTCCTTGACCCGGTCGCCTTCCTTGATGGTCCGAAGCGTCTTGAAGGGACCGCTGATCACGGTCTCGCCGCTCTTCAATCCGTTTTCCACCTCGATGTCCAACTCTCCCGTGAGCCCGGTCTTGATGGGCGCAAAACGCACCTTGCCGTCGGCCACGGTGTAGACGCCCTCTTCGGTTTTGACCCGACCCGAAGAGTCCTTGTCTCCCTTGGGGGAGTCGCGGATCACGACGGCCGCGAGCGGGATGGTCGGAACGTTCGATCTCGTGCCGGTGATGATGTCGGCTGTGACCGAAAAGCCGGGCCGGATGCTCGGCGGCGGGTCTGCGATCTTGACCTTGACCTTGAAGTTGATCGCCTCGGTCGTGCTGATGAGCCCCTGGAGCTCCGAATCGTCCCTCTGGATCGGCGAGTGCCCCACCTCGGTCACGACCCCGTCGAACCTCCGTCCCGGATAGGAGTCGAGGGTCAGCATCGCCTTTTGGCCCACCGCGATGTTGGGCGTATCGGTTTCGTCGACCATGAGAACCGCCTGGACCGTCGACATGTCCGAGATGGTCATCAGCTGGGTGCCCGGGTTGTTCATGGTGCCGAGCACCGTGACCTCCCCCGCCTTCACCCGAAGCGTCGTCACGACTCCGGAGATGGGCGCACGCACGGTCGACTTCGTCACCGTGTCGTGGTTGACGTTCACGATGGCGCGGTTCTGCTCGATGCGCTGCGCCGCGGCCTGGTAGGCACCCTTGCTGCCGTCGTAGCTCGATTGGGCGCGCTGGTAATCCGCCACGGGGACGATTCCCGCATCGTGGTTCTTCTGCGCCCGCTCGAGGTCCTTGGCCGCCTGGTCCATCGCCGCCTTGGCCGAGTCGAGGTCGGCAAGACTTCCCTGGACCGCGGCGGCGGAACTCGCCTCCTCGGCGGCGGCCCGGGTCTTGTCGATCTGAAGAAGAAAATCGCCCTTGTCGACGCGATCCCCCTCCCGCACCACCATGTTCACGATCTGGCCCATGACCAGGGCTGAGAGGTCGACCTTGTTCTCCGCCTGGATCTTGCCGTTGGCGATGACCTTCCCCACGACGTCCTGGACCTTGACCTTGGCCACGCTGACCTCCGTGGCTTGGTTCTTCTTCTTGTAGACGCTGGAACCCGCGATCCCCGCCGCCATCAGAAGGATGATGCCGACGATGATTTTCCCCTTGTGACGCCGCCACATCCCGCTTCGCCCTCCCTCGGTCCGATGTCGATGATGACCCCGTCCACACGGAGAATTATCCCGACCGTGACAGGACAATACGCTGGAATGGCGATCCGGTTCTAGTTTCCGCGCTTGACCGGTGGCGTGCCCGGCCTAACTTCGCCAGTGTCGAATGATCTGGGACGACGCCGAATTTCAGAAAGCCTACCGCGAAAGGCTGAGGTGCGTTCACGCGAGCGCCGATGCCGAGGCGCAGGCTCAAGCCATGGCGTTCCAAGCCGAGACGGCCAAAGCGGGCGGTTCCAACGGGGAGCACTTTACGCACCGCGCCGGGGGCGCGGCGGCTGCGATCCTCTCCGGCTACGTCCGTGGCGCGATCGACGCGTTCGATCAGACGCTCTCGGCCGTGGAGGCCGAGCTGGAAGACGCCGATGTGAACGCGCTTCGGGCAAGCCTCGAGGCTGAGATCGCCCGGAGGGCGAAATCGCTTCCGGTGGCGTTGCGACACTTCACCAAACTTGCGGCGCCTCCGGCACAGCTGCGCGCGATCCTCGGACAGGCGCCGGAGAAGGCGCGTCAGCTCTTGACGGAGCGCACGTCGGCCGCTCGCGACCGGATTCGTACCCGTGTCCAAGCGCGCGAGCTGCCCGACCGCGCCCTCTTCATCAGCCACGACGTCCGCGATGCGGCGCTGGTTGACGCCTTGAGGCTCGCGATTTCCGCCGCGATCGGAGACGGCGTAGCCCTGTGCGCCTCGCCCGATCTTGCGAGCCTGCAGACCGGAGGCGATGGGTCCGAGCGCGTTCTTGCCCAGCTCAAGAAGAACCGGATGACGCTCTCGTTGATCACGCCGCATTCGATCGAAGACCCGGTACTTTGGTGGACGCTCGGCGTTGCGGCAGGCGCCGGTAAGCCGGCCTTTGCGCTGCGAACGGCGGGGGTGAGCCTCGATGCGGAGCTCCCGCTCGGGGCGGAGCAGGTCATCCACCTCGGCAAGCGCGAGGATGTCGTTCGCCTGTTGCGGGCGATCCAGACCGAGCTGAGGCGCCGCGAAAAAGAAATTTCGGAGCTGGATCTCGAAGACCTGCTTCGCGAGGCGGCGCGCTGCCCTGCTTAGCCGAGCGATTCGCGGACGATCCGGTTCAACACCGCTCTAGACCGCCAGCAGCGCCCGGATGCAATCGACAAGCAGGTCGGGCTCGAAGGGCTTGTACATCATTCCGTCGGCCTGGGAGAACCGCAGGAGAACGCCCTCCCGTTCGTCTTCGCCGTCGACCCGCCGCCCGGTGAGCAGCAGCACCTTCGGAGCGGGATCCATTCCATGGGAGCCGAGTTCTTTGATGGACCGACACACTCGATAACCGTTCTCGCCAGGCATGATGACGTCCATGACGATGGCGTGGGGATCGAAGCCCGGAATCGTGCGGAACGCATCGGTCCCATCCACGGCCGTCCGGACTTGGAAGCCGGCTTGCTCCAGCGTGTCCCGCACCATCTCCCTCGTCAGTCGATCGTCGTCCACGACCAGAATCCGTCTGCTCTTCATCTCGACACCCGTTGCCGCACGAGGCTCGTTGTCTCCGGCGACCTCGGCCCGGTTGCGACCGGCATCCTTCGCGCGATACAGGGCCGCGTCCGCCGCGTCGATGAGAGTTTTCGCGGAATCGCACCCCAGCTCCGCGCAGGCCACGCCGAGGCTCACGCTGACCGTGAGCGTCACGTCCTCGCTTCGAATCGGCTTCGACGACACGTTGAGGCGTACGCGCTCGGCTACGTCCCGCGCCGACGCGACGTCGCACCCGGGCAACAGCATCAGGAATTCTTCGCCCCCGTAGCGCCCGATGAAATCGTAGTCGCGCAGCGCGGATCGCATGCGTGAAGCGGCTTCTTTGAGGACGGCGTCGCCGGTGGCGTGTCCGTGGGAGTCGTTGATGGACTTGAACCGATCCAGGTCCGCCATCACGACCGCGAGCGAGCGTTTCTCATGGGTCGCGCGGCGAAGCTCTCGCCCCAGTTGCTCGAAGATTGCGCGCCGGTTCCACAGACCGGTCACGAGATCGCGGCTCGCCTCGTCCCGAAGCGCAGCTTGCGCGACGAGCAGCCGGGTTTCCGACTCGACGATGCGCTGGCCGCAACTCAACCGGGCTCTCAGCTCGACCGGGTTTAACGGCTTCGTGAGAAAGTCGTCCGCGCCGGCTTCGAGGCCGCTGAGCATGTCTTCACGGCGATCACGGGCGGTGAGCAGCACAACGTAGACGTATGGCGACGGACGCTCGCGAATGCTCCGGCACACGGCCGGTCCGTCGAGCCCTGGCATCATCCAATCGAGGATCGCCAGGCGGGGGCCGTCTTCGGCGAGGAGGGCCGAAAGCGCGTCCGACCCGCTCGACACGGCGACGACCTCGTGACCCAGCCGCTGCAGCGTGGCCTCGAGTAGGCGATTGGATACGGGATCGTCGTCCGCAATGAGAATTCTCATGCCGTCGCGTTCACGCAGAAGCGGACGAGATCGCGCTCCAGTTGAAGCACGTCGCGCTCGATGTCCGTGACTCGCGCGGTGGCTCCGGCGAGTGCGCCGTCGCGCGCGAGGTCCTCGAGCGCCGCCAATGCAGCCGAGACCGCGCTTCCTCCAAAGCTGTTGACGGCGCCCTTGAGAGTGTGCGCCGCGCGCTCGAGCCCGCCGGCATCGCCGCTTTCCACCGAATGGCGCAAGTCCGACAGACGCCTCGGAAGATCGGCGCGGAACAACTCGACCAATTCGCCGAACAGCGCGATGTCCCCCTCCAGCCGCATCAGTGCCGCCTCCGGCTCGAATCCGCATGCCGCCACGGCCGGAGCGTCCGCATCGGGCCGCGGCGCCAGCGCGGCGTCCGGGGAAGTCAGCCGGGAGATCGTGGTCAGGAGATCTTCGGTCCGGATCGGCTTGCTGATGTAGGCATCCATGCCGGCGGCGAGGCACGCCTCGCGATCGCCCTTCATCGCATGGGCGGTCAGCGCAACGATGGGAATGCGCCTTCCCGATCCCTTTTCCAGCGTGCGAATGGCCGCGGTTGCTTCGAAGCCGTCCATCCCGGGCATCTGCAGGTCCATGAGGACCAGGTCGAAGTCGCGATCGCGCACGGCCGCCACGGCCTGCAGGCCGTCTTCCACGTGGACCACGGTATGCCTGCGTTTGGTGAGGATCGACGTCACCAGATGGGCGTTGACCGCGTTGTCTTCGGCCACGAGCACGCGCAACGGGTCGCGATCTTCGATCACCGAATGCCGCGTGACGAGCTGGGCGGCGCAAACCGCACTGCCGCGCGCCAACACCGACAAGACCGCGTCCAAGAGCACCGACTGGCGCACGGGCTTCGTGAGGTAGGCGGCCACGCCGAGCTCTTTGCAGCGCAGAGCGTCCCCGCGCTGCCCCATCGAGGAGAGCATCATGATCGTCGCTTCGGCCAGCTCAGGGCGGGCTTTGATCCGCTCCGCGACCGCAAACCCGTCCATCTCCGGCATTTGGTAATCGAGCACGACCAGGGAGAACGGAGAACCGCTCGATCGAGCCGATTCCATCGCCGCCAAGGCCGCGCGCCCGCCGTCCACGAGGGTCGGCTGCAGTCCCCAGCGCGCCAAGACTTCTTCGAGGATGCGGCGATTCGTCGCGTTGTCATCCACGACGAGAACGCGCGTCCCGGCAAGGTCGGCCAGCTCGCGGGCCGGTGGTTTCGAAGCGGCTTCGGCCGGAGTCGTCAGCGGCAGCGTGAACTGGAAGCGGCTTCCCTGCCCGACCGCACTTTCGACCCAGAGCCGCCCCCCCATCAGTTGCACGAGCCGGGAGGCGATCGTCAGCCCCAAGCCCGTCCCTCCGAAGCGGCGCGTCGTCGAGGCGTCGGCCTGCGTGAAGGCCTCGAAGATCCCGGCTTGCTGCTCGGAAGGGATTCCGATCCCGGTGTCCGCGACGGTGAAATGAAGCACGACGCCGGAGCCTTCGCGGCTTTCGACGGCGACGCGCAGGAACACTTCCCCGAACTCCGTGAACTTCACGGCGTTCCCCACCAAGTTCACGACGACTTGACGCAGCCGCGCCGGGTCTCCGGTCAGCGTCCCGGGCACGTCTTCAGCCACCTCGTAGCCGATCTCCAGGCCTTTCTGATGGGCGCGCGGCGCCAGGGAGCGCACCGTCTCGTCGAGGGCGTACGTCAGGTCGAAGTCGATCCTGTCGATGTCGAGCTTCCGCGCCTCGATCTTCGAGAAATCGAGGATGTCGTTGATCAATCCCAGCAGGGAGTCGGCGGACCCGCGGACGACCTCGAGATACTCCCGCTGCTCGGGCGTGAGGTCCGTGTCCAGGGCCAGCTCCGTCATCCCGATGATGCCGTTCATCGGCGTGCGGATCTCGTGGCTCATGTTGGCGAGAAATTCGCTCTTGGCCCGGCTGGCGTTCTCGGCGTCCTCCATCGCTTTGTGCGTGGCCGACTCGACGTCTTTTCGCTGCGTGATGTCGATCAAGGTCCCTTCGATCATGGCGGGAGTATCGCCCCGGCCCACGAGGAGAGACGCGTTCTCGAGTACCCAGACCACGCTTCCGTCGCGGCGCAGGAGCGCGACCTCGAAGTCGGGCAGCTGCCGGCATTGTTCGAGTCTCTCGAGAAATGCCGCCCGATGCGACGGGTCGGCGTACACGTCGATGACGTTCGCGGCCAGGCACTCCTCCCGGGACGAGAAACCGAAGATCCGGGAATACGCGTCGTTGCAGTCGAGGAGCCGGCCGTCGACGGTGCTCCGATAGACCCCGGCGAGGCTTCGCCGGAACAACAACCGGTACCGTTCCTCGCTGTCGTGAAGCTGCAAGGCCTGCGCGGTCATCCTCCGGTCGACGGTCGAGGTGACCAAGGCCAGCGCGAAGATCATGAACGTGACGAGCGTGATGCTCGCCGTGCCCAGGGACGAGATGCTGACGGCGTTGGACACGTCGCCGTGGTGGTGTGCCGCCCCGGTCCGAAACGTCGCCGCGGCCATACCCGTGTAATGCATGGCGGCGACCGCGACGCCCATGATCGCCGCGCTCGCCAGCTTGACGGGAGCGAGCTCCCGCGCAGAGCGAAGGCGGAACGCGAGCCAGAGGGCCACCAGGGAAACGACGATCGCGATGAGCACCGAGAGCGCGACGATGCCCAGGTTCATCTCGCACATCGCGGGAAACCGCATCGCTTCCATGCCGATGTAGTGCATGGACGCGATGGCGATGCCCATGACTGTGCTTCCCGCCAGCGCGGTCGCGGCGCCGAGTTTTTCCCTGCTGACGAGTCGAAGTGCTATGCCCGAGGCGGCGACGGCCGGCACCATCGACAGCAAGACCGTGGGAAGGTGGTAGAGAACGGGGATCGGGAGGGTGAACGCGAGCATGCCGATGTAGTGCATCGACCAGATGCCGAGACCCATGGCAAGCGCTCCGCCGGCCACCCAGAAGGTCTTCTTGCCGGTGCGGGCGACGGCGATTCGCCCCGCGAAGTCCAGCGCGACGAACGATGCGCACATCGAGATGAAGACCGACAGCGCGACGAGGCGAAGGTCGTACGACCCCGTCAGAACCTCGTTGGCGGAGCTCAAGACCGCACCATTGGGGCATCGACGCCGGCAACGGGCGCGTCGAGTGCCTCGCGCACGGCGCGCGCCATGCCCATCAGCGTGAAGGGTTTTTGGATGAATTTGACGCCCGCCGAAAGCACGCCTTGCCGTACGACGGCGTCGTCGGTGTAGCCCGACATGAACAGGACCTTGAGCTCCGGGCGCTGCGCCGTCAGCTCTTGGGCCAGCTCGCGTCCTCCCATTCGGGGCAGCACCACGTCCGAAATGAGGAGCTGGATCGGTCCGACGTGATCGCGACAGCGACTCGTGGCCTCGACGACCTCACCCGCTTCGAGCACGAAGTAGCCGATCTCACGAAGGGACTCGCACAACATCTCGCGAATCATCGGCTCGTCCTCGACGACGAGGATCGTCTCACTCCCGGTGGGCAGCACCGCCTGCTGGGCTTGGCCGCGCGCCTTGGGCCCGGTGACGCCCTCCGCCTGCGGGAGATAGATCTCAAACCGGGTCCCCGAACCCGGGGTGCTTGCGACCGAGATGAAGCCGCCCGACTGCGCGGCGATCCCGTAGACGGTCGACAAGCCGAGCCCCGTGCCCTTTCCTTCCTCCTTCGTGGTGAAAAACGGCTCGAAGATCTTCGCCTGGACCTCGGGCGTCATGCCGGTGCCCGTGTCGGAAACCATGAGCAAGACGTACGGGCCGGGCCGGGCGCCTTCTCGGCTCCGGAGAAACTCCTCGTCGAGGTCGACGTTTCCGGTCTCGATCGTGATCGTCCCACCCTTCGGCATGGCGTCCCGCGCGTTCACGGCGAGGTTCATGACGATCTGCTCGATCTGGCCAGCATCCGCCTTGATCGGCCTTAGGTTCGCCGCGGTCCGCGTCACCAGCGTGACGTCCTCTCCGATCAAGCGCTGCAGCATTTTCTTCATCTCCGTGACCAGCTCGTCGAGGTTCAGCACCCGTGGATCCAGGATCTGCTTGCGGCTGAAAGTGAGGAGCTGGCGCGTCAGCGTGGCGGCGCGCTCAGCCGACCTGTGAATCTGTTCGATGCGGCCGCGCTTCGGACTGTCGGGCGTCATCTCGCCCAGCTCCATCTCCGCATATCCGAGGATCACGGCAAGCAGGTTGTTGAAATCGTGCGCGATCCCGCCCGCCAACCGCCCGATCGCCTCCATCTTTTGCGACTGCCGGAGCTGGTCTTCCAGCGACTTGCGCTCCGTGATGTCCTGAAGCGCGACCACCGCTCCGATACGCCGCCCCGCGGCGTCGGTGACGGGCTGGCCGCTCGCAAGCAGCGACCTCGGCTTGCCGCGCTTGGGAACGATCGTCATCTCGACGTTGCGAACGTGATCCCCTCGGAGCGCCCGGTACAGGGGGATCTGGTCTTGGGACATCGGGGTCTTGCCGTCGGCCGCGTACAGACTGTAGTGGTCGGCCCAACGCTCAGGCGGCAGGGGCTCCAACGGAAGCCCGTGCATCTCGCGAGCGGCACGATTGAACAGCGTGAGGATGCCGCTCTCTCCGCACGCGGCGATTCCCGCTTCGATGCTTTCCAAGACGGCGCGGAGGAAGCGCTGCTCCTTGAACAACTCGTCTTCGGCTTTCCGTCTTCGCTTCCGCTCTTCGGCTTCGGCGAGCGCTCGGCGCACGGAAGGTGCCAAGGCCGAGATGCGGTGCTTCAGGACGTAGTCGGTCGCGCCCGAGCGGAGGCTTTCGATCGCGGCTTCTTCGCCGATCGTCCCCGATACCAAGATGAATGGCGCGTCCCGCGAGTGGGCCCGCACGAGGCGGAGCGCCGCCAGGCCGTCGTAGTCCGGAAGCTTGAAATCCGAAAGAATGAGGTCAAATCCGCCTCGAGCGAACGCCGCTTCGAAGGCCTTACGTCCCGAAACGACTTCGAGGTCGAATGGGATCCGGTCGGCTTCCAGAGTGGCGCGCACCAGCTCCTTGTCGTCGGAGTCGTCTTCGAGGTGCAGGATCTGGACGGTACGCTCGATCATGGCATTCCCTTGCTCGCCCACGCGGTCGCCACCGACCCGAAGGGCAGCGAGAAATAAAACGTGGCCCCGTGATCGACGCGGCCGTCTGCCCACGTCCGGCCGCCGTGCCGATCGACGATCCGGCGCACGCTGGCGAGCCCGATGCCGACGCCTTCGAACTCGTCGGCTCGGTGCAGCCGTTGGAATACGCCGAAGAGCCTGCCGGCGTACTGCATGTCGAGCCCCACGCCGTCGTCGCGCACGAAGATGACCGCTTCGTTCGCGTTCGCTTCGATCGAGCCGACCTCGATGACGGCGTTCGGCTTTGCGCCGGTGAACTTCAGCGCGTTGCCCAGCAGATTCGCAAA
>Ga0193712_1000133_pt1 | contig 11966 bp, 12 predicted proteins | sample H3a1metaG_FD_143053 | JGI IMG/M metagenome (GOLD analysis project Ga0193712, IMG submission 143053) | Soil microbial communities from a riparian zone of the East river system, Colorado, United States - H3a1 | ecosystem: Environmental > Terrestrial > Soil > Riparian zone | place: USA: East River... | reverse complement strand
GGCTCCCACATCATTTTCTTGCCGGCTTTCACGAGACCGACCCGCACATCCACCGGGGTGCCGATCTCGATGCCGCCCGACGAGCCGGAAAATTTCGCGTAGCCAATACCCAAATCGACGCCGAACTCGTGCTTAGCACCGCCGCTCGCGGCGGCGCGGCGCTGCGCTTGCGCCAGCGCGGGCACGGAAACGAGAAGGGCGACGAAACCGATACCGCTGAAGAACTTCCGCATACCTGCCTCCACACGTAGAGGGTAGGTTCAAGCCGCCACATCGTTAAGAACCCCCCGCCTGCGTGTCAAGCCGCAAAATGCGAAAAACAGCGTGGCCCGCACGCGACGACGTGCGGGCCACAAGTTTCAAGCCGTGACGCGGCTCACGCCGCGCCGGGTTGGCCTACCTGCCGAACGTGAGCCCCACCGTGATCGGCAGGAAGTTGAGGGACGGATTCAGGGCGACGCTGGTGTAGCGGGTCGCGAGGACGATGCGCATGCCGCCGGTGCCCGCCTTGATCATGACGCCGGCACCGATGCCGAAGGCGAGCTTCGAATCCGACACCGTCCCAAAATCCACGTTGGAGATGCCGAGGCCACCTGTCACGAAGGGACGCATCGAGGACGAACTGGGCCCGAAGCCGTACACGAGGGACGCCATGCCGCCGATGATCTTCGTGTCGCCGCCACCGCCATCGCGCTTCGTCGTCGAGTAGGAAACGTCACCGCGTATGCCGAGCGTCCCGCCCGACAACCAATTGGTGACGCCCGCGCCGACGATCCAGCCCGGCTTGTCGATGGTATTGTAGTCGCCCATCGGCATCAACACGCCGGCACTCACGCCCCAACGTAGACCCTGTGCCGACACTGGGGATGCGGCCACGACCGCGAGACACCAGACTGCTAGACCAGCGAGCAGCGTGCGTTTCATGAGGCCCTCCATCAAGGAGAAGGACCCTCTACGGGTAAGAAATCGAGGCGCCGCTGTCAAGCATTTTCTGCTTTCCCGGCCACCACGCGCACCGCATCCCCCACCACCTGGAGGAACCCGCCCGCCACGCGGAACCTCGTCGACTCGCTTGGGCCCCGTACGTTCAGCACGCCATCGCCGAGCAGGGTCATGAACGGGGCGTGGTGGGGGAGGATCCCCACCTGGCCGTCGAACGCGGGCGCCACCACGGCCTCCGCCTCGCCGTCGAACAGCGACCGCTCGGGGGAGATGACGGTGACGCGCATCAGGCGGACGCCAGCTTCTTGGCCTGCTCGACCACGTCGTCGATCGCGCCCTGCATGTAGAACGCCTGCTCGGGAAGCTGATCGAACTCGCCCGAAACCACGCGCTCGAACGAGGTGATCGTGTCCTCGAGCTTCACGTACTTGCCTTCGAGGCCGGTGAACTGCGAGGCGACAAAGAAGGGCTGCGACAGGAAGCGCTGCACGCGGCGCGCGCGCGAGACGAGCAGCTTGTCGTCCTCGGACAGCTCGTCCATCCCGAGAATCGCGATGATGTCCTGGAGATCCTTGTAGCGCTGCAGGATCCGCTGCACCTCGGTGGCCACCTTGTAGTGGCGCTCGCCCAGATACTGCGCGTCCTGAATGCGGCTCGACGACGACAGCGGGTTTACGGCTGGATAGATCCCCAGCTCCACGATGGCGCGATCCAGCACGACCGTGGCGTCCAAGTGGGAGAACGCCGTCGCCGGCGCCGGGTCGGTCAGGTCGTCGGCGGGCACGTAGATCGCCTGCACCGACGTGATCGATCCCTTCTTGGTCGACGTGATGCGCTCCTGGAGCTCACCCATTTCCGTGGCGAGCGTCGGCTGATAGCCGACGGCGGACGGCATTCTGCCCAGCAGGGCCGAAACCTCGGACCCCGCCTGCGTGAACCGGAAGATGTTGTCGATGAAGACGAGCACGTCCTGCCCTTCGACGTCACGGAAGTACTCGGCGACGGTGAGGCCCGTGAGGCCGACGCGGAGCCGCGCGCCCGGCGGCTCATTCATCTGTCCATAGATCAGCGCGACGTTCTCGAGAATGCCGGCTTCCTTAAACTCGAGATACAGGTCGTTGCCTTCGCGCGTGCGCTCGCCGACGCCGCAGAACACCGACTTGCCGCCGTGCGCCTTGGCGACGTTGTTGATCAGCTCCTGAATCACGACCGTCTTGCCCACGCCGGCGCCGCCGAACAAGCCGATCTTGCCGCCTTTGACGAACGGCGCGATGAGATCGATGACCTTGATCCCCGTCTCGAACACCTGCGTCTTCGGCTCGAGATCCACGAAGTCCGGCGGGCTGCGGTGAATCGGCCACCGCTCCGCGCTGGCCGGGATCGGCTCGCCCTCATCCACCGGATCGCCCACCACGTTCAGAATGCGGCCCAGCGCCGGCTTGCCGACGGGCACCATGATCGGTGAACCGGTGTCGACCGCCGACATGCCCCGCACCACGCCGTCGGTGGGGCTCATCGCCACGGCGCGCACTTGATTGCGGCCGATGTGCTGCTGCACCTCGACCACCACGCGGCGCCCTTCCAGCTCGACATTCAGCGCGTTGTACAGCTCGGGCAGTTTCTCCGGCTCGAACTCCACGTCGAGCACAGGGCCGATGACCTGGACGACGCGACCGACATTCGCCGCGGCCGCCGCTTTCTTCGGAGCTTCCTTGGTCTTCGTCGCCATTGGGTTCCTTGTGAGCCGTCAGCCACCAGCCGTCAGCAGGCGCTGACGGCTGATGGCTGATCGCTATCCTTTCAGTGCCTCAGCGCCACCAACGATTTCCGCGAGCTCTTGCGTGATCTGTCCCTGCCGCGCCCGGTTGTACGTTCGCTGCAACAAGTCGAGCATGTCGCCGCCCGCATCGGTCGCGTTCTTCATGGCCGTGCGCCGCGCTCCGTGCTCCGCCGCGGCCGTCTCGACCAGCGCGCGATACATCTGATTGCGGACGTAGAGCGGGAGGAGGGACTCCAGGATGGCCTCGGCCGACGGCTTGAGGATGTAGTTGACCGCCCGTCCGCCCGTCCGCCCACCATGTCCTTTAGGATCCGCCTTGGGTGGAGTCACCGGCAAGACCCTCAGAGTCGTAGGCGGCGTCGACACCGCGCTATTGAACTTCGCGAACACGACGTCCACCGCGTCGAGCGTCCCCGCGATGAACCGCGCCATCAACGGCTCCATCAACTCGGTGGCGTGGGTCGCCGTCGGCCGATCGCCGATGTCGATCCGGTGTGAGGCGGCCGCGCGGCGCGTGAACTTGAAGTAGCTGATCCCCTTCTTGCCGACGAGATGCAACTCCGCCTGCGCTCCCTGCCCTTCGACTTCGGCGAGACGCCGCCGCGCTTCGCGGATCAGGTTGGCGTTGAACGCGCCGCACAGGCCGCGGTTCGACGTGATGAGCAGCACGGCCACGCGGCGCACACCCGCCTTCCCGGGCTGCCGTAGCAGCGGGAACCGCTCGGCGAGCTCAGGGGAGTAGAGGTCGCCGATCACCTCGGCGAGCGCCTGCGCGTAGGGGCGCGCGCCGACCACACGGTCCTGGGCGCGCTTCAGCTTCGACGTGGAGACGAGCTCCATCGTCTTCGTGATTTTCCTCGTGTTTTGGACTGAGCGGATGCGCCGCTTCAGCTCACGGGGCTTCGCCATCAGTGAGAAGGGCTGCCGAGCGTCTTGTACTCTTCGATGGCCTTCTTCAGCCGGCCGTTCAGCTCGTCGGAGAGCGCCTTGCGGGTCTTGATCTCACCGATCAGCCCCGCATGCTGCGCCGCCATGAACTCGAGCAGGTTCTTCTCCCACGCCTTGATCGCGGGGACCTCCACGTCGTCGATCAAGCCGTTGGTCACGGCGAAGATCACGATCACCTGCTGCTCGACCGGCATCGGCTGGTACTGCTGCTGCTTCAACACCTCGACCACGCGCGCCCCGCGTGCCAGCTGGCGCTGCGTCGCGGGATCGAGCTCGGAGCCGAACTGCGCGAACGCCTCCAGCTCGCGGTACTGCGCCAGGTCGAGGCGCAAACGGCCGGCGACCTGCTTCATCGCCTTGATCTGCGCGTTGCCGCCCACGCGGCTGACGGAGATGCCGGCGTTCACGGCCGGCCGGACGTTCGAATAGAAGAGGTCGGTCTCGAGAAAGATCTGTCCGTCGGTAATCGAGATGACGTTGGTGGGAATGTAGGCCGAGACGTCGCCCGCCTGCGTCTCGATGATCGGCAGCGCGGTGAGCGAGCCGCCGCCCATTTCGTCCGACAGCTTGGCCGCGCGCTCGAGCAGGCGGCTGTGGAGATAGAAGACGTCGCCCGGATAGGCCTCGCGGCCGGGGGGCCGACGCAGCACGAGCGACAGCTGGCGGTACGCCGCCGCCTGCTTGGACAAATCGTCGTAGATGCAGAGGGTGGCTTTCTTCTCGTCGTACATGAAGTACTCGGCCATGGTGCAGCCCGAGTACGGGGCGATGTATTGCATCGGCGCCGGCTCGGCGGCGGAGGCGACGACGATGATCGTATACTCCATCGCGCCGTGCTCCTTGAGCCGCTCCACCACGCCCGCGACCGTGGAATTCTTCTGCCCGATCGCCACGTACACGCAGACGACGCCCTGCCCCTTCTGATTGATGATCGTGTCGACCGCGATCGCCGTCTTGCCCGTGCCGCGGTCGCCGATGATCAGCTCGCGCTGGCCGCGACCAATGGGGATCATGGAATCAATCGCCTTGATGCCCGTCTGCAGCGGCTCCTTCACCGGCTGCCGCTTGATGATGCCCGGCGCGACGATCTCCACCTTGCGGGACTTGGTCGTGTGAATCGGCCCCAGCCCGTCGACCGGCCGCCCCAGGGCGTCCACCACGCGGCCGACCATCGCCGGCCCGACGGGCACCTCGAGCACGCGCGCGGTGCGGCGCACCTCGTCGCCCTCGCGCAGCTGGAGGTAGTCGCCGAAGATCACCGCCCCGATGTTGTCCTCTTCGAGGTTGAGCGCGAGACCGGTGATTTTCTCCCCGGTCTCCGACACGGTGAACTCGAGCATCTCCCCCGCCATCGCCGAGGTGAGCCCGTAGATCCGGGCGATGCCGTCCTTCACTTCCAGCACGGTGCCGACTTCGCGGACGTCGATGTCCGCCAGGTCGGCCGCCTGGATTTCCTTGAGAAGGATGTCTTTCAGCTCGCCGGGTCTGAGGATGGAATCAGTCGCCATGGAATCGCCCTTAGGAGATTGTGAAAAATATCACAAGAAGCGGGGCTCGGGAAGAGTCAAACCCTGGACCTGGTCCGCCCCTTGAGAAACCGCTGCAACACACCCCTCGGCCCTAGTTCCCGCAATTCGTGGGGCATCACCCCCGCCACCCGCCGCGCGGCGCCCGCCAAGTGGCTGGGGGACGCGTATCCCAGGATGCGCACGACGGCCCGTATCGTGTAGCCGGGATTCCCCAACAGGTCGGCGGCGCAGGCGGCGCGCGCCAGGTCGATCACACGTTTCAGATTCGGCGCGCCGCCGGCGCCGAATTCCCTGGACAGATGCTCACGGGTGACGCGCAGCGCCTGGGCGACGTGCCCGGTCTGTGTCGGCTCGCCGGCCCGGCGCAGTACCTCTTCCCAGGCGGCGAGCTGCAAACGGTCGGTGAGGCGGAGCAGCCGGGGCGCGTCGGCGAGGGCGGCGCGCCGCGCCACCTGCGCCGTGCGCGCCGCTATCCACTCCCCCGCCACGGCGTTATCGACCCCCTCGACCAAGACGCCCGCGAACCCGGCCCGCTGGCACGCTGCCAGGAGCGACCCGTCGTCCGGGCGGACCGCCGAAAGTGCGTACATGGGGATGCGCGGGAAGCGCGCGGGCAGGCCGATACCATCCGCGGCGCAGGTCCGCACGTCGAGCACCACCGCGTCCACCAGACGCTGCTGGAGCAACCGCTCGACGCCCTGCAGCGTGCGGCACAGACGCACGCTGCCCGTCCCCCGCGGGTAGCCCTGCTTCAATGCGCGGCGTGCTTCCCGGCGCGGGTGGAACACGGGCACGACGGGCGTCACGTCTCCTCAATATGGACGAGGGCGCGCTCCATTTCCGCGGCGCGGCGCAATACGTCGCGTGCGTTGTCGTAGCTGATCGTGCGCGGCGCCTCCTCCACCGGGTGCCAGGCACACTCCGTGATGCCCTCGTCCACCTGCGGCACCGGATCCCCGCGCTTCGATTCGAAGAGGAAGAAGTGGCAGTACTTGTGAATCGTCTTGCCGCGGAACCGGAAGTACCAGTCGATCACCTTGATCGGCCCGTGCAGCGCGAGATCCTCGAGTCCCGTTTCTTCGGTCACCTCGCGGCGCGCCGCCTCGGCGGGCGGCTCCGCGGGCTCGAGATGGCCCTTGGGGAAACCCCAGTTCCGGTAGGAATCACGAATGAGGAGAAAGCGCGTCACGCCTCCCTCGCGGCGGAAGACGACGCCTCCGGCGCTGGTTTCACGCTGGGCACGGCGTTGGGACTTCCGAGGGGGCATTGTCTTCGCTCTTAACGGACCGTGCCCTGAAGGGCCGGCTCGGCGACTGCACACGTCCTTAAGGACGCGTGTCTTGGCCGAGCCGGGACTTCAGTCCACGGAAACACGGGAGCGCGGATCAGCATCGCTCAAAACACGCTGAACGTGAAGTATTTCCGCGGATTCGCCTGAATGTCGGAGAGGAGCTGCCGCATCTGGATCATCGTGAGCGTCGTCTCTTTGTACAACGCCGAGTCGCCGACCATCAGGCCGAGCGTACCGCTGCGATTCACGATTCGCGCCATCACCGAATCGGCCCCGACGAGGACGCGCACCAGACTCTCCTGGTTCTTGCTGGCCGCGCCCATCAGGGCGCGGAAGTCCTGCGACGCCGAGCGCATGTCGGTGCTGGCTGCGGCGGCGTTGTTGAGGATCGTCGCGAGCTGTCCCTGGTTCGTGGCCGAGTCCACGCGGCCGAGCGTCGTCCGCAGGTCGGTCGCGGCGCGGGCGAGCACGTCCGAGCCCTTGCTCAGATTCTGCCCGACGTTGCCGATGACGTCGGCCTGTTCGTTCACCACACGCGTCAGGCGGTCGGCGATCTGACCGAAGTCGCGGATCGACTGCCGCAGGTCCGAGACGGCCGACGAGTCGAAGGCGGTCTGGATGCGGGCCGAAACCGAGGCGATGTCGCTCGCGATGCGGCTCGCCTGGGCCGTCAGCTGGCCGATGTCGGGCAGCGTGGCGCCGCCCCACTTGGCGCCCGCTCCCGTCTGCGCCTCGATGAGGGCCTGGCGCACGTTGGGATCGGTGGGGAGCGGGTCGCTCGCGATGAGCGTCGCCGCCCACTCACCGAACAGCGACGCCGACGCGGCGATGACCGCCGGTTTCGCGGGCAGCGTGACTCCCGAGTAGATCTTCAGGTCCGCTTCAACCCAGTTCCCGGAGGCGAGGCGGATGGCCTCCACGCGCCCGACCCGGACGCCCCGGAGGACGACTGGGTTGCCCACGCCCAGGCCACCGACCGTCCGGAAGCGGGCCGTGTACACGGCTTCGGCCTTACCGAGGTGGACGCCGGAGAGCCACAGCCCGCCCCCAATCACCACGGCGAGCGCCGCGATGATCACGATGCCGACCGCGAATTCGTTCTCGCGCTTCACTCGGGGCGTCCCTCGATGAACTGTCGCACCACGGGGTCCTCCGTCTCCTGGATCTCCGCCACTGTGCCGATCTGCCGGATCCGTCCCTCGTACAGCATGGCGATGCGGTCGCCCACGGTGTACGCGCTGCGCATGTCGTGCGTGACCACGACCCCGGTGACGCCCAGGTGTTCGCGCGTTCGCACCATCAGGCGGTCGATCACGGCGGAGGTGACTGGGTCGAGCCCCGTCGTCGGCTCGTCGTACAGGATGTAACGCGGGCGCAGGGCGATGGCGCGCGCGATGCCCACGCGCTTGCGCATCCCGCCCGACAGCTCGGCCGGCAACCGCTCTTCAGTCCCCGAAAGATCCACCAGCGCCAGGGCCTCCCGCACTCGATCGTCGATCTCCTCGTCCGAAAGCCCGCGACGCCGGCGGAGCCCCAGCTCGAGGTTCTCCGCCACCGTCATCGAATCGAACAACGCCGCGAACTGGAAGACATAGCCGACGCCCTCGCGCAGGGTCGTGAGGCCGCCGCGATCGAGCGTCGACACGGCCTTGCCGTCAACGATCACGTCGCCCGCATCGGGGTGCAACAAGCCGACGATGTGCTTCAGGGCCACGCTCTTGCCGGTCCCCGAGAAGCCGATGATCACGAGCGTTTCGGCGTCCGCGATCTTGAGCGACAGCCCATCGAGCACGGTCTTCGGACCGAATGCCTTGTGCACGTCCTGGAACTCGATCATAGCAGCAGCACCGCCCAGAAGGCATCGAGCAAAAGGAGTAATACCGCGGAGTAGACGACGGCGCGCGTCGTGCTCTTGCCGACCCCCTCCGCCCCGCCCCGCGTGTCGAGGCCCACAATGCAGCCGACCAGCGTGATCGTCGCGCCGAAGGTCGCGCTCTTGAAGAGCCCGAACCAGGTGTCCTTGAAGCGGTAGAAGAGTTTCAGCCCTTTCAGGAAGTCGATCGTGGAGAGGTCGAGGAGCACGAGGCTGGTGAGCCACCCGGTGACGATGCCGACGGCGATGGCGAACGCGATGATCATCGGAAACATGATCGTGCCGGCCAGGACGCGCGGCACCACGAGATAGCTCTGGGGATCGTAGGCCAGGGTCTCGAGCGCATCCACCTGCTCGGTGACCTTCATCGTGCCCAGCTCGGCGGCCATGCTGGCGCCGACGCGGCCGGCGAGCGCGAGTCCCGCGAGCACGGGGCCCAGCTCCAGCATCATCGTCTTACCGACGAGGGTGCCGACGAAATACATCGGGACCGCGCCGGTGAACGTGTAGGAGGCCTGGAGCGCGAGCACGACGCCGGTGAACGCGGCGATGAACAGCGTCACGGGAATCGAGTCGACGCCGATGCGGCGCATCTGGACGATGGCCGGACCGGCCCACGTCCGGACGTCGGGCACGGCGCGCACCATGTCCATCAGGAAATGCCCGACCCGGCCGATCGCCTCAACAGCGGCGACGGCACGGCGGCCGATCGCTTGGATCACAGGAGAGAAGCTACAGCTACAAACGAAAGTGGCCAGGATTTCTCCTGGCCACGTGCTTAGGCGGCGAAGCTCGCGAGCGCCTTCCCGACGTCTCCGTCGCGCAGTCGCTTGAGCGCGCGGTCGCGCAGCTGCCGCACTCGCTCGCGCGTCACGCCGAGCATGCCGCCGATTTCCTCGAGCGTGTGCTCGCGCCCGCCGTCGAGACCGAAGTAGAGCCGCAGCACCTTGGCGTCGCGCCGCTGCAACGTGTTCAGCGCCTGCTCGATCTCATCGGACAGGAAGCGGTCCATCGCCTGGTCTTCGGTGTCCGGCAGGTCCTCGGCGATGAAACGCTCGATCAGCGAGCGGTCGCCGTCGGGATCGAGCGGCGCATCGAGCCGCACGTCGCCCGTGTTGAGCGCGGCGAGCGACTGCACGACCTCGAGCGACAGCTTGGTCGCGTCGGCGATTTCCTCGGGCGTCGGCTCGCGCCGCAGCGTCTGACGCAGATACTCCGCCGTCCGCACGATGCGCGACAGATCGGCCGTGCGGTTGAGCGGCACGCGCACGGTCCGGCCCTGACGGGCGAGCGCCGCGAGGATCGCCTGCCGGATCCACCACACCGCATACGAGATGAACTTGACGCCCTGGTCGGGGTCGAACTTCCGGGCGGCGGTGAGCAGCCCGACGTTCCCCTCGCCGATCAGGTCGGTGAGCGGCAGCCCGCGGTTCTGATACTTCTTGGCCACGGAGATCACAAAACGGAGGTTCCGCTTCACCAGCTCCTGCATCGAATCCTGGTCGCCCGCCCGGACTTTGCGGGCGAGCGCGATCTCCTCCTTCTGCGTCAGCAGGGGAGTCTTGGAGACCTCGTGCAGGTACTGATCGAGAATGTCGCGCTCGTGCTCGTGATGGCCGAGCCCGGTGAGCAGACCGCGACGCCGCCCCCGCTTTTTGGCGGGGGCCTTCGCCTTCGCCTCGGCCTTGGGGGCCGGGGCGGGCGCCGCAGCCTTCGGGGCGCGGGCCTGGCGGGGCGTGGTCTTCTTCTTGCGAGTCTGCTTGGGCATTGGGGGCTCTATGGTCGTCCTGTGATACAGCGCACAGGGGGGAAAAGTTCATCAGAGACAAGAAAATCGCTTGACACCGCCATAACGCCCAGATAAGATGCCGTGTTCCCACCGGGACGTTTGGGGGCCGCTAATATAACGGGGGCGTAGCTCAGTTGGGAGAGCGCGTGAATGGCATTCACGAGGTCAGGGGTTCGATCCCCCTCGCCTCCACTCGGCCGGCAAGAGGCGGTACAGGGCGGTAGGGGCGGTAGATGCAGCGCCACTGTGCGGTTAGATTTGCGCAGCGCGCGGGAATAGCTCAGTTGGTAGAGCACAACCTTGCCAAGGTTGGGGTCGCGGGTTCGAGTCCCGTTTCCCGCTCTCCTCTAAGAACTAGATCAAACGGGTTAGACAGTTACAAGCGACGCGGGGTGGAGCAGTCTGGTAGCTCGCCGGGCTCATAACCCGGAGGTCGTGGGTTCAAATCCCACCCCCGCTATTCAGTAACAAAGACGCCTAGACGCCGAGACGCCGAGGGGTGTGGCGGGGCGGCCTAGGCGTCTGCATTTCGGGCGGTTAGCTCAGTTGGTTAGAGCGCCACGTTGACATCGTGGAGGTCACAAGTTCGAGTCTTGTACCGCCCACCTCGCGCCCATAGCTCAACTGGATAGAGCGCTTGACTACGGATCAAGAGGTTGGGGGTTCAACTCCCTCTGGGCGCACTGCACTACTAGACGCCTAGGCGCCGAGACGCCTAGGGTTGGCAGAAGGAGATCGGGACGCGAGAGCCTCTCCTCGGCGTCTCGGCGACTAGGCATCTCGGCGTCTAGTATTTACGGGGCGTAGCGCAGTCCGGTTAGCGCGCCTGGTTCGGGACCAGGAGGTCGGAGGTTCAAATCCTCTCGCCCCGATTCACAAGAATGCTCGACAGCCAGACTGCGCTGCCGAGCATTTTGCTTCGCCAGGCCTCCCCGTTACGGCTTCGGTGCGTGCGTCGGATCGTCCGCGGGATTGACGTACGTCATGGCGAACGGCCCCATAGCGGTCACCGCCACGATCGTGACTCCCCGCGCAACGGCGAAGTGATGCATGGCGGCGGGAATGGCCCCTTGGTCGCCGACATGCATGGGTTTGGTCTTCGCGACGTCAAAGACGTCTCCCATGCCGTACAGGAACGTGCCCTGCTTGACCTGAACCCGCTCGGCGGTGGGATGGAAGTGCGGCGGAAAGCGGTAGCCGTCCGGCAACCGGAGTTCGACCGTGAAGGGGGCGGCCTTACCGGGATCTCCGCTGACGACCGCCATCTCCGCGCCCTTGGGGAATACCGCGGGCGCCGGCCCCCACTGGAGACCAGTCGGTTGGGCTGCCGGCGTGGCTTGGCCCATGAGGGCGCTGCTGGCAAACACGAGCAACGCGGAAGAGAGCGTGAGACGGAGCATAGAGACCTCAGCGGATAAGGAGCGCTACACTTGTGTCGCGATTCATCCCCAACATGTGCGCAAAGCGTGGCGGGCGATAGGCCGTGCTCACCGTGCGGTGCGCGGAGTACCGCAGGGAGTGATGGGTCAGTAGATTACGCGCTCGTTCAAGCGCCAGTAGCTCAGCTGGATAGAGCGTCGGCCTCCGGAGCCGAAGGTCCCGCGTTCGAATCGCGGCTGGCGCATTCCCACACACTCACGGTGGGTACACGCGCCCGCCATCGAGCGCCCGAATCTCCAGCACCTCCCCGCCGGCGTCTCGAAACCCCCGCACCACCACACGCCGCTGAGACGAGTACCCCGTGCTCGCCTCTTGCGCGGCGAGCCGAGGCATGCGCAGCTCCCAGCGCCGTATGATCCACGCCCCCGACGGGA
>Ga0193712_1000132_pt1 | contig 12006 bp, 11 predicted proteins | sample H3a1metaG_FD_143053 | JGI IMG/M metagenome (GOLD analysis project Ga0193712, IMG submission 143053) | Soil microbial communities from a riparian zone of the East river system, Colorado, United States - H3a1 | ecosystem: Environmental > Terrestrial > Soil > Riparian zone | place: USA: East River... | reverse complement strand
TAGTTGGGCCAGCGAGGGTATTTTTTCTTCGTTTTCGGACGTGACCCCACTCAGTCATGAGATCTCGGAGTGGCGGAACGATCCCTTTGTTAACAACCTGGCGCCGGCATGGCAGTTTCCAAATGGGCGAGGGTGCGAGGGGAATCTTGAGACCGGCGACCCAATCAAAGTGCTCTCGAACTCGACCGTTCCGGTTATCGTCAACGGTTTCACCTACCATCCGCAGACGGAAGCCTTGCTCCAGTGGTTTACGCGGGAAGACCCATCCGGGGCGTTCAGGGGCGCTTATAGCTATCCCGACACCAGCCTTCTGACAGGCGTAGCCCAGGATTGCTCGGCGGAATGAGGGTGCCGTTGATTCGCCACTCGGGCGCAGTCGATCCGTCACCCCAAGACTCGGAGTATCCCGCTTGGCGGTGCTGGAAAATGGAGGGTCGTCAGGAGGGCGTCAAGGTTCTAAGCTTTTTTTTCGCGGGGATGCGTACCCACCAAAAAATTAAAGAGCGCTCCGGACCCGAAGGTCACGGAGCGCCCGAACAGCCCTCCCCCAGAACTGCTCAAAACGAGACTACCTCAGACCCTAAAAGCCGCAAATACAACTTTCCGGCTACATGGTGGCACCGATGTGCCAGGCGCTCAGGCTTGCGGCCGCGAAGCCTGACACCATGTGCAAACTTCTGCACATAGAGAGAGCTCGTGAACGCCCCTTCTGCTCCTAAGTCCATGATTTAGCACGATCTGTCTTGTGCTAGCCCGCTGGCGCGGCGAATGCAATCAACAACCTGTTCGAGCGGCTTCCGTTAGGTATCGGCACTTTTGGGACCGGGGAGCTGTTCTAAGGGATAACTGGAACTCCAATGAAGAAATTGATTGTACTGGCTGCTTTGGTTCTGGCGCTTCCGTTGAGCGCTCTTGCTAGCAGCGTGGGTATTACGAGCCAGGGCGGCACGTTATGGATTGGGACTAGCGGGCTCGCTACGTCCTCGAGTTCTGGCTTTACCTCGCCTTCCCAGATCAGTGCGGTTAGCAACTTGTTCGGCCACAGCTTTAACGGCGCGAATCTGGGGCGCCTAACCATTTCGACCGGCCCGCTGACCTCAGGCGCCTTGGGATCGAACGCGACGTTTGCCGGCGGGGGCAGCTTTACCATCGCCCTCAACGGGGCCGTGGGCGGGCTTCCTAACGCTGTCCTTTTTCAGGGAGCTTTCAGTGGACCGGTCACCGTGACGCAGCTCCACAATGGCTCGCTGCAGCTGACCGCAAATATTGAGGGGCTGGTCAATCATCGCAACGTGAATGGCGTGGTGGTAATCACCACGGGCGCCATGAGAAACGGCCAGCTCGGCATCAGTGGCGCGAAGGTGGATATCGCTTTGCCCGTGCCCGAGCCGGGGACGCTCAGTTTGCTGGGCACCGGCCTGCTGGCTATGGCTGGACTGGCGCGGCGCAGGTGGAGCAAGCCCAAACAACGCAAGGCAGCTACCGCTTGAGGGTCTGGCAATTCTGCCAGGTAACTCGACACGATAACCAACAAAAGGCTCCTGCGGGAGCCCTTTGATGATTACGACTTACGAATTGCGAGGGCGCCAGTTGCGAAGCACCATTCGATGCGCGATGCGTTACTGACGTAATTGCGCCATGGCGCTTCGGAATTGACCCTGGCGGCGAGTGCCCCTAGATTCTTGAGAGGGGGTACCCATGAAGGACATCCATGAGGTTCTGCGTCGGAAGCAGGCGCAATACATCGAGCTAGGCAAGCAGATTGAAGCGCTTCAGGGCGCTGCCGACACTTTGAAATCAGTAGCTTCGCTGCTGACGGACGAATCCGACACGCCCAACCGGGCGATGCCGGAGTTTGAGGCGCCAGCGCCGCGCGCGGCCGCGGCTGCCGCATCGGCATCCTCGGCGCCGGCTCCGGCCACGGCGAAGCCTGCTACACCTGCTCGCACCACGGTTCCGCGCTGGCCTTAACCCGGGACCCAACGCTCAAAATAAGGAATCGCGATGGGGATCAAGAGTATTCGCGCGCTGGTCGTAGTGCCGGACACGGCGACTGCCGTGGAGAGGCTGACGGGCTTGTTGCGCGGTCAGGGAGTCGAGGTCACCTGCGTTCCCAACGCGGCGGAAGCGCTTGCGAGAATTCCCGAGAATGCGCCCGATCTAATCTTTTCAGAAATGGACCATGCGGGGGATGCTGCCTGGCTCCTCAATACCGTGCGGCCCGCGAACGGGGCTGCTTCCCTGCTCTCCGTTCTGTTATTGAGCGATGAGTCGGAGCGGGCGGCAGCGCTGCGTTTGGGCGCGCATTTCGTCTTGTACCAACCGGTTACATTGTCTCAGGTGCAATCGGTACTGTTGGCGACCCGGAGCTTGATGAGTCGCGAACGCCGCCGCACGACCCGGGTTCCCATCCAAATTCCCGTAACGCTGGGCTGGGAGGACGCCGAGAACGTCGAAGGAATTCTGCTCGACGTGAGCGAAAGCGGAATGGATGTTCTGATTTCGAAGCCCGTGCCAAATTTCACGGATCTGGCTTTCCGTTTTGCGTTGCCACACCGTTTGGCTCCTGTGGAGGGTCGTGGCGTGGTCGCTTGGTCGCGGTCAACGGGCGAGAGCGGAGTACGCTTCGAGACTCTTTCAGAAGATGCGCACATCGCCCTCAACGCATGGCTGGATTCCAGCGCGCCTGCCGTTTCGGAGCACGACGTCACCTCCGTCGTTCTGTGCAAGCTCACTGACTTGAGTCTGGGAGCCTGTTACGTCGAATCGGAATCGCCGTTTCCTATAGGGACACGGCTGGACTTGATCCTGCAAGCGCGGGGGACGTTCGCTGGTGCGGGTGGATCAGTACGGGTTCTGCATCCAGCGCACGGCATGGGGATTGAGTTCCTAGCCGAAACCGAGCAACAGCGGGCCGCCGTGGAAGGTTTTCTGGATTTCCTCGTGTCCCAGCCCGGTGTAGCGCCGGAGCTGCGCTGCATACCGCGTGAATTTATTCCTCTGATGCAGTTGCCACAGGATAAGAACACTTCGGACGTTCTTCTCGATCTGATGCGCGGTGAGGCTGACCTAAGCCAGGCGGATTTCCTAGCGAAACTCAAAAGACAGCGCGGCGGCTCCCGCACGGCTCTGGATGAGTCCGCGGCGACCGCGAACGCCTAGCCGAAACATCCGGCTCCCAACACACAAGAAACCGCAAGCCCCGAGCTCCGTCTCTAGCGCGGGGACTTGCGGTCGCGCCCACTGAAGGGCGTTCCGCCTCGTTACCCCGTACTTTAGCCAGCGTCCGTTGCAGCGGTGTCGCAGATGGGTTAGAGGACAGTGAATTTTGGGTTGCACGATGACAGGTTTTCCACAAGCCGCGGTTGCAATTGCTTATGCTCGCCGTCGTCCAATCTGCGAATTTACCGGTGCTCGGTTATGTCCCGGTGGCTGAAACTTGTCAGCGGTGGTCATCGCGAAGCGGAGTTTTCACGCAAAGAGATTTTCGGTCTCGGCGAACTGGTCATGTCCGGGGCTAACTGTGCGCGGCTGGAGGGGGCTCTACGGAGGTAGCAGCGCCGTTTGATATGCTGCGCAAAGTGGGTCATGGCGCGCCCAAGGCCCCTCCTCATGCCTACCGTATGCCCTACCGTCCTGATCGCTACTTCCAATGCTGGGAAGCTCCGCGACTTTGCCGGGGCTGCGGCGCCTTATGGCGTGACCATCTTGGGCATTCCAGATTTCCACCTCCTGTCCGAGGTGGTGGAGGACGGTCTCACCTTCGACGCCAATGCCCGGAAAAAGGCAGCCGGGTATAGCTTATATTCGCCCGGAGAGATCATTCTGGCCGATGACTCTGGACTGGAAGTAGATGCTCTGCACGGCGCGCCGGGCGTGCATTCCGCACGGTACGCGGCGTTGGAGAGCGGAGGCGCCCCGGCCGGGAATTCTCCGGATGATGCCAACAATGCTCGTCTGCTTCGTGAACTGGCCTCGGTTGCGCCAGAACCGAGGACCGCGCGCTTCGTTTGCTCTCTGGCCGCGGCGCGCGACGGTGAAGTTTTGGCGGTGTTCTCGGGAAAAGCCGAAGGGCTGATTCTGACTGTTCCCCGCGGCACGTTCGGTTTCGGTTACGACTCGTTGTTCTACTCCCCGAGCCTGAAGAAGACTTTCGCCGAACTCTCGGCGGAGGAAAAAGCGTTTGTCAGCCATCGCGGGGCGGCGTTTCGTCAGTTTCTGGAGTGGATCAAGCGCCAAAGATTCTCAGAAACATCGGAGGGCGCAAATAGCTTTTAATCTCTGGGAAGATTTCACGCTCGGATTCTCTTCGATTTCATCCCCGTCCTTGACTTCACACACTCCGCAAAAAGATAATCGAGGGTTACGCGTTTTCAAGTTGATGCAATAAGGAGATCCTCAGTGGCGGCGAGCGTTCCTGCGGTGGGCGAAGCGGGCAGCGTAGGGAACGAGAGAGCGGCTAAGGCCGGGGTGGCCCCGCTCCGCGCCGGTCAGGGGGCTAGTTTTTGGCTACGGCGATTGCATTCGTTGAGCGGAATTGTCCCAGTTGGAGCCTTCTTAATCGAGCATATCCTCATCTCCAACTCCGCGGCGCTCAACGGGCCCACAGCCTACGCGCACCAGGTGCGTTTTTTGGCCAGCCTGCCTTTGGTGCCGATGCTAGAACTTTTCGGCGTGTGGCTGCCGATTCTGTTCCACGCGGGATACGGTTTTTACATTTGGTATCGGGGGGAAACTAACCTCCTAAGCTATCCGTGGTCCGGCAATTGGATGTATACGGCGCAGCGCTGGACCGGCGGGATTGCCTTTGCCTACATCGCTTTCCACACCTATACGTTGCGCTTCTCTGGCATCGACTTGCATGCCTATCCCGGCGCGTCGTTTGGCAAAGTGCAGGCGGAATTATTTCAGCCTCTGCTCCTGGCCTTCTATGTTTCGGGCTTGCTAAGCGCGTCCTGGCATTTCGCCTACGGACTGTGGCTGTTCTGCGCCAAGTGGGGCCTAGTCTCCGGCGAGAAAGCCCAGAAGCGGATGCTAGTGGCCTGTTTGGGTCTCTTTGTGGTGATGAGCAGCGTCGGTCTAGGCAGCCTTTACACCATGCGCGTGCGCTATGATCAACAACCCGTTGACGCGGTGGGAGCGACGCAGATTGAGGATGCCCGGCCGAGCGTGGACGAGTAGACAGGGGAAACGGCGCACAAAGCATGGCGACTCCAAGAATTATCGTGGTGGGCGGCGGGCTGGCGGGGTTGTCGGCCGTGATCAAGATTGCCGAGATGGGCGGGTCGGTGGGCCTGTTCTCGATTGTGCCGGTGAAGCGCTCGCACTCTGTGTGCGCGCAAGGCGGCATTAATGCCGCTAAGAATCTTAAGGGCGAGGGCGACTCGACAGCGCAACATCTCGACGATACCGTTTACGGCGGCGACTTTCTGGCGAATCAGACGCCGGTCAAGCACATGTGCGACGCGGCTCCAGCGATTATTGATCTGCTGGACCGCATGGGTGTGCCTTTCAATCGCACTCCGGAAGGGCTGCTCGACTTTCGTCGCTTTGGCGGGACGTTGTATAACCGGACCGCGTTTGCAGGAGCCACCACAGGTCAGCAGCTGCTCTACGCCCTCGACGAGCAGGTTCGCCGCTTCGAATCCGAAGGCAAAGTCAAGAAGTACGAGAGCTGGGAATTCCTCTCCGCCGTGCTCGATGGGAAAAACGTGTGTCGCGGAATCTGCGCGATGAACCTGCGCAGCATGGAAGTGAGGACCTTCCCTGCTGACGCCATCATCATCTGCACGGGCGGCATAGGCGCGATTTTCGGGAAGTCCACCAACTCTGTTGTTTGCACCGGATCGGCGCAATCGGCTCTTTACCAGCAGGGTGCGTACTACGCGAATGGCGAGTTTATTCAGGTTCATCCCACGGCGATCCCTGGTGAAGATAAATTGCGCCTGATGTCGGAATCGGCCCGCGGCGAGGGTGGCCGTGTTTGGGTTCCAAAGCAAAAAGGCGATCCGCGGCCCCCCAAATCCATTCCCGAGAACGAGCGCTGGTACTTCCTCGAAGAGTGGTACCCGAAATACGGAAATCTGGTTCCGCGCGATGTGGCCACGCGGGCCATTCACAAAGTTGTGTACGAGAACGAGCTGGGCATTGACGGCCAGCCGATGGTCTACCTCGATCTGACGCACATCGACCGCAAGGTTCTCGACAAGAAGCTGGAAGGCATTCTTGAGATTTATCAGAAGTTTGTGGGCGACGATCCGCGCGACGTGCCGATGAAAATCTTCCCGGGCATGCACTACACGATGGGCGGCCTGTGGGTGGACTTCAATCAGCAGACGAATATCCCCGGTGTATTTGCCGCGGGCGAGTGCGAATACCAGTACCACGGCGCGAACCGGCTGGGGGCGAACTCTCTCGTCTCCTGCATCTTCGGCGGATTTATCGCCGGTCCCAACGCCATGAAGTATGCCAAGAGCCTGCCGGCGGCCCCGAGCAACGGCTACTTCGACGCCGAACGCAAGCGCCAGGAAGAAATGAACTCTGGCCTGACGAACAATCAGGGCGCCGAGAACCCGTTCCGGCTGTGGCGCGAACTGGGCGAGTTGATGACGCGCTACTGCACCGTCATCCGCTACAGCAAAGCTTGTCGAGAGGCCGATGTCAAGATCGTCGAGTTGCTGGAGCGCATGAAGAACGTGAACTTAAGTGACCGCACGCAGTGGGCGAACACCAGCGTGGTCTTCACCCGCCAGCTTTACAACATGATGCAACTGGCGCGTGTGATAGCCCAGGGCGCGGCCATGCGTGATGAATCTCGGGGCGCGCATTACAAACCGGACTTTCCGGAACGCGACGACAAGAAATGGCTCAAGACGACGAAGGCTTCTTTCGCTCCCGATGCGGACGAGCCGAGATTTGAATTTGAAGCGATTGACACCTCGCTGGTGCCGCTGCGTCCGCGCCGATACGACGCCGTGAAGTAAGGAAAGGTAAAGAAGTTAGGGAAAGGAATTAAGGATAAGGCTCGAACATGTCCGTTGAAAACGCCGCCAAGGCCACGCCCGTGACGAAAACCGTCCTCTTCAAGATCAAGCGCCAAGCCGACCCCAACTCGGCGGCGCGATGGGAAAGCTTCGAGATTCGGTGGAAGCCTGGCATGAACGTGATCTCGAGCCTGATGGAGATCGCCGCCAACCCGGTCACAACGGCTGGAGTGACGACGTCTCCCGTCACCTATGACGCTAACTGCCTGGAGGAAGTGTGCGGCTCCTGCGCGATGGTGATTAACGGCAAGGCCCGGATGGGGTGTTCGGCGCTGGTCGATCAATTGCAGCAGCCCATTCGTGTCGAGCCGCTAACCAAGTTTCCCGTGGTGCGCGACTTGGCGGTCGATCGCAATGTCATTTTTGAAAACCTCAAGACCGTCAAAGCTTGGGTCCCCGTGGATGGCACCTATGATCTCGGGTCCGGCCCGCGCATTGCGCCGCGAGAGCAGGAAGAGGCCTATCCGGTCTCACGTTGCATTTCCTGCTGCTGTTGCATGGAAGCCTGCCCGCAATTCAACGACGACACGGGCTTCGTGGGGGCGGCGACGATTGCGCAGGTGGGCCTTTTCAACTCGCATCCGACCGGAAAGGCGTTGAAGTACGAGCGCCTGGCCGCGCTAATGGGTGACGGCGGGATTCAAGAATGCGGCTACGCCCAGAATTGCGTGGAAGTTTGCCCGAAGGATATTCCGCTGACGCGGTTGATCTCTGAGGTTAGCCGGGACGTGATGGTGCAGGCGGTTAGCGATTTGTTCCGCCGCTAAAATAGACCGTTTCCCGTCTCGAGTTGACCAGCGAAAGTATCTCCAGACTTGAAGTCGGCCGAGGGCTCAATATCGCAAGTTCGCCACGGATCATTGGCGTTAGCTTTGTAGCCGTCTATATGAACTCTCATGGCCTGCGGGAAGATTCGGCAAGTCATACATTCCCGTCTTGATCGGTGACGGCCGGTGTCCTCCCCACTCCCAGGAGAATCCCCGAGAGAAACGCCAGCCAATTCAACATCTTCTTTACCAGATTCAGCTCCCTGCCTCCAGCGTCGGACCCATGATCTCACGCCAGCATTCCTTGGCCTTTCTCGAGACACCGGCGACGGGAGAGAGAGGGCCCAAGAAGGGTGACATTGCCGGTCAATGTCATGGGCGTTAGCCAGTCCGGTGGTAGTTTTTCCTGGAACTTACCCTGATTTGTCCGGGACTTACGGTCCTTCGCCCGATCGCGACGCCTACCTCCGGCATTACTTTTGGACCACTCTTTTGGGCGGGACGCGGCTGTGGAAAACGTGTAAACTAACCACTCATTTACAAGATTTGCCATTCTTCCCAACTATGCTACGGCGGGCCCTGTTCCTCAGTCTGGTGGTTGTACTTGGGTGCGATTTCAGCGCCGCCATTACACGCGCGCGTTCGCATCGCCATCACAAGACCAAGGTTTCGCAATCCACGATGACTTTGTCGAGCACTGGACGGCATCATCGTCGCTGGCGTCGTATTTTCTTCTGGAACCCGGTGTTCAAGCCTTCGCATGATTCCCTACTCAAGCAGAATGCGGAGATTGACCGGCTGGAATTGCCGCGCATTCAGGACGATGCCGAGCTGGAGCAGTTGAAGCTGGATGGCAAACTGGTGCCGATCATCCCCAGCGAGGCCCTGCGAGTTGATCCGCGCCTCGATCCCGACCGGCGCTACTGCCGACCGTGGACGCTGAAGTTTGTCCAGGATCTAGCGGACGCCTATCATCAACAATTCGGCGATCAAATCCAGGTGAATTCCGCTGTGCGGACAGTGGTCGTACAGAAAAAGCTGCGTCGCCATAATCGTAACGCTGCACCTGCGGAAGGCGAAATTGCGTCGTCGCATCTGGCCGGGGTCACGGTCGACCTGCAACGCCGCGGGATGAGCAAGGCTGAGATTCACTGGGTGGAGAACTACCTGATTCCCATGAAGGCTGCTGGGTTGGTGGAGCCGGAAGAAGAGCGTCGGCAATGGGTTTTCCACATTATGGTATCCGACCGCTATACCGAACCGCACGATAAGAGTGAGGTCGCGAAAAGCGGGACCGATGGGTTTCCGGACGGCGAGGATCGCGCGCCAACGTTGCAGCGCGCGACGCAGCCGACTGTTGCCGATATTCCTGATTTCGTGCTGCCTGGGTTAGCTCCCTCCGCGCCTCCTTTGACGCTGGCGCCGGCTCTGGTTGCCCCTGTGCCCGCGGCGCCCAGTTCGATAGCGCCTGGGTTGGCGACGCCCCGAACCATTGTTCTTGGGGCCTCCGATCCAGGCGGACGCTGAGTTCCGCACCTGAGCCCCCAGCCTGAGCCCCGGTGCCTGCCTTCGCAATCCACGATTCCGGACGTATGTCGTACAATTTGAAGGCAGTCTTACCCGTAAATCCATCCGATTTCTGCGAGGAACTTTCATGCGTCAGTTACTGCTCTGTGTCGCCGTTCTCGGTCTTGCCGCCAGCTCCTTCGGACAGGCCGCCCCGACTGCGAAACCTAAGACTCCTGCCACGGCCAAGGCGCCGGTCAAGAAGGCAACCGCGCCTTCCGGCAACCCCGTGGCCGTGTTCAACACTACCGCCGGGACGCTGCGCTGCACTTTGTTTGAGAAGGAAACACCGATTACGGTCGAGAACTTTATTGGGCTGGCCACAGGCAAGAAGGACTGGAAGAATCCGGCCAGCGGAGTGACCAAGCACAGCACGCCCCTCTATGACGGCACGATTTTCCATCGCGTGATTCCCGAGTTCATGATTCAAGGGGGAGACCCGCTTGGCACTGGCACTGGCGATCCTGGCTACCGTTTTCAGGATGAATTTGTGGACACGCTGAAGTTCGACCATCCAGGTCGACTGGCGATGGCGAATTCCGGGCCCAACACCAACGGCTCGCAGTTCTTCATTACGGAGGATTCGACGCACAGCCTCCACCTGACCGGCCACCATACGATTTTTGGCCAGTGCGATGACGCCAGCCTCGCGCTGGTCAAGAAGATTGCGCGCCTACCTGTAGGCCCTAACGACAAGCCGCTAACGCCGGTGCGCATCGTCCATTTGACGATTGTGCGCGGCGGTTCGGCTTCGACCACGCGGCGCCCAGTTGTCCACAGCGCAACCGGCGCCACGAAGAAGCCGGCCGCTGGAACTGCCGCCAAAAAGCCTGCAAACTCTCCGCAGTAGTTTTTGGGGAGTTTTATTCGCCTTCATTTTCCGCGGGATATACCCGCTATTCGAAAGGAATTCATGTCACGCGCACCCGGCTTGTACGCAACATTTGACACAACGGAAGGCACGATCGTTTGCCGTTTGTTCGAGAAAGATGCTCCTAAGACTGTCGCCAACTTCGTCGAACTCGCCGAAGGCAAGCGCGAGTGGACGCATCCCAACACGCGCAAGAAGACGACCGACCGGCTCTATGACGGAACCGTGTTCCACCGCGTGATCCCTAACTTCATGATCCAGGGCGGCGATCCGCAAGGCACCGGGATGGGCGGACCGGGATATAAGTTTGAGGATGAGACGAAGGGCTCGCCGCACAACTTCGATGTGCCGGGGAAACTGGCGATGGCGAATGCCGGGCCGAACACCAACGGTTCGCAGTTCTTCATCACCGTGGCTCCGACGAGCTGGCTGACGGGCAAGCACACGATCTTTGGCGAAGTCGTCGACGGACAAGCTACCGTAGATAAGATCACGAGCTCTCCCCGCGATGCGCAGGATCGTCCGCGCAAGGAAATCAAGCTGAACGCGGTGAAGATCGAGAAGCTCTAAGAATGGCAAGAAAGAGGGCGCGGGTTCAGTCCCGCTCCCCTTTCCCGTCCAAACCGATTCGGGTTAGACGCCGATCACCCCTACCAATTCCTTGACCGCCTCCGCGCTCTTGTTCAGTGCGGCTTGTTCGTCGGTCGTGAGCTTGATTTCGATGATTTGTTCAATTCCCTTCGCGCCCAGCTTCACGGGCACACCAACGTAGAGACCTTTAATCCCGTACTCGCCGTCAAGATAGGCGGCGCAAGGCAAAATCTTCTTCTTGTCTTTGAGGATTGCCTCGACCATCTCCGTGGCCGCTGCGGAGGGAGCGTAGTAGGCGCTGCCAGTCTTCAGATACTTCACGATCTCAGCACCGCCGTCGCGGGTGCGTTGCACCAGAGCCGCCAGGCGCTCGGGTGTGATTAGCTCCGTGATCGGAATGCCAGCCACGGTGGAATAACGCGGCAGAGGCACCATGGTGTCGCCGTGGCCGCCGAGAACAAAGGCCGTCACGTTCTCGACGCTGACGTTGAGTTCGTCGGCAATGAAGGTACGGAAGCGAGCGGAATCCAGGACGCCTGCCATGCCGATGACTCGGTTGCGCGGAAAGCCGCTGAGCTTGTAGGCCGTCTGCGCCATGGCGTCGAGCGGGTTCGACACGATGATGAGGATGCATCCGGGCGAGTACTTGATTGCCTCGGTGACGACGCTCTTCATGATGTTGTAGTTCGTGTTTAGAAGGTCGTCGCGGCTCATGCCGGGCTTGCGCGGGATCCCCGCGGTGATTACTACGATGTCGGAGCCGGCCGTGTCCCCGTAATTGTTGGTGCCGATAATGTGGGAGTCGCGCTTCTCGATGGGCATGGCCTGTTGCAGATCGAGCGCTTTGCCCTGGGGAATGCCTTCCAGGATGTCGATGAGAACTACGTCAGCCAATTCTTTGGAGGCGATCCAGTGGGCGGCGGTGGCGCCTACGTTCCCTGAACCTACTACTGAAACTTTCTTACGCATGAATGAGTCCTCGTGTCGGCCCCGTCATGGAGCGTGAAATTTGCCTATCGTAGGAGCTCAAGCCCCTGCTCTTGCTAGCCACATCGGAGCGCCCCAAGCCATGCCTTTTCATCGCGCTGAGAAACTTGGCGCTAGTCTGCGGCCACGGTAGCGGCCATGTTGTTGATGATGTGGTCGCCGAACTCGCTAGTTTTGACTT
>Ga0193712_1000131_pt1 | contig 12128 bp, 9 predicted proteins | sample H3a1metaG_FD_143053 | JGI IMG/M metagenome (GOLD analysis project Ga0193712, IMG submission 143053) | Soil microbial communities from a riparian zone of the East river system, Colorado, United States - H3a1 | ecosystem: Environmental > Terrestrial > Soil > Riparian zone | place: USA: East River... | reverse complement strand
GAGGCAGCCCTCGGGGTGTCCGAAGAACCAGAACAGGTGCTGCCACAGCAGCGCCTGGCCGCCGGCGATCGGGTCGAAAAAGTGCGTGCCGATGGTCTGGTCGAAGAGCAGCATGATCGCGGCGCCCTGCAGGACCGGCAACGCCAGCACCGCCAGGATCGCCGTGATGAACAGCGCCCACACCGACAGCGGCAGCCGGAACCAGGTCATCCCCGGCGCGCGATGATTGATCACCGTCGTGATGTAATTGACGGATCCCATCACCGAGGAGAGCCCCAGCACGACGATCGAGACGCACCAAAGCAGTTGCCCGTAGGTCGTGCCCGAGAGATCCGGACGCGCGGAGCACGGCGCGTACATCGTCCATCCGCATCGCGGCGCGCCGTCCGGAACGAAGAACCCCGCGAGCATGATCAAGCCAGCCGTAAGGGCCAACCAGAACGACCACATGTTGATGCGCGGGAACGCCATGTCGTGCGTCCCGATCTTGAGCGGGATCAGGAAGTTGGCGTACACACCCATGAGCAGCGGCATGATGGCGAAGAACACCATGAACGTGCCGTGCATCGTCACGAGCTGGATGTAGTACTCGGGCAAGATCACCCCGCCCGACGTCATCGACTCGGGGAGGATGCCGCCACCCGGGAGTGGCTGTCCGGGGAATCCGAGCTGCCAACGGATCTGCATCGCCAGCAGACCGCCCAGCAGCAGGAAGAACAGGCTGACGAACAGGAACTGGATGCCGATGATCTTGTGGTCGGTCGAGAAGATGTACTTGCGCCAGAAGCTCGTCGGCCCGTGATGCGCGCTGGCGGCGTGAGGTGCATGGGCGACGCTCGTCATTCGGTCCCTCCGGCGGCTTGTTGGGCCATCCAGGCGGTGAATTCCTCAGGCGTATGCACGAACACACGCGCACGCATTTTGTAGTGTCCCATGCCGCACAGCTCCGCGCATCCGAGCTCGTATTCGCCGGTCTTGGTCGCTTGGAACCACGCGTTGATGGTGAGACCGGGAACGGCGTCCTGCTTGAGGCGGAACTGCGGGATGAAGAAGGAGTGAATCACGTCTTCCGACGTCAGATGGACCACGATGGGCTGATTCACGGGTACGTGCAGCTGGTTGCGCAGCGTGAAGTCGTCGCCGGTCCCGAGCTGTCCGTCCGGCCCCGGGTAGGTGATCTGCCACTCGAACTGCTTCACGTGCACGCCGATCCCGTACGCGTTCGGGGGCACGCTGTTGCGGCCCTTGATCTGCACCCAGTAATGGTTGCTCACGAGGCCGAGCGCCACGACCGTCACGGCCGGAATCGCGGTCCAGATCACCTCGGCGCGCGTCGAGCCGTGCGTGTAGAACGCCTTCCGGCCCGGACGCGCGCGGTATTTCACGGAGAACCAGACCAGGCCGACCTCGACGATCACGAGCGCGATCCCGGTGATGATCAGGATCGCCAGGAACAGCCCGTCGATCGGTCCCGCAAAGGTCGACGCTGCCGTGGGGAGCCACCAATGCATGATGCCTGCTCTCCTCGCGCTAGTGCGCGGCGAAGGTGAAGTCTTGCGTCTTCGGAGCCGCACCCGCGACGGTCACCGTCGCCGTCTGCGTGCCGAACTTCTCGTGCCACGCCTCGATCGTGTACGTCCCGGGCGGGAGGCCTTTGATCGAGAAGCTGCCGTCGGGCCCCGTCACGGCATAGAACGGGTCGGGTCGCACGCCAAGAAACGCGTGCATCCAGCCGTGGACGTTGCACTCGAGGTTCACCATCACCTCGGGCGCTGTGAACGTGCGGTTCGTCTTCATGCCCGCGCTCGGCTGGCTCACGTTGAACGGCCGGTTCGCCTTGGCAACGGCCTTGATGTTGTGGAGCACGGGATCGGTGTTCAGGATCTCGAGGGGCTGGCCCACCATGATGCCCATGACGTGCGGATGATAGCGGCAGCCGTCCTGGTCGAGCACCACCGCCGTGGTGGGGGCGGTGAACGTCTGACCTGCCGGCACGCCCGATTTCACGTACACGAACACGTTCGCGAGCGCGTTCGCGGCACCGGCCACGACGTTTTCCTCGGTCGGCGTCGTCTTGTACTTCGCCTTGCACGCCGCCTCTTCGCTCATGTCGATCGCCGGATTGCGCGGGGCGGTACCCGTGAACTTGACCTTGCCGCTGATCGTCGCGCCCGCCTGGATGTCCTCCACCGGCGCTCGATCGGCCGCCGCGGCGCGCGCGGTACTGTCGTCTTTGGGGGTGCATACGGCGAGCAGCAACGCACCACCGATCACGCTGAACAGTCTGCGATTCATGCAAACCTCCCTAAAGGACTTACTTGGGTCGCTGCGCGCGCCATGCCACGAGCATGCCGAGCGCTAAGGTCAGGGCCATGGCGATCACCGGCGAGATGAATACGCTTGCCGGCGTCGGCTCGTCGAGGGCGAGAAAGTACCACGTGCTGACGGCCATCCGCGTGCCGTGCTCTCCATTGGACCCGTCCCACGCGAAGAAGGCCACTGGAATGGCCCGGCCGGTTCGGACCTGAAGCTCGTGTGCCGTGTCGGCCGTGGCAAGGGCGCGGGTCAGTACGACCTGCCATTGGCCGTGATCGTAAACCGCCTGCGCGCCGACGGTTCCGCCGCCGGCCAGGGGATCGAACCGATCGAGCCCGCGCGCCAGCCCGGCCACCGCGCCGCCCTGACTCGACCAGCGCCACTGATACACCGGCCCGTTTGCGTTGCCCATCAGGAAATACGGCCGCTCCATCCCTTCAGGGATCTGGAGTGGAAACTGCACGGCCATCTGGTCGGGCCACAGCCCCGCCTGGGGGGAGGCCGTGGAATCGTCGCTCGCGAGCGCCGCGAACACGCGGCCCATGTACGTCATCCACGCGGTGTCGGGGCTGCGAGAGCGATCGTCCCACACCACGCGCAAAGCTAGTGAGTCCTTGGAATGCACCGCCTGCACCCATACGCCGCTCACGGCCGGGGAGAACCAGCGGTTCTTCTTGATGACCTGGCCGACGAGGGGGAACCAGTAGGTGTCCACCCGGGTCCAGGCCGAATCCCCCGGCGCGCGCGGCAGGGGCCCGGCGATCCGCGGAGCCCGGACCACATCGCGGACCGCAGGCACCTCGGCGGGCGACAGGCTGCGCACGTACTGGGCGACCCGCCACAGCTGCTCGTCGGTGAGGAACTTCTGGTCGAGCAGATCGCTGAACGACGGCATCGGCGTGCCGTCGAGCCCGGTGCGCAGCCGATGATAGATGTCTTGGGCGGTGCCGCCACCGTTGAAGCGCCAATTCTGGCCCAGGTCCGCGGCGAAGATCGGCCGGCCCGCGTCGTCCTTGAGCGTGGGCGCGGAGGGCCCGTCGCCCCGGCCCAGGTCGCCGTGGCACTTGCGGCATCCGATCGAGTCATAGAACTGGCGTCCCACGCGCAGCGCGTCGGCGCCGCCGCCGCCGCCCGGTGCCCCGCTGAACTGCAGCGCTTTGGGCTTGATGGTGGTATCGGCGAAGAAGGTCGAGAACGTCTTGAGATACGCCAGCACGTCGCGCCGTTCGCGGTCCGAGAGCCGCGTCTTCCACCCGGGCATCGCCGTCCCGGGGAGCCCCTGGTCGATGGCGCGCAGCAGATCGGCGTCGGTGGGCAACTCGCCACTCGCGGTCGAGCGGATCTGATAAATCGCGCCCGTGAAATCGCGCGGATGGGGCAGCATGTAGCGCGCAGCTTCGCCGTCCCCCGCGCCGTTGTCGCCGTGGCAACCGGCGCACCATTTGACGTAGACGGTCTTGCCCGCGGTGGTGTCCTGGGCGACAAGGGAGAAGGGAGATGGGAGAAGGACGCTCCCGATCGCCATCATGACGGCTCCGTAACTCACGCGGAGCGCCGTCACGGACTTCTCCCTTCTGCCTTCTCCCAGGTTCTGGGTTTCCACCCCGTCTGGTCGTACAAGAAGAGAATCACGGACCAGACCTCATCTTCAGTCAGGAAGTCTTCCCAGGCCGGCATCGCCGAGTTCCACGGTGTCGCTTCGCGCGGCAGGCCGGGCCCCCCCTTGGCGACGCGCCAGAACACGAAGCTCTCGGTGAGCTGCGCGATCGTGCCGTTGTCCTGAAAACTGAGCGGGATCGGATTGAACCCATTCGCGTAGTGGCCCTGACCGTCGAGATGATCGCCGTGGCAGGGAACGCAATTCTGGTAGTACACGCGCCGCCCCACGGCGAGGTGCTGCGCGAGCTCGGCGCCGGTCGACGCCCGCAGCGGATTCTCGAGCCCCGCCAGCGTCATCGTCTTGCCGCGGAACGTGATCGAGGCCGGGGGTGCCGGGTGAATCGACCGCAAGTTGGGGGGCGCCGCGACGGAGGCCTTCACTTGGCTGTACGTCAGGCCGCCCACGATGAGGGTGGCCGCGCCGAGCACACCGTTGTTGACGCCGACGAATACGGTGGCCATGTATTGCAGGACCACGCTCTTGGGCACGATGGCGCTGCCCGGCAAGAGCGGGATGCCGAAGACGACGACCACGTAGGCCAGCACCAACAAGCCGACGGCCTGCCAGAAGGGGTGATTCTTCATTTGCGCCCAGCCAGGTAGCGGACGAGCGCTTCGAGCTGATTCGCCGTGAGCTGGTCGCCGAACGTCTTCGGCATGATCCCGGCGAACTTCTCGAATCCCTTCGTGACCTTGGCGTCGGGGAGCAAGACCGCCTCCCGGACTCCCGCCGCGGTGAGCCGCACGCCGACGTGCGTCAGGTCCGGCCCGATCGCCGCGCCTTCGGCGCCGATCTTGTGGCAGCCGATGCACCCTGCGGCGTGGATGATCGCCATGGGATCGGTGGACCCGCCGGCTATGCCGGCGGAGCGTGTCGAGGATGGCGAAGTTGTGGAGGTTGTCGAGGCCGGGATGTCCGACGCGCTCACCGTCACCGTCCCACCCTGCGACTCGAGGTACGCGATCACGGCCCAGATCTGCTGCGGCGAGAGCGTGCGGGTCATGTCGGGCATGATCGGCTCATAGCCGGTGACGACGAACGCTCCCGGCTGCGTCAACGCCTCGTGCAGGTAGGCCTTGCAGTCCTTCCCCGCCTCGCGCTTGCCGCAGCGCGCGCCGATCGGTCCCTGTCCTTTTTCATCGGTCAGAAGATTGGGCGCCCGAGTGCCGAGCCCATGACACGTCGTGCACCCGCCGATCCCGGTGAAGACCTGCTCGCCCGCCTGGGCCAGCTGCTCGGGCGTGACGTCGGCGCCGAGCGTGAGGGTCCGCGGCACTTCCGACTGCACCTGCGGAATCTTGTTCGCGATGAGCGTGTACAGGGCGAGCGTCCCGAGGACGACCCCGAGGATCTTGAGGTTAGTGGCCCACATGCTCGTCCTCCTTCCCGGCGGGAACGAACGTCGACTTCTCGGCGAGGCCGCCGAGCCAGAAGATGAAGCCCACGAGCGACAAGAAGATGAGCACGCAGATGCTGATCATGATCGCGGCCTGGCCGAGCGCCGGGGTGGCCGCGTACTTGGTCGTGTCCTGCAAGACCTGCCAGACGTGCCAATGCTGGCGGATGCCGCTGCGCGCGAAGCCCATCAAACCCATCAGCCACGTGAACGTGACGGCCAGAATGAACAGCGCGTACTGCGACCGGGGCGGCATCTTGCCCCACTGAATCGCGCCAAGCGACTGCGCGCCACGCGCCATCAAGACGTCGATCACGGTGACGAAGATGATGCAGGCCAGCACCGCGCCGACCTGGTACACCGAGTAGCCGATGCGGACGATCGCCTCGACGAAGTACCCGCGAATGCCGAAGAACAGCACGATCGCGGCCGCCACGCCGAACATGCTGCCCTGGATGATGGTCCCCGAGCGCGCCCACGGCACGACGGGCCGGATGTTGGCGCGCCGGTACAAGAGGAACGACAGGAACGTCGTGAGGATCATCAGGTTCACGGCGGTGTTCTTGGCACTCATCACGCCCAACGCGCCGAGGAACGGGTGGTGCGAGCCCCCCATCGCCGCCAACTCGCGCGAGTCGGCGATCATCGTGTGCGGGGTGCCCCACACGATCGCGCCAAGAACGAGCACCACCAGCAGCCACTTGGTGTAGGGCCGGAAGCGCTCGGCGCCGGGAATGCGGCCCATCCCGACCCAGAGGTAGTAGTTTCCCGTGAGGAACAGGACGGCGATCAGGAACGCTTGGATCACCCACAGCCAGCTCATGAAGCCGCCCATCATCGTGATGCCCATCGACTGGTCGTACTGATAGATCTCGCGGCCGAGCCAGTACCCGGCGAACGGCAGCACGATCAGCGCCGAGATGGCGATGAAGTTGCCGACGTAGCCCATCCAGTCGTAATGCGCACGCTCTTCGTCGGTTTTGGCGGCGAGGAAGCGATAGCTCGCGTACGCACCCACAATGGCGCCGCCGAACACGACGTTGCCGATCAGGCGGTGGATGTTGATCGGCATCCAGGTGTGGTTCAGGATGGCGTGCCACAGCTTGATGCTGCCCGGAGCGGTGTCGGGCGTGACGTCGCGCGGCGGGGTCATCATGTACGTAAGCCACGAGTCGGCGATGAACATCACCAGCGTGCCCCACACGTTGAGCAGGATGCCCAGCGCCCAGTGGCCGACCTTGGCACGACCGTATTTCCAGCGGTCCCAGCCGTAATAGTAGAGGTAGAGCGTGAACGATTCGAAGAAGAAGATCGAGACGTAGATCCACATCGACACGCCGAAGATCGCCGTCAGATACGCGAAGAACTTCGGGTAGAGCGTGGCCAGAAGGAACGTCAGCACCGCGCCCCAGATCGCCGTAGCGCTGTAGGCGATGAGCAGCAGCCGGGTGAACTCCTTCGCCAGCCGGTCGTAGCGCTGGTCCTTGCCGAAGATGCCGATCGCTTCGGCGACGACGGCGAACATCGGCACGCCCAGCACGAACGCTGCGAACATTAGGTGGATCTCGGCCGCGATCCACACCGCCGCGCGGCTTCCGATCACGGGGAAGTCGCGATACGCGGGCAGGCTGTCGGTCGCGGCCTGGAGGAGATGGACGGCGTCGATCATCAGCCGTCAGCCACGAAAAAAGGCCGTTTCTTTGAGAAGTCCACGGGCATCGCTCCACGGATCTCGGTGAGCAGGTCCGGCGTGACCTCCGCCAGGCCCCGTTCGCGTGCCCAGTCTTCCACGCGCTTCATCACGACGCCGCGCACGAACGATGGCACGCGGTCCATACGCGCGCGGGCTGCGTCACTCCACCGCAGGGCGGGCGCGAACTCCTGCCCGTACGTCACGTCACGCGCGCGCTCGATCACCGCGACACCGGGCGCCGGCTCGTACACGCACGACGGGTCGGCGGCGAGGACGTCGCCATCGAGCGCGAACGCCCGCGCGCGGCAGCCGCCGCATAGCTTCTGGTACTCGCAGCGCCCGCACTTCCCGCCCAACATCCCCTCGCGCAGCTGCTGGAACAGCGGCGCCGAACGCCAGATGTCGCCGAAGCTCTGCGCGCGCAGGTCGCCGGCGACTTCGGGGAGGTAGGGACAGGGGGTGAGCTTGCCGTCGGGCGTGATGCGGCAGTACTGCGTGCCGCAGGGACAGCGCGTCTCGTAGTTGAGCAGGGTCGAATCGGGGTCCGCCTGGTGCACGTGACGCATGAAGTGCGGTGCGCACTTGGCGCGCACCATCATCCGGCCGCGGTAGTCCCTCTGCCAACGCGCCAGATCCGCGAGCACCGCCTCGTACTCCGCGGGGGCGAGATCGGAGAGGCCCGCGCCCCGCCCGGTGGCGACCAGGAAGTAACAATTGAACGCGACCGCACCCTGCTCCGCCGACCAGGCCACGAGCCGCTCGAGCTCGGTGCGGTTGCCCTTGGTCGCCGTCGTCTGGACGATGAAGTCGAGCCGCTGCGCCTGGAGGCGGCCGAGGGCCGCCATCGTGTCCTGGAGCGAGCCTTTGCCGTGGCGGAAGTTGTCGTGATAGCTCGGGCGGAGGGAGTCGATCGATACGGCGATCCCGCGCACGCCGGCCCCCTTCAGGGCCGCGATCCGCTCGTCAGTGAGCAGCGTGCCGTTCGTCCCGACGACGACGGTCGCACCGCGCCGCGACGCGTACGCGGAGATCTCCGCGAGGTCGTCTCGGAGCAGCGGCTCCCCGCCGGAGAGGATGAGCATCGGGGCGGGGTTCACGGCCAGCAGCTCGTCCACGATGCGCAGGCACTCGGGCGTCGTCAGCTCCGACGTCGCGCTCTCGTGCGGCCCAGCTGAGATGTAGCAGTGGGCGCACTCGAGATTGCAGCGCCTGGTGAGGTTCCAGGCGACGACGTGCGGGACGTAGTTCACTGCAGCAGCTTCTCCACCGCCCGCTTCGCGTCCTCCGGGGTCACGGCCTTCATGTCCACCGGGCACTTGTCCATTTTCTCTTCGATGTCGCGGATCGGGCAACGGGTGATCCCCTGCGCCTTCGCTTCTTCGATGAACGCGCGCATTTCGGGCGATAGCGCATCCTTGCCCTCCGCCTCGGCGCGGATCTGCTTGGCGCGCAGCTCCGTGAACATCACCATCATCGTGTCGATGTCGAACTCGTCGGCTTCGATCATCGCCTGCTTGTTGTCGTCCATCACCGGCGTCGTCACGCGCCAGATTGCGTGGTGGCGCGCAAAGCGCTCGACCGTGTTGCGGGCGAGGGGCCGCGCGATGAGCGGTACGAGCTGCAACCGTTGCCAGGCTTCCTGCGTCCAGACGATTGGATCGGTGATCACCCGCTCTCGCGTGCTGACGTTGCCCGTCACGGGACACTTCGTCTCGATCATCGGGACGGCGGCGACGGGGTCGGCGTCCGAGCCCTGCACCTTCGTGGCCTTCATCTGCTCGGTCGCCTTCAGCTCGGCGAGCGCGATCTCCTCGGCGTTGCCGATCCCCATGATGAGCTGCATGTGCGTGGGCAGCAGCTTCCGGATCGCTTCATCAAGCCACTTGTTCGTGACCGTCGGCGGGGGACCGGCGTTGCCCACGATCTCGAGCACGTACTCTTCGACCGCCCGCCGGGCGATGCCCTGCGCAAACGGCGGCACCCGCAGGATGCGAACCTCAGCATCGGGCGCCCAGGGCAATCCAGCCTGGCCGTCTTCCTCGATCCAGGGGATGTCCTCGGGTCGGATGCCCACCGTCCCGGTCAACAGCGTGTTGCAGGGCGCCAGGCGCACCAGGTTCTCGGCCTGGGAGCCGAGGTCGGTGCCCTCGATCCGGTGCGCCCCGTGCCGGGCGAGCACCATCAGCGACGGCTTCACTTCCTCGGCCCACTGCATGATCACCTGGAACGGCTTGCCGATCAGGATCTGCGTCTGGATCGGCACATCGGGGAACTGCTGCGCCATCACCTCGGCGCGCTTCAGGTTCGCCTGGCACAGCTTGAGGAGCCCCTTGTCGATGATGTTGTTGTGCAGCTCTTCCTGCTCCTCGAACTTGAAGACCTTCGACGCCTGGTAGGACAGCACGTCCTTGATGTTGTGGAAGACGACGTGGTGGTACTCGACGTCGAACGCGCTGCACACGTGCAGCGACGCGCCGAACGTCTGCGCCAGCTCCAGCGCTGACTTCATCGCCTTGTAGCTGTAGGACGAGCCATCCACGCAGACGAGGAATCGCCCCCCCTCGAGGGGCTTCTCGTCGCGGACGATCAGCACGTCCTTTTCGACCCCGCGCAACACGCGCGCGACGACCCCACCCAGCTGCGAGAACTGCTGGCGGCCGAGGCCGTGGGCGCCGACGGCGAGCAGGTCGTATTGGCGGCCCGAAGAGCCGACGAGGCGCGCGGCGGCGTCTTCGTCCTCGGCGAGAAGCCGGCCGTTCTCGCCCAGCTTCACGTCGCTGCGGACCTTGTCGCCGCCGTCGTAGCCGGCGGCGCGGTTCGGGTCAAAGCCGATCAGTCCGGGGAGCCGTCCGGCGCCACGGTTGACCTCGTTGACGATTTCTTCGTAGTTGATCCCCTCGAGGAGTTGCCGAGTCAGGGGAACACCCGCCGCCTCACAGCGCTTGCCCAGCTGATCCAGAAAGCTGTCGGCGATCAGCTGTAAGCCTTTTTCGATCAGCTTGTCGTGGATCTTGCGTTGCTTCTTGATCTCTTCGGGAGTCTGGAATTGCGCGGGGAGGCCGGTCTCGAGCTGGCGGAAGCGGACATCGTGGAGTCGCGCGGCGTAGACATGATTGCCGGTGATGCGCCCGCCGTCGCTCTTGCGGCACATCTCGAGGGCGCGGTCCACCGCCCAATCGGAGTGCTGCGAGTTGTCCACGGGAACGAAGATCTCGCGGTACACCGGCGTCTCCTAGGCGATGGGAGGTGGAGGTGTCGGCAATGCATATGCGCCATGGGGGTGAGCCTGTCAAGGAACTTGTTCACAAGCTCCCGGGGACCAGTTGTCCCCCGTTTGCGTCCCAAACTGTAATGGCGTCTACTGGGCAGACGTCGCACGCCCGCAACAACCGCTCGCGGTCCACGTGATCGGGGGTCACGAACACGGCCGTTCCTGAGTCGTCGAGCACGAACGCTTCGGGGGCCTCGGTCACACAGTCGCCGAACCCAACGCACAAGGTCCTGTCGATGCGGACGCGGAGGCCTCCGACAACCCTTTCTTCGAAGTCGCTCACGGTCCGCGCTTGGGCCCGGTGATCACCGTGAAGCGGCCGATCCGGGCGTGTCCATCGGGCGTCTCGATGTGATAGAAGTAGACGCCCGACGCCACGCGCCGCCCGGTGCGCGAGTTCAGGTCCCACGCGACTTCGCCGCCGCCGCCGGGATCGTTGTGGACGAGCACGGCCACGAGGATCCCGCTCAGCGAGTAGATGCGGATCAAGGCCCGCGCCGGCACATGAACGAACTTGAGGCCGAGGGTGTCGGGGGCAAGCTCGTACCCGTTTGCGACGTAATACGGATCGGGCACGGTGTGCACCCGCGCGAGCACGGAGTCGTTGGTGACCATCGGCGTGAACCGTGATCCCTGATAGGCCACCTGGGCACGAAGCCCGGGAACCGCCGGTGGCCGCGTGGCGGACCGAAAAGCGTAGTCCACCTGGGCCGCCGTGCCGGTGACCGTGCCCGCGTAGAATCGCACGCTCCACACGGTCCCGGCGGCCGGCAGGGACGTCGCCTGCATCAAGAAGAAATGACCATTGAGGTAGAAGATGAAGCCCGAGCCGGTGGCCGGAAGCGATGCCGTGGCGGCGTAGGTCGAGGACCGTGCCGACACTGCGCCGAGGCGGGCGTGATTCTGCAGCACCGCGGGACTCTGCGCGCTGCCGCCGCACTGGCCCAAGGACGCTGGGACGGGGTCCACGCAGAAAACGTCCGACCAGGTGAGGAGCGCGTTGTTCCCGTCCGCGGTTTGTGACTGCGTCGTCCCGCCAACGGCGAAAGACGAATCGTTCAGGATTCCCCAGGACGCCCGGAGCTTCGGGCTGTAGGGGACGCGGACCCGATGCGTCACGTCCGCGACCGAATCGATCGCGCCGTTCGTTCCCCAGTACACACGCATGTCGGCCGCGCGGTACACCGTCGCGGCGATGCTCTCGAGATCGCGCATCGGGACGGCCGGCACCGTGCTGTACGCTTGGATGTGGAACAGCGTGTCCACGCCCGCCAGGGTGCCGGCGTTGCGGGACAGGTTCGGTTGCACGCATGCAGCCGCCGCCGGCGTACACACCAGTTCGTTCGGATGCGCGATGTTCTCGTTGGGGGCGCCTGTCCACCAACGCGGTCCGTTCTGTGGCGAGGTGGCGGGGTCGCCGTTCGCGTCGCCCCGTCCCCACGACGCCATGCGCCACGTCCCCGGCACCGTGATGGCCGCCGTCGCGGTGAGTGCGTACGTCGAGTCGCCACCGAAGCGGCGCGCTTGGGAATCGCTCAGCGCCACAGCGGGGAACCGGACACTGGTGCTGCGCTCCTGGCTGAAGGCATCAGTGAACACGGGCACCGCCACAGCGCGCGTCAGGCCCGCGCCCCCCACGTGCAGGTGATAGATCGCTGGACGGTTCGCGAGCGCCGCCCCGGGAACCACGGAATCCACCGTCACCGTAAAGCTCCCGTCCTCGAGCAGTTGCGTCTGGAACACGTCCGGCGTGACGCCGATGCCGTCTGCCGGTGGCATCGGGCCCGAGAAG
>Ga0193712_1000130_pt1 | contig 12208 bp, 9 predicted proteins | sample H3a1metaG_FD_143053 | JGI IMG/M metagenome (GOLD analysis project Ga0193712, IMG submission 143053) | Soil microbial communities from a riparian zone of the East river system, Colorado, United States - H3a1 | ecosystem: Environmental > Terrestrial > Soil > Riparian zone | place: USA: East River... | reverse complement strand
CCGGCTTCACGCACCCCGAGTGCGCGGCGCGTCTGACCAAGGTCCGCGAGGTCTTGGGCGAAAGCGGCCTGGTGTCCCGCTGCGTTCCGGCGCCCGTGGCCGCCGCCAGCGACGAGATGCTCCTGCGCGTGCACGCCGCCGCCCACATCCGCCACGTGGACGAAGCCTACGCGTCGGGAGAGCGGCTCCTGGACTCGATGGACACCGCGATCGGTCCCACGAGCGCGCGTGTCGCGCGTCTCGCCGCGGGATCCCTCGTCGCGCTGTGCGGCGAGGTGGTGGCATCGCGGCTCGACGCCGGACTGGCCGTCGTCCGCCCCCCGGGTCATCACGCCGAGCGCGATCTCGCGATGGGGTTTTGCCTGTTCAACAACGTGGCAGCGGCGGCGCTGCGCGCCGAGCACGGCGTCGCACGGGTCTTGATCGTGGATTGGGACGTCCATCACGGTAACGGCACGCAGCACATCTTCGAAAGCGACCCGAGCGTCTTTTACTACTCCTCGCACCAGATGCCGCTCTACCCCGGCACCGGTTACGCCACCGAGCGCGGAATCGGGGCCGGCGCGGGGGCGACCTTGAACGTGCCGCTCCGTCCAGGAGACGCCGACGGGCCCTTCCTGGCGGGCCTCACCGACGCGTTGGTCCCCGCGATGGAAGCGTTCCGGCCCGAGTTCGTGCTTGTGTCGGCCGGGTTCGACGCGCACCGGGACGATCCCCTGGGCGGGCTTTCGGTTTCAACCGAGGCGTTCGCCGAGGCGACCCGGATCGTGCGCGGGATCGCCGATCGATCGTCCCACGGACGCATCGTCTCCGCGCTGGAGGGTGGATACGACTTGAACGCGCTCGCCGCGTCGACCGTCACCCACCTCGCGGGGCTGCTCTAGCGGGGTTCTAGCAGCGCGCGTGAGACGAGGCCGCCGTCGTCGATGGCGACCGAGGCGACGCCGGCCGGAAGATCCCGAGACTTGACGTACGCCAAGGCCACGGGGGCCTTCCGGCCCGGCGGCAGGATCGCGCTCGTGATGGCCCCGACGGCGTGGCCGTCGTGTAACACCATGGCACCGTTCGCAGGAACGGGATCGCCGGGTGCCAAGGCGAGGCGGACCAGCACGCGGGAGACCTTGCCGTAGGTGTTCAACCGGGCGACGACCTCTTGCCCGACGTAACAACCCTTCGTGAAGCTGATCGCATCGCGCAGCCCGGCTTCGAGAGGGTTGTGCTCTTCGGTCAGCTCGTGCCCGGGCGCCGGGAGGCCCTTCAAAATCCGCCAGGCTTCGAGGGCCTCCGCGTCGATCGCCCCGCCGCCCGTCAAAGTCGCGGCCTCGGTGAGCGCGGCGAGGACGGGGCCCGCTCCGTCGATCCCGCCGACGACGAGCATCCCTTCGGCGTCGAATCCGTTGGTGCGCGCCGCGTGGACCCGCGCGCCCGCAAGGCTCGCGGTCACAACGCCATAGGGGGAAAGCGCCGGGAGCCCCGCGGCTTGCGCTGCGTCCGCCCATCGCGGGCCCAGAAGCGCAAACGCGAAGGTGGATGCGGTTTCATCCGTGAGGCCGGTCTTTTCGGCGAACGTGAACTTCGTAAGGTGGGCCAGCACGCGCGCTGCGGCTTGCGGCCCGGAGACGAGCAGCACGCCGTCGTCGCCGAGATGGTGGACGAAGAGGCGCTCGACGATGCGGCCTTTCGCGTTGGTGACGACGGTCGGCCCACCTTCTCCCGGCCGTAGGTCGCGCACGTCGCCCGTGCTCAAACGGTGGAGCAATGCGAGCAGGTCGGGGCCGGTCCCGATCAGTCGTCCCAGGTCCGACCGGTCGGCGACGGCGCAGGCGGACTCGGCGGCGTCAAGGCCGCTCACGCGATGAACGAGACCAGGCCGACGGGCGGGACGATCCCGGCGGCGATCCCTTCGTCGAGGAAGAGCTGGATCGAGCGGCGCCCGCGCTCGCCGTAATCGCACGTCAGCTCGTTGACGTACATCCCCACGAACCGGTCGTTGGTGAGATCGTCCAAGCCGCGTCCGAAATCCTTGGCGTAGGCGAGCGCCTCCTCGCGGTGGGACAACGCGAAGACGATCGAGTCGCGGTACATCTTCGTCAGCCCGGACATCGCGTCGGCGCCCAGGTCCCGTCGCACGGCGTTTCCGCCCAGCGGCAACGGCAGTCCGCCGGTCCTTGCGCCCCACCAGACACCGAGGTCGGCGATCTTGGTCAGCCCGTGGTCGCCGTAGGTGAGCTGCCCTTCATGGATGATGAGCCCGGCATCGGCCGCGCCCGACGCGACCGTTTCGAGGATCTCGTCGAAGGGGACGACGAGGAAGGGGAACTCGCGGCCGGCGAACAAGCGCAAGGCGAGGTAGGCGGACGTGAGCGTGCCCGGGATGGCGATGGTCTTTCCCGCCAGCTCGCCGGGCGGGAACGCCTCGCGCGCGACGACGATCGGCCCGTAGCCGTCTCCCATGCTCGCCCCGCACGACATCAAGGCGTAGCGGCCGGCGAGGTGGGCGTAGGCGTGAATCGAAATCGCGGTCACCTCGAGTTCTCCGGCGAGCGCGCGCCGGTTCAAGCTTTCGATGTCCTCGAGCACCTGCACGACGTTGAACCCGGCGGTGTCCACCTTCCCCTTCGCGATCGCGTAGTACATGAACGCGTCGTCGGGATCGGGCGAATGGCCGATGCGGACCGTCTTGACCGTCGTGGCGCTCACGCGGATTCCCTCGCGGCGAAGCTTGAGACGAGTCGGCGATTATAGAATGCCGACGAAAGGGGACACCAATGGGCGACGATCTGAAGAGCCGCGTGCAGAAACTCGGAGAGTCGCTCGTGGGGTGGAGGCGCACGCTCCACCGGAGGCCGGAGCTGGGGTTCGAAGAGCACGAGACGGCGGCCTTCGTCGCGGCCAGGCTTCGCGAGCTGGGCGCGGACGTTAAGACCGGCGTCGGACGAACGGGGGTCGTGGGCGTGCTGCGGGCGCCGGCGGCCAAGCGGCCGCCCGTCCTCCTTCGCGCGGACATGGACGCGCTCCCCATCGAAGAAGCGCCCGGCCGTCCCTACGGATCGGAAATCGCCGGGAGGATGCATGCGTGCGGCCACGACGGCCACATGGCGATGCTGCTGGGCGCGGCGACCGTCCTTGCCGATGTGCGCAAGCGGTTGGATCGCGACGTCGTGCTGTGCTTCCAGCCCGGCGAGGAGGGGTTCGGCGGAGCCGAGGCGATGATCGAGGACGGCGTCCTGACCGAGCACGGTGTGGGGGAGGTGTACGGGCTGCACCTCTGGTCGTTGTTTCCCGTCGGCACCGTGCAGCTGCGCGTCGGGCCGGCGATGGCCGCTCAAGACGAGTTCGTCGCCTCGATCGTCGGGAAGGGCGGGCACGGCGCGATGCCGCACGAGGCGAAAGACCCGGTGGTCGCCGCGGCGCTGGCGATCGTGGCGCTGCAATCCGTCGTGGCGCGCTCGATCGATCCGATCCAGCCGGCGGTCGTCTCGGTCGGGTCGTTCAATGCCGGGACCGCCGCCAATGTGATCCCGGAGGCGGCGACGCTCCGCGGGACGCTGCGCAGCTTCGATGACGGCGTGCGGGAGACGCTGAGGCGCCGCGTCCGCGAGGTGCTCGAGGGAACAGCGTCCGCCGGGGGAGGCCGTTTGGAGTTCACCCTCATTCCGGGATACCCCGCCGTCGTCAACGACGCCGCCGCAGTGGCGCGCGTGCGCGCCCATGCGGCGATCGTGGTCGGTGAGGTGAACGTCGTCGACCCGGCACCGATGGCGGCCGCCGAGGACTTCGCCTACTTCTTGCGCAAGGCGCCCGGCGCGTTCGCCTTCATCGGCGCCGGAAACACAGCGCGGAACATCGTCGCCCCGCACCATTCGCCGCACTTCGACATCGACGAGGCAGCCCTCCCCGTCGGCGCCGAGCTCCTCGCCCGCATCGCACTGGGATAGGGGACACTCCTCAAAAAGGGGACACTCCCACTTTCCCCTAAAGTGGACACTTTCCACCTCTGATTTCGAAAGTCCACTACGCGGCACGCTCGCGTGCGGACTCTCCCGCACGCTCGCTCCGCCGGATCGCTCCCTTCTGACGAAGGACCGGTCGCGATCCAGAGGGCCGCTGCGCGAACTTTCGAAATCAGAGGTGGAAAGTGTCCACTTTAGGGGAAAGTGGGAGTGTCCCCTTTTTGAGGAGTGTCCCCTACGACGCAGGCGCGGCGCGGCGGAGGCCGGGTGGGCGGGGAAGGTTGAGCGCGAAAAAGACGCCGGCGAAGATGAGGACGCCGCCGACCACCGTGCGCGCGGTCAAGACCTCGCCCTGAAATACGATTCCCAGAAACGCCGCGATGAGAGGCTGCAGGTAGATGAACAAAGCGACGAGAGACGCCTCGGCGCGGGCCAGCGTCCATGAGATGAGCACGTAGGCGCCCGCGGTTGGGAACAGGATAATGAACGCCCCCCAGAGCCAAACCCCGGTCGAGACGGCGCCGAAGTCGAGCTGGGCGAGTGCCGCACCACCGAAGAGCGCGATCGGAATCGTGCCGAAGACGAACATCAGCGCGGTGGCCGCCAGAGCATCCACGCGGTGCATCGTGCGCTTGGAAATGACGAGGAAGAACGAGTAGGACATCGAGTTGATCATCGTGATCATGTCCCCGACGAACGACGCGGAGGTGAACGACGCCGACTCGGGCCGGATGACCAGGAGAACGCCGGCCACCGCAAGGACCAAGGAGAGCGCTTTCCGCGCGGTCGGCGCCTCGCGGCCGAAAGCCACGGCGAAGAAAAGCGTCCACGCCGGCATGAGCGAGTTGATGATCGCCGAATGGATCGCCGTCGTCCGCGACAGCCCTTCGACGAAGCAAACCTGGTTGATCGCGACCCCGAAGATCGAAAACACAGCGAGCAGGGCCAGATCGCGCGGCGCCCGTGGAAAACGGCGTCGCATGGCGGCTGCGACGGCCACGAGGACCGCGGCGGCGGCGGCGACGCGGAGCACCGCCCAGGCGCGCGGCGGGATCTCCTTGAGCAGGATCTTTCCCGCAAGGTAATGCACGCCGAAGAGCACTTGAATCAGCGTGAGCGTCGCGACGACCTTGGCCCGTTCGGCGGCTGCTCGCTCGGAGCTCACGGGGACTCCCCAAAAAAAAGCGCCCGGCTCCCTGAGGAGCCGGGCGCGGAGTCTATGTCAACGGGCGCTAAGACCGCCCGAACGGGTCGATCAGAAATCGCCGCCCATGCCGCCGCCCATTCCGGGCGCGCCGCCGGCGGCCTTCTTCTCTTCCGGGATCTCGTTGATGACCGCCTCGGTGGTGAGCATCAGCGAAGCGATCGACGCCGCGTTCTGGAGCGCGGACCGTACGACCTTCGTGGGGTCGATGATACCGGCCTCGTGCATGTTGACGAACTTCTCGCTCTGCGCGTCGAAGCCCTTGTCCTTCTCGAGCGACTTCACCTGGTTGACGATGACCGAACCTTCGAAGCCGGCGTTGTTCGCGATCTGGCGGATGGGCTCTTCGAGAGCGCGCTTCACGATGCGGATTCCGACGGCCATGTCCTCGTTTTTTTCCTTCTTGATCAGCTCGTCCAGGCCCGGGATGCAGCGGATCAGGGCCACGCCGCCGCCGGGGACGATGCCTTCCTCGACCGCCGCCTTCGTGGCGTGCATCGCGTCCTCGACGCGCGCCTTCTTCTCCTTCATCTCGGACTCGGTGGCCGCGCCGACCTTGATCACCGCGACGCCGCCGACCAGCTTCGCGAGGCGCTCTTGGAGCTTCTCACGATCGTAGTCGGAGGTGGTCTCGTCGATCTGGGTGCGGAGCTGCTTCACGCGGCCCTCGATCGCCTTCGCCTTGCCGGCGCCCTCGATGATCGTCGTGTTTTCCTTGTCGATGACGATCTTCTTGGCGCGGCCGAGGTCTTCGATCTTCACGTTCTCGAGGCGGATCCCCAGGTCCTCGGTGATGCACTTGCCGTTGGTCAGGATCGCCAGGTCCTCGAGCATCGCCTTGCGGCGATCGCCGAAGCCGGGGGCCTTGACGGCGGCCGTGTGGAGCGTGCCGCGCAGCTTGTTGACGACGAGCGTGGCCAACGCCTCGCCCTCGACGTCTTCGGCCACGATCACGAGGGGCTTGCCGGACTTGGCGGTCTGCTCGAGCACGGGGAGCAGGTCCTTCATGGACGAGATCTTCTTTTCGTGGATAAGGATGTACGCGTCCTCGAGGACGACTTCCATCCGCTCGGCGTCGGTGACGAAGTAGGGCGAGAGGTAGCCGCGGTCGAACTGCATCCCCTCGACGACTTCGAGCGAGGTTTCGAGGCCCCGGGCCTCTTCGACCGTGATCACGCCGTCCTTACCGACCTTCTCCATCGCTTCCGCGATGATCTGGCCGATCGAGAGGTCGTTGTTGGCCGAGATCGTCCCGACCTGCGAGATGGCCTTGCCGACGACCGGGCGCGAGAGCTTCTTGATCTCGCCCGACGCGTACTCGACGGCCTTCTCGACGCCGCGCTTGATGTCCATCGGGTTCGACCCGGCGGTGACGGCCTTCACGCCTTCGCGGAAGATCGCCTGCGCGAGGATCGTCGCGGTGGTCGTGCCGTCGCCGGCGACGTCGGACGTTTTCGACGCGACCTCACGGACGAGCTGCGCGCCCATGTTCTCGCGGGGATCTTCGAGCTCGATTTCCTTCGCGACCGACACGCCGTCCTTCGTGGACAGAGGCGATCCGAACTTCTTCTCCAAAACGACGTTTCTGCCCTTGGGGCCCAAGGTGATCTTCACGGCATCGGCAAGCTTGTTGACCCCACGGAGCATCGCCTGGCGGGCGTCCTCGGCGTAGGTGATGTTCTTCGCAGACATTGTTCTTAATCCTCCAGATGAATGATGGTGTGACGGAGCCGTCGGAATCGGTTCGTGACGTTTACTCGAGGATCCCGAGGACCTCGTCCTCACGCAGGATCACGTGCTCGGTGTCGTCGATCTTGATCTCGGTCCCGGCGTACTTGCCGAACAGGATGCGGTCGCCGACCTTGACCTCGAGGGGAGTGCGCTTCCCCTCCTTGTTCACGGCTCCAGCACCCACCGCGATCACCTTGCCCTCCATGGGCTTTTCCTTCGCGGTGTCGGGGATGATGATCGTGCCTTTCTTCTGTTCCTTTTCTTCGATTCTCTTGACCAGGACCCTGTCGTAAAGCGGCTTCATCTTCATCGGTACGAACCTCCTGGAATCAGATAAGTTCCAGTGCTGTCTTGCGTTTAGGGGCCGTTGTTAGCACTCGCACTAGACGAGTGCCAGCATGTTAGGACTGCCCTTTGAGAGTGTCAAGCCACGCGGGCCAAAATCGCGATCAATTCCTAGTGATCCGGTCGGATCTCTAGCGCTCTCATTCAGGGACACCGTTGACATAGGCGAGTGACACTCAGCGTCGCCATCGACGCGGCGTTGCGGACGTAAAGGCAGCATCAAAAGAGGTTGCGCATCGCAGCCATGCGTGGCACATGCATTGTAGTCGTCCGTGGGGAGGTCGTTCCGTCGGGAGGGGCAGCAAATGGGTGAAGACCAGGCCGATCGCCCCAAGGGTACGATCGAGGCGTTCGACGCCGAGACGCTGGAGGTTCGCCTGCGGGACTCCGCGCGCGCCCTTTCCGGGGTCTACGGTGTCGACGGGCTGGAGCTGAAGCACCTCGTTCGCGTCCTCACGGGCTGCTCGCTGCTCCTGACCGACGTCTACTCCGACGAGCGGATCGCCCGCATCATGCAGTCCGACCGTCTCCTCTTGTCGTCTCTCGTCGGCCAGCTCATCGAAGAGCAGCGGCGCAGCGGCGGGGAGGTCTTCTACCGGATCCGCCGCTTGCCCGACGACGTGCGCGTCATCGGCGACAAGGCGTTGTTCGATTTCGGATTCCTGGGCTTACGGAAGGTCAAGGGGTACGAGCTGGGCGATCTCGGAGCGCGGGCCTACCGCGCGGCCGGTGAAGCGCTCGAGCTTCTAGCCGAGGATCGCCGCTTGCGGGAGTTCTTCCGTCAGAACAAGCTGCTGATGCTTCCACTGGAAGACGAGATCGGATTCCTGCGGCAGTGCGCCGATCGCTTCCCGCTGTATGCGGACATCCTGCGCACGATGCACGCGGAGGCGGCCCCCGCGGCGCGCGTCGGGCACGATCTGGCCACGCGCGTCCCGTTGATGGCGGCCGTGGCCGACGCGGTGGAAGCGGGGACCGAGCCCGCCGCAACGCCGTCGGCCGGGGACTACGTCGAGGCCGCGCGCGGCGACGCCGACCGCGGATCGCTTTTTTCGCGCGACGAGCTGCTGTCGGCCTACGAGCGGATGGTGCTCTTCGCGTCGTTGGACATCGAAAGCCTCCGCGGCGCCTTGAACGCGATCATCGTGGATCAAGAGCCCGCCGTGACCGCGCTGTGCGACGAGTTCACGCTGTGCGCTTCGGGCACGCGCGATCTGCGCAAGCCGCCGGGGTACTTCCTCGTCGGCCCGACCGGCGTCGGGAAGAACCACCTCGTGGAGAGCCTGGCAAGGGTCCTGGAAGGGATCTGGCAGGTCGAGATCCCGATGCTGACGATCGAGGGGCCGAACTACACCTACCCGTCGGACATCAACGAACTGCGAGGCGCCACGCGCGGATTCATCCGGTCGGACGAAGAAGGGCTGCTCGCGGCGTTCCAGGAGCGGGCCGCCAAGGCGCCGGTTTCGATCATCCTCGTGGACGAGGTCGAAAAGGCGCACGCCCAGCTCCGGACGTTTTTCCTTTCGATCCTGGATCGCGGCACGACCACCGACAACAAGGGGCGCGTGTTGAACCTCGCCAACGCGATCGTGTTCTTCACGTCGAACCTGGGCTACAGCGAGAGGGACCAGCGCTCCGCCCCGATCGGCTACGGCGACGACGCCGCCCGCTGGGCCGGCGCCGACGCCGACGTCCGGTCCGACCTGCGTCGCGCCCTCTCCCCGGAGTTCATGAACCGGGTTCGCATGATCCACTTCGCGCGGCTCACCCCCGCCAGCTCCGAGCGGATCCTGGACCTCGAGTTCGCACGCATCGCGCGGCGCTACCGCGAGGTCCACGACCTGGAATTGGTGCTCGACCCCAGCGCGCGGCGCGAGCTGCTCGCCCGCGGATTCTCGCCGGCCTTCGGAGCACGCCGCCTCGCGGCCACGCTCGAAAGCGTCTGCAACGTCGCCATCTCACAGCGCATCCGCCGCGACGACCGTCGCGGACCCAAAGACAGCGAGGCGCTGGTCACCTGGCTGCGGGACCTGCGACAGGGCGCGCGCCCGTTCGACCCGAACGAGGTGCGCCGCGAGGTGTTGGCCCAGGTCCGCGCGCGGCTGGATTACAGCGCGCTGCGGATCGGCTATGCCGACGGCGTGTTCGTCTACGAGCCCGAGGGCGGATGCAACTGACGCGAGAGCCCCTCCTGACGGCGCTGTGTGCGCTGTTGCGACGCACCTACGCGCTGTCCGCCCCGATGCTGCCCATCGACCGCTACGTGATTGGCGACGCCGGCCTGCGCGCGCTCTACCCCAACGGCGAGCGCTGCGCGCGCTCGGAGGCGGGGGACGGCGCCAAGCTGCTCGTGCGGGAGACCGGCGCCGGCGTCAGGGCGTGCATCTACTACCCCGACGCGATGATCCGGCGCCTCGAGGACAAGCCCCCGCAGCACGGCTTGAACGACGACAACGTGCAGCCCTTCGCCGTCTTCGTCGAAGAGCTCGACCACCTCTTGGTCGCCGCCGAGCGCGCGCACGCGGGGCGCGGTGTTTCGCTCCTCGAGATGGAAATCCAGGCCAACGTCAGCAAGGACCTCGTGTTGTCCCGTTTCCTGACGCGCCGGGGGCGCCGCCTCGATCCGGGGCGCAGGGCCTGGCTGCGGCACCACCTCTTCCACGGGCGGACCTTCAACGATGCCGACCCTGGCGTCCGGAGCCGCTACGACGAGGCGTCCGGCCTTGCGCTGCGCTTCCTGCGCACACTCGAAGCGAGTCCGGCTGTCGATCGATTGGAGAAGCTCCGCCGCTTCCATCGCGCGCCGCTTGCGGTCAAGCTCGCACTGAGCCGATAAGGGACACTCCCCTTTTTCTTACAAGACAAGAGGGAGGACCAATTCCCTTTTTTCGCGGAAGGCGGGATCCGAGGAGCCTTGGAGAAAAAAGGGAATTGGTCCTCCCTCTTGTCTTGTAAGAAAAAGGGGAGTGTCCCCTAGGACGAAGGGGCGGCGGCCTTCAAGTCGGTCGCCTTCGCGCCCTTGTCGTCCTTGTCCCGCCGCCCAACCTCGCCCGCCGTCGCGAGCTTCGCCGCTTCGTCGAAGAGTGTGAGCGCCTTTTGCACCTGCACGTCTCCCTCGATCAGGATCTTGCTCTCCGCTTCGGCGCCCCACTTCACGCGGCCGATCTGCGAGCGGAGGCGCAAGTCCAACGCCTTCCGCGAAGCGTCGAACGCGGCGTCGTCGTACTTGAAGTTGCGTGAGGCGAGAAACGCGCGGAAGTCCTTGATCATGGCGTCGCTGACGGTGAAGCCGGGCTTCAGGTCGGGATGTCCGGCCGCGTAGCGCACCGCGTAGTCGAACAGGATGTTCTCGCGGCGGATCCGGGACAGCAAGGTGGGCTCGCGCTCGGCGCGAACGAGGTAGTCCGGTGTGATCCCCCCGCCGCCGTAGACCGTGCGCCCGGCGTCCGTGCGCCGCACTTCGTGGTTGGTGGACTCCGAATCGACCGCGGCGCGCGCGTCGTCGTCTTCGAGCTCCGCGTCCAGGAAGTAGTCGTCCATGTTGGTGTAGTCGCGCTGGATCAGCCGGCCCGACGGCGTGTAGTACTTCGCCGTCGTCAACGCGAGGGCGCCGCCGTCCCGAAGCGGGATCACGCGCTGCACGAGCCCCTTGCCGAAGGTGGTCTCACCGACGACCAAGCCGCGGTCGTGGTCTTGAATCGAGCCCGAGACGATCTCGCTGGCCGAGGCGGAGTTGCGATCGACCAAGACCACCAGCGCGGCGTTCGTGCGGAGGTCGCCCTTGGCCGTGTAGTCCTGATCGGAGCCGGCGATCCGCCCGCGGGTGTACACCACGAGCTTTCCTTCGGGGATGAAGCGGCTCGCCACCCCGACGGCCTGGTCGAGCAGGCCGCCCGGGTTGCTCCGAAGGTCGAGGATCAGGCGCTCCATCCCGAAGCTCTTGAGCTTGGCCAGGGCGTCGTCCAACTCGCCGGTCGTCGTGCTGGTGAAGCTGGAGATGCGGACGATCCCGACGCCGGGCTGCACGATGAAGGCCTGCGCGATGCTGTGGGTCGGGATCTCGTCGCGGATCAAGGTGACGTCGAACGCCGCGCCTTCTCCCACACGCTGCACCGTGATCGTGACCTTGGTGCCCTTTTCGCCCTTGAGCTTGCGGACCGCGTCCTGGACGGTGAGGTTCAACGTGTCTTGGCCTTCGATCTTCGCGATGACGTCGCCCGGCTGCAGCCCGGCCTTTGCCGCCGGCGTGCCGTCGATGGGAGCGATGATCGTCAGCGGCTGGTCGGGGCCGCGCTTGTTGATCTGGATCCCCAGGCCGTAGAACATGCCGCGCTGTTCGTCCCGCATCTCGTTGAACGATTCGCGGTTCAGGTAGTTGCTGTGCGGGTCCAGCGTGTGCAGCATCCCCTGGATCGCGTCCTCGACGAGATCTTCCGAGGAAGCCTTACCGATCGAGTTGTCTTCGACGAGCGCCAGGACACGTCCGAAGGTGCGCACCTGGGCGCTGGACTTGTCCCCCTCGGCTTCGGCGCGACCGGAGAGCAGTCCTCCGAGCAGGCACGCCGCTCCCAGGATGAAGATGGTGAACCCCGCGGTCTTGCGCGACGTGTTCATGGCGGCTCCTTGCGACCTGTCGGAAGGCCCCCAAAGTATAGGGTGAGGACCCCCAACCGGCAACGAATTCGCCCGCCCGGCCGCGGTTACGATCGCGTTTCTTGACCTTCCCGGAAGCGGCGAGTAGCCTCTGTTTCGTGTTTGGTTCCATCGGCGGCCCCGAAGTCATCCTCCTGTTCATCGCGGCGTTGCTCTTGTTCGGGCCGCGGCGGCTTCCCGAAATCGGCCGCACCCTCGGAAAAACGATGGCGGATTTCCGCCGGGCGACCAACGACTTCCGGATGAACCTCGAGCGGGAGGTCCGGTTGGACGAGATCAAAGACGCCGTCGGACCGATTCCCGATCCGCCCCGGCCGGAAGC
>Ga0193712_1000129_pt1 | contig 12225 bp, 13 predicted proteins | sample H3a1metaG_FD_143053 | JGI IMG/M metagenome (GOLD analysis project Ga0193712, IMG submission 143053) | Soil microbial communities from a riparian zone of the East river system, Colorado, United States - H3a1 | ecosystem: Environmental > Terrestrial > Soil > Riparian zone | place: USA: East River... | reverse complement strand
TTGATCCGTTTGGTCGCCCCCACGACCGATGCCGCGCGTCTCGCCACGGTGCTGACCGGCGCGAAGGGCTTCGTGTACCTGATCTCGCGGCTCGGGGTCACGGGTGCGCGGGACCAGATCCCGGCCGACCTCGAGCAGCACGTGCGCCGCGTGCGCGCGGCGACAGCGCTCCCGGTCGCCGTCGGATTCGGCATCGGCACGCCCGCCCAGGCGTCCGCCGCCGCACGCAGCGCCGATGGCGTCGTGGTCGGCAGCGCGTTGATGGACGCGCTGGCCCAGGGCGGTGTCGGGGCGGCCGAGCGGCTCGTGCGCGAACTGGCGGCGGCGGTGCACGCATGAACATGGGGCGGTTCGTCACGCTCTACAGCCAGGGGCTCGCGTGGGCGGGGAGCGTCGTGCTGTTGGGCGTCCTCGTCGCCGACCGGCGCTGGCTCGGGCAGGCTCCCGAAATCGTGGTGTTGTTCGGCGCCGCGGTGGCGCTCCGCGGCATGGTGATCCCCCTGAGCAAGTACTCCTACCTGACGCAGACCGCGCTGGTGGGGCTTTTGGGGAGCCTGCTCGTTGGCGTGCCCGCCACGACCCTCGCGATCGCCGCCGCGGTCGTCGCCGCGGATTCCGTGTGGCAGCGCAAGCCCCTGCGGGCCGCGTGGATCAATCTGGGACGTGAGGTGATCGCGCTCGTCGCCGCGTACGGCGTGTATGCGACGGTGCTGCATTGGCTCGAGATGCCGTCGCCCGAGCTGAGCATCGACTTGCTGCCGGCGTTCGCCGGATATGCGCTCGCGTATTTCATGTTCAGCCGCCTGCTCTTTTACTTCAGCCTGATCATCCGGGCCAAGCTCGAGCCGGGCGAGCGGATGATGATCATTCGCTACGAGGTGATCGGCTACGCGGCCACGGTGCTCGCGACCACCGTGCTCGTCGCCGCGGTCGTTTCGTGGTCGATCGGCGCCTGGGTAATCGTGGGGCTCGTCGTCACGTTCCTGGGGCTGCTGCTCAAGCAGATGGTGGAGGAGGCCATCTCCGCCGAAGAGCTGAACAAGATCCACGCGATGGAAGCCGTGATCACGGCCAACATCAGCCTCGACGACTCGTTCCGCCGCATCGAGCGGCTGGCGCACCGTCTCGTGGACTGGGGGGATTTCCGCATCTATCGCCTCCAGGACGGCGTCATGACCCTCGCCCACCGCTCGGCCCAGGGACGCGCGAATCGCGGGCAGCCCTCGGAGGACACCACGGCGCTCCGCGGGCAGGTCGTCGTCACTGGGGAAACGGCCGTGATCGACGACGTGACGCGCGACAAGCGCGTGGCCGATGCGCCGCTCGAGGTGCAGAGCCTGGTGATCGTGCCACTCAAGTTCGGCGACCAGGTGATCGGCACGTTGGAGATCGAACACCACAAGAAGAACAGCTACCGGCGCCAGGACGTGCTGACGATCACGACGTTCGCGAACCAGCTCGCCACCGCCGTGCACATCACGGACCTGCGACGGCCGCTCGTCGAGACGGTCGAGCGGATGACGCGGCAGTTGGCCACGATCGCCCAGACGGCGGAGAGGCTCAAGCAAGCCGCCGCGGCCGTCGCCACCTCCACCGGCGTGATCCGCGAGGGCGTGCGGCGCGAGGAGAGCGAAGTGTCCGGCGGGCTCGAGGCCACGGAGAGCTTGGCTCAGGTGTCGCGGCGCGTCTCCGACGATGGGGCCGGCGCGGCGCGGGCTTCGAGTGCGGCGAGTGACGTGGCGAACCGAAACCGCACCCAGATCCGCGACGCGATCGAGCGGCTCGTCGCCCTCAAGTCGTTTGTCGGCGAGAGCTCGAGCAAGGTGCAGGGGCTCGGGCAAATGAGCCGGCGCATCACGGGATTCATCGCTTCGATCCGCGAGCTCGCCGACATGACCAACCTCCTGGCGCTCAACGCCGCCATCGAGGCGGCCCGGGCGGGCAAGCACGGCAAGGGATTCGCCGTCGTGGCCGACGAGGTGCGGCACCTCGCGGAGCAGAGCGCGACGGCGGCCGCCGAGGCCGGGGACCTGGTGCAGGACATTCACCGGCAAGTCGGGGAAGTCGTCGAGCAAATGCGGAAAGGCCAAGTCAACGTCGGAGGCGTCGAAGAACTGTCGGCGGCGGCGCTCGAAGCGCTGGACGCGATCGTGGCGGCCACCGCCGAAGCCACCGCGCACGCGGGCCGTATCACCGACGCCGCTGGGGAGCAGGACCTGGCGTTCGCCCGCCTGCGGCAGCGCATCAATGCGGTGGCGAAGATCGCGGGCCAGAACCGCACGGAGGCGGACGATGTGGCGACTCGCGCCGTCGAGGCCGCGCAGGGCCTCACCGACCTCGAGCGCGCGACCCGCGACCTGGAGCAGGTCGCGACGATGCTGCGCGACCTGACGCGCGGCTTTGCCAGCGTCGCCTAGCCTGCGTAGCATTCCAGCGTGACCGAACGCGTGTTCGTGGCCCTCGGCTCGAATGTCGGCGACCGTGCCGCCCACCTCGCGCACGCGCGCGAGCGATTGGCCGCCCTCCCGGGCACACGCCTCGCCGCAGTGTCCCGCGTCGAGGAGACCGCACCGCTCGGCCCCGTGGCGCAGGGGCCGTACCTGAATCAGATGACCGTGCTCGAGACCACGCTCACGCCTCGGGCGCTCCTGGCCGCGTGCCGCGCGATCGAAGCGGAGCGGGGGCGCGAGCGGCGCGAGCGTTGGGGACCGCGCACGCTCGATCTCGACATCGTGCGCTTCGGCGACCGCGTGGTGGAGGAGACCGGGCTGACGATTCCCCATCCGGAACTTCCCCGGCGTGACTTCTGGCTCCGCGAGATGGCCGAGCTGGAGACGGTCAGCCATGTCTAATGTGACGACGCAGACCCTCCTCGAGATGAAAAAGAAGGGGGATCGCATCGTGGCACTCACCTGCTACGACGCGCTGTTCGCCCGCCTCCTCGACGCGAGCGGCATCGACATTCTCCTGGTCGGCGACTCCGTGAGTCAGGTGCTCGCCGGCGCGCCGTCGACGTTGTCCGCCACCCTCGATCAGATGATCTACCACACCCGGATCGTTCGCCGCGGCGCGGAGCGGGCGATGGTGGTGTGCGACATGCCGTTCCTGACCTATCAGGTGACGCCGGAAGAGGCCGTCCGCAACTGCGGCCGGGCGATGCAGGAAACGGCGTGTCACGCCGTCAAGCTCGAGGGTGGTCAACCCATGGCCGCGACCGTGCGGCGCCTAGTGGACGTGGGGATCCCGGTCATGGGGCACATCGGGTTGACGCCGCAATCGGTGCATGCCCTCGGCGGCTACCGCGTGCAGGGCCGCGAAGACGTGGCGGCCGAGCGGCTCAAGGCCGATGCCCAAGCGCTCGAAGAGGCGGGGGCGTTCGCGGTCGTGTTGGAACTGCTCCCCGCGCCGCTCGCCTCCCAAATCAGTAAGGCGCTCACGATCCCCACGATCGGCATCGGTGCGGGACCGGCCTGCGACGGGCAGGTGCTCGTGCTGCACGACATGCTGGGCCTGAACGACCGGTTCTCGGCGAAGTTCGTGAAGAAGTACGCCGCCATGGCGGACGAAGTGCAGGAGGCGGCGCGCCTGTTCGCCGCGGAGGTACGGGAGGGACGGTACCCGGGGCCGGAGCATTCGTTTGGGAAATGACGGGGGGGGAGTGTAAATTCGGGGAGTCCTCTAACGCTGGGAGCGTGGCCGTGTCCAAGAGCGAAGACGAAAAGATGGCGAAGCTCATCAAGAAGAACATCGCGAAGGCGGAGAAGGCGAAGCCCAAAACGCGTCGGAAATACGACCCGACGCTGCCGGCCGAGACGACGGACGACGATCTCGAGCGGCGCGACTTCTTTTCGGAGATGAAGAAGCGCGAGTTCTAGGGAGCCTCGCCGAGATGCGCGCTTGGTCCCACGCCGAGCGCGCCCGCGGCCGCAGGATCGGGTTCGTCCCGACCATGGGCTTCCTCCACGAGGGGCACCTCCGCCTCATGGACCGGGCCAAAGAGCTCGCCGACCGCGTCGTCGTGAGCATCTTCGTCAATCCCCTCCAGTTCGGTCCCAAAGAAGACTTCAAGAAGTACCCGCGCGATTTGGACCGCGACCGCGATCTCGCCGAGGGCCGAGGCGCGGACTGTCTGTTCGTGCCCGAAGGATCCGCCATGTATCCGGCGGAGCCGGTGGCGCGCGTCACGGGGGGGGCAGCGGCCGACACGCTCGAGGGCGCCGCGCGTCCGGGGCACTTTGCCGGCGTCCTGACGGTGGTGGCGAAGCTATTTCATGTCGTCGCGCCCGATGTGGCCGTCTTCGGCCGGAAAGACTTCCAACAGGCCACTCTCGTGAAGCGCATGGTTCTGGACCTCGACTTCGCGATCACGATCGACGTGCTGCCCACCGTGCGCGAGCTCGACGGGCTCGCGCTGTCATCGCGCAATAGCTACCTGAACTCCGACCAACGCCGCTCCGCCGTGGCGCTGTCGCGCGCGCTGCGCGCCGTGGAGCAGACGTGGCGGAGCGGAGAGGCCGACCCGGCGGTGCTGCAGCGTCGCGGTATGGAGGTCTTGCGGGCGCCCGGCGTCGAAGCGGAGTACCTCGCCCTCGTGGACGAGGACTTGCAGCCCGTGAGCCGCGCGACGCCCCGCAGCATCGCCGTCCTCGCGGCGCGTGTGGGGGCCACGCGGCTCATCGACAACGTCGTCCTGGGCGAGGGCGTCGCCGCCGACCCCACGGTGCGCGCGTGAGTCTGCCCGCCTGGGCGCAGGTGACGCCGGCGCGCCGCGGTCATGTCGAGCGGGTAGCGGGACTGCTGGGCGAGTGGGCCGGTGCGATGCGCGTGGCCCCGGTCGAGCGCGATCGCTGGCTGCGCGCCGCCTGGCTGCATGACGCGCTGCGCGATGCTCCCCTCGGCGATCTCATGGCCCATGGTCCCGCCGCCGCGGAGCGCGCCGGTCAGGACGGCGAACGCGATCGTGGCGTCCTCGACGCGGTCCGCTATCACACCGTCGGCTTCGCCGGCTGGGACGATGTCGGACGGATGCTGTATCTCGCCGATTTCCTCGAGCCGGGGCGCGAGTTCGATCAAGACGGGCGGCGCGCCCTGGCCGCGCGCGTACCGGCGGAGCGCGATGCCGTGCTGCGTGAGGTAGCGCGCCGCCGCATCGGGTGGGTCGTCAAATCGGGATGGCCGCTGGTCCCCGAAACGGTGGCGTTCTGGAACGCGCTCGCGTAACACTGCTCGGTCTCGTGCTGGCGCTCGCCGGCTGCGGCCAGGGGGCCGTTCCCGCGCACGCCGTGCCGGGCGACCGTGGTCCGGCGATCGTCGTCGAAGTGCTGAACGCGAGCGGCACACCCGGGAATGCGCGTGTCGGGACACGCGTGCTGCGGCGCGCCGGAATCGATGTGGTCTACTTCGGTAACGCGCCGGCGACGCTGGGGATCATCGACTCGACGCGCATCATCGTACGGCGTGGCTCGGCGGAGGTGGGCGAGCGGGTCCGGCGGGCGTTGGGCAGGGGCCGCGTGGAGGTCCAGGCCGACAGTGCGCGACTACTCGACGCCAGCGTGCTCCTGGGCGCCGACTTTGCTCCGCGACAGGACTTCCACCCGTAGCTGACCGCAGGCCGCACTGATGTCGAGGCCGCGGCTGCGCCGCAGCACCGCCTCGACGCCGCGCGCCTTCAGCCGCCGCTCGAATGCGATCATCTGTGCCCGATCCGTGGGCGTCAGGTCGGGCGCGCCTCCCGGGTGGAGCGGCAACAGATTGACGAGCGCGCCGAGCGGGAGGGCGAGCTGAGCGAGCTGGTCGGCGTTTTCGAGCGTGTCGTTCTTTCCCCCGATCAGCACGTACTCGAGCGTCACGCGCCGCCGGAACTGCTTCAAGGCTTCCATCAGGTCGGGCAATTTGTATTTCTTTTCGATCGGCATCAGCGCGCGGCGTAGCGTCGCCGTGGGCGCATGCAGCGACACCGCGAGCCGGAACTGCTCGGGCCGGCGCGCCAGTTGCGCGAGATGGGGAAGGATGCCCACGGTCGAGACGGTGATATGCCGTGCGCCAATCCCAAACCCATCGGGCTGATTCAGGATCGTCAGCGTCGGGTCCACCGCGTCCCAGTTGAGGAGCGGCTCGCCCATCCCCATGAATACGACGTTGGTAGGCTTCGGTGCGCCGGCGGCCAGCGTCAGCTCCCGTACCTGACCGACTATCTCCTCCACAGAAAGATTGCGCCGGAACCCCATCCGTCCTGTCGCGCAGAACACGCATCCCAGGGCGCATCCCGCCTGCGACGAGATGCACAGCGTGCGGCGCTTGCCTTCGGGGATGAGGACCGACTCGATCGCCTCGCCGTCAGCGAGGGTCCACAGGAACTTCTCGGTGCCGTCGCTCGATACCTGGCGCGTCGCCAGCGTGAGACGAAACAGCGGGAAGGCGTCGGCGAGCGCCGTACGTAGCGCGGCGGGAAGCTCGGTGGCGTCCGCCCAGGTACCCACCGGTCGCTGCCACAAGCGCGGCAGCACCTGGCGCAGGCGGTACGCCGGCTCGCCCCGCGCCGCGAGCCACTCCACGAGTGTCGCGCGCGCCGCTTCGGGCGTCAGGCCCAGCAACTCGGTCCCGCCTGTCATCGAAAGCGCGCGTCCACACCGACGCGATACGCCGACCCCAGCTGGTTCACGCCGGTATCGCGCGCCAGCGTGACGCGGTATTTCCCGATCGTGATCCGGACACCGCCGGCGGGGCGCCACCCTCCGGTGCCGTAGCTGCCCTCGCGGGTCACGCCCAGGTCGAGCGCCACGACGCGTCCCAACTCGACGCCGGCCCCCAGCTGATGATCGGCCGCGAATCCGTGCCCGAACGCGAGTCCGTACCGACCGCGGACGATCGCCTCGTCGCCCCAGAGCCGCCCCTGCCACACGCGGTACTCGACCCCCGCGTAGACGTCCTGCGCTGGATCCCTGGCGCTGAGCGAGGAGAAGAAGTGCGTCGCTGCCGCGAGCCGGAGCCCGGGCGCGATCTCTCGGCTGGCTCCGACGTCGAGCGTCCATCGCGTCACGCGCGCGTCGTCGAGTCGCGTCTCGTGGTAGGCGACCGTCGCACCGAGTGCAGCCCCGGCGACCCGACGCGCCCACGTGACGCCCAGCGCGGACGTGTACACGGGCACGGCGCTCCCGATGGGATCCGGGCTGTCGCCCGTGCGGGTTAGATCACTGAGACCGACGTGGCCGTACACAAAACCGATCTGCCCGACCGGGCCGCGCGGACGCGGATGGCGGCATTCATGCCGGAGGCGCCGATCGCGGCCGGCGTCTGAATGCCTTCGAGCCCGAGCTGCGTGCGGGCGCTGTCTTCGACTTGTGCGGGATTCCAAAACACCGCGGCGGTGCCGGTGGCGAGTGCGGGCGGGAACGGGAGCGTGGTCGCGGCGAGTCGCCACAACGCTGTCCCTGCGGCCTGCTGCGCCATGCCGGAGCGGCCGGGAATGATGGCGAGGCCAACGAGCAGCACGGCAATGCGTTGCATGTCGAACGTTTACCGAGGCGTGTGGCGCTGTCAACTCAACTTAACTATGTTCAACCGGTTACGGCACTTGGACACATTCCATTGCGGCTTTCAGACCTCCTGACGCCGAGTCGGATCAGGGTGCCCCTCCAGGCGCAGAACAAGGAGGGGGTCCTCCGGGAACTCGTCGCGCTCGCGCTGGGCGGCAACGGGGGGACGGGGGTGGGGGCAGGGGAAGAGGTGCTGCAGGCGATCCTCGAACGGGAGCGGCAGTTCCCGACCGGGATCGGTTATGGAGTAGCCGTGCCGCACGGGAAGACCCCCGCGCTCAATCACCTCGTTGTGGTGGCAGGGTCGACGCTTGCCCCGGTGCCGTATGAAACGGTGGATGGAGAGCCGGTCCGTCTGTTCTTTCTCTTGGCGGGTCCCGAGTCGCAAGCCGGGGCCCACGTGAAAGCGTTGAGCCGGATCTCGCGCCTGGTGCGGCGGGAGCCAGTGCGCGCCCGGCTGCTCGGAGCGCGGACGCCGGACGAATTCTACCGCTCGCTGTGCGATGCTGAGGGAGAGGGAGCATAACCGCGTTGCAGATGCAGACCACCTGGCGCACCCACCGCTGCGGGGCGCTGCGGGCCGACCATGTTGGGCAGCGGGTGCGGCTCGGGGGCTGGGTGCACCGGCGCCGCGACCTGGGCGGGATCGTGTTCCTCGATCTGCGCGACCGTGACGGCATCGTGCAAGTCGCCGTGGGTCCCGGGTGGGCCCCGGCGGCGGCGCTCACTGCCGCGCAGGCGGTCGGGAGCGAGAGCGTCGTGGTGGTCGAGGGCGAGGTCGTCGCGCGTCCCGCCGCCATGAAGAACGCCGACCTGGCCACGGGCGACGTCGAGGTGCACGCCACGACCGTGCAGGTCGTGGGACCCGCCGAAACGCCCCCGATTCCGGTCGCGCGCGGCAAGACCGAGGAGCTCGCCGCCGAGGAGCTGCGGCTCAAGTACCGCCACCTCGACCTGCGGCGGCCCGAGCTCCAGGCGAACCTGATGCTCCGTCATCGGTTGCTGCAACGCGCCCGGCGGACACTCTCGGAGCTCGACTTCCTCGAGATCGAGACGCCGATCCTGACGAAGCCGACGCCGGAGGGTGCGCGCGACTACCTAGTGCCGTCGCGCGTGCACGCCGGCGAGTTCTATGCCCTGCCGCAGTCGCCGCAGATCTACAAGCAGCTCCTGATGGTGGCGGGCTTCGACCGCTACTTCCAGATCGCCCGCTGCTTCCGGGACGAGGACCTGCGCTTCGACCGCCAGCCCGAGTTTTCCCAGATCGACATCGAGGCGGCGTTTGTCGGGCAGGAGGACGTCCTCGGCTTCGTCGAGACGGTGCTCGTCGCGCTGTGGGATGAAGCGGGACATGCGATTCCGCGACCCTTCCCGCGGCTGCAATGGCGCGATGCCATGGAGCGCTACGGAACCGATAAGCCCGATCTCCGTTACGACTTCCCGCTCGCGGACTGGACCGCGCAGGTCCAGCCGCTCGGCGTGCCGTTTTTCCAGGGCGCCCAGCCAGGATTGAAAGACGGCGCCCGGGTGCGCGGTATCGCGGTGCCGGGCGGCGGCGTGCTGTCGCGCAAGGACGTGGATCAGCTCGCGGAGACCGCGAAGGCGGTCGGTGCGACGGGGCTCGCGTGGGTCAAGCGCCAGGGCGAACAGCTGTCGGGCTCCGTCGCCAAGCACTTCACTGTGGACGCGCTGGGCGCGCTCGGCGTGCGGGATGGCGACGTGGCCTTGATGACCGTGGGTCCGGACCGCGTCACGTCGGCGGCGCTCGACAAGGTGCGCCACGAGGTGATTCGGCGGCTCGCGCCGCCCCCCAAAGCCGCGCACGCATTCTGCTGGGTGGTCGATTTCCCGTTGTTCGAGCCCGATCCGGAAACGGGGCAGCCCGTGTTCGCCCATCACCCGTTCACTTCGCCGCATCCGGACGACGTGGCGCGGCTCGACCGCGAACCGTTCGCGTGCCGGGCGCTGCACTACGACGCCGTCTACAACGGGCACGAGCTGGGCTCCGGCTCCATCCGCATCACCGATCCGGCGGTGCAGCGCAAGATCTTTGCGCATCTCGGTCTCACGCCGGCCGAGATCGACGCGCGGTTCGGTTTCCTGCTCGGCGCGCTGGCGGCCGGCGCGCCGCCCCACGGCGGGTTCGCCATTGGGTTTGACCGTACCACGATGCTGCTCGCCGGCGCCACGAGTCTGCGCGACGTGATTGCGTTCCCCAAGACCACCGCGGCGCGGGCGCTGTTCGAGGGCGCACCGGCTCCCGCCCGGGACGCCGATCTGGCCGCGCTGCACATCCGCGTGGCGCTATGAGCGACGTCATCCAGCGCCTCTCCGCCGAAGGCGTGGACCCGTTGGCGCTCGCGGGCGTGAACGACGGCAACCTGCTCGAGCTGTCGAAGCGCCTGGGCGTGCGCGTCTCGTTGCGCGGCGATAGCCTGTCGCTGTCGGGGACGCCGGAGGCGGTGGAGCGGGCCGTGCCGGTCGTCCAGGCGCTGGTGGATCTGGCGCGCATGGGCGGGGGCGAGACGCTGGACGTGCACGACGTCGAGCGCGTGATGGCGGACGAAGCGCACGGAGCGCTCGGGCAGGCGAAGCCGGACGAGGTCAAGATCATCCTCCCCGGTCTGCGCCGCGTGATCCAGCCCAAGACCGCGGGACAGCGGGCCTATATGCAGGCGATCGCGCGCAACGACATCGTGATCGGGATCGGGCCGGCGGGGACCGGGAAAACCTATCTCGCCGTGGCGGCGGCGGTCGACTCGCTGTCGCGCAAGCGGGTGCGTCGCATCATCCTGGCGCGGCCGGCCGTCGAGGCGGGCGAGAACCTCGGCTTCCTGCCCGGCGATCTCCAAGAGAAGGTCGACCCGTATCTGCGTCCCCTGTACGACGCGCTCGAGGACATGATGCCTCGGGACCGGGTGCAGAAGGCGCTGGAAACGCGCATGATCGAGATCGCGCCGCTCGCCTACATGCGCGGGCGCACGCTGTCCGACGCGTTCGTGATCCTCGACGAAGCCCAGAACGCGACCGGGATGCAGATGAAGATGTTCCTGACGCGGCTGGGGGTGAACTCTCGCGCCGTGATCACCGGCGACAAGACCCAGATCGACCTGCCGAACCGCGAGGACTCCGGGCTGCTGCAGGTCGAGCGAATCCTGCCCGGGATTGAAGGCATCGGCTTCCATTATCTCGAGGACTCAGACGTGGTGCGGCACCGGCTCGTGCGGGACATCATCCGGGCCTACGCCAAGGACGCGCAGGGTTGACGTGAAACTCCCCACGGAGGAGCAGGTGCGCTATCACGGCGCGCGGTGGGCGTGGGTGTTCGCGCTCGCCGTGGTCGCGAACGTCGCCTTCCCCTCGAGCGCCGCCGACGTCGCGCCCCTGCTCGAGCCCGGGGCGCGTACCGACAAGGAAATCATCGCGCCCTTCAACTTCGTCGTGAACAAGTCGGAGGACGAGCTGCAGCGCGAGGCGGAGGAGCTCGCCGCGTCGGCGAAACCCATCTACGAATTCCGGCAACGGACGTACGATTCGAGCAGCACCGCCATGCGCGCCTTCTTCGACGCGGTGGAAGCGGCGGCGGAGCAGGGGCCCCAGGCGATCATCCGCGCAGGCCAGGAGTTCGGCGTCGCCGTCACGCTGCCGGAAGCCGCGTACCTGAGCAAAGGCGGGAAGCGTCGCGCCCTGCAGCAGGCGCTGAGCCAGCTGTTCGACCGCACGCTGGCGCTAGGCGTGACGGGGCCCGGCGTGCTCCAGGTCGAGCAGTCACGCGAGATCATCGTGCGCCGCGGCAGCAACGAATCGTCGGTGCTGCGCGATCAGGTGTTGACGTTCGCCCTGTATCTGAATCGTGCCAAGGCGCTCCACCCCGACGCGGGGTCGAGCGTGGGCGACGTCCTCTACCTCAAATTGGTGCGCCAGTTCTTCCGGTCGACGCTCGTCCTGAACCGGCTCGAGACGGAGCGGCGCCGCAACGAGCTGCGCGGCAGCGTGGATCCCAGCAAGTACATCGTACGCGCGGGGGACCGCATCGTCGGCGCGCACGAGGTCGTGACCAACGAAGCGCACGAGCGGCTCCTTGCGTTGCACCAAGAGCTGCTCCGCCGCGGGGCCGCCACCACCAGCTCGGTGCGCGGGGTCCTGGGCCCCTTGGTGCGCGACATGTTAATCCTGTCGATCTTCTGGGTGCTGCTCGTCTTCTATCGGCGCGAGACCTACCGCGAGCAACGCCAGGTCGCGTTGATCGGCGGGCTGTTCGCGCTGGTGCTGCTGCAGGCGGCGGCGGTGGCGCGCTTCTACCCGGAACATCCGGAAGTCATCTTCCTGCCGTTCATGGCGATGATGATGACGGTGCTGTTCAACGGCCGCGTCTCCATGATCGCCGCGATGATCCTGTCGGTCGTCATCGGGTTGCAGCCGGTGTTCCACGACATGCCGGCGCTGTTCCTATGCACCGTGGGCGGCGTGACGGCCGCGCTTTCGGTCCGCACCCTGCGGCGCCGCAGCAATTTCTACATCCCGGTCCTGGTCATCGCGCTGGGGTATCTCGTCGGCGCGCTGGCGCTCGGACTCGCGAGCGGCTGGCCGGTGCAGGAGATCGGCCTGCGCGGCGTGTGGGGCGCGATGAATGCACTCGTCTCTGCCGGCATGACCTTCTTCCTGCTGCCCCTCGCGGAGTCGGTCACGC
>Ga0193712_1000128_pt1 | contig 12242 bp, 31 predicted proteins | sample H3a1metaG_FD_143053 | JGI IMG/M metagenome (GOLD analysis project Ga0193712, IMG submission 143053) | Soil microbial communities from a riparian zone of the East river system, Colorado, United States - H3a1 | ecosystem: Environmental > Terrestrial > Soil > Riparian zone | place: USA: East River... | reverse complement strand
GATATCAATCTAAATTTGAACCAAAAGACAATCTTTATGCGTATGCATTACAGTTAGACGAAGTATTTAACTTGAAGGAATGGGACGAAAATGGATCCTAATATTACGTTACAAGACATTCGCAACATTTGTCAACGCATTCACAGTGACTATGTAAATGAAGACAGCAATGGCGTAGATCAAGATGACGCATATTCTTTGGTTGAATGTATAACAAACCTTGATGCATGGTTATCAAAGGGCGGCTTTGTTCCAAATGATTGGAAAGCAAAATGAAGGGGATTCATACTCATGAATGTCCTGAATGTTTTAAAGCCGTCCCTTGTATTGATCCTGCAGAATGTGCTAAGAATAATACTAGGGATGTAGTTTTGCTTTGCGAGACTTGTGCAAGAAAGAAAATGAAATGAAACGCAATAAAGATGGCAGCCTTAGTCTCACTGATGGTGAGGTTTGTTTATGGCAAAATCAACAAGAAAACAAAAAGCTTTCACAGAAACAAATTGAACAGAGTGTAGAGTTTTTACATGGCCCTGTTGCCAAAGATCCTGTATATAATATATCAATGCAAAAATATTTTTTATCTAGACAGCATTGTTGGCCCGAGGGTAATCTTATGGTTGAGATTGCTATCGGAGGTATTGATCATTCGAGTCCAGATATGCTTGTTGAGGAGTTTGCATCATTAGGAGAAGGATATGAATTCACTTCTCCGATTGAGGCTGTAGAAAGTGCCATACAAATCAAAGAAGCATGGCAAAAAATTAAACCTAATGAAGAAATCACCATTGGATATGGACATACTATGGGGGGAATGTTTTCAATTGAACCATCAACCATTGAAGAATGTCAAACTTGGGCCGAAAGAACATATGAGAAGTTGCCAAAGTGTGATGAATGTGGAGAATTAATTCAAGAAGAATTCACTCATGATTTTGGCGGAAGCTTTTGCAGATCGTTCTGTGCCGAGAAAAATTATCTTAGGGAAGTAGCTCATGACGAGGACCCTAATTACTATTCAGGCAATTAATAAATTAGTTTCAAGATGACTAATACAAAGAAATTTTCTAAAGAAAAAATGAAAGCTTTAATAAAAAAAGAAGTTGAAGATCAGTTCTATATGCGCTTAAACCAAATGATTATTCGTGATGCTATGCACTTGGATAATCACAAAGTGCTTGTTGAGTCTTTAGACGAATTAAAAGGTTCTTATGCGGTAATGTATGTTCTTGAATGTTTTCTAGAAAAAAGTAACCAACACACCCTTCCCTCTCCTTGCTCTAATTCAAAAAGGAATTCAAAAATGAAACCATTTGAAATTACCGAAGAAGACTATGAAGAAGCTTGTGAGAGCTCTTCTGGAATTTGCCTTGCTTGTGGAGAAATGCGATTTGGAGATACTGAACCGGATGCTGAAAATTATCCTTGTGACAGCTGTGGTGAAAATAAAGTTCAAGGAATTGAAAATGCTTTATTATCTGGTAACATTGAGTTAGTTGAATGAACGTTTATATTTATCAAGCAGATTTAATCTGTGAAGATTGTGGCAAACAAATTAGTAAGGAACTAACTAAAGCATTAAAGGCTCCAGAAGATCCTGAAGACGAATGTTCATATGATAGCGATGACTTCCCAAAGGGACCTTATCCTAATGGTGGAGGCGAGGCTGATATTCCTAACCATTGCGGGATGCATCGGAATTGTGTAAACGTAACCGAGTTTGATTTGATTAAGGCCGGGTGTTTTTTAGAGAATCCTTTGACCGAAGATGGTTATAAGTATGTAGAAAAAATTAGTTCTATTGGAGAGCTTGGTAAGCTATGGAAAGAATTTTATAATGTTTGAAAAAGGACAAAGAGTTAAAGTATCTGTTTTAGATCCTGGTGGAAACATTACTTCATATCGTACTGGTGAGATTGCTTTTATGCGGTTTAAATCTCCTGGTTTTAAAGAAGTGGATGCTTATAGCGTTATTTTAGATGATCAACTTAATCGTGTTAGCTATGAAGGATCAATATTTCCTGTAGAAAGAGTATTTGCAGAATAATAGATGGAAGATAATATTATATTCTTTTACGTATGTTTCATTTGGTTAACATTAATTATTGCGGGTGCCGGAACAATTGAATTTTTAGTGAGACGTTATGAATCCTATAAAGAAAAACGAACCTTGCAACGACTGCCCATTTCGTCGAAACTCTCTTCCAGGGTGGTTAGGCAATCATGAATCTTCAGAAGAGATTACAGACATTCTAAATTTAGATCTAAAGTTTCCATGTCATATGCATGTAAATTTTTTAATGGGAGAAGATGAATCTCTCATGTCTTTTGAGGAGGCCTGCAGTCAAGCTCGTCATTGTGTTGGCGGATTAGCATTCATGAATAATAAATGTAAACTTAGTCAGGATAAAGAAATTGCAGCTCATCAAAAAGAAGTTGGTAAACGAGATGATTGTTTTGCAATGGCAAATGAAATGATACGTCATCATGGCTGTTAGAAAAGCTTTTCCCTTCTATGAAGCCGGTGTTTTATTCTCACGAGAAGCAAATTCTTATTTGAATTTCTTTCAGTACTATTACCTACATGTTCCTACACAAAAATCTGGTGTTGCTAACATTTGGGTTCATGATGAAAATCAATTATTAGTATTAATCAATCATTGGAATGGTGCTTTACCTAGACACTGGAAATATTGGATATGACATTTTTGGAATACCTCGACGATTTGTGGGTTACTAAGTATGAGTGCAATGATGGTGCACTTATAGTTGGCGCAACTAGCACATTACTTCCAGTTTGTTTTGCAGTTATTACTGATTTGTTAGTCAATAAACAAAGACTTTTTATGATAAAAGCTTTTAATGAAAAACCGGCAATTTTTACAAAACCTATTGCACAAGATAAATGGACTCATGAATGTCTCATTGCCGCTGCAAATCAATCTGATGATATAATTAATTGGCTCAAACAATCAATTACAATTCATTCAAAAGCTTCTTCGGATATTAATTGAAAAACATAACGGCCACACTAATTTTTTACTTTGTTTTGATTGTTTTAATTTATATTATATATTTTATTATTAACTACGGATTTTGAATATGAAAACCTTATATATTATATTAATAATGTTTGGTACATTTGGATGTACCGCAGCATCTCAACAACGACAATTGGTTCGCATTAAAGCTGAACGACAAATATATCAACTAAATGATATTTGTCGACATAACAAAGCATATTATCCAATTGTTTCTGCCGAAATATCTTCCATGCATTTCAAACGAAAATTTGTGGATAACGTTTGTGAAGGCAATAATGACTTGACTTGCGAAAACAAGTTTGGTAAAATGTTCTTCGCACGTTTGGTTGAACTGTATACCAGTGTAGACTGGGGTGTGGTAATTAACCACACCAACGCCTATCCAGAATTAATGAATAATCTATCTGAATTAGAGCAATATGTTATTGGATTGCATAATGAGAACATTTCTTCTCAATGTGAGGAAAGAGCATTTCAGTTAAAGTTAGATGAAGATATTGAAATACAGAAGATAAATAGAAACAAAGCATTTTGAGGCCGGGAAATAATAGGAAAACACTACAACTGTTTTTGACGAAAGCCCAACCACATCTTTATAAGTTGAGATGAGGATGCTATTATTTCTCGACCTGAAATTTTCAAATCATAAGGAGAATATAAAATATGTTTAAATGTTATGTAACTGGTAAAGATTCGGTTCTTGGTGAGAAGCCTGAAAAGGTTGTTGTTGAGAAGCGAGAACGAACTTATATGAGTGATGAGGAACCTGATAAGGTAGTTTCGAAAGGGTTCGAGGTAGTAAAAGAAGTGCTTATGACTAAAGAAGGATATAATCTTTGGTTAGCTAAGAATGGTGGAAAGTGAATATTAAGGAACGAAACAGAGTGTCTTCGCGTTGATAATAGTCTTGGAATAATTGGCATTGGCGCAACTCAACTGATTGAAAGGAAGTTTTAAAATGGCAAAGAAAGATCGACCAACTCCTGCACGTAATGTTAAGTGTGATAAGTGTGAACTAGATGGGCATAGCGTTCCAGGTTCCCGTCACCGTAGGTGTGGTGGCAGCAAGGATGCTCCATTAAAGGATAAGCATAATAAGCCCGAGATTGCTGATCGTGGAGTTTGGCAATGATTAAGACGTGGTATAGAAACACTTTTAGTTACTATACTAAAGCATGGATTAAAATAATTCTTATTGCTATTGGCGTATTGGTTGTTTTCACTTATCTTGCTGAGTTAGAAAATGAGTGGCAATGTTCTTTACTGGGCAAAGAGCTTAATATGCCTACCAAGGAGTATTATGGAATTCCATGTTTAGTTCAGGTAAAAGGGCAATGGATTCCTGCTCGCAATCTTAGAGCAGATCCATCGCAGTAAGGACAACTCCATGACAAATTTAGAATTAGTAATTTCTTTGAGGGAAGCAGAAATTATTCAAAGGCGAAATAATAATTTCGATTATGCAAATCTTATTCGAGAATTAGCAGATGCTTTTGAAAAAACTTCAACTCCTTTAGCATGTGAAATTACCTGCAAAGGTTATCATAAAAACCATCGTGTGATGATTTCTACTATTGAAAATAGTGTAATAGCACTTGGCAAACAAATGCACGTACCCAGAATTGTCCCGGCAAAAGAACCAACCCATATTGATGATTTCATTGATGACTATAAGCAAGATGCATATGCACGCTGGATGTTTATGCATTTTCGCTTACCGGCTCATATGAAAATGGCTTTTGATAAGTTTATTGAAAATCGAAAGTTGTTTTGTATATGGAAAGAAAAATGTTATCGTGTAACCGGAGCAAGTAGATTGGGTGATGTATGGCTCACTTCTAATTTCAAAAAGGATCATGGATATGAATATAGGGTTTGTGTAGACGAGTGTTCTGAATGGAGTGAGTATGAAATTGAAAACTATACTCCATAAAATATAGGGTAGAAAATGGCTAGATTAATTGAGCCCGATGGCACAAAAGGATTTGTGGTTACCAAAGCATATGCAATTGAATATTGTCGAACCAACCCTGGTTGGTCATGGGAAGAAGTTGAACTATGAAAGTAGGAGAAACGAGATTATCCATTCATTTAGCACCAAGCAAAATGTTCTGTGTTTTTCTTGGAGCAACTGTTCATGCTAAACATGATTCAAGTCATCCAGCTTTATCTTTAGCACAAGAGCGAATCAGGGTATTGAAAAACATTGGTTACATGAGTCATCTTCAAGATAAGACTGTGCCTATATATTTACGACCTGAGGAATTTTAACTATGGCTTACACAATCAAAATTCATACTGATAACGAAACTCTTGTTAACAAGGTTCAATTTTCTATTGAAAAAGCTCTTAATAAAGATAATCGTTTCCTTGCTACAATTGAGCCCGCTGGTTTTATTTACAAGGGACCAAGAGTAGGAAGTCGTAAGACTGGATATGGTTTAACTTTGAGGCGAGTAAGACTTAGGGTGAAGAAAAATTATTGTGGAAATCATCCTGGAGTTTGTGTTGTTAATCCTTATCTTGGCCCGCAAAAGAAACCCATTGCATCATATCTTGAATGGGATGATTGGGTAGCTTTTCATTCTGTTATTAATGATTGTCTAGATAAGATGAAAATTGATGCAGATATTTGGAGCACACCACACGATGTAAAAGGAAAAATGTGGATTCGAAAGGGAACTCAACGCAGGGTTAAGTATGAATGGGAAGAAAAGCAAACCAATCATTGGCAACCATTGCGTATTTGGAACCAAGGAACTCCCGATCAATTTGTGAACATTTAAAATGAAAAACATTATTTGCGTAATACTATTAATTCCGGCCTGCAGTGGAAATCTTTTTACTGCCGCAAATAATTTAGATGTTGATTCATCCGTTTTAGATTCTTCCCATAAAAAAGAAGTTATCATTGATAATGATGGCGGAAGGGAATTCCCAATTAAAAATACTGAAGGAACTATAAGGAGCCAGAATTCTTTTGGCGGAGTTGCTAACCCTGGGAAAAATCAAGGGTCTGCTGGTGGCATGTTAAACATCGGGGGTAATAATACCGGAGGTTTTACAAATATTGTTGATGGCAATTTTTCTTCCGGTGGAGTTGGGAATGATAGTGGCCACGGTGGGTTTAATGGCACAGGTGGGATTTCATCCGGAGGTGTTCCAATATCTACTGGAGGAGTACAAAACACGGGCGGAGTTATTGAATCCGGAGGATCCATTGGAGCCGGGGGAACTGTAGCAATAGATTATACCAGGTGTGTATCTGCCACATCTGCTACCGGAACATCATATTATATTATGGTTGGGGGAGATAATTTTTCCAACCTAAATTATTCAGGATACAAAGGCGGAATAATTGATGTATGTTGTCGTCAAACTCCAGCTGATTGTTATTGGTTTCAATCAATGAATGATTGCAGTTACGCATTTACAATTAATAATCTCTGTTCAAAATCATAAAATAACTTTTAATTCATGAAAACAAATAAATTTGAATCAATAATTTATCCCAATGTGCATGTTGCATCTTGGCCGCCTCAAGATATTTATAGTAAACCTGCTACTAAACCAAATATTATCTATACACTTACGATTAGTTACCCGTTAGACAATCCAAAAACATATCAAATTAAATCCGGCAAAAACGGAATAACATTTGAAACGCTGATTGAGAAAATATGTGCTCTGTATTCTGAAGTTTATGCGCTCCCAACTTTATATGGAATTTGGGGTCATTCGATAAATGATTTGTATATCGAATGCATTAGCGTTAATCATAAAAAGAAAACAATTATATTAGGTATGGGATCATGACAAAAGAATTTAAAGATTCCATTCGTATGGCCTTAGTTATTTTAGAGCAAATTGCAAAGAGAAGTTCTGATAGAAGTAGTCAAGCTTTAGCTAGTGGAGCCGCTGCAGATTTGCGGGCTCATTGTCCAAGTGAAATAATTGAAGAATTACCACAATGAAAAACATTATTTTTATTCCTTTGATTCTTATTGGTTGTGGAGGATCAGATTTTTCTGTAGCTAGTATTGAAGTTCCCGATGATATCCACAATGATTCTGGTGTTGGGGGTTCTTCCGCTGGTGGATTTATTGGCTCGTCCGGTCAGATGAATTCCGGAGGAATTGCCTCTTTTGGTGGAAATTCCTCTGGAGGGCTCCACAATGACTCAGGAGGGGCTTTCACTCAGAACGGGGGGAACCCTCCAATTAATACTGGAGGAGCTCCTGAGGCTGATTCCGGCCAAGGAAACGGTGGTTCTGGTTGTGACCCCAAAACCTGCGCAGATATTGCGGTAGAATTGGGAGCTGATAAAGCTTGTGGAAATGTAGATAATGGATGCGGGCATTTTATGGATTGCGGAAATGATTGCGCCAAGGGAGGATATGATCCATACTATGCAAAATGTGGTGCAGCAAATAGTGTTGTATGGCAAGGTGGAAGCCCAGTATTTTTTCCGAATAAGAATTTATGTGGAGTAAATTGTGCACCTGGCATTAATGGATCTTTTGTAGATGGAAGAGTTGGACCATGTGAATCCATTGATGGTCATCCATATAATTCGGCATTGCCAATTGAAGTAAATTGTAAATTCGATATTGATTTTCAATCTCCGATTCCATATCCTGGTTGCGAATTAAAGCTTAAGGGAAATATTGGAATTGGTTCTCCATCCGTATTTTGTTGCGACAAATGAATATAATAAATTATTTAGATAATTTGGCAATTCCTCTTACACGTATCAAGGAGGTATCTATGTCTGATATTGAAACCAAGATAGAGAAACCAAATAGACCATTAAATCGTAATCGTTTTATTGTTGAGACAGAAGAGTTTCTTGCTTCGTTTTTAAAAGCAAAGAATATTGTAATTCCAGATGCGTCTCAACCGGTGGACGTAGATAAATTTTTATTATCCTACGATGTAGAAGTTGCTAATGATTGATTATATAATCTGATTTGAGCTCCTCTTTTTTTATTTTTATCTATGCGACTCTTCATGGCACACTCAGGGCACCAACTACCATTCATCAATCTTTTATATGTTGTTTTCCAAACACATGTACAAGTTAAACACTTCACTTCTAAATAGTCACTTGGGATATATTTATCAGATAAACATTTGCCACCTCTTTTTTCAATTATTTCTTTGCACATTTCAATGGTTATTTTTGTTTTGGCTTTTGAGTGTCTCTCAAATGTACAGTCGTTACAAGTAGAGCCCGCTCGATATATAATTTCAGATGGAGTAGTAATAAAAAACGTATTGTGTCTTTCACAATAAAATTCAAGGTTACTTTTCATTGTAAGATATTTGCCAAGAACTTTATAACCAAGTTTTTCGGCGGCACATATAAGAACCTGCAATCTTTCATTAAGTACTTCTTTTTTGTAAGCATCTAATAAAATTATCTCTCTAGTTTCTATGTCTTCTGGAAAATTATAAAAACAATTTTGTTCGCACTGCTGTTTAATTAAACTTCCTAAATTTTTTATTTTTGTAAGTTTAAAAATTTGTGGTATTATTATGAGTGTAACACCATTTTGTTTGCACAAATCTGATTTGATTATATCTTGTTTTTTGTTATATGCTAGATTATCTTCGGTCATATTAAATCGTTTAATTACACGGTAATGTTGTTCTCCATTATGTTCAAACGCTAGACCAATATCAGGGCAATATCCATCTAATTCTTGTCTGCCGAGCCAACCCGTTCTATATTTAGGAAATGATCTGTTAAACATTTTTTCGAAAAATTCACGACAAACTCTTTCACTCAAGCTTTGAGAGCATTCTGGGCACCAGGAGCCATTTTTAACAACAGCCCATTGCATTTTAAACTTATGATTGAATTTACATAACCATGTTAATTTAACAGTATTGTTTTTATATTCGGTAGATAATAATTTACCATCTCTTTTTTCTGCAAAGAGAATTATATCCTCTATTTTTGTTTTTAGTGCTGTTCTTGTTTTTTCTCCCGAACACTGTTTACAACCCGTCTTTCCTGCTGTAAAATACGCTGCCGGGCCATTCCAAACAATATTATGATTAATACAACGCCAAGACATTTTTGTATCCATATTACAATATGTATCAGACAAACATTCACAGCCCTGTTCGGCAGCTAAGTTTTTTATATACTCTAAAGTGTGTTTAATGTTATTACTACCCATATTATATAATATATCAACAAATTTTATAAACAAAAATTTTTCAAAATGATTAAAAAAGATGGTTGCAAATGAATAAAAAGCGCGGTTACGGAGAATTTTTACGTGAATGGTGGAGCATCCCTGCATTAGGATATCCCGTATCTTTTTGGGTATTACAACTTAAAATTAATCTTGGTCGCACTTATCATAATGTACAACGTTAAATGTTAGCGTTTATAATTTGTTGTTTAATTGGTGCGGCAGTGGGAAATATCATTGGGTTTGTTGGAGAGAAATATCTAAAATGTCCTTGGTTGTAATTGTAGAGTTTACTTTTTTAATATGTTCCATTGCCTCAATACTCATTGTGAAATTAATAGAAAAATATAGTTGAAATGAACATTGTTGCCGGACATGAAATTGGAAATGATGGTGTGTATTATCTTTATCTTTGGTTTAAAGATGATAACATGGGTTTAAAAATTAGAATAGATAATCCAGATGATTTAGTAACTCGCGTACAAAATGTAAGTAATTATATTTACGGAAAGAATCATAAGTGGCCCGGATGGGAAAAAGCGTAGTTTGTCCGTATTGTAAGAAATCTCTACTACATTACAATGGACCATGGTTTATTCCAGATACCAAAGAAATTATTGATTATTATTATAGTTGTTTAAATCAACAGTGTAAAATGTATGGCGGAACATTTGGATTGAAACAAGACGATCAAGAATTATAAAGAAAGTAATTGAAATGAATACTTGTGAAAATTTTCGACTTGAGATTTATACAGACGGTGACCATGAGATGGTTGTTATTAAAGCAGACCTTCCTCATTCCACCGGACTTAATTATATTTGGTTTGTTCTAACTAAGCATGAGTTTGTACAGCTTTGTAGTGGCAAACGGTCTACATTTGAAGATGGATATCACAAGCTAAGTTCATTTGGAGATTTGTTTCTTTTCTATGATATGGAAAATTGGCCCAAGGATAATAATGGAACAATGAATGTTCGTTATGTTAACCTAACTATTCCTAGGAAGGTACAAATTTTTATGCTAAAGCGTGCAAATAATATTTGGGACGCTCGTAAAATAGATAAATCCCCAGAGCGCACTACGGTGGAATTTAATAAGGTATTATGTGATAGATTGATTCGTCAATTTGGAACCGGCAAAGGCAAATCTAAGTTGGAATTTCGAAATGATGAATATTTACCGGTGTCTACCAAGAATTTGTTTGAATCATTTCTTGGGAATCCTTCGTTTGAGAGAAACATTAACAATCTTTTAACGATTGCAAAAAATCAAACGCAATCATATAATGAAATGGCTCAAGTTTTCTTAGCTAAAGATGGTGAAGGATTTACATTTGATGTAATGACTCCGCAGCATCAGTCTATTATGTACGGTGGATTGATTAATCATGGTACGGAAGAGAAGCCTGATTGGAGCATTCATACATGAAATTATATTTAATTATACCGATTATTAGGAACGCGGGGCCATGGAAATGCTGGTATGATAAAGTTTTTGGTTTTGTTGTGCGAGCCAAATCAGCAAAAGAAGCAAGATCATTATGTGCACAACAAGCTGCTGATGAAGGAGCGGAAGTTTGGTTAGATAAGAAACTTACTAGTTGTAAAGTACTATATAGCAATGGACCGAGTTTAATTATATTAAAAGAAGTACATTGGGCATAAATGGAAAAATTATTATTACAAGATGATGAGGATATGCCATGCGATTTGGTGGGTTTAAAAACCATTCATGATTTTGAAGCCGCAGCAGCGTTTCTTGTTACCAGGTTATTGGGACGGGAAGCAACTGTTTATGAAGCCTCCATAATGGAAGAAGCATTAATTACATTAAGAATTAATTTGGAGGAAAAAGTTTAATGCAAACTCAAATGTATAGTATTCCTCATTATAAAGTAAAACTGGTTAAAGATAGAACGTATAAATACCCTTGTGATGATATTCCCGATGCCTCAGCAGCACAGACTGTAGGGTTGCATTTATTAAAAAATCTCCCTCATGAAGAAATCATAGCGGCATATTTAAATAGCAGCAATAAAATTATTGGAACTCAAACGCTTTCTATGGGCGGCCTTGATGGAGCAGCTCTTCTTCCAAGGGATATATTTCGAGGAGCATTGGTTTGCAATGCCGCTGCTTTTATTATGATGCACAATCACCCTTCCGGAGATCCAACACCAAGTAAACAAGATATTGATGTAACAAAGAGAGTAATTCAGGCAGGAAAATTACTTGGTATTTCGCTGCTTGATCACTTGGTGATTGCGGATGGGAGGGCCGTTTCTATTAGAGATTTTTATACTGATTTAAATTGGTAATTATAAAGGATAAAACTGATTGACAAAACTTAAAACGACTCGTAGAACCGTTGCTAAATCATTAAGATTTGATTCTGGAATCAAGGTTGGATTTGCGGATGTGTTATGGTATGAACAAAAGAAATTTTTACGGCAAAGAACAAGTGGTAGTGGTATTGGGGAACGAGTACAAATTACATCTAGGGAGGCTCTGCAACTAATCCGGCATAGTTATAACAAATAATATATGGAATATGTAGCGGTAATAATGATTTGGGGAACGTTGAGTGGTAGTACAGATGTGAATATAAGTTCTAGGCCTGAAAAAACCAATATAATAAGGGATTCGAAAAATGAAAATTCAAATACCAGAATCGATGTCCGGCTTCAATATGCTCAGAAAAATTGAAGAACATTTATTTAAACAAGACAATCCGGAAATGAGTTCAAAGTTTTTTCGTCAAGCTAAAAATGAGACTGTAGTGTATAAAGACAATGAGAATTCATGTGGTTGGAATGGACATGACAAAATGAAGGTGGTAAATCTAGCCAAGGAATATGGAATTGAGGTTGAATTAGTGTAATGAAACTTAAAATTGAAATTAATTGCGCTGATGATTGTATGAGCATTAGAGAAATTAATAGAATTCTTTTCACCTTAAGTGATAGATTAAAAATTCATAGTAAAAAATA
>Ga0193712_1000127_pt1 | contig 12366 bp, 5 predicted proteins | sample H3a1metaG_FD_143053 | JGI IMG/M metagenome (GOLD analysis project Ga0193712, IMG submission 143053) | Soil microbial communities from a riparian zone of the East river system, Colorado, United States - H3a1 | ecosystem: Environmental > Terrestrial > Soil > Riparian zone | place: USA: East River... | reverse complement strand
CCGAAGATCACCAGCGCCCACGGCAGCTGCTGATCGAGAATGCCCTTGATGATGTAGGACATGAGCACCGCCTTGGGGGCATCGTACTTGCGTACTTGCGTGCCGTCGGGTCGCGTCGTGTGGCTGCCGTTGATGCCCGGGTCGACCAGATAGACGGCCTTGCCGGCATCGTCGACCAGATATTTTCCGGCGGGGCCGCCCGCAGTGTCGGTCTTGTGCCACACCCGGTAGGTGCCGCGGTCCTGGAGCGATTGCGGTCCCTGCAGGGTCGCAGTGTCGACGAGCGCTCGAGCGTCGGTGCGCAGCCCCGGCGCGACCTGGGCGATCGGCACGTAGACGGTCGCGGCGTCGTTCAGCTTGAGCAGGATCGGCCCGAGCACGACGGCCGAGGCGAGCGCGCCGAAGAGGATCGCGACCTGCTGCGCTCGCGGCGTGGCCCCGACGAGGAACCCGGTCTTCAGGTCCTGCGAGGTGGCGCCGGCGTTGCTCGAGGCGATGCAGACGATGGCGCCGACCGAGAGGGCGGTGACGTAGTAGGGGCCGCCCGTCCATCCCACCAGCAGGAAGATCAGGCAGGTCAGCAGCAGCGTCGCCACCGTCATCCCGGAAATGGGATTGCTCGACGAGCCGATCTCCCCCGTCAACTGCGACGAGACGGTGCTGAACAGGAAGCCGAACACGAGAATCAGCAGCGCGCCCAGCAGGTTCATGTGCAAAGGCGCCGAGAGCATGATGACCACGATGATGGCGAGGCAACCGACCAGTACCCACTTCATGGGGATGTCCTGATCGGTGCGCCCGCCCGCTGCCTTGCCGCCGCCATATCCTTTGAGGCTTCCACCCAGGCTGCCCCAGATCGTGGGCAGCGCCTTTGCGAGGCTCACTACTCCGCCTGCCGCAACGGCACCCGCGCCGATGTAGAGCACATACGCACCGCGGATCTGGTTGGGACTCATGTCGTGGATCAGCTTCGCGCCGGGCGCGAGCGGGACCGACAGCGCGTCGCCGAAGAACTTGATGAGCGGAATGAGCAGCAGGTAGGCGAGGACCCCGCCCGCGCACATGATCGAGGCGATGCGCGGGCCGATGATGTAGCCCACGCCGAGAAGTTCGGGGGAGATCTCCACTCCCACCGAGCCCCCTTTCAGGGGCGCGCCGAACACCTTTTCCGGCACGTCCTTCCAGCCCTTGAGCGCAACGTTGATGGTCTTGTAGAGCAGGCCGATTCCGAATCCCAGAAAGATGACGCCGGCGCGGCCCGAATCCCCCCGCGCTTCGCCGCCCTGCGCATTGCGCGCCGATTTCGATATTTCCGCCGCCTTCAGCACCTCGGCGCACGCCGTGCCTTCCGGATATTTCAGCTCGCCGTGGCGCGCGACGATCAGCGTCCGGCGCAGGGGAATCATCATCAGGATGCCGAGCAGCCCGCCGAGCACGGCCACCAGCATGACGCGCGCGATTTCCAGGTCGAACCCCAGAATGAGGATCGCGGGCATGGTGACGCCGAGGCCGAACGCGATCGACTCGCCCGCCGAGCCGGCGGTCTGCACGATGTTGTTCTCGAGGATGGTGGAATCGCGCACGCCGGCCTTCGACGCAAGGCGGAAGAGCGTAATGGCGATCACCGCCACCGGAATGGACGCGCTTACCGTCAGGCCGACCTTGAGCACCAGGTAGAGCGACGAGGCGCCGAACACCATGCCGAGCAGCACGCCCATGATGACGGCGCGCAACGTCAATTCGGCCATTTGAGCGCTGTCGGGGACGAAAGGCCGATGCGAAAGAGCGGGGACGCCGTTCATTCTTTTTCTCCCTTTGGGCTGCGAAGGCCGCGGAGCCGCGGCCGCGCGGGCCGCCGATGGCGCGTACTATCGCACGGACGGCCCGGCAACAAAAGTGCCCCATCGCCCGCGCCACGGCCCTATATAATGGCGCTCGCCGCGGTCCCCCCCTCTCAATCCCGACTCATGAAACGCTACCGCCTTGTCTTGATCGCCGCGGCCCTGGCCGCGCTCGCGTGCCGGCCGCTCTTCGCTGCCGAACCGGCCCGGCCCGTTCCGCCGCGCTTCAGCGCCGGCTACATGGACGCGAGCGCCGATCCGCGCGCGGATTTTGCGCGCTACGCTTTCGGCGCCTGGCAGAAAAACAATCCGGTGCCGGCCGACAAGGCGCGCTGGGGCAGTTTCAACGAGCTCGAGCAGTTCAACCAGCTCGCGCTCAAAGGCATCCTCGAAGCCGCGGCGGCGCGACCGCAAAAGCCCGGCTCGGTCGAGCAGAAGGTCGGCGATTTTTTCAAATCGGCGATGAATGCCGCGGCCATCGATGCGGCCGGGTTGAAACCGGTCGAGGCCGACCTCGCTCGGGTGGCCGCCATCGCATCGACCGCCGATCTCGCGCGCGCGCTCGCCGCCCTGCACGACCGGGGAATCGACGGCTTTTTCCGCGTCATGGTCAAGGCCGACCAGAAGAAGAGCGAAGTCAACGCCCTCTATGCCTATCAAGGCGGCATGAGCCTGCCGAGCAAGGGCTACTATTTCGACGAGCAATTCGAGAAATTCCGCGTCGCATTCGTCGAGCACGTCGCAAAGATGCTGTCACTGGCCGGCGACACGCCTGAAAGCGCTGCGGCCGGGGCGAAGACCGTGTTCGAGGTGGAGAAAGCCCTTGCGGCCACCGCCAAGACTCCCGTCGAGCTGCGTGACTCGCTCGCCAATTACAACAAGATGCCGACCGCCGACCTTGCCGGCAAGGTGGCGGTCTTTCCCCTTGCACGCTATTTGGCCGATCGCGGCATCGCCGGTCCCGCCGCCGCCGACGTCATCGTCGGCCAGCCCAAATTCTTCGAGGGCCTGCAGGCTCAGCTGGCGTCGCGCCCGCCGGCCGACTGGAGGATTTATCTGCGCTACCACGTCCTGCGCGCCGCGGCGCCTTATCTCGCCGCGCCGTTCGAGGCGGAGCAGTTCCGCTTTTACGGCACCGTCCTGCGGGGCACGCCCGCGATGGAGCCCCGCTGGCAGCGCTCAGCGAGGGTGATCGACGGCGCGATCGGCGAAGCGCTGGGACAGCTTTACGTGGAGCGCTACTACCCGCCCGAAGCCAAGGCGCGCATGGACGAGATGATCGGCAACGTCACCGCCGTGATGCGCGACCGGTTGCAGAAGCTCGAATGGATGACCGAGCCCACTCGCAAGAAGGCGCTCGCCAAGTTCGAGCGCTTTTTCGCCAAGATCGGTTATCCGGCCAAATGGCGCGACTACTCGAGCGTCGGGATCGGGCCCGGCGCCTACCTCGCCAATGTCCGCGCTGCGACAGAATTCGAGGTGAAGCGCCGCCTTTCCCAACTCGGCCAGCCGGTGGACAAGGCCGAGTGGAGGATGTCGCCGCCAACCGTGAACGCCTACTTCGATCCGACGGCGAACAACATCAACTTTCCCGCCGGCATTCTCCAGCCTCCGTTCTTCGATTTTTCGCTCGACGACGCAGTCAACTACGGCGGCATCGGGGCCGTCATCGGCCACGAGATCACGCACGGCTTCGACGACCAGGGCCGCCACTTCGACGCCGAGGGCAACCTGGCGGAGTGGTGGACGCCGGAGGATGCCGCCCGGTTCGAGGCCCGCGCCAGGAAAATGGCGGAGCAGTTCTCGAGCTACGAGGTGCTGCCGGGCGTGAAGGTCAACGGCGAGCTGACACTGGGCGAAAACATCGCCGATCTCGGCGGCGTCAGCCTCGCCTACGAAGCGCTGCAGCGCTCCCTCGCCGGCAAGGAGCGCAAGCTCATCGACGGGTTCACACCCGAGCAACGCTTCTTCCTCTCGTGGGCGCAAGTGTGGCGCACGAACATGCGCGAGAACGCGCTTCGCCAGCAGGTTGCCGTCGATCCCCACTCACCCGGGAACATCCGCGCCATCGGCCCCCTGGTGAATGTCCAGCCGTTCTACGACGCCTTCGGCATCAAGGAAGGCGATCCGATGTGGCGCAAGCCCGAGGACCGCTCGAAAATCTGGTGAGCGACCGGGGTCGCCGGCGGGCGGCGCGCGCGCCGCAGCGGGTCCCATCCAGGCATCCCATGCGAAAGCTTTTCTGTCTTCTGTCGTTCCTGGGCGTGTCGTGTCCGGTTTTTCCCGCGGAAACGCCGTTGACCTCGCTTCCCTACACGCCCGGCCTGGACGTGAGCGCAATGGACAGGTCTGCGGATCCCTGCGTCGATTTCTACCGGTTCGCCTGCGGCGGATGGATGAAGAACAATCCGATCCCGTCCGACGAGTCGCGATGGAGCGTGTACGGCAAGCTCTATCAGGACAACCAGCGTTTCCTCTGGGGAATTCTCGACGGCCTGGCGAAGAACACCGCCGGCAGAAGCGCCACGCAGCAGAAAATCGGGGACTATTTCGCCGCGTGCATGGACGAAGCCGCAGTCGAGAAACTGGGCGCGCAGCCGTTGAAGCGCACCCTCGATCCGATAAACAGGATGAAATCGAAACGCGATCTTGCTGCGACGCTTGCCAGGCTGCATCTCATGACGGGCGGCAGCGGCATGTTCTTCGCATTCGGCTCGAATCAGGACTTCGCCGATTCCACCAGCGTGATCGCGTTCGCCGCTTCAGGCGGTCTCGGGCTGCCCGACCGCGACTTCTACACCCAGGACGACGACAAATCGAAGGAACTTCGCAGCCGGTACGTGGCCCACGTCGGGCGCATGTTCGAGCTTCTCGGCGACACGCCCGATGCGGCAAGGCGCCAGGCCGGCAAAGTCATGGGAATCGAAACGGCGCTTGCCCGGGCCTCGCTCACCCGCACCGAGCGCCGCGATCCCTACAAGCTGCTCCACAAGATGGATGCCGGTGGCTTGAAGGCGCTTGCGCCGGGTTTCGACTGGGGCGCCTACCTGAAGACCGCCGGCCTTGCGCGATTGGATGCGTTCAACGTCACCGAGCCGGAATTCTACAAAGAGCTGGACAGGCAATGGCAGGCGCTCAGCCTGGACGAGATCAAGACCTATCTGCGCTGGCATGCCGTCCATGCGACCGCGCCGTTCCTGTCTTCCGCCTTCGTCAACGAGGACTTCGATTTCTTCGGAAGGACGCTTCACGGCGTGCCCGAGTTGCGGCCCCGCTGGAAACGCTGCGTGACGCTGGTCGACGCGCAACTGGGCGAAGCGCTCGGCCAGGAGTTCGTGAGCCGCGCCTTCAGCCCCGAGTTGAAACGGAAGACCCTGCATATGACGCGGCAAATCGAACAGGCGATGCACGACGACCTAGTCCAGCTCGAGTGGATGAGCGCGGCGACCAGGCAAAAAGCCCTGGAGAAACTGCACTCGATCGTGAACAAGATCGGATACCCGGACAAGTGGCGCGACTACGGCTCCGTGGACGTCAAGCGCAATGACTTTGCCGGCAACGTCGAACGCGCCAGCCTGTTCGAGTCGCGGCGCAAACTCGGCAAGATCGGCAAACCGCTCGATCGCGGCGAGTGGAGCATGACTCCGCCGACGGTCAACGCCTACTACAACGCGCAGATGAACGACATCAACTTCGCCGCGGGCGTGCTGCAGCCGCCGTTGTACGACCCGAAAATGGATGACGCGCCCAACTACGGCAACACCGGCGGCACCATCGGTCACGAATTGACGCACGGGTTCGACGACGAAGGACGCCAATTCGACGCGCATGGCAATCTGAAGGACTGGTGGACGGAGAAAGACGCCAGGGAGTTCAACGATCGCGCGCAATGCATCGTCGATCAGTACGCGCAGTATACGATCGTCGACGAAATCAGGATCAACAGCAAGCTGACCGAAGGCGAAGACATCGCCGACCTCGGCGGACTGGTGCTCGCCTGGATGGCCTGGAAAGCGGAGACGGTCAATGCCAGACCCGAGATCCGCGACGGCTTCACTCCCGAGCAGCGTTTCTTCGTCGGATATGCGCAGTGGGCCTGCGAAGACAACCGCCCGGAGGACCTGCGGGCAAGGGCCCTGACCGACGCGCACTCGCCCGGCAAGTACCGCGTCAACGGCTTGGTGGTGAACATGCCCGAGTTCGAGCGGGCGTTCTCGTGCAAGGCCGGCCAGCCCATGGTCCGCGAAAACCGCTGCCGCGTGTGGTAGCAAATCCGCTGATCCTCGCCTGCCTGGCCGCGACCTGGCTCATCTGGGGTTCGACCTATCTCGCGATCAAATGGGCGCTGATCAGCCTGCCGCCGTTTTTCCAGATGGGAACGCGGTTCCTCGTGGCGGGGGCGCTCCTGATGGCGTGGATGCGCCTCGTGCGCAAGGCTGCGTGGCCCACCCGGACGCAGTGGCGCCATGCGTTCCTGGTGGGCACGCTGATGCTGGGGGGCGGCATGGGCGGCACCGCTCATGCCGAGCAGTCGGTGGATTCCGGGCTGGTGGTCGCTTTCATCGCCGTGGTACCGATCATGATCGCGGCAATCAACATGGTCTGGAAGGTCTATCCCACGAAGCTGGAAGCAACCGGCATTGTGGTGGGCCTCGTCGGCGTCCTGATGCTGACGCAAGGCGCAGGTTTTCGCGCGTCGCCGCCGGGCCTGTTCTGGATCGCGCTCGCGTGCACCACCTGGTCGGTGGGCAGCGTGATGAGCCAGCGCCGCTGGAAGCTCGCTCCGGGGGCGACGGGATTTGCGAGCGAAATGATCTGCGGCGGCTGCGCCCTGATGCTGATGTCGCTGCTCGCCGGCGAGCCCGCCGCCGTGGCTTCGAACTGGCCGTTTCATCCCAAGGCGGTACTGGCGTGGGCCTACCTCGTGGTCTTCGGTTCATTGATGGCTTTCAACGCCTACATGGTGCTGCTTGCGCGAACCTCGGGCGCTGTTGCGTCGAGCTACACCTTCGTCAACCCCGTCATCGCAATGCTGCTGGGCGTGCTGCTGGCGGGCGAAGTCGTCACCGGCTTCGAATGGTTGTCGGCCGCGGTGATCGTGCTGGGTGTGGTCCTGCTGATCGCAAGGCGTTCGCGCTGAGGACGCAGACAGAATAAATTTTGCAGTCCGCGCAGGACTCGAACCTGCGACCAGCGGATCAAAAGACGTTCGTCTGAAGTTTTCCGGCGAACACGCCGCTAGGGCCGTTTGGCCCCTGGCACGCTGTGTGTGTCTCCTTTGCACGACATTCCCCCTTGTGCGTGCCAACGCACGGTGTTCGAACGCACGGTGCGCGCACGGCCGGACGTATACCGTGGATCGATGGATACGATTCACAAACCGAGGAGGCAGATGAATGGGGACGCGGCCAAAGCCATGGCCGTGCTCAAAGGAAACGTGGGGCAAGCCAACCCATGATCACTTGAGGAAAATTTCGGGCAGGTACAGCCGTCTGGCGTTGCTCCTTGTTGCCCTGGTGCCGTTCGGCCAGGCGAGCGCCGATACGCAACCTTACATCCAGAATTTCAGTCCCTCGTCGGGAGCGATCGGAAGCTCGGTGACCGTGAACGGCTCGGGCTTCACCGACACCAGCCAGGTGTGGGTCGGCAACGGCCACAACGCCGCCTTCAACGTGGTCGACGACAGCACGCTGACGTTGACCGTTCCCGACGACGGCACCAGCGGACAGATCGCGGTCCTCAACCCATCCAACGCGTCATGGTCGGGTACCAACTTCACTGTCACCGGCGCCGGCAGCATTGGGTATCCCCAGCCCTATGTGCAGGGATTCAGCCCCTTGTCTGGAACGATCGGAAGCTCGGTGACGGTGACCGGCTCGGGGTTTACCGGCGCGAGCCAGGCGTGGGTCGGCAACGGCCACAGTGCCGCCTTCAACGTGGTGAACGACAGCACATTGACGCTGACCGTGCCCAACGACGGCACCAGCGGACAGATCGCGGTCCTCAATCCGTCTCACGCGTCCTGGTCGGGTTCCACCTTCACCGTCGCGGCGACTGACGCGCCGGGCATCACCGGCTTCTCTCCCGCATCCGGCGCCGTCGGCACGACGGTGACGATCACCGGTTCCGGCTTCATCGGCGTGACCGCAGTCGCCTTCAACGGCGTGAGCGCCAGCTACACAGTGAACAGTTCCACCGCGATCAGCGCCAGCGTTCCGGCTGCGGCGACCAGCGGGACCATTTCGGTGTCGACCAATCTTGGCACTGGGACGTCCTCGTCCGCCTTTACTGTCTCGCCGCCGCTTCCCGGTATCACCGGCTTCTCTCCCGCATCCGGCGCCGTCGGCGCCGCGGTGACGATCACCGGCACCGGCTTCACCGGCGTGACCGCTGTCGCCTTCAACGGCACTGCCACCGGCTACACCGTAAACAGTTCCACCTCGATCACCACCAGCGTTCCGGCTTCGGCGACCAGCGGGACCATTTCGGTGTCGAGCAATCTTGGTACGGGCTCATCCTCGTCCGTCTTTATTGTCCTGGTGCCGCCGGCTCCGACCATCACCGGCTTCTCTCCGGCGTCGGGCGCCGCCGGCACCGCGGTGACGATCACCGGCACCGGCTTCACGGGCGTGACCGCCGTCGCCTTCAACGGCATTGCCGCCGGCTACACGGTAAACAGTTCCACTTCGATCAGCACCAGCGTTCCGGCCGCGGCGACCAGCGGGCCCATTTCGGTGTCGAGCAATCCTGGCGCGGCTGCATCCTCGTCCACCTTCATAGTCGCCGGCTCCTTCACGCAGCCTTACATCCATGACTTCAGCCCGGCCTCAGGCAGGGTGGGAACGGTGGTCACCGTGACCGGCTCGGGCTTCACCGACGCCGGCCAGGTGTGGGTCGGCGGCGGCCACAATGCCGCCTTCAACGTGGTCAACGACAACACACTGACGCTGACCGTTCCAAGCGACGGCACCACCGGACAGATCGCGATCCTCAATCCGGCTCACGCTTCCTGGTCGGGTTCCAACTTCAGTGTCGTTGCGACTGCCGCGCCGACGGTCACAGGTTTCTCTCCGGCATCGGGCGCGATCGGCACCGCGGTGACGATCACCGGTACCGGCTTCACCGACGCGACCGCCGTCGCCTTCAACGGCGCCTCCGCCGGCTACACCGTGAACAGTTCAACCGCGATCAGCACCAGCGTTCCGGCTGCGGCGACCAGCGGAACCATTTCGGTGTCGACCAATAGTGCCACGGGCACATCCCCGACCGCCTTTACCGTCTCGCTGCCGCCGCCGACCATCACCGGCTTCTCTCCGGCATCCGGCGCGGTGGGCACCGCGGTGACGATCACCGGTACCGGCTTCACCGGCGCGACCGCAGTCGCCTTCAACGGCATTGCCGCCGGCTTCACCGTGAACAGTGCCACCTCGATCGGCACCAGCGTTCCGGCTGCGGCGACCAGCGGGACGATTTCGGTGTCGACCGACATTGGAACGGCCGCGTCCTCGGGCGCCTTCACCGTCCCACTGCCGCCTCCGAGCATCGCCGACTTCTCTCCGGCATCCGGCGCGGTCAACACGGTGGTGACGATCACCGGTACCGGCTTCACCGGGGTGACCGCCGTCGCTTTCAGCGGCACCTCCGCCAGCTACATCGTGAACAGTTCAACCTCGATCAGCGCCATCGTTCCGGCTTCGGCGAGCAGCGGGACCATTGCGGTGTCGACCACTCATGGCACGGCCGCATCTTCGGCCGGCTTTACTGTCTCGCAGTCGCCTCCAGGCATCGCCGGCTTCTCTCCCGCATCCGGCGCCCTCGGCACGGCGGTGACGATCACCGGTTCCGGTTTCATCGGCGTGACCGCAGTCGCCTTCAACGGCATCTCCGCCGGCTACACCGTGAACGGTTCCACCTCGATCAGCGCCATCGTTCCGGCTTCGGCGACCAACGGGATCCTTTCGGTGTCGACCAACATCGGCACGGCCTCGTCCTCGACCGCCTTCATCGTCAGCGGACAACCGGCGAGCGGAATCTACATCGTCGGATGGGACCCCGTGGAAGAACCCCGTCTCATCGGTTATCGCGTCTACTACAGCACGTCCGTTCCGCTCACGACGGCCAATGCGCTCGGTTCCCTTCCCGTATTGGTCCCGACCCAGACCAGCCTTGCGCTGGCGGCCGCGAGCGTGCCGGGACTCGTGACCGGCATGACCTTGTACGTGGCCGCGACTTCGGTCGGCATGGATCCGCTGTTGGGGCTCGTGGAGTCCGAGCTGTCCAGCAGCGCTTCGGTGCTGTGCTGCAGATAAGGCCCGGGCGCGATCGGTCTGGCGCTGACGGGCGGAATCGAAAGGGGCATTTCAACGGCCCTGCGCCGCAATGCGGCGGCAATGGTCCAGGGCCGCGTAGATCAGGTTGTGGTTGGCCTCGGCGGTCCGGAACGCCGAGTGGGCAGACAGGGTCACGTTGGGCAGGGAGGTCAGCACGTGTCCGGCCGGGAGCGGCTCGACCGTGAAAACATCCAGACCGGCGTGGCGCAGATGACCCGAACGCAACGCGTCGACCATCGCGTCCTCGTCCACCAGCGCGCCGCGCGCCGTGTTGATCAGGATCGCGCCCGGCCGCATGGCCGCGATGCGCTCGCGGGACAGGAAGTTCTTCGTATCTTCATTCAACAGCAGGTGCATCGACACCACGTCACTCTCGGCGAGCACCCGGTCGAGCTCGAAGAACTGCACACCCGGAAACGTCCTCGGGCTGCGGTTCCAGGCCAGCACCTTCATGCCTATGCCCAAAGCGAGTCGAGCGACCTCCGTCGCGATCCCGCCGAAGCCGAGCAACCCGATCGTGCGAGCGGTGAGCTGAAGCGACTCGGAGCGCACCCAGTTCCCGGCGCGCATCTCGCGGTCCATCCTCGCGAAGCCACGCGCGGCGGTCCACATCAGCGCCACCGCACACTCGGCTACTGCCGTGTCGCCATAGCCCTTGATCGTGTGCACCGCGATGCCGAGCTCGCCCAGTTCTTCGGGACTCATGTAACTGCGCGCACCGGTGCCCAGGAAGACGACGTGCTTCAGGTCCGTGCATTGGCGCGCGATCGCGGTAGGGAACTGGGTATGGTCGATGACAGCGATCCCGGCCCCTGCCAACGTGATCGGGATCGCCTCGCTGCGAATATCGGGTTGCCGGTTGATCGTGAACGGTATGTCGATCGTCCCCAGGAGCTTCTGCGCCACGTCGCCAAGCGCCGGGTCGGCGTCCACGAACACCGCGCGCAATGTTGAGCCCCGTATCACACCGGTATGGGCGTGGTGATCGAAGCGGGTGTCACGCGGGCTGCCGCGCGGTGACCGCCCTTCGTCATTCAGCCCCTCTTTTCCCCGGCAGGATGAGGATGGGCGCGGCGTATGGTCGGGGACACGACCTTACTGGAGACGTGAAAGTCCCAGACCGCAGCGCTGCCGCTTGCACCGAACTCCGCCACCAGCTTCGGCAGATCATCCAGATTCTTGAAGGTCTTTCCCGGGAGCCCGAATCCGCGCGCGATGCCCGCGAAATCGCAGTAGCCGAACACTGACCCGTCCTCGGGCATCCCCTCCGAGCGGAGCTTGTGCAGTTCGGAGCCGTACGCGCCATCGTTCATCACGACGATCAGGATGTTCAGCCGATGGCGCTTGATGGTCTCGAGCTCCTGCACATGCATCATCAGGCTGCCGTCGCCGTCGAACAGCACGACGGTTCGATCCGGGCGCGCCGCCGCCACCCCCATGGCGAACGAGATGCCGTTGCCGATCGCGCCAAACTCGCGGATGGTGAGGAACTTCTCCTGTGGACGCGAGGGCATCTGCGCAAAGAACCATGAACAGTGGCCCCCCGAGTTCACCATCTCCCAGTCGCGCGGCAAAGCCTCTTCCAGCGCCTCGACCACGCGGCGCGGGTCGAGCAGCCCGGGCTCGATCTCGAATACGTGGCTGTCGGGTTTCGAATCGCGGATGCGCGCAGCCATCTCATCGCTGCGCCAGCTCCCGCTTCGTCCATCGTTCCGGGCCGGCAACGCCGCCGTCAACGCCTCGACGCCCAGACGCGCGTCGGCTCGCAGGTGATGGCGCGCCGTTTCCTGGCCTTGACTGACCGCGACAGGGTCGATGTCGATCTGCAGCATTTTCGCCTTCGGCCAGAGCTGGCCGCCGCCGCCCGCGTGGTAGGCGAGCGAGCAGCCGACAGCGATGACGAGGTCGGCCTGCGCCAGGTACTCGAGGCCGACCTCGGGTGTGAAGCTGCCGGAGATGCCGATGCAATAGGGATCGTCGTGGAACAGCCCTCTCGCGGGAAGCGTCGTCGACAGCAGTCCACCCGTCCTGGCGGCCAACGCCCGGCAAGCGGCCCCCGCGCCGGCTTCGACCGCACCCAGGCCGGCAAGCACGACAACCCGTTCGGCGCCGGCAAGCAGTTGCGCGGCGCTTGCCACGTCGTCGGGATGCGGCGGAACCGGCGAAGAGCGCGGCAATAATTTGTGCGAGGGCCT
>Ga0193712_1000126_pt1 | contig 12438 bp, 22 predicted proteins | sample H3a1metaG_FD_143053 | JGI IMG/M metagenome (GOLD analysis project Ga0193712, IMG submission 143053) | Soil microbial communities from a riparian zone of the East river system, Colorado, United States - H3a1 | ecosystem: Environmental > Terrestrial > Soil > Riparian zone | place: USA: East River... | reverse complement strand
GTTGCATGCCTTGGTGTCTTCTTCGTTAATGGTTCGGACTGTGGGTGCGCGAGCGACGTCCGAGTCGAGGACGGAGACGTGCGCTAGAGGCGTCGGTGGGAACGTACTCGCCAGTGCAGTATCGTGCGGGAAAGGTGGCCGTCGCGACGAGCTCGGCCAGTTTGAGTAGAGTCCACGTCCGCGTCCGTGTCGTCGATGTCGGTTATGAGTGAGAGTGAGAGAGCGGCTGCACGAGATGTATTTGTATGACGTCGCCTAAGATACCTGAAGGGTTTCTGTGTGCCCAGGGGACGTGCTCGACGACGGGGATCTTGACGGGTGAGAAGTACTAATCCATCGCGGAACCTTCCCTTCTCCGCTTCCTCCCAGGCTAGTCCAAGTTGGTTGATTTTGAGGAAGCTCCTCTGGCCGTGAGCGTTGAGGGCGGGTTCGTCAGGGCGTTCTTGGGTGAGGCGGTCGCCAGGTGTGAAGTCGGGCAGGCTTGTCGGGTACCCGGATCTACGGCCTGTGAGGGCCTCCCATAGCACGGCGACCTTGTCCTCAAGGGGAACTCGTGGACTTTCTGATCGACCTTTTCGTATTTGAGGTCGAGAGTGACGACTTCGGCAATGAGGGGTGGGCCATCCTTGCCAACTCGAATTCGCGAGGCTCTTGATGAGCATGCTCGCACGCACCTTGAACTGTGGCCAAATCCAGGCATTGCGACGACCGAATCGGATACGGAAGGGGTGTGGAGGTGGAAGAAGCGACTGTGTCCGAAAGGAGTGGGATGGAGGCGAGAGACGAAGTCGTGGGAGGTGCTGTTGTTGTTGAGATCAAGGCGGCGGTGTCGGTCTTGCCGGAGTTGTGAATCAATATGCACATTGTTCCCGCGGTGCCGAGAAACGCGCGGACATCGATGGCGGTCTTGCAGGGCGGTCAGGTGCGGATCTTGGCAACCTTTGGGGATCCCGGGACCCAAGGAGTGTGCTCAGCTCAATTGTCGGAATCTTGACCAGCGAGAAGTATTCGTCGTGGAAGCGTCCGCGCTTGTCTTCGGTCCATGCAGCGGTCTTCTCGTTGAGCTTGAGGACGCGTTGAGCCAGATTGAGTTCTTCGGGCCACAGAAAGTTGTACTTGTTGAGGCTGAGGGCGTCGAGGCGGTCTTGCATAAGTCGTGCACCGAGCGTGAATCAAGGTGGGCAGGAGGGATAAGGACCGCGTCTTTGGGTCGGCGTCGGATAATAAGGAAATCTTCAGGGAGGGAGGCGGCGATGGGGTGAACCTCCTTTGTGGCTTTCAAGTTCTCGTAGGCGAACACGCAGGTGGGGCAGCCTTGTCCAAGGCCCATCTGGGTAGTGCTTGCCTGTATCGCTCTGGCGCGGGCATGCAGGGCGGGGCGGAGGTGGCATGCTGAAGGCTGTAGACGCGGACGTATCCGGTTTGGACTTGTCGTTCGCATGTCGGGACTGAGACGCGGCAACAGCAATCGCACGGGTTGCTGACGGCGAGGTTAACGCGACTGCCGGACTTGTCTTCGGAACTGGAGAGGGTGTGTTAAAACGGCCGACCGAGCAGGACACGGAAGGGGATGTCTTCGAGAGCTGGACGTGCACATTGAAGGGAACGTGGGCGATCTGCATGGTGAGACACTCGGCACATCCGACTGTCCAGCACATGGCGCCGCTGGTGCCTTCCATGCAGGCGGACGTCAGTATTGATGGAGGCGCCGATCTCCGTGGCCAGATATTCCAGATAGCGACGATTTGCGGGCGCTGAATCGAGGATTCCGACATTAGACATGAGGGCTGCTGGCTGAATGGAGTGTGCAAGTGGTCGCGGTCGGGGATTGCCCCGGTAGCGGTCCTGCTGGTCAGTGTCTCGGCAGTAGTCTTGGTCTAGCCAGTCGGGAGCGCGCCGAGGCCGGTATCCTGTCATGGCGTAGAGCCGCTACATGAGTCTTTGGGGGTGGAAGCCTGTGAAGAAGGCGGCATTGCCAGTGCACTCTCGGCCAGTGGTTTCTGCAAGGCGGGGACTTCTCCAGGAAGCCGCGCTGGTACCGCACGATGTCTTTTTCGTTGTGTATGCGGACTGTATGCGGTGCGGTGCAGAGGTAAGAATGTGCTCCATGAGTCCCTCTGTGGCGAGCCTGTGAAGAAGGCGGAGTTGCCAGTGCACTCTCTGCCAGTGGTTTCTGCGACACAGGAAGCTGGTCATGCTCTCCAGAAGCCGCGGTGGTACCGCACGACTCGGATGTCTTTTTCGTTGTGTATGCGGACTGTATGCGGTGCGGTGCAGAGGTAAGAATGTGCTCCATGAGTCCCTCTGTGGCGAGCCTGTGAAGAAAGCGGAGTTGCCAGTGCACTCTCGGCCAGTGGTTTCTGCGACGCAGGAAGCTGGTCATGGCATGCTCTCCAGGAAGCCGCGGTGGTACCGCACGACTCGGATGTCTTTTTCGTCGTGGATGCAGACTGTATGCGGTACTGTGCCGAGGTAAGAACGTGCTCCATGGCGAAGCGGGGGGCTGCTGGGTATATCTCTGTTTATATATATCCTCCTATATGCTCTGCGTGCAACCATTTCTCTCGCCGTCTCCCCTCCTTTTGTCCTTTGTCTCTAATTTTTCCGTCCTTCTTGCCAACCCGCAAGGCGCTCATTCTGATGATGAACCCCATCCAGTTCCACATGCACATCCTTTGCGGGTTTGGAGAGCAACACACTGTTATATTCAGTAGACGAAACGAGAGACATGAGACATAATAAAATGAAACGACGCTTGGAGGAAGGCAGTCGAATATAGTATGTTTAGTACCAAAAACGGAACAGGATCGAGATTTCGTGTGCCTGATCCATTATGACTTGGTCGAGGTCAGATGTATCCGAGTCCGACCAGTTGTGCAACCTGTGAAGAAAGAGCTCTCTACCTTGATTCCTTCCTTCAGTTTCCGTTTGGAGCACGCCCAGATGACTTTCCTCTGGCCAGGCTTGAGACGACTCGGACCACCGGCAACGGACATTGTCGAACACAGGGAATAGCACCAACTCAAGTTTGAGTACGAGATCTTGTCTCTGTCATGGTTGAGATACGTGCCGGGCTACAGAAATCGAGAATCGATGAACAGACGCGCACAGCAACTCGGTCAGGTGTACATCTGGCGCGTCGACCAGCATGTGAGTCACCCAGATGTATCACATCTCACGCACGTGGTGGTCATGCAGCTGCTCTGCAAAGGCATGAACACGAGGTGACAAGCACGAAACGGGGCATACCATGACGTCGCTGTGGATGTGTTCGATGATAAAGTCGTATATGACCCTCGTCCGGCGACTAGGGATCACTGGAAGGATATTCTGCTGGATCCACATGAACTAGGGAAAGTAAACCTGGCCCACTCGCGAAAGCACATGTGAAAGAGCTGGAACTGAATGCAGGAAAGAACCCACGATGACTCTGGCCTTCTCAGGATAACGACATGGATATTGATACAAGCGACGATTACTGAAAAAGCAAAACATACAGAGTATGGAACAAGTTATCTGTGGCTGCGGATCAGTCAGTCACTGGAGCCCGTTCGGAATTAGAGACACTCACTCCAATAATGACCAGATATCCTGGTTGCAGGTATCACATCGAACAGACGTAACGAGAGGCTCACCATATTGCAGTCTTTTGCAGAGGTCTTGTGCGGAGCGAATGCCCCGAGATGAGCCCGAAACGGCAGCATGTGCAGCTTGACGCAACACGGGCATTACGCGGCTTGGGTGGATGACTTGCGGATCCAGTGGGGGAGGGTGTCGATGCGTGGCCCTGCCTTCGCAAGCCATGCCTGCGGAGAAAGTATCGTGGAGTGCAGGGGTTTGGAAGCAATCATAGTGCCACTGCATGCATATGGGGAGTTGGCGGGAGTGGCGGGCCGGCGACGGGAACGCGTTATTATGGTCGTCACCGTCATCGTCAAAGCTGATTTAGAACCGGTGACTCAAAGCCACTTTGGTTGGGCACGGAGAACCGAGGGTTCCAGCGATTCTTCAGAGAGCGGCCGAGGGACCATGGTTGGTGACAAGGGTTGGTCGGTTAAGATATTAAGACACAACCGCATCCATGATGCCATTCACGCGTGCTTATTCATATTCTTGTTACGTAAACATAAACACGGTGTCAGCGCATGGACTCAGAGGTGGAGGGGACAGAGTAAAAATACAAGTGGGATTTGAGAGAGCAGTAGGCCAGAGGCAAGGGTTACATACATCTCAAAATTCTACCTACAACAAGTAATTCATAGCCATGACAGAAGTCACCTCGGTGGCGAAAAGATGAAGTGGGAAGAAAACAGGCAAGGTGAAATGGGTGTTGAGGCTGTGAGTGCATCAGTGAGGTACGCAAGGCAAGGTTAGTGGTCTAGACATATACTAAGAAGGGGCTAAATCAACCCACATGAACTGCCTAACACCAACTGGTAGAGCGAGGCCATGTCAATTAGTTGAAGAGGGAGAACACAGACGTTCACTCACACTCTTTTTTCTTCTTGGTCCATCCACACCACCTCCATCACACCATCTTCAAGTTCTCCACTTTTGTGATGACAAGGCTGTGGGCAGCGGAGGAGATGGTGGCGGTTTGAACGAAAGGTGTGTTTGGCAAGTAGGCGCCATCACTCGGGCAATGTGTTTCAAGCGCTTGAATGAGGCCTAGACTACCCCTAGACAGTGCACTGATCGCGCTGGTCCTCACGCCACATGTCAATGGGTTTTACCTGGTGATAGACACCTGGGAGCAAGCACTCAAGCCCAGGGATGGATCTCACTCCCAGTGAAAACTCCGCAGAGTGGGGCTGAATCAGATGGAATCAGAGAAAACTGTGCCGATAGAATTAATGATTTTTTGTCCTGATTAGATTGATTCAAACGAACGATAAACACGTTAGTCCCACGTGGGCAGACCTGCCACCTGCAAGGTAGGTTTCTCACGGCGGCGTTCGTATGGAGTGGCATATTGAGAATATTAATGTAGGTGCGGTTCTTGAGCACACAGCGGAGTGGATCGTCTGTCTCCAGAGCATAGCCGCTGTGATGCGGACGTGCCCAAGGAGGTGGTGGTTGGACTCGGGCAATCCCACTACCCCCGTTGTGCTGGCTGAGGCACGTGTGAGCTGGCGCTGTTCCGTGTCCTGCCCTTTGAGAGCAAGTTGGTAAACTCACCCTTTGAGCCGAGCACAGGCATTTGATGGTCATCGTGGTGTAATACCCCTGGGCCCTGCAGGGGATGATACGTATGGTCGTCGAGTGAGAGGCCGGCATGCCAAGCCACCCAACCGGCACTCTCCCGGGCCGACAAGGTCGAAACGATCCCGTTCATCTTGCCACTCTTGCCAGTAATTTCGCAGGTTCTCACGTTTAAAGGTGGCCTTGGTAATTTGATTGATGGTGAGTCGTCCCATGTCTAGGGCATACTGATGGGCATCATCGGATTAGATATGACTTCGTATTGCCCATTCCTTGTCAGCTGCGGCGTTCGATGTCGCGGTAAGTGACGAGCTTGTAGCGTTATGGGGACATGTGGTGCGAGGCACTGGAGTCGTAAAGCTCACTCTCAACCCCTTCGACGGTGCGTACTTCTCCTGCTGTGACCACTGCCTCTCGCTGGTCTTCTTTCATTCTTCCAGCCACTCTGGGTCTTCACTTGACCGATCTGTCCGTGCTTGTTGTCTGACTGCTTCAGCTTGAACCGGTCGCACTCTGACCGGTCAACTATGGCCGGCCGAGACCTCGATGTTAGTAGTGTCTGCGCCTGGTGCCACCTTGACGTGGCCGCTCTTCTCGCTGGCATCTGCAGGGAAGACCTCTTCTTTGTTATTGGTTCAAGACTTTGGTTTCGAGTGGAAGGGCTCGATCGCCATGGCTGAGGTGAGTGATTTGGATCCCATCTTGGGGCTCGCGTTGATGGGTGCATGCGATTTCTTGGCCGTAGGAGGATGGGGGCGATAGCTCGGATTCTCTCTCCCGTATTCCCAAAGGCCCGATTCCGATTCCGGTGCTGCCTGCACCACCATGGATGCCTTCGGTTCTCCGCGCCCAATGGAAGTGGCTTTAAGCCCTCTGCAACCTCCGCTAGTCCTGGACTACCTCGACGATGACGATGATAGCGCACTCCCGTCGCCGCCACTCCCGCCGACTCGCGATATCCACGCAGCACTACCGGTTCCGAACACCTGCGCTCCGCGATACTTTCTCCACAGGACCACGCATGGATTCCCTCCCCTCACCACATCCGCATCTGTGGCTTGACGTGACACGGGTGTTCCGTAGCTTTTGAGTATGGTCCCGGCGCCCTCATGGATGACTTGCGGCCGCTTCAGGTTCGTCGGGGCGTTCCCCACGCGCAAGGCCTCTGCGAAAGACTGCAAGACCATGAGCCCTCGAGCGTTCCTCTTTCTTTCCCTCCTCAGTCATGTTCCCGTCGCATCGTCTTGGCATCCTGCTATATCCCATCGCCGCCTTCGCCATTCTCTGTCGACCAACCAGTGCCTCTTAAGAGACGACCGCAGCTGTGCGCTCGACCTTGTCCCTTTCCCTTCCCACTAAAGCCACCCTTATGATACCTTTTTTTTTGTTTAGCTGTCCACCTGGCATGTCGTTCATCTATCATTCACTCCCACTCCTCCTGCCCTCATCGCCCTCGCGTATGGTCCGACGGCCAACCCCGCCGCCACCGCCACGCATCGCCCACACCTTCCCTCCCTTCGGCCTCACCGCCTCCTGCTCTTCCATCCCATCGGATATTGCCTTTACTTTGAGTTTTTCTTTGCATCGCGTTGCTTACGCCTCTATATTTTGCTACGAGTACCGTAGGTACTGCCGTGTGTGCTTAAACTCACCCTCTCGCTCGTTGGAGAGTTAGTTGCCATAGAATCCAACTCGCATTTTGCACTCCCCTCTCGTCTTCGTGTGATCTTTGCCCGTCTCATTCAACGCCACCACCACGCGTTCGCACTTTTGTCTCGGTGCCCCGCCTTTCTGGACCCGCTGTCGTCCACCGAGCTCTGAGCAAACACGCTGCCAGCCCACCGCCTGTCGTACCCTCGTTCTTTTCTTCCCTCGCGCCTCTGTCTATGCACGCGTTTTTCCCCTTTCTCGCCAAGTTGCCGTCTAGCTTGAGCCTGACCTGCCACCGGGTGTCCTCTCACATTCTCGCCTTGCGTTGCTGAGCCCTCTTTCCCTCCATTCTGCCCTTCCTTTCCCTCGTTCTCTCCCTCGCTCTTGCGCTTTCCTTCTCGTACTTTCTCCCTCCTCTATTCTATGTTTTGCTTTCAACAGATGCTGCTTTCTTCGGCTGTGCCAGCTGTGAACTCCGAGCCAGAGCGGGGCCAGTTTTGTCGGACATGCGGTCAGGGTCTCTCGACGACGGGTACGGATCGGTCACACGAGGAAAGGACGAACGAGTAGTGATTCCCTTTGGGGTTTGGAGAGCACGTAAGGACACTGTTACATTCAGTAGACGAAACATATGTACATACGAGCACGCCCTTGTGAGACACTCCCATATCGCCGCGCCCAGGAGGCAGCCATGGGTCCATCAAAGATAGCTGTGCCGATACCATTGACGGTCATCATGAAACTTTGCGTTCCGTTTGGAGCGAGCGGAGAACATCCTGCACTTCGCGGGCGTCCGAACCTTTGCTCGTTTCGAGACGGTGTTTGATAGATATGGAAAGCAAGTAAGCCTCGGAGAGTTAGTGTCATCTCGTCCGTCTCAGCCTTCCCATCCTCTAGCCTTGCTCGTCTTGGCACGGCCTTGCGCAACCAGTCTCTCCCGGACCTGTCCTTTTTCGCTTTCCTTTGACTCGAAGATGTTCTTGCTTCGACAGTGGCCAGTCGGGGTGATGCCTGGCCAGCCAACCCTCGGCTCCCTCGGAGACCGCCCTCCGACGTCCAGCGTCGCCATCGCCCGAGAAACCGAAACTGCCAGCCACGCGGAACGACAGGGTCCGTGGGCATGTCGACCCCACGCCGACACCAGACTGCGGCTCCCGAACAACGCGGGACGACAGACTCGCTTCGCTCTGGCATGGATAATAGAACGATTTTGTCAGACAGATATTGGTATTGCACAATCAGGTTTTTGAGCACTTCGTCTTACGTTTTCAAGGCAGTAACACGATTTCAAGGTACGCCATGGTGATGAACACTATTTGTACGTCTACCACGTAAACTCCATGGGAAAGGTTGGATCAATTGGGCCCGTGATAGGTCGCAGTACCATGCCTACAGTAGAATGGGAACGTAATGACTTCACGAACATCGCCCTCAAACGTTGGCTCAACGCGGGACAGGATCATCCAGACATCTCATTTCGAGTGATGGCCGAATGTGTCACGCACCCAGAATCATGTTTGCACCAGAGTGCCTTTGTCGCGGTAGTTCGCTGAATTCTTGCAAGTCTACCTTGTTCACGTCGACACCGCCCAGCTCGAATTCACACCCGACGCAGCCGATGGCAGCCCACAACAGTTGTAGCGAGCTGCCGGCCAACGGTTTGGTCAGTTCTCGGACAATCCAGATTCCGTGAGGTGCAGCAAGACACGGTCGTTGAGGGCGCTTCGTTGGATCGCATTGACCCTGCTAACTTAAGTAGGAACTACCCCCAGACTGGAAACCGAATGACGCACCGATGAGTACAGTGGCTCTTGGATTGGCGCCCGTGTCGGAAATGGTATGCTCCAGGAGGTTGCAAGCAGGGGCTATGTGAAGAAGTGGCTGAACCCTCGCGCGAGAAATAGCGACCGCCGCAGTTTTTGTGAAACACGATGGGAGCAATTGGGACACGTACCCCGTAGACCTACGTACGAGAACGACGCTCCTTTGGGAGAAGCTCGGAGCTCTTGACGCCATCCGGGCACCAGAGCTACAGACGAGGAATGCGAGGTTTCGTCAAGGCATCCCCGAGATGAATCGGCGGGTGGTTTGGTGCTTACTGTGGTCATCCAGTTTGCGGCTATTGCCAGGAGAACGGGCAGCTGAGACAGCCCGAGCTCCATAGCAGCGGTCCTGAACGGAATCACGTACGACCAGGAGTCGCGGGCGTCTGAATCTTTGCTTGTTCCGAGACCTAAGAAGCTAGTGCTCGGAAAGTGAAGCAGGAGACTTTGACTTGGTGATGGGCGGTAGCAGAAGGGACGTTTGACGCATGAGAGGTGTCACGGGATGTCGCAAAGAGGTGCATCAGCGGTACGATGACATAAGCTAGCTACATGCGGCAATGGCAATATCCCTTCCTTTCGTAATGCAGTCAACGTCAGGCCATGGGCATGGGGCATTGAAGCCACGAAAACGATCCAAACCTTCATCTGCCTGCGATTTCTGCAGAGCACGAGGAATCCCATGCAACCTGCCGACTGTTGGAAGCACCGTGACTGATGCTACATCGTGCGAGTATGTCTGTATCCTCTGATTCATGGATAAGAGTTAATTCACGTACATCAGTCAATGTTCAAAGCGTTCATTGAAGTGTGTATACTCAAAGGCATCACGGCAAGGCACTAGGTCCAAAAGAGCTGGAGCCTCTGTATAATCTGACCATAATCGCTGCGCCACTTAGACTGGTTTTTGTGTAGACATGTAGCCTTGGAAACTCCCTCGTGCTGCCATATCCACCTGCTCTCGCCTTCTGCATTCATTTCAATTTGTACTGCGACGTCGAATTCAAACTCAGATCAGTTCTACAAATCTGACCCGACGACTCGGAGCAGCACTTGCCAGTGGCAGCTCTCTGAAGAATGGTATATATCAGTCTTTTGAAGCTCCTTGAACGTATCCTTCTCAACGCCGCGGTCTTGCAATGCCATTACTGCGACCGGATTCGGGTGGACAAAGGTGCGTGCGATATCCAAGTCTGCCTCTTCGACATACTGGGAACTTGCACTGTGGATGCTGTCCCCAACGACGACGCCCGATGCTTCCACACCGTTTTCCCCGAGGTTATGACCATCTTTGCACCTTTTCTTCCAGATCATGTCTTCCAACTCGAACGAAATCGCTCGTGCCTACGTCGTCTGTGAATTCATTCTTCTCGGGGCCAAAGTCGGGTCATTCCTCGGATCTTCACGCTGCGGTTGCGGGATTTTTGCCACAAGCTTGCCTGGCAGAAGCTTCGAGAAATCGCCGAGCGACGACCAAATGTGCTCCGCGGTCACCTACTTACCTTCGTCGTCGCGGAAGGTGTGATGATCCAGGTGGAATGACTGCGCGGCGCAGAGCAGATTCTGAAGCAACAGGCCGACGATAAGCAACGAGCCGAACGGAGGGCATGGCACATACAGGATGACCTACGCTATGCGATGAAAAACCTGCCAGAGGCCCTCGACGTCTTGGCTACGAAGAAGTATATGTTTCGTGCAGCCATACATGATGTAGGCCCAGCGAGTTGTAGGCCTTACCACTCATTGAACACCTTACCGAAATCAAGGCCCTGGATGACGGATGAGGGGCGTCGTGCGGCATTTAGCAAGTTTGTCAAGGAGCAAAAGGTGTGGTTATAGTCATTTCTACGCAGAAACCGAAGGCCGGTCACCGTGAGACAGAGATCGCGAAAGGGAAAGGAACTGGGACAGAGATTACAACAGTTACCGTGATGTGGTCGAATATCAAACGAGCACCTGCCGATTTCGAATCCATGGCACAAGATCCCTTCAACCTGCTCAGGCTCTCGGACCCATCGACACCATCAAGGTGGCAAGTTTTCGTTCGCATCGACAAGAAGGCTATTAAAAGCACCTTCTTTGAACGCCTCCTTCGGTTTTCTCCACACCGTTTGCTTCGCGCGGTCAAGTTCAAGGCCCGAATTCCCATACAGCTTGTAGGCGTCGTGGACAAGGGTAGAGCGCAGAGGACGATGTGTGTAAAACCTGGTACTGACTACGGTGCGTTGGCTTTCCGGCGTGCTACCTGCTCTCGCTTACGATCCAGGTTGCGTGCGAGATTCCGCGAATGAGGCAGCAATACCACCATCGCCGCCGCATCGCCCCCATCAAAGGCATGCGAGCGTTCCTCTTTCTTTTCCTCCTCATGTTCCCGTCGCATTGCCTCGGCGTCCTGCTATACCCCGTCGCTGCCTTCGCCGTTCTCTTCCGATCAACCAGTGCCGTTTAAGAGATGGCCGCCGACAAGCCGCTGCTGGTCCCTTTTGCTTCCCACTAACCGCCCTTATGATGCCTTTTTTGTTTAGCTCCTTGGCCGTGCCCACCACGTCCACTTGACAGGTCATTCATTTATCATTCACTCCTGCCTTAATCGCCCTCGCGTATGGTCCGGCGGCCGACGCCACAGCCACTGCCACGCAACTCCCTCCCTTTCAGCCTCACCGCCTCCTGCTTTTCTCTTTTCGCATCGGACGTTGCCTTCGCTTCGAGTTTTCTTTGCATCGCCTTGATTGCACCTCTATATTTTGCTATGAGCGCCGTAGGTACTGCCGCATGTGCTTAAGCTCACCCTCTCGCCCGTTGGAGAGTTAGTTGCCATAGAATCCAACTTGCGTTTTGCATTCCCTTCTCGTCTCCGTGTGATCTTTGTTCAACGCTGCCACCTTGCGTTCGCACTTTTGTCTCGGTGCCCCGCCTTTGTGCTGTCGTCCATCAAGCTCTGAGCGCACACGCCCGTTGCCAGCCCGCCGCCGGTTGGTATCCTCGCTCTTTTCTTCCCTCTGTCCCTGCGCGTGTTTTTCCCTTTTTGCGCAGACTCGCCGACTAGCTTCAGCCCAACCTGCCACTGGCCGTCCTCGCCTTGCGTTCCTGAGCCCTCTATCCCCGCATTCTGCCCCTCCTTTCCCTTGTTCTCCCCCTTGCTCTTGCGTTTTGCTTCCCGTGCTTACAATATCCCTGCTCTCCTTTATCCCATATCCGTATGTTTTGCTTTCAACAGACACTACTTTCTTTGGCTTTGCTAGTTGTGAACCCGAACCAGAGCAACGGCCAGTTTAGTCGGACATGTGGTTGTGGGTTTAATGGCGTGGGATCGACGACGAGAGCGCAAGTGTAGTGGTCGGTCACACGAGAAAAGGACGAACGGGTAGTGCCTCCTTTGCGGGTTTGGAGAGCACAGACTGTCACATTCAGTAGATGAAACATATGTACATACATACGAGCTCGCTGCCACGAATGAGTAACTCGAGACATGAGGTGAAACGCCAGAAGTAACACAGAAAGAAAAGGTAACGCGCATGGTCGCGCTGCTCGTGGATTCCCGAGGTGAAAAGTTAGACCTTGTAACGCGATTTCTGGGCAATTGGAGGAAGGCAGTCGAATACACGACAAAGAAACCTAGTATGTTTAGTAGCGAAACCGGGATCGAGAAATATCAACAAGCTTTCGTGTGCCCGAGGACGCCAAGACCGAGTGAGTATCGAAGAGGATGGAAAAGTTAGGACTTGCCTGACTTGCCTCGGCGTGGCACACAAGCCGACAGTAA
>Ga0193712_1000125_pt1 | contig 12459 bp, 11 predicted proteins | sample H3a1metaG_FD_143053 | JGI IMG/M metagenome (GOLD analysis project Ga0193712, IMG submission 143053) | Soil microbial communities from a riparian zone of the East river system, Colorado, United States - H3a1 | ecosystem: Environmental > Terrestrial > Soil > Riparian zone | place: USA: East River... | reverse complement strand
GGATCTCGGAGAGGACCAACGAGGAAGGCGCGCGTCAGCTGGGCGCCATCCTCCGGCGAATCGGCTATGCGTCCGACACCATCGACGTTCGCGGCATCCCGGAGCTGCTGCACTTGAAGTCCGGACTGGCCGCGCTCGACGACGGCCGCCTCGTCGCGGTCGACGCGCTGCTCGGGCGGCGCGAGCTGTCTGGCTTCCGCCTCGTTGGCGTGGGCCCGGCCGAAACCTACGCGGCCAATTGCCTGTGGATCAACGGACGCGTGCTGTTGGCGCGCGGGTTTCCGGTCCTCGAGGCGGCGCTGACGAGCCTCCGCTACGACGTCGTCACGCTCGAGATGTCGGAGTTTCGGAAGATGGACGGCGGGTTGAGCTGTCTTTCCCTGCGCCTATGACGCGCCGTGCTTCATCGATCGCACCATCGCGTTGAAGGCGTCCCGCTGGCCGCGGACCGTCTCGTCGGGTCCCGTGAACTTGAAGTACCAGTTGGCGTCGGGGCCGGGAGCCACCGCGCCGAGCAGCCGGTAGCCCGGCTTCGGCCCGCCCAGGTCGGTCATCCCGCCCTTGTACGTTCCCGCGACCTCGACCACGAACACCTTGATCGGCCCCACCGCAATCTCCGACGTCGTCATCGTGCTTTGCGCCGGGCTGCCGTCGGGTGCGGTGAATTGATCGGCCCAGCGCTGGGCGTTTGAGACCGGGTCCCCCCCTTGTCCGGGGCCGAAGTAGAAGACGACGCACTCGCCGTCTCCCGATTTCCCCGGCACCTTGTACTGCGCGCGGCGCATCGGCGAGGCGGGTGCCTCCACGATCCAGCCGGCGGGAACCTTCCAGCGGAGCGCCGTATCGCCGATGCCTGCGCCTTCGGGGACCGGCGGAAGCGCGGATGCCGGTGCCGCCGCGGCGTCGAGGGGCGGATGCCCGGGCGGGAGTGTGGTGCCGCCGTCCCCATGGCCGGAGACGAGCGGCGGTGCCGACGGCTTTTCCGCCACCGGCTTGGCCGACTCGGGTCTCACGGCGCCCTGATCGGAACAACCCGCGAGCGAAGCGGCCGCCGCCGCGGCCACGAAAACGAGTCTCCATGCGCTGTTGTTCGTCACGGGCGCCACGATAGCAAGCGCTAACCGAGCGCCGCGACCTTGACCGCGCGCACGGCCTCCGGGTCGATGGGAGGCGGCTCCGCCTCTTCACCGTCCACGAGCCAGCGCGCCAGCGCGGTCACTCCCGGAAGGTCGGAGCGGCACAGCCAGGCCTCGAGGGCGTCGGCCGGCTCTTCCCCCCAGGCGCGCGCGTCGTCGGCATTAACGGCGTCTTGCGCCGCGTTCCGGCGGTAGCGGCGAAAAAAGTCCTGGTGGAAGACGAGGAAGCGCCGCGTGCGCGAGCGGCCCTTCTCGTCGTCGCGAAAATAGGTCCGGCACAGCTCGACGTAGCGGCGAACTACCGCGAGCCTCTCTTCGGGAGACAGCTCGATGTCGCGCTGTTCGGCGAACTCTCGAAAGATCCAGGGCTTCGCGAGCGCCCAGCGCCCCACCATCACGGCCGCGCATCCGGTCTCTTCCATGCGTCGCTTGGCGTCGCGCCAGCTGAAGACGTCTCCGTTCCCGATGACCGGAACGGAGACCTCGTCGACGAGCGCCTTGACATGGTCCCACGCCGCGGGGCGGCGATAGCGCTGCGCGCGGCTGCGTGCGTGGAGCGTGATCGCGTCGACGCCGGCGCCCACGGCGGCCCGCGCGATCTTGAGGTAGGCCGCTTCGCCCTCCGACCAGCCCAGGCGCAGCTTGATCGTCACGGGAACGGCGACGGCGGCCTTCATCGCCGCGACGATCGCGGCCACCTTCGACGGGCGCTGCAGGAGCGACGCTCCGAATCCTCGCCGCGTCACCTCGTCGATCGGGCATCCTAAATTGACGTCCACGAAATCGGCCCCGAGGCCTTCGGCGACTTTCGCCGCTTCCGCCATGACCTCGGGGATCTTCCCGGCTAGCTGCACGCCGAAGACCGGTTCCGAAAGGTGGCGGCGCAGCAGCGGTAGATCCCCCCGGTCGCGCCCGCCGGTCCTGTGCGCGTAGGCCATCTCGCCGGTGCAAACGGTCGCTCCCCACTCGTTCGCCAGGAGGCGAAACGGCAGGTCGGTGCCGCGCGTCATCGGCGCCATGATCAGGCGGCCGCGGAACATCTCTTCGGCGTTCATCAGTAGCGGATGTCCTCGTCCCCGTCGTCGCCGCCGGGAGCGGCGGCGTCGTCCGCCGGGATGTCGCGCTCGAGCTGTTCGGTGATGGTCTTCACCTGAACCTCCGCGGCGTGGATCTTCCCGCGGCAGAGCGCCACGAGCCCCGCGGCCTCGGCGACCAAGCCCGACAATTCGTCGATGTCCACCTTCCCTTCTTCGATACGGCCCAAGATCTCTTCCAGCCTCGCCGCCGCCTCGCCGTAGGAAGGCTCTTTGCCCTTCGCCTTACTCATCGCTCGCCCCCCTCAGAGACCAGTCTCAATCGTCCCGCCCGTAACTCAGCGCTCACGCGCGTTCCCGCCGCGGCTTGCGCGGCGTCCACGACGACCCGCCCGTCCGGCGCGCGCAAGATGGCATACCCGCGCTCGACGACGCGGCGCGGGTCCAGCAGATGGAGCCGCCGGGCCCGCGCGGCCCCGCGCTCCCCTTCGAGGCCGAGGGCGCGCGCCACCCGCGGACCCAAGCCGGAGGCGGCCTCCGACACACGGCGGGCTTCGCCGCCCAGATCGCGCCGCGCCCCTTGGCCCAGCTGGCGCACCGACGCGTGAAGCGCCGCACGTGCCGTTTCGATGCGCCTCGTCGACGCGCGGGCGAGCCGGTGGATCGTCTCGCGACGGTTCCTCGCTTCGCTGTCGAGGAGGGACCGCACCTCGTTAAAGATCGACGCGAAGGCGTCATCCACGCGCCGCTCGGCCTCGCGCACCGTGTCCACCAACAGCGCGGCCGCCGCGGTCGGCGTTTTGGCGCGCCGCGCGACGTGGTCCAGCACCGAGACGTCCTGCTCGTGGCCGATGCCGCTGACGACGGGAATCGGGAAGAGCGCCACGGCCCGCCCCAAGGCCTCGGTGTCGAACCAAGCCAGGTCGGTGCGCGAGCCGCCGCCGCGACAGATGAGGATCACGTCGAAGTGCTCTTGGCGCGGGCGGAACCAGTCGAGCGCGTTCAACACCGAGCTTTCGGTCGCCCGTCCCTGCACGCGCGCGCCGTGGACGGTGACCTCAAACGCGTAGCCGCTTTCGCCCAGCGTGCGGAGAACGTCGTGATACGCGTCAGAGCCCAGGCTTGTGACGAGGCCGACGCGCAGGGGAATCTCGGGAAACGGGAGGCGGGTGTTCCGCTCGTGAAACCCCGCGGCCTGGAGCTTCCGGACGATCTCCTCGCGTCGCCGCGCGGCTTCGCCCAACGTGAACGACGGGTCCAGGTCTTCGACCTGCACGCGGTAGGCGCCCCACGCCTCGTACAGATCGACCCGGACCCGGACGCGAACCTCGACTTCGTCTTCGAGCGTGAATGGGCTCCCGGCCGCGGCGAGCTTGCGTTCGATCTCTTGCCGCACGCCGTCGAACAGGATCGCCTGCACCTGGAACGCCTGTTCGCCCAGCGCGTCGCGCTCGACCAACGAGAATCCGACGTGCTTCTTGTGCCGGCTCCGGTTGAAGCCGCTGATCTCGCCGACCAGCCAGATCGACTGGGGGAACGCCGCGGCGAGGACGGCCTTGACCTCGCGGTTCAACCGGCCGACCGTCCAGTGCTGCTCGCCGCCTTCCGCCTCCACCCGCGGCGCCCCGATCGGCCGCAGCGTGCGCTCGCCGCCGCGTTCGGCGTAACGGCTGAGCGCCGGCTCGTCGAATGAGAACCCCTCGGGCTGGAACAGCTCGACGAGCAACACGACGTCGTCCTCGGGAACCACCCAGACCTTGTCGGCGGCGTGCCAGCGCCGGCGGGGAAGCGACTTCACCAGCTCGACGAGGCGGCGGTCGAACGGGAAGCGGACCCGAAACGAGCCCGCGCCGTCGTGGACGACGTCGCGGCTCACGCCTTCGGGCTCGCGGTCAACGCCTTCGCGGCCTCGACGATGCGCCTCGTCGCGTCGTCGATCTCGCGCTCGGTCGTCGGCCACCCTGTAGTCAGCCGGAGCGTGCTCATCGCGATTTCCGGTTTGACCCCCATCGCAAGCAGCACCTTCGACGGGTCGGATTTTCCGGAATGACAGGCCGCCCCCGATCCGGTGGCGACGCCGTCCATCCGTGCCAGCAGCTCGTTGGCGTCCAGTCCCGGAAACGCGGCGTAGAGCGTGTTCGGAAGGCGCTTGGCTTCTATGCCGTGAACGATCAGAGCGGGGAAGGCCGCGCGAAGGCCCGCCTCCAGGCGGTCGCGCATCGTCTGCGCGTGCTCCCGACGCGCCGTAAGCTGCTGTTCCGCGAGCGCGCACGCGGCGCCGAGCGCGGCGGAAAGCGCGACGCTCTCGGTCCCCGACCGGCGGTTTTGCTGATGGCCCGCGCCGAGGATCAGCGGCGTGAACGGCGTGCCCCTCCGCAGGTACAGGGCCCCGATCCCCTGCGGCGCATAGAGCTTGTGGCCCGCGATCGAGAGGAGGTCGACGTCCAGCTCGCGCACGTTGACGCGGATCTTGCCGAGGGACTGGGCGGCGTCGGTGTGGACGGCCACGGCCTTGGCGTGCGCGGCGCGGGCCGCCGCGGCCACCGGTTGGATGACGCCGGTCTCGTTGTTCGCGTGCATGACGGAAACGAGCACGGTGTCGGGGCGGATGGCGGACTCGATCGCGCGCGCGTCGATCGTTCCGGTCGGGTCGACCGCGACGCGCGTCACCCCCCAGCCGCGCTTTTCCAGGCGGCGGCAGGCCTGCTCGACCGAGGCGTGCTCGATCGCGGTGATCACGAGGTGCCGCCCGCGATCCCCGAGCGCCAAGGCGACGCCTTCGATCGCGGCGTTGTTGGACTCGGTGCCGCCGCTGGTGAAGATGATCTCGTCCGGCTCGGCGCCGATGCTGGCTGCGACCTGCGCCCGCGCCTGTTCGACGGTGTGTCGCGCCGCGGTGCCGAACGCGTGCGCCGACAGCGGGTTGCCATGGAAGTCCCTAAACGCCGCGGTCAGGACCTCCAGCACCTCCGGGGCGATCGGTGTCGAGGCGTTGTAATCGAGGTAAATGGGCTGCGGCATGGAAGACTCCGGCAATAGGGCCGGTATTATCGCGCAGGAGGCCTCCATGAGCGATCCCGTCGTCGTGTCGTCCCGTAGCGTCCATCAAGGACGCATCGTGAAGCTGTCGCTCGAGGAGGTCCGCCTTCCGAATGGGAACACGGTCACGCTCGAGATCATCAAGCACCCCGGCGCCGCCGCCGCCGTGCCGGTGGATCCCCATGGCAACGTGATTCTGGTACGCCAGTACCGGCACGCGACCGGGTCCTGGCTGCTCGAGGTCCCTGCGGGGAAGCTGGATCATCCCGGCGAGTCCCCGGAGGACTGCGCGTTGCGGGAGGTCGAGGAGGAGACCGGCTACCGCGCCGGGCGGCTGACCCCGCTGGGATGGATCTGGACGACGCCGGGATTTACCGACGAGAAAATCTGGCTCTACCTCGCGTCGGAGCTCACACCGACGCGTTTGAGCCTTCAACCCGACGAAGTGCTGACCGTGGAGAAGCTCCCGCTAGCCGAGGCGATCCGGCGTGCCGCGAGCGGTGAGATCGTGGACGGCAAGTCCGTGTGCGCGTTACTCCGTGCCGCGTCTCGAAAGTAGGGGAGTGTCCGCAATTTTGGCGCGTGTCGCGGGGAACCGGTACGTCGTCCCGCTCGAGCGGCCGGCCATGCGGAATCCGGTCATCTCGAGGCGGCCGTCGTCGTCGCGTTGAAACGTCGCCTCCGTCAGAATCGGCAGTTCCGCGGAGACGCTCCGCTGCGCGGTCATCATGCCCAGGCATTCGCCGTTGACCCACACCTCGAGGATCGATATCGAGGGCGTGTACGCGAAAATGCTGTGGACCGAGATCATCCCGCCTTCGAAGCCGTGATTCCCCACCCGGAAGGGTCGGGCCATCTCGAAGCGAACCTGCGGACCGGGCGCGGCAACGGCCGACCGCACCGTCAGCCCGATCAGGATGAACGCAAGCGTTGCCCACCTCGTTGCAGTCCGGCTCTTCATCACGCCTCCCTTGTCTCGTTCTGGTCAGTTCGAGCGCCGTGCGCTCTCGACGAGAGAACAGCAATGAATATGCCAAATGCAAATCATGCATATATGTAATTAGATCAGAAGGTTCAACTTTTTTCGGTTTGCGACGCACCGGTCTAACTGCGGTGGACAGGCCGTTTGTGATCGCGCGTTTGACCGGATGATGCGTCCAGGTCGTTTGTGCTCGCCTCGGCACGCCGAGGACGCCGCGACTGCCGTAATCGACGACCGACACATCTGTCGCCGACGTTACGGGAACATTCCCCTTTTTTTTCAAATTCGGGGACAGGCACCGCTGCGGTGCCTGTCCCCGAATTTGAAAAAAAGGGGAGTGTCCCCGCTGCTCAGATCAGATGAGGGAGGATGTCCCGGAGGTCGCGGGAGCGGACGACCGCGGAGGCGATCTCGGCGAGCTCGGTGCTTTTGGGATTGAAGGCGATCGAACAGCCCGCGATGGCCGCCGCGGCCAGGTCGTTCGCGTGGTCGCCGACGAAAGCGCAGCGGGCGAGCGGAATGTCCTCGCGCAACGCGATCGAGCGGAGGGCGATGCCCTTTCCATCCATGTCGAAAGGCGTCGCATGCCAGTGGGAGATCTTCCCCTCGGCGTCGAAGACGAGGCGATTGGTGTAGACCTCATCGAACGGGTGGTCCGGGAACAAGACGTCGAGCACGAGGTCGAGCGTCCCCGAGATCACCGCCAGCCGCGCGCCGTGGGATTTCAGCTCGGTCAAGGTCTCCCGCGCCCCATCGATCAGCGTCAGCTCGCCGAAGCTCTTCGTGATCTCGTCCCGGGTCGCTCCCGCATCCCGCCACGAAGCGATGTCGAGCGCGACCCACTCGGCGTAGGAGATCTTCCCCCGCTTGTAGAGGTCCCACCTCAGGTCGTTCTGGTCGTCGCGTCCGGTGAAACGGCGGTTCAAGACCTCCCACACCGTCTTGTCCTGCCGGTGGTGAACGAGCGTTCCGTCCACGTCGAAGGCGACGAGGTCGAACTTGCGGGTCAACCGCGCACCGGCGCGAGTCGCGCGACGATGCTCTTGAAGGCCGGGGTGCCGGACTCGGGATCGACGCGGCGGGGGACCACCCTGTTCGCCTCCGGGTAGTACATCGCGAGGTTTCCCGGCGGGATGTCGATGAACGCCGCGACCACGCGCATCCGCCCGATCTCGGTGACGACCTCCACCGGGTCGTATTCGCGCACCCCGAGCCGTTCCCCGTCGGCCTCGGCCATCATCACGACGTCGCGCCGCGTCATGCCGCGGTACAGATCCTCGTCTTCATAGACGACCGTGTTGAATTGCCCCTCGCTTCGCAGGGTCATCAAGCGGAACTCGCCGGGGCCGGGTTTGAACCGCGGGAGCGGAGTGACCTGCGCCCGCGCCTTTCCCGAGGGCGTGGCGAACGCAGGCTCGTGGAAGGTGCGCCCCGGGATCTGGAACTCCGCCTTCGTCGCTCCGATCTCCGCGATCGGGCCGAACCCCGGGACGACGGCGGCCATCGCACGCCGCACCGCGTCGTGGTTGGTCATCGTCGAAAACGGGAACGGCCCCGGCGGGAGGAGGCGCGCGGCCAGCGCGCACACCACGTCGACTTCGCTCCGGAGCTCGCCGGCGGGCGCGGCTTCGCCCCCGTCGGAAAGCCGTACGAAGTTGAACATGCTCTCTTGCGTGGTCGATTGTGTTTCCTCGTCGCGGGCGAGGACGGGGAGCACGACGTGGTAGCGGCCGCGGCCGTGAACGTGACCTTCGTTCAGCTTCGTCGCGATGACGCACGTGGTGTCGATCCGCTGCAGCGCCTCCGCGGCCCAGGTCCGGTCGGGGTTCGAGCCGAAGAGATTGCCGCCGAGAAAGACCGCCACCCGGATCCTCCCCGCGTGGGCGGCCTCCATGCAGCGAAACGTGTCGAGGCCGGGAGTCGACGCGGGGGGGATGCCGTAGACCTCTTCCATCTTCTTGGCGAACGCTTCCTTCAGGGCGGGCGCAAACCCCATGGACCCGAGGCCTTGCACGTTGCTGTGCCCTCGGATCGGGAGCAGGCCGCACCCGGGGCGCCCGACCCAGCCCCGGGCGATCGCGAGGTTGGCGAGGGCCACGACGTTGTTCACGCCGTGCTCGTGATGGGTCAGGCCCATCGCCCACAAGAAGACGCCGCGCCGCGCCGCAACGAGCGCCGCCGCCGCCCGATCGATTTCGGACCGGGTCAACCCGCTCTCCGCGAGAAGGGTCTCGAAGGACGTCGCGCGCACGTCGGCCTCGACGGCGTCCCAACCTTCGACGTGATCGCGCACGTAGGTGCGGTCTACGCCGTCACGTTCGATGACACCCTTCAAGAGCGCCTTGCAGGTTGCGATGTCCGCGCCGACGTTCGGCTGCAAGTAGATGTCCGAGACGTCCGAGCCGAACAAGAGCGACCGTGGGCGCGACGGGATCTTGAACCGGACGAGGCCCAGCTCCTTCACCGGATTGATGACGATGACGGTTCCGCCGCGCTCTTTGATCTCGACGAGCTTGGTGATCAACCGCGGGTGATTCGACGACGGATTCGCGCCGGCGACGATCGCAAGATCGGCCTTGTCGAGATCTTCGAGCACCAGGGTCGACGTGCCCGTCCCCAGCACGCGCGAGAGGGCGACGCCCGAAGCCTGGTGGCAGTAAAAGGAGCAGTTGTGGATGTTGGCCGTCCCATAGGCGCGGGCCAACGTCTGCATCAGGAACGCCGCCTCGTTCGACGACCGTCCTGAGCCGTAGAAAAACGTCTGCTCGCGGGCGGCAGCCCGCAGGTCGGCCGCCACGCGATCGAGGGCCTCGTCCCATGAGACACGCTTGAAGTGCGTGTCGCCCTCGCGCCAGGCGACCGGAAACACCGGCCGTCCGGCAGCCTCCATCTGGAGCGACGACCACGTTTCCAGTTCGGCGATCGAGTGTTCGCGAAAGAACGCCTCCGTGAGGGGCGACTGCATGTCCCCGGCCTGGGCCTGGAGCGACTTCTTGCAGACCTCGGGGAACGAGCCCGCCTCGTTGACCATGCCGCCACGCTGGCCGCCCATGCCCAGCGCGCAGGTCTTGCAGGCGTTTTTCGATCGCATGCGCTTGTAGAGCTTGAAGACACCGCCCACCTCGCGCCCCTTCCTGAACGTGTAGCCCACCGCGGCGAACCCACCGGCGGCGGAAACTCGGGGCTTGGGCATGCGGTCCTCGCGGTGTCAGTTGGTCAGGTAGGCGTACAAGTTTACCGTCACCGTCTTGTCGCTCGTGTTGTAAAAGTACGTCCGATAGCGCGGAAAGGCGACGGGGCTGCGGGTGCTGCTCGACGCGAAGTACGAGGAAGCCGCCGAGACGCCGGCCGCGTTGACCTCCGCAGCGAACTGCATCAGCCCTTTCTCTTCGAAGGCGTGCACGATCGGCTCTTCGTCCGGGAGCAGGAAGACGCCCACCGTTCCGGCCCGGTAGACCTCCCCCTTGATCTGTCCCTGAAGGCTCAGCACCATGGCGGTGAACCCGTCGCTGTCCAGGAGGCCGCCCTGGATGAGGCGGACGGTGTCTTTCGGGTTCACAGGTGGGACGACGACTTCGCGGAGGGCGGTCAGCTTCGCCAGCTTGACGGGCCCCTCGACGGTCACGGCGCCATTGATGGGGAAGACGTTGGGGAAGTTGGTGACGGCGACGTTGCGGACCGCTTGGGCCACCGCGGTACCGGGCGGTGAGAACACGAGCGCGACGGCACTGGCAGCCAAGAGGACAGCGACGACCGACTTCTTCATGATGGAGGCCTCCTTCACGAGAAGGTACGCATGGTGAGTGGATCCCGTCTACGACGGCTGCCTGCTTCTTTCTACCGGCGGCCCACGCTCGTCGTCGCCCGCGACCTGTTGGGCCGTACGCTCTGTCGCACGCTTCCGGATGGGACCGTGCTGCGCGGAAACCTCGTCGAGGTCGAGGCGTACGACGGTCCGAAGGATCGCGCGAGCCACGCGTTTCGCGGACTTACCGCGCGCAACCGTTGGATGTTCGAGCCGGGAGGTCTCGCGTACGTCTACCTCGTTTACGGGATGCACCACTGCTTGAACGTCGTCACGGGGGAGGCGGGCTACCCGGCGGCGGTCCTTCTGAGGGGGGCGACGTCCCCCAACGGAGCTTCGGCGTCAGGTCCGGGACGACTCACGCGAGCGTTCGACGTCGACCGCAGGTTAGACGGCACGTCGTTTCTATCCGGTCCGATGTGGCTCGAGGCGGGGGAGCCGGTTCCGGATCGCGCGGTCCGCCGGACCCGCCGCATCGGCGTGGACTACGCCGGCTCCTGGGCCTCCCGCCACTTTCGCTTCGTCATCGCAAAATAGGGGTCAGGTCGCCCATTGATTCACTAGAGAGGAATGTGCCCTCCCAAATGAATCAATGGGCGACCTGACCCCTATTTTGCTTGGAACCGGATTGTTACCGCGGAGGCGGTAGGTTACGCGGCATGTCGATCGTGCTCGACCAGATCACCAAGCGCATCGATCGCCACGCGATCGTCAACCAGGTCTCCCTCGAGATCGGAGACGGCGAGCTGCTCGTGCTTTTGGGCCCGAGCGGAAGCGGGAAGAGCACAATCTTGCGCATGATCGCGGGGTTGACGCCGTGCGATCACGGTCGCGTGATTCTTCACGGCCGCGACGTCACGGCGCTGCCGCCGCAAAAGCGCGGGGTTGGGATCGTCTTCCAGAACTACGCGTTATTCCGCCACATGACCGTCGCCGAGAACATCGAGTTCGCCCTCAAGATCCGCGACGTCCGTAAGACGGAACGCCGGCGGCGCCGGGAGGAGCTCTTGGAGCTGGTCGATCTCGCCGGGCTGGGGGCGCGGATGCCCGGCCAGCTGTCCGGCGGCCAGCAGCAGCGTGTCGCGCTCGCGCGAGCTCTGGCCCATCGCCCCGAAGTCCTGCTGCTCGACGAGCCGTTCGGCGCGCTCGACGCCAAAATCCGCGTCGATCTACGGCGGGCCGTTCATCGCATCCAGCGCGAGATGGGCGTCGCCACGATCTTCGTCACCCACGACCAAGAAGAGGCGTTCGAGGTCGCCGACCGGATCGGCGTGCTGCACGAAGGCCGGCTGCTCGAGGTCGGGCCGCCGCACGAGCTCTACGCGCGCCCGCGCACGGAGCTGGTCGCGCGGTTTCTCGGAGCGGCGAACCTGATCGTCGGCATCAACGAGCCTTCCGGCGTCCGCATCGGACCCTGCCTTTTTCCGTTGAAGACGAAAAGGGGAGACCGCGAAGACGCGGGGCGTGTGCAGGTGCTGTTTCGCCCCGAGGACGTCGCGGTGAAGGACTCGAGGGACGCGCTCGAGTGGCCGTTACTCGGCGAAGGCGTGGTCGAGGAAGCCTCGTTTTTCGGCTCGATAGAACGGTTGCGGCTGCGGATTCCGGAGCTCAAAGGCGTTCGCATGATCGACCCGCCCCCCGTGTTCGGTGAGGAGGGGATCGTGGTGACCGCCAGCCGATCTCAGCACCAAGCGCGCCGCTACCCTCTGGAGCCGGGCACGAGCGCCTGGGTGGGCCTTCGCCGGATCCACGCGCTCCCGCACCCCGGGCTGCGCCTCCTCGCGGTGGCCGGTCCGGATGCCGGCGACGAATCGGCGATCGCGCACGCCGTCCGGCTGGCCTCCCGCGCCAACGCGCGCCTGACGGTGCTCGTCGCGGACGGTGCGGGGCGCGTCTCCGGCGTCGAGACGCGCCGGCTGGTGGGGACCCTCGACGAGGCGATCGCGCGGGAGGCCGAGCGCGATCCGGTCGATCTCGTCATCCTCTCGCCGTCGCGCGAGCACGCGCCGCAGGTCGTCTCGCGCGCGATGCGCGCGAGCGAGCATCACGTTCTCGTCGTCCGCGAGGGCCCCGCCCCGCTCGAGCGCGCCCTGCTTTGCGTGGCCGGCGGCGAGCAGGGCAAGGTGGACATCCTGTTCGCCGGCCGCTTGCTGCGGCACATCGGCGCGGAAGTCACGGTCCTGATGGTCGTTCCCGGAGAAGAGCCCGACGCCGTCGCCGACGCGCACGCGGAGCGCTTCATCGCGGCCGGCGCCAAGACGCTCGCATCGTCGGGGATCAAAGCGACGACCACGCTCGCGCACGGCGACGCCGGTGCCCACATCGAGGCGAAAGCGCGAAGCGGCGCCTACGGGCTGGTCGTGGTCGGCTCGCCGCCGCTGCGTGACGAGACCGGAGCCTCGCTCGGCGGCCTCGTCGGGCGGCTCCTCACCTCGCCGTTCACCCCTTCCATTCTCGTCGTTC
>Ga0193712_1000124_pt1 | contig 12464 bp, 4 predicted proteins | sample H3a1metaG_FD_143053 | JGI IMG/M metagenome (GOLD analysis project Ga0193712, IMG submission 143053) | Soil microbial communities from a riparian zone of the East river system, Colorado, United States - H3a1 | ecosystem: Environmental > Terrestrial > Soil > Riparian zone | place: USA: East River... | reverse complement strand
CACGTTGCGCGCGATGACGTCGACGCCGTCGACCGGCGCCCCCGAGGCGTCCAGGATCCGGCCGCTGATCGTCCCGCGATTTCCTGGATAGCCGGGAGCGGGGTAGATGTCCGACAGTCCGGACCGGTCGTCGAGACGGTCCACGGTCCCCATGTACTCGCCGGTGTCTCCCGGCTCCGGAGTGCTGATCGGGTACATGGTCTCGACGTGGATCGGTCCCGGGGAAACGTCGGGCGCCCAGGGTGCGGGGCATCGTTCCGGCTGAGGCGAGTCGAACACGGAAGGATTCCACACCGCGCCGTTTGCCTGGGAGTGCCCGAGGTTCAGCGCGTGCCCCATCTCGTGGGTGACGACGCCCTGGAAGCCGATTCCGTTCGGATCGTTCGCGTAGATCCCCGGTCCGGAGAGGACGATCCACGCCTCGAGGATCTCCGAGTCGTCGGCCCCGGTGAAGTCGATGTTCGTGACGCCCAGCACTCCGGTCGGAGGCAGCCCGAAGAAGTTCGTCATGATGCTGCCGTCGGCGTCGTAGACGACGTCGATACCGCCGCCGTTCCACGTCCCGATGACGGCCTCGATGCTGGTGGCGTCGATGTTGTCCAAGCCGAGCGTCGAGACATTGCCGGCGAGCGTGCTTTTGAAGCTGGATGTGGGAACGCTCGACCACTCGTTGCTGGCGAACGCCACGAGCTCGTTCGCCCGCGCATTGCTCAGGGGACCAAGGCCGCCCAGGTCGGTGTAGATGGGCACCCGCCCGTTGGGCCACGACCCCATGTTCCACGCGTAGGGGATGCGGTTGGCATAATCGAAGGTATAGAGCGGGCCCCCGGCATCGGCCGCGGTCGCCAGCCCACAGAAGAGCAGTGCGGTGACGAGGCGTCTCATCGGCCGGGTCTCGGGAGCGAGATGTTCGTGTTCGGGTCCAGCGGCGCCGCCTGGGGGTCGGGCGCGTGCGGCGGCTGCTCGTGCGCATCAGCCGCCTCGGATGGCGGGGGAACGAGGGGACCGGTGCGTCGATCGGCACGCGTCATCCGTCCGCTCTCGATCCAGCGCTCGGAGACGGCGCGCCGCACGAAGGAGAGGAACGCGTCGGGGTTGACGGGTCCGCCGGAGGTCGTCAAGAGCCGCTTGTCGGGCTCCGTCACCAGACCTGGGTCGAGACGGACGTTGCGGAACAGACCCGCGTTGCCCATGCCGTTCTCGGCGCGGCCCGCGGCGACGGTGAACTTCCCTTGAGTGACTCCCGCGGGCATGCGGAACCCGGTCCAGGCCGCCGCCGGCCTCAGGAAGAGGACGACGTCCTCACCCTGCGCGTACTTCGGGAAGCCCGTGGGGGCCGGCATCAACTTCCGTCGGCCGTCCGCCGACAGCCGCGGGGCCAGCAGGCCGAATTGCCGGAACTTGTACGCCCCCGACACGCCCCCGCGGATCGTTTCGGAAACGACGAGCGTTACTTCGGTGTAGGGGACGCCGTGCGCGTCGATGCCGTCGGTGACGGCCTCGACTCTTCCGACGACGATGTCGTTCGACTGCTGAAGGAGCTCGACGATGTTGCTGTCGCCGGCCGACAACGTCATCGCCCGGGCTCCGCCGATGGCCGCGAGCGTCACTGTAAAAACGGCGAGACCGACCGACCTCCCCGCCATCAATACCTCCCCGTCACCGTCTTGCGCATCTGGGTCCTTCGCGCTTTCCCGCTTGGAGCGCGCACAGGATTACGACGCGGGGGGTAGGCCAGCCATTGGGGGATACCCCCAAGTCGCCGCGGGAGAACACCGTGGACGGCGCCCTGGGAGTCCGCGCCGGGGTTCTTCGTGCGGGTTTCGAGGGTTTACCACGATGGCCCGCGTGCAGCGCGTGTCGAATACTCCTGCTCCCGGAGAATCCAATTGGCTTCCATCGAACCGATCGCCGTGCTCGTGGTGGACGAAAGCGAGACCTTCCTCGCCAGTACGCTGCAATGGATCGAATCGCGCCGCGATCTCCGCCTCGTGGGCACCGCCCGCAGCGGGCCCGAGGCTTTGGAGGCCGTCGAGCTGCTGTCCCCCGATCTCGTGATCGTCGAGGCCGTTCTTCCCGGGATCGACGGCTTCCGCCTCGCGCGCACGCTCAAAGCGCGCGCGCACTGCCCGCTCGTGCTCCTCGTCACCTTCCACGCGAGTGCGACCGCGCGCGACGAGGCCTTTGCCGCAGGGGCGGATGGCTTTCTCGCGAAGGGAGACTTCAGCGACGAGATCGAGGCGATCCTCGAACAGTGGCGGGCCGAGCGGTCCGCACGCGCGGGTGAGGTCAGGACTCCGGCGACACCAGCCCGACGCGAATCGCGAACCGTACCAGACCCGTGAGGTCGTGGACGCCGAGACGCTCCATGATCTGCCCGCGGTGCGACTCGACGGTCTTCACGGCCAGGTCGAGGAGCACGGCGATCTCCTTCGACGACTTCCCTTCGGCGACGAGCTGCAGGATCTCCCGCTGGCGCGTGGTCAGTCCTGCGAGCGGATCGGGCTGCGCGGAAGCGGACTGGACGTAGCGCTCGACGACCTGTGTCGAGATCTTCGGGCTGAGATAGACCTCTCCGCGCGACACCGCCTTGATCGCCATCGGCAATTCGTCGTCGGCGGCATCCTTGAGCAGATAGCCCGCGACCCCGGCGCGCAACGCCTGCGCGACGTAAGCCTCGCCGGCGTGCATCGAGAGAATCAGCACCCTCGTTCCCGGAGAGGCCTTGGGCGTGCGCACGGCGACCTCGAGGCCGTTCAAGCCCGGCATCGTGATGTCGAGGACCGCAACGTCGGGGCGTAGCTTCTCGATCAGCGCGAGCGCTTCGCGGCCGTCCGCCGTCTCGGCGACGATCTCGATGCCGGGAAGCGAGGCCAGCACGGCCCGGATCCCCTTCCGCACGAGCGTGTGATCGTCGGCGAGCAGAACCCTCACGACGCCGCCTCCTCGCCCAAAGGTACGCTGGCTCGGATCTCCGTGCCCTGCCCAGGGGCGGAATCGATCTCGAGGCGCCCCCCCAGAGCCTCCACCCGCTCGCGCATGCCGAGCAGCCCCAGGTGCCCGCCGATCGCGGCGCGCTGCAGCGCCTCCGCGACGTCGAAGCCGTGCCCGTCATCGCGAACGCTCAGCAGGAGCCGGTTCGCGTCGGTGCGCACGGAGACCGTGATCCGCCCCGCGGAAGCGTGCTGCGAGGTGTTGTGAACCGCCTGCTGCGCGATCCCGAAGCATCTCGGCGCCGGCATTCGCCTCGACGCCGATCGCGACACCCGTGCGGACGGACTGGCCCTCGGCGTACCCGCGGAGCGCGGCAACGAGACCCAGCTCGTCGAGCAGAGGTGGGCGCAGGTCGAGCGCCATCGCCCTCACGTGTCCGATCATCTCGTCGACGAGCGTGATCGCATCGACGATCCGGTCGCTCCGCTCTTCGGAGCGTTCCGGCAGACGGCCCAGCGCCTTGAGGTTGATCTTGATCGCGCTCAGCAGCTGCCCCAGCTCGTCGTGCAGCTCCCTCGCGATTCGACGCTTCTCCTCTTCTTTGGCGTCTTCGAGCTGGCGCGTGAGCGCGCGCAGACGGCCGTACGCGCCGCGGAGCGCCTCTTGACTGGCGCGTGCTTCCAGGAGGGCGTTTTCGCGCGCGCTCTGGAGCGACTCCAGCTCGCGGTTTCGCCGCTCGAGCGTCACCATGCGCGCGCGAAACATCGTCGAGACGAGACCGACCAAGATGGCGGCTCCTCCGATCCGGAACCACCACGTCATCCAGAAGGGCGGCGTCACGCGGATCTTCAAGGGCACGCGGGTTTCGCTCCACGCGCCGCTCGCACTCCGCCCACGCACGCTCATCGTGTAGCTCCCGGGAGAGAGGTCCGTGAACGTGATCTCGCGGCTGGCGCCGAGGTCCACCCACGCGTCGCTCTTCCCACGGAGGCGATAGGCGAACCGGTGCGCGGTGCGGAAGTCGAGCACGCTGAAGGCGAACAAGAGCGGTGTGCCGTAGGGCACGTCGAGGGCTTCCGTCTCCCAGGGCGTGGCGGGGAGGTGCAACGGTCCCGCCAGGGTGCGGATGTCGGTGATCTGCGTCGGCGCGACGACGGGCTCGGCGAAGGCGGTGCCGGGACGAACGACGAGCAGACCCCGCGAGGTCCCGAACTGCAGCCCTTCCGTTCCGCGCCAGGCGGCCGCGGGACTGAACTCGTTGCTCGGAAGGCCGTCGCCCGTTCCGTAGTTATGGAAGCGGCCCGAGACCGGCTCGTATCGCGACAGGCCGTGGCGCGTGCCGATCCAGAGCGAGCCGTCGTCATCCTCGAGCAGCGATGCGACGTTCTGGTTGACGAGCCCATCGTCGGTCGTGACCCGATGCACCCGCCACGCGCCGCCGACTTTCTCGATGCTCGCCAGACCGCCGCCGTCCGTTCCGACCCAGATGATGCCGCGGCGGCTCTCGAGGAGCGCCGTGACGTGGTGGTGGCCGATCGTCGCGGAGTCCGTCGCCGACGGGAGGAAGCGCTTCGCCTTGCCACTGGCTCGATCGAACGCGTTGAGTCCGCCCGAACGCGTTCCAACCCAGAGCGTACCGTCGGTCCCCTCGAGCATGGTCGTCACGAAGTCGTCGCTCAAGCTGGAGGGGTCGGCGGAATCGCCGGTGAAGCGCGCGAACGAGCGTCCGTCCGGCTCGAGGCGGTGCAGGCCTCCTCCCCCCGTGCCGACCCACAACGTCCCGGAGCGATCCACCACGACGGCGTTGACGTAGCCGGGGCCCAGCCCGCGCGGATCCTGTGGAGCGCGCGTGCAGGGAATCGCTTTCCGGTCGCGGGAATCGATCCGGAACAGACCCGCCATCGAGCCGGCCCAGACCGTGCCGTCGGGTTGTTCGGCAAGCGCGAGCACGGTGTTGAGCGCGAATTGAGGATCGGGAGGTGCTTCGATCCCGACGAAATCTTCGCCGGGCGCACCGCGTCGGGAGAGCCCCTTGCCCCACGTTCCTACCCAGAGACTCCCCCGCCGGTCCTCCAGGACGGATGTGACCTCGCGGTACGGAATTCCCGCGGTGGAGCCCGGCCGGCGCTCCAAGACGACACGGAAGAGATCGGCCCCCGAGTTGAAGCGGTTGATCCCGCTTCCCCACGTCCCGGCCCACACGTCCCCCGCGGCGTCGATCACGACGCACGAAAGACGGTCGGTCGCCAAGCTGTCGGCGCGCTCGGGGTCGTGACGGTGCCCTCGGCTCGCACCGCTGGCGGGGTCGTACGCTACGAGGCCTCGGTTCCACGTCGAGATCCACAACACTCCGCGAGCATCGATCGCGATCGACGTGATGATCGGAACGTCCTTGCCGGGCGCCAGCTCCGGGAGCGCCACGTGGTGCAGCGCTCCGTCGGCCGCCTCGAACCGGTTCAGCTCGCTCTGAGACCCGAACCACAGGGTGCCCGCCGGATCTTCGGCGACGGCGAACATGCTTCGATCCGGCTCGGGGGCGCCTGGACTCCGCGCGAAGGGAACCCGCGTGATGCGGCGCGTTGCGGGGTCGATCCAGGCGACGCCGCCTCCGACCGTTGCGATCCACAGACGTTCCCGCCGGTCCGTCATCAGCGCGTACACGTACTCGTCGGGAATCGTCGCGGCGTTTGCGGGGTCACACAGGAAGCGCTCGAACTTCCGCGTCTTGGGATCGAGCCGGTTCAGCCCTTGCTGCGTGCCGACCCAGAGCGAACCGTCGCCGCTCTCGGCGATCGCGTACACGCTGTCGTGGCTCAGGCTCGCCGGATCCGCGGGGTCGTGCCGCAGCACCTCGAAGCGTCCGGTGGCCCGGTCGAGACGTGCGAGCCCTCCCGTGTTCGTACCGATCCAGAGGTGGCCCGCCCGGTCTTCGTAAATGATCCGGATCGAGTTGTCCGGAAGGGAGTCGGGATTTCCGACCTCGTGCTCGAAGCTCCGTACGGAGTATCCGTCCCAGACCGCCAGCCCTTCGCGCGAACCGACCCAAAGAAAGCCGGCGCGATCGCGGTACAGGGCCGTGATCGTTCCGGACGGGAATCCGCGCTCCTCGCCGAGACGCTCGACGATCAGGGTGTCGGGGAGCGCAGCCGCAGACCACCGACACGTGAAGACCGCGATCGCGCTCGCGACGACCAGCGGAGCGAGCCTCGTGCACGCCCCAGGCACCGGGACAAGGCCACGCATCGCCGAAGCGTATCACCGGCAAGGGTGTGATCTACCGGGGCGTCACTTGGTCCCGATGAGATTGACGAATACGCCCTGGTGGCGGTAGCTCAGGTCGGTCAGATCGTCGGAGAAATCGGTGAAGTTGTAGCCGGCGCCGAGCTTCACGTGCTCGCCGAAGTAGCGATAGATCGCAGCCAGGGCGCCGCCGCGGCGTTGACTGACGTCCGGCAGGTCGAGCACGCGCAGCTCGGCCATGCTCTCCCAGCCCTTGCGGAACCGCCAGTCCGCACGCAACACCGCAAGATGCGCGGCGTTGTCGAAGAACTCCGGGTCCGCGCGATCCAGGCTCACCTGTCCGAGGCGGAAAGCGTACTTGCCGCCGATCGACCAGTCCGCCGTGAGGTCGTAAGTCACATCGAACGACGCGATGTGGCTCTTCTGAATGAACTCCGCCGGCGTGTTCTGAAAGACCACCTGGTCCGTGGTCGGGACGTTGTAGAAGTAAGTGTACTTGGCCAGGGCGCTCAGCCGGTCGTTCCGCACGGGGCGGTACGCGTAGCCGAACACGACCTCGGTGTAGCCGCCGTCATAGAACGCGCCGAGCGAGCTGTCGCTGAAGGAGTGGTTGAGCTTGCCGATCAGGCGCCAGTCCGGCGTCAGCTGGAGCTTGAAGTTGTTGCGGAACAGCCACGCGGTCCGTTGGGTGAACGTCGTGTCGGGTTGCTCGGCGTCGTCGCGCCGGTACTCGACCGCCGTTGAGAGCTGAACCTTCTCGGTGCCGTAGCCTAGACGGACTCCGCCCGCCTTGCGATCGGTCTCAGCACCGGTCAGCGCATCGCGGAGCGTGCCCAGCTCGGCGCTCGCGCCGAGATTCCAGCGCTCCGCCGCCACGAAGTTGATCCCGGTGGCGTGCGTGAGGCCGGTCAGCGACCCGCCGTTCTGGTAACGCTCTTCGAGGTAGACGCTCGAGCTGTCGGAGAGCCTTCGCTTCACGCCGGAGACCAAGTTGCCCTTTCGGGCATGCAGGCCGTTGTCCGTTCGCTCGTTCTCCAACGAATAGTTCAGGTAGAGATTGGTTCGCTCCGAATACAGGTAGCTGGTGCCGACTCGTGCGCCGAGCCCGAGGTCCCCGTCGGAAACCTCCGCCTCGAGACGGAAGAGCTTCGTCGGGCGATAGGAGCCGCCCGCGCCGATGCGGGCGTTGTCTTCACGGCCGCCGCTGGACGCGACCGTCCCTTGGACGAAGCCGTACGCGCGCCAGATCGCACCGGGATCGAACGCCACCTGCACCACCGCGTCCGTGCGCTCGCCCTGTTCCTGGGTCGGTGGAACGGCCGGCGAATTGTCTTTGCGCAGATCGTTGCGCACACCGGTGCTGAGGCTCCACTTTTCGGTCAGCTTGACCCCCAGATCCACCTCGATCGCCCGGGTTTCAAGCCCCCGGTCTTCGGTCCGCTGATCGCCCTTCGCAGCGAGGCTCACGCGGCTCGTCACGGGCATCCTGAACGTGCCGCCGTACTGCTCCGTGTCCTTGACCGTTGCCTGACCCGGCGCGGAGTAGCCGGCGTCGAGATTTTGCATGTAGAGGGTGACGCGGCCCTTGCTGCCTTTGACGACGTCGCCGAGCCCGAAGCTCAAGTCGGCACGATAGGCCGCCGCATCCGCATCGGTGAACGCCGCGTCGGCGGGGCCGGAGAATCCGAATCCGCCGTCATCGGACCGCAGCGAGCGGGAGACCAGACCCTCGCTGCGCCCCGCCTGGAGCTTGATGAAGGACTCTGTGCTCATGCGCAACGTCAGGTCGGCGGCGCCGAGGCTGCTGTCTTCGGCCCCTTCCTCGTTGGAGTTGGCGGTCAAGCCGAGCCGCACGTGATCGTTGAACCAGTAATGTCCCTGGCCGCCGAGGGCGACCGCGTCCAGATCGTCGAATCCCGGCGTGAACTCGTAGCGCGCGACCAGGTAGGCCTCGTCGCCGCTCAAGCCGCTGCTCCGGACCAGCAGGTTGTCGGTTGCGATCGACGACAGCGGCTCGGTGAGCAGCAGCCTGCCTTGCAGGTAGTCGACGTCGTAGTCCAGCCCGGGCCGCAGGTCGACGACGCCGGTGACGATGCGCGAGTCCTTGTCGCGGATCTCGATGCGCACCCGCTCGGAGCCCATCAGGATGTCCTGGTGGTGCAGGAAGTAGAGCGACCCGCCCGTTCCCCGGAATTCTTCATAGCTCGGCACCGTCCCCGGTTGGGCGGCGAATCCATCGACCGCAATCCGTCGCTCGCCGAACTTGGTCGTGGCGGAAGACGCGTAGTGGGCGTTGGCCCCGTACAAGCCGCGGTCGACGTGCGCCAGCTCGTTGTCCAGATAGCCGACCCTGAAGTTGCCCCACAATCCGTAGTTCTCGCCGTGGCTCAACTTGAGGTAGAACTTGCCCAGGGTGGGCGCCATCTCTTCCACGACGCCGTCGTCGCCGAACGTCGGGTAGGTGTAGTCGGGATCGATCCGCCGGAACAACGAATCGGGCGACTTGTCGAGGAAGTTCCGGAAGAGATCCTTCACCGGGCCTTCGCGGGTATCGGCGCTCGCCGTCACGCGCCAGTGCTCGCTGAGCTTGCCGTTGACGTAAAACGCGAGCCGGCCGTCCAGCGACGAATCGAACGGTTGCGGCGCATTCTCGCCCTGGAGCGAATCGACCGGACCGCTCGCACGGTTCGCGGACAGAGTGACGTCGGCGAGGAGGAGGTAGAACAGGTCCTTGCGCTTCAACTCCAGGTCGCGCAAGTAGAGCGAGCCGTTGCCCGCGTCGTCGAGCACCGCGACTTCGACCGTGTGCGCGCCTTCCGGAAGCAGCTCCTCCGCGGCGAAGCGGCCCTGCGGATCCACCGGGATCTGGCGGCCCGCCAGCCAGACCGTGTGGCCAGCCGGCACGCCGCTGCCCTGGACCTTCACCATGCCGCCGCCGAGCGGGATCTGCTGGTGCGCCAGGTCGCTCTCGCCGTAGGCCGCCAGCAGCTCGGGCGGCGGCAACGCCGGCTGACCCTCGGAGGTCGCGACGCCTTCGGGCGGTAGCTCACGGTACAGCCGCAGCGGGGCCGCAGCCGTTTCGTCGAAGTGGCCCTTGGCGCCGTACGCGCGGAGCACGTATTTGAGCTCGCGCACGGAATCCGAGAGACTCTCCGGCGCCGGCTGCCACTCCGCCAGGCCTGCGTCGTCGAGCGCGATGACTTCGAGAGGCACGGCCTGCAACGATTGCTCCGGCTCGAAGATCCGGATCTCGGCGCGCTCGATGAAGCTCGAATAGTTGTCGTACATCCGGAAACGCACCGGTTGGCCGACCGCCGCGGCGACGGGATGCGCGGCGACCGCCAGCCGCGGCCGCGACTCGAGATTGTCGAAGCGGAACTGGATCTTGGCGTCGTCGAGCGCGACGTCGGTGCAGCGCTGGATGTCGGAGGAGCTGCGGCCCGGGTCGTCGATCGGCTTGCCGTCCACGGTGATGCGCATCACGTTGAGGTCGTAGGGGCTCTTCGGTTGAAGCTCCCGGTTGATGCGCGTGACGTCGACGCCCTCGTAATCGTCGAGGGGCACCGGCTCGTCGTACACGGCCTGCACACGAACGAACGACGTGTCGCCCTGAATGAAACCGCCGTTCACGACGTCGTCCGACTGGACGTAGCCGCGCCCCTCGTGCTCGGAGCGGGCACCCGACAACAGCGGATCCTGCGTGACGATCTCCTCGGCGCGGCGCGCGCGAGCCGTGGAGAGCCCCACGTCGTCGCCGTACACGGACGCGGTGCGGCGGTCGAGGCGCTCGTTTTTGGTGTAGCCGATGAACCGCAGCCTCGCGTTCGTCCGAGCCGCGATGTCCGTGAGCGCGCGATGCAGGTCCGCCGCATAGCCGGGCGGGACGATCGGCTGGCCTTCGGCGAGCTGCAGGTCCGCGATGCGGCCCCACGGGGGATCGTAAACCTTGGTCACCATTTCCGAGCCGGCATCGCCGGGACAGAGCTGCGGCTCGTCAGGCAGCTCCTGGAGGGGGTCGTCGTACCAGAACTCCACCTCGACGCGACGGTTCAGCGTCCGTCCCTGGACGGTTTCGTTGGAGGCGAGCGGGTGTGTGGCCCCGCGACCGTCGCTCTCGATCGACGAGGACGGCAATCCCAGGGACTCGTGCATGGCCAGCGCGACGCGGAGCGCCCTGGCCTTCGACAGCGACAGCTGGTTTCCGTAGATGCGCTCGTCACGCTCGCTCAGCGGCGCGTCGTCGGTGTAGCCGATGAACCGGACCGTCACGTGCTGTTTGTCCTGCAGGTTGGTGAGCGCCTGCCGGACCTGTTTCTTGAAGTCTTCGGAAATCGGAGTGGTCTCGTCCTCGTACCGTAGGGGCACGATGAGGTTCTTGACGCGCGCACGGCGCGCCTGACCGTCCTTGTAGCGCAGCTTGCAAAGGGTCTCCGTCCGGCAGACTTTGATGCGCTTGATGTCGTCGGAGACGACGACCTCTTCGTCCTTCACGGCATCCCGGACCTCGTCGTACCAGACGTCCACCTCGACGCGACGGTTCTGCGCCCGGCCTTCTTCGTTTGCGTTCGAGGCGATGGGCTGCGTGTCTCCTACCCACTCGTAGGAAATGCCTTCGGGCGGCAGCCCGAGCGCCTTCTTGAAATACTCGGCGACCTCGCCGGCACGCTCGCGGGAGAGCCCCGCATTGTCCCCGAACACGCGCACCAGAGAGTCCGAGAGCGGCTGCGAGTCCGCGTGCCCGACGAAATGGAGGCGAACGTTCTTGCGGTAGCGCATGCCCTCGAGGATCTTGGCGAGGGTGTCGACGTAGCTTTGCGGAATCTTCGCGACGCCCGATTCGAAATGAATCGGCGGCACGACGTTCTTCAGCTTGACGGTCTCGAGCTTCTCGACGGGGACCTTCTGGACCGCCAGCTTGTCGCCGCGCTCCTTCTCGAGCAGAGACGGGTCCTGAGACCACTGCCGGAAGGTCTGGTCGTCGGACAGATGCCGCTCGACCGGCTCGCCCGGCTTGGCCGTGTCGACCGAATCGGCGCCTGCGGAGCCGGCCCATAAGGCTCCGATCAGAAGCAGGAAAAGGCGGTGCTTGATCATGCCGGTCACCTGCCTTCCGGCATGGGCGCTTTGGGCTGTTTGACCGGGGCCCCGCGGCGCCAGAAGATCTCGGGCTCGATGGTGAGCGCGTAGCTTTCGTTCGCGCCCCAGGCTTCCGTCACCTGTTTCTTGACCGCTTCCACGCGCCGCTTCACCAACGCCGCATCTTCCGTGTCGGCCACGTAGGACAGGCGCAGCACCGCCGGCGCCTTGCGCAGCTCCGCAAGCAGGAGATCGAGGCGCGGCCGCCACTGGACGCGGATCTCGGTCGTGTCCGGCGTAAACGCCGCGCCGGAGAGATCGATGGCGACGACCCGGTAGATCGACGCGCCGAAGTTGAGCTGCAGGGCCTTGCCGCGCGTGGCGCGCTTGACCTGCACCTGGTCCGTCGACATCCGGAAGCCGCCCGTACGCATCCGTCGTCGCGTTCAAGCCCCGTGCCGTCACCACACGCACGCCGGACAGGCCGTCTTCGCCGTCGTCCTGCCGCCCGTTGCGATTGACGTCGTTCCAGACCTTGCCGGTCACGTCGGTGCAATCGAACGTGGGATCGGGCACGACGCGCACGGTGGCGGTGGCTTCACCGGAGATCGCGGCACCGTTCGCGCCGTTCACCACCTGCGCGCGATTCACGAATTCGCCTTCGCCCACGCCGGCACCCACGGCCAAGAGCAGCTTCACCGTGCGCACCTGGGTCCCGGTGAAGGTGAGACCCCCCCAGGTCAGCTCGAGGCCCACGACCGACGGCTCGGTCGGCACGTCGTCGAGACGCGCAGAGCCAGGAACGTAGGTAAACCCCGCGGGGAAGCGATCGACGATGCTCACGTCCGCCAGCAGCAGGCCGGCGACGTTGCTCGCAGTGATCACGTAGGGAACCAGCTCCCCACGCGTCACGTTGAGCCGCGGCGTCGTCTTGGTGATCGCGACCGCTCCGCTGAGTTGCGGATCGAGCGGGATGTGGTTGTTGAAGATCTGGCTCGAGCCGGGCGGCTGGGTGCCGTCCACGCTCACGTGGAGGTGATAGACGGTGCCCGGGTCGATGGCCGGAACCGATGGAGCCGGCGCGAACTCCGAAGGTTGCACCTCGCAGAACGAGACCGGATTCGGAATGGCATCGCCGGGGCAGAGCGGCACCGAGAACGCCGTCGTCGCGTCGGCCGGCGGCGGCGGGATGATCTGCGAGGGGCCCGCGATGT